>Ga0335394_10001147_pt1 | contig 29419 bp, 19 predicted proteins | sample MAT03_FD_205741 | JGI IMG/M metagenome (GOLD analysis project Ga0335394, IMG submission 205741) | Freshwater microbial communities from Lake Fryxell liftoff mats and glacier meltwater in Antarctica - MAT-03 (spades assembly) (version 2) ...
GGTGAGCATCGAAACTTTGATCGGCCCGAAAGTGCGCGGGAAAACGCAGAAGAGCATGCGCGACGCGGACATGAATGCCGTGAAGGAATATGCCGCGGAAGATGCGGACATCACCTGGCAGCTCGCCGAGAAGTTCGCACCGATGCTGGAGCAGGACGAGGTTACCTCCCTGTTCAACGAAGTGGAAATGCCATTGGTAAGTGTGCTCGCCGCCATGGAGACCGAAGGCATCCGGATCGATCTACCGGGATTGGAACAATTCAGTGAAGAACTCGGTGCGGACATCCTCACCTTGCAGGAGAAGATCCATGCAGCATGCGGAGTAAACTTCAACATAGACAGCCCAAAACAGCTGGGAGATGTCCTGTTCGAAACGCTGAAGCTCGGAGGTGACAAGGTGAAGAAGACCGCCAAAACGGGCCAGTACCAGACGAGTGAAGACATCTTGCAAGAGTTGAGCAACGCGCATCCCTCCGTTCCATTGATCCTCGATTACCGCAGCTTGCGCAAGCTGAAAGGTACTTATGTGGACACGCTGCCCGAGGCGGCCGATCCGGTAACGCACCGTGTACACACCAGCTACCTGCAAACGGTGGCTGCCACAGGCAGGTTGGCGAGCAACGATCCCAACCTGCAGAACATACCGATCCGTACGGAGAAAGGCCGGGAGATCAGAAAAGCTTTCGTACCGCGCGACGAGAATTTCCAATTGCTCAGCGCGGATTATTCGCAGATCGAGCTGCGCATCATTGCGCACATGAGCGGCGATGCCAACATGCAGGCCGCGTTCCGTGCGGGGCTGGACATCCATGCGGCCACGGCGGCCAAGGTGTTCAACGTGGACATCGCTGAGGTAACGCGCGAGCAACGAAGCAAAGCGAAGGCTGTGAACTTCGGCATCGCGTATGGCCAAGGGGCGTTCGGCTTGGCACAGAACCTGGGCATCCCACGGGCAGAGGCGAAAGCGATCATCGACGACTACTTCGCACAGTTCCCCGGTGTGCGTGGGTACATGGACGAGATGATCGGGTTCTGCCGGACGAATGGATATGTGAAGACACTGATGGGCCGTCGCCGCTATTTGCCCGATATCACCAGCGGCAACAATACCGTGCGCGCACAGGCGGAACGGATCGCGATCAACGCACCCATGCAGGGTTCGGCCGCCGACATCATCAAAGTGGCGATGATAGACATCCATTCCCGTATGCGGGACCAAGGCATGAAGAGCAAATTACTGCTACAGGTGCATGACGAATTGGTGCTCGACGCCCATAACGACGAGGCCGAGGCATTGAAAGCCATGGTGAAGGAGCGCATGGAAAGTGCCTATGCGTTGGACGTGCCGCTCGTTGTTGACATCTCTTTGGGGAAAAACTGGCTGGAGGCGCATTGATCCCGCGTTGACCCGTTGCACCTTTACGGCCCACTCTCCCTGCTCACCAATGACCACACTACAAATGAAGAACCTGTCCCTGACCTTGGTATTGGCCACTTGCTTGGCCGCCTGTGGGAACGAACCACCGCCACAGGACAAGCTTACGTTGGAGAACGGCGTGGACAGTGCCATCCAGGCTGAACGGATGAAGAAGACCAAGAGCATCTTCTACAACATCCCATCTCCCATGGAGACCGCAGGTCTGCTGAAAAAGGCCGGTGCCAAGTACAACAAGACCATCCTCAACGATGTGAAGAACGTGGACAAGTACACCTCGGCCGGCCAACAGGCGCTGAACTTGGGCATCTACGGTGCTGACCTGAGCTACACCAGTGTATTCAACCACACCCAAGAGAGCATGTTCTACACCTCTTGTTCGCGCAAACTTGCCGATCGGTTGGGCGTGATCAGTGCTTTCAATGACAGCACCTTGGAGCTGATGCAATCCAATCTCAACGATCGCGATGCGCTGCTGGACATTGTAAGCGAAACCTACTGGAATGTGGATGCTTACCTGAAAGAGAACGGCCGGGACAACATCAGTGCGCTCATGATCGCCGGGGGTTGGGTCGAAGGCCTTTACATCGCCACGCAGATCTCCAAGATCAACGATACACCTGAGCTTCGGCAACGGATCGCTGAACAGCGGATCTCGTTGAACGACTTGTCCAACCTGATCAATTCCTATGAATTGGAAGACGCGCGATTGACCAGTGTGAAGGCCGATATCGCCTCACTCCAAGCAATCTTCGCCGAAGTGGCGTCCGGTGCGCCCGGTACCGCAACGAGCGAAGAGAACGGAGTTCCCGTGATCGGTACGGGCGGCACCGCGGCAACGTTGACCGATGCACAGCTTATCAAGATCCGGGACAGGACTGCTGAGATCCGAACCACCTATATCAATTGAAACCGGCCATGTACAACGTCCGAACCACCCTAGCGAAGACCTTGCTGGCATCCGCCTTCCTGCTGACCACTGCGCTGGTCAATGCACAATGCCGGAGTTTCGCCAAGAACAAATGTGTACCGGACCTGGCTCCGTACAAGTTCAATGAATCGTTCAACGCCGCACAGTTGGCACCGGGCGAAGAAGCCGAGGTGAACTTGACCTTTTACAGTGGCCAAGAGTACCGTGTAATGGTATGCACACACCCCATTCTGGGTGAAGTGAATTGGAAGTTGGTGGATGAGAACAACAAGATAGTGTTCGAAAGTCTGGCCGATAACCCGAAGCATTCCTTCGACCTGAAGGCGGGCAGCACCTCGGCCATGAAAGTGGTGGTCTGGGTGCCGAGCGGCGGGAACACGAGCATGGTACACGTGGGTTGCGTGGCCATTTTGGTGGGCTTCAAGGAGTAATACCCTATCGCTTCACAGGATAGCCCTAAGATGCGCAGCTATTTTTCATTGAGGCGATACAAAATAGTTGTTGCATAGCCTTAGCTCCGGAACCCCTGTTTTGGAGAAGCATCGATGAAAAAGAGCAAGTAGATCGGGTTAGCCTGCGATGCGAAAGGGTATAAGCTTCCAGGCTGTTCAAATTTTGACCGGGCGGTATTGGATCGGCTTGGCGGCCATGCTCAGCAAGCTGCATCCATTGCGGCCTTGATCTTCACGTTCGATCGCGATCTACGGCTGCAAATTGAAAGCGGCCCGGTCAATTCCATGGAACTGGCCGGGCCGCTTTATACCATTTCGCATTACAGATGCAGCCAAAGATGCGCCGCTATTTTTTCGCAGGACGATCCGAGGAGGTCGTTGCGTAGCCGTAGCTACGGGACGACCTCCTCGGAGAAGTAATGCGGAAAAAGAGCAAGTAGATCGGTTGGATCTGCACTGCGAATTGGTATTACTTGTGAAATTCCCGTCTGTTATTCCACCACGAAACGCACGGTCTCGTTTTGGCCTTCCTGCTGCATGCGGATAAAGTAGAGGCCGACCGGGAGTTCGTTCACAGGCAGGTCCATCCGGCGCACACCTTGGGGAAGAGCACCGTTGTGCAAGCCCAGGACCGTTCGCCCCAGAACATCCAAAAGATCTACGCGCACCATGCCAGCGGCCTTCACGTTCAACACGACCTGTGCGTTGTCCTTGGCGGGGTTCGGCAGTACGATCAAGCCAGCACCATCGCCGCTCACAACTTCTTGCAAGCCGACCATATTCCCGTCCGTGAGGTTGATGTCATCAAGGTACAGGTTGTTCCCACCTTCGCTTTGGAACTCGAAACGCAGTCGGAAATCCGCAACATGGTAGCTGGAGTTAATGTTCGTGAGCACCTTCTGCTCCCATTGGGAAGTGTTGTTCGGCACGAAATTGCCAGTGACCACACCCGTTGTAATAAGGGTTGAAAGACCTTGCAACTGGGTACGAAGGCTCCAAGTGGCACCACAGTCGTTGCTCACAAATACCCGCAAGCGATCATTGTTCGATGTCTGGCGTTGTGCGTACGCATATCGGAAACTCAAGGTGATTGCCGAGGCATTGCTCATGTCCACCGTTGGGGCGTACAAGTCATAAACACCACCGGCATTGTTTGCGGTATTGGCCACCTTCGCACTTTTGGAACCGGTGTAGGCCGCAGTCCCGGTGATCGTAAATGCGGTAGTAGCCGCAACTCCTGTACTCCACCCCAACGCGGGGAGCATCGTTGCGCTCTCGAAACCTTCCATGAACGGTGCGGCCTGACCGGGTACCTCGAATACGCGCACCAGCTCGTTAACGGTGGTGCTCACATCGCTCGTGCCATCGCTCGCGGTCAATGCCACGTCATACAGTCCAGAAGTGTTATAGGTCACCGTGGGATTCGTCTCCGTGGAAGTTGCCGGAGTGCCACCCGGAAAGCTCCATGTGCGTGAGATCACGTTATGGAAGCTTTCATCATTGAAGGTTACCGTACCACCAGCACAAACAACAGGCAGGGTATTGGTGAAGCGGGCGGCACACAAAGCTGCGTTCCCGTTCGTTCCGGTACTGTTCAAATTGCTCGCTTGCCACAGGGAGCTACGTTGTGCTACAGTCGAGTTCAGCGCGGCGATCATGCGGGTGCCTTGCCCAGTGGTGAACATCTTGGAACAGTACGAATAGTCCATGAAATTCTCCACGTTGTCCAAAGAACCGCAACTGGAACCATTCAACGCACATTCTTCCCATCCCACGGTGTTCGGGGTGTCGGTAACATCATCGTCCTGATTACAATTGGTCGTAAGCACTGGGTCGTTCCCATCACCCCATGTATGCTTGAGATTGAAAAAGTGCCCCATTTCATGTGTCAAGGTCCGTGACCGACCCACGGTACTTGTTCCTATGGAACCGGTGTAGGTATGCTGCAGCACAATACCATCTTCTGCCGGGTAGAACTGCGCCGAACCGGGCCTGAACGTGTAACCAGCTGCACCGTTCGCACTGGCAGAGACCCAAACGTTCACATACTTGTTCCTTGGCCAAGTGATCAAGGCTTTCATCTGCGATCCTCCGTCGTTGGTAAGTGCCGAAACGGTCCGTGTGATACCGTTGGTACAATTTCCGCTTGGATCGATCGTGGCCAACCGGAATTCCACACCGATATCGCCAACGCGATCCAAGAAGGTCAATACAACATTGTCCCAATCCGAGTTCTGTTGGTTGAAATCCTCATTGAGCACCCGCATCACATCGTAGATCTGATCGTCCGAGATGTTCTCCGGCCCGTTGTTGTGGATGATGTGGAACACGACAGGGATGATGTAGGCGCTGCCACCACCACGTACCTCGGTGGGTTGGAAATCCCGTGTGAAGGACTCGAGATCGGCATCGGCATTGGCGATCCGCGCCATCGTCAACGGATCGTTTTGAGGGTCGACACTGAGCCGGTGCAACTCGTTGGTACCGCAATGGAAAGGGACTCCGTCTTGTGCCAAAGCACCAGGAACCAACGCGAAGCCGGAAAACAAGAACAAAAGGGAACGTACGGTCATGTATGAGAGGTCGACCTATTGGTCAATGTGGGCACAATTTACGCCGGTTGAATGCCTGTTGCTGCAGAATGGCTTCACCTTTCCATGCGTTGGCTTTGCTTTCCTACACCCATTCGGAGTTTGAACGGATCCACCAATTGCAGCCGAGCCATTCGACAAAACCCCAATGTGCCCCGTCAAACCTGGGAAAATACCGGTACGCATCGACCCGTGTCCAGATCTACTAACCGGCAATACACGGCCATTCGAACACGTCACAACACAATTGTTGCTCCACGAAATGACGATCCAGTGACGGATCGATCAGAGGAAGAGGGCAACCGTCGGAATGGTCTATCCGAGCGCTTGCTCCAGATCGGCGACCAGGTCCTCGGCATCCTCCAAGCCCACGCTCAATCGGATCAGGGTATCGGCCATGCCGTTCTTCAAGCGTTCCTCGCGCGGTATGCTCGCGTGCGTCATGCTCGGCGGGTGCCCGCTCAAGGACTCCACGCCTCCCAACGATTCCGCCAAGGTGAAGACCTTGGTGGTGGAAAGGAACTTGGTGGCATCGGCCATGTTGTCGCCTTTCAATGTAAAGCTCATCATACCACCGAAATCGCGCATCTGCTTTTTCGCAACAGCGTGGTTCGGGTGCGTGGGAAAACCGGGCCAGTACACCTTGTCCACTTTCGGGTGCTTCGCCAGCCACTCGGCTATCACCCTGCCATTCTCGCTATGGCGCTGCATGCGCAAGTGCAAGGTCTTCAACCCGCGCAGCACGAGGAAACAATCCTGTGGACCGGGCGTGGCGCCACAGCTGTTCTGGATAAAGGCCAAGCGATCGTGCAAGGCATCGTCCTTCACGACGAGCGCGCCCATGACCACATCGCTGTGACCACCGAGATACTTGGTCACGCTGTGCATAACGATATCGGCACCCAGATCAATCGGATTCTGCAAGTACGGGCTAGCGAACGTGTTGTCCACGCCCAGTAGGCATTTGTGCTTTTTGGCCAGAACTGCCAACGCAGCGATGTCGATGATCTTGAGCAGTGGGTTCGTGGGTGTTTCGGCCCAGATCAACTTGGTCTTGTCGTTGATGGCGGCGGAAACATTGGTTATATCGCCCATGTCCACGAACCGGAATACGATGCCGAAATCTGCGAACACTTTCGTGAAGAGCCGGTAGGTTCCGCCGTAGAGGTCGTTGGTGCTCACCACCTCGTCGCCGGGTTTGAGCAGTTTCACGATCGCATCGATGCTGGCCATCCCGCTGCTGAAACACAGCCCATACTTTCCGTTCTCCAAGGCCGCCAGCGCATTCTGCAAGGCCGTGCGTGTGGGATTGTGCGTACGGCTGTATTCGTAACCCTTATGCACACCGGGAGCGGTTTGCACGTAGGTGCTGGTCTGGTAGATCGGGGTCATGATGGCCCCGGTTGCTGGATCCGCCTCCACGCCTGCGTGGATGGCCTTGGTACCGAATTTCATGGCTTGTTCGCGCTTTTGGTGGCGCAGCCGCGAAGGTAGTTCTATTGGATCAGGAGGCGATCGAGGTGGATAGCGCCGATCAGCTTTCAGGCCTTCTGATCACACGAAAAGGTGTTCACCCTGCGCAGAATGAACCGGATGGAAAGCTTCTCTCACTCTTCCGCAATGATCCAAGATACGCGCACCTTGCACCCCTACCGCCCCGCCGTATTCCTCAACCACCTCGGCAACACCATCGCCCCAATAAAGAGGTAGATGTAATAGCTGAGTATGCGCCAGATCACGGCCAGCGCACCGATATAGCCCACGGCGGGCAACAGGTCGCGGAAGAAACCACTGAAGGCCACCTCGGCAACGCCGCTGCTGCCGGGTGTTGGGCTGATGAGCAGGATCACCCACATGATCAATTGCCGTGCATAAAGCAATAAGTGATCGCTAACGTTGAAGAAAGCGGCGCAGATGAAATTGATCACCAGAAAGCGGGAACCCCAGGAAATGCAGGTGGCCCCGAAGGCCTTTGCCCAAAAGCTTTTCGGCTTGCCGCGCAATTCTTCCGAGGTGGTCACGATATCATCGCCTACACGGATCACCGCCGGGCGCCAACGAAGCAAGAAGGGCAATTTGAAGATCCACAGCAAAGCGAATTTGAACGCCCTTGGTCGGAAGAAAATGGAGTAGGTCACGGTAAAGACCATAGCGAGGATGAAGGCGTAACCGATCCAAAAGATCACCATGATCGGAAGGCCCCAGAAGGCATGGTCCAATTGTGCAGGGAACAGATCGGCTATTCCAACGAAAATGAAGACCAAGGGCACCATGATCACGTAGAACAGTTCGTCCATGAGCGCGGTGACCAGCACGATCGCCGTGGCCCTGCCCAACGAAAGTCCTTCACGCCCGATAATGAACATGGCGATACCGGAGCCACCCACCACCGATGGCGTAAGTGCCGAAGCGAATTCCCACAAGAAGGTGACGTTGAAGGATTGTCGCCAACTCAGATGCCCGTCGGAAAGCACGCGCATGCGGTAGATGTAGCCTATGTCGCGCAAGGCAGTGGCTATTATGGCCATTAGGATCCAGAAGCTGCTTATCCACGTCCAATTGATGGAACCCAGCACCTCCACCGCGGTCATTTTCCGATACGTACCGGTTCCGGGGGCCACTTCGGTGAATTCGACGGCATCGGATAGATCGGGGAGACCGTTCTTGTTGGCATCCACCCAATTGTATTCGCCGTTGCCGTCCGGGGCACGTTCGAAACGTTCTTTGCTCAGGTCGTGCCACAGCAACCAGCCAGCGGCCAACATACCTATCACCACAGGTATCATCACACGCCGCAGGCTGAACTTCTTGCGGAAGTCCTGTTCCTCTTCGGTGCTGGCCGGTGTACTCTCCATCTACCTTCGCGCAACTGATCGCCAACGGTGATCCGCTGGAATGGGTCCGGGCTAAAGGTATCCGTTCGTTGAGAGAATTTTCATGTCCCTACGCATGCTCGCACATCTGGCCTTGTTCACCGTGAATTTCATTTACGGGGTGAACTATGTGGTGGCCAAGGGCCTTATGCCGGAGGTGATCGGCCCGTCGGGATTCATTCTGTTACGTGTAGCGGGGGCGGGTGTTCTATTCTGGATCCTGCGTGCGTTCCGTCCGCAACGGATCGACCTTTCTGATGCATTCCGTTTGTTCCTCTGTGGGTTGTTCGGTGTTGCACTGAACCAGCTTATGTTCTTCCACGGGTTGATGCGCACCACACCGATCAACGCCAGCATCATCATGGTGGCCACGCCGATCCTGGTCTTGGTGTTGGCCGGCATCCTGTTGAAGGAGCGCATCACTTATTTGAGATCATTCGGTGTGTTCCTCGGTGCTGCCGGTGCGCTGACGCTCATTGTGCTCAAGCCCAACGCGGTGGTAACCGGTGCCACTCGGTTGGGTGATCTGTTCATTTTGATCAACGCCATCAGCTACGGGGTCTACCTGGTACTGGTCAAGCCTTTGATGCGGAAGTACACGGCCGTAACGGTGATGTCGTGGTCGTTCTTCGTGGGCTTGGTGCTCGTTCTTCCTTTGGGCTGGGGAGAATTGAACGCGGTTGAATGGCATGCACTGACAAGGCCGATCATCGCCGCCATCATTTTCGTGGTCGTGATGGTAACGTTCGTTGCGTACCTGCTGAACACCTGGGCATTGCGGCTGATCAGTCCCACAGTGGTAGGCACGTACATCTACATGCAGCCTTTCATGGCTGCGGTGTCCACGTGGTTGTTCGTGCGGATCGGTCCGGAACGCTTGGGTATTCCGGGCGACCATGTTGCGCAGCTCGGTCTACCGCAGTTGTTGTGTGCCGCCGCGATCTTCGCAGGTGTGTACTTGGTGGGAAGGCCAGAGCAACGAGTCGCGTGAAGAATAGAAAGGGAGTTGATCGATGTGACCGATCCATTCCAAGCCGTCGGTGTTCACCATCCATTCATCAGTCTACCTTTGGCCACAACAGAAAAAGACCATGCTTCGTTCCATGACAGGCTTCGGCCGCGCCGAAGGGATCGCCAACGATCGGAATGTGACCGTGGAGGTCCGTTCGCTGAACGGGAAACAACTGGACTTGTTCCTGAAAGTACCTGGAGCATATAAGGAGCACGAAGTACAACTTCGGCAGATGGCCGGTGATGTGATCGTACGCGGCAAGAGCGAGGTATGCATTTCGGGCGACCGGTTCCTTTCCAACAAGCGCATTTCCTTCGACACGGAATTGGTACGTGCCTATTTCGAAGAGCTGAAGGCCATCCGCAAGATCGTGGCACCGGAAGCCCACACGGACCTGCTCGCTCATGTGTTGCGCATGCCCGATGTGGTGACCACGGCGACGGAAGCAGCCAGCGAGGAAGAAGTGGCCAGCGCCTTGGACCTTGTGCGCAACGCCTTGTCCAGCTTTGATGCATTCCGCAAAAGCGAAGGACAACGATTGCAAGAGGTATTGGCCGCACATGTGGATCGGATCGGTGATTTGTTGGCCGAGACAGAAACCTTGGATACTGGCCGTGCAGAACGAACCCGCGAAAAGCTGCGTGCAAAGCTGGCCGAACTGGAAACGAAAGTGGATCAGGACCGCTTTGAACAGGAGCTTGTCTTCTACTTGGAGAAGATGGACGTGACCGAGGAAAAGGTCCGGCTCCGTTCACACTGTACCTACTTCCACGAGACCATGGCCCAGGACGAACCGCAAGGGCGCAAGCTCGGTTTCATAGCGCAGGAAATGGGCCGGGAGATCAATACCCTCGGCTCCAAGGCGAACGATGCCGTGATCCAACAAGTAGTGGTCCGTATGAAGGACGAGCTGGAGAAGATCAAGGAACAGGTACTGAACGTACTGTGAAGGAGATCCATGGAGACGAGTGGTAATTGCGTGATCATATCGGCCCCATCGGGTGCGGGCAAAACCACGATCGTGCGCAGCTTATTAGCGCAGGGCCTACGACTGGCATTTTCCGTAAGCGCCACCAGTCGTGCGAAACGATCGTATGAGGTGGATGGCCAGGATTATTTCTTCATCACCGCCGATGATTTTCGCGAGCGGATATCGACCAACTCGTTCGTGGAATGGGAAGAAGTGTATCCCGGACAATACTATGGCACCTTGCGTAGCGAGATAGAGCGGATCTGGGGGCAGGGCAACAGCGCGATCTTCGACGTGGACGTTGTGGGGGGTCTTCATTTGAAGAAGGTGTTCGGGGATAAGGCGTTGGCGATCTTCGTAAGCCCGCCGTCCGTGGAGGTTTTGGAACAACGTTTGCTTGCTCGTGGAACCGAAACGCCGGACAGTTTGAAGAAACGCGTGGATAAGGCCGCACACGAAATGACGTTCGCCTCGCATTTCGATGTGGTGGTAGTGAATGATACGTTGGAACATGCCTGCTCACAGGCGCATCAATTGGTATCCCAATTCCTGGCAGCATGAAAGTAGGTTGTCTTTTCGGATCCTTCGACCCGCCGCACAAAGGGCATATCGCCATTGCCGAGCATATGCTGATGTCGTGTCATTTGGATCAAGTATGGCTGGTGGTCACTCCACAGAATCCTTTTAAGCAGGATCGTGAATTAAGCCCGGACCAACATCGGTTGGCCATGGTCCGTTTGGCGGTGCAGGGCAAGGAAGGCCTCGTCGCCAGTGGCTTCGAAATTGACCTGCCGCGCCCCAGCTATACTGCGGACAGCTTCCGGTTCATGCGCCGTCGCTGGCCGGACCACGAGTTCTCTTTGATCATAGGGAGTGATAATCTGGCCACGCTCCATACTTGGAAGGACCCGGAAGAGATCTTGGAGCATCACAAATTGTGTGTGTACCCACGCGAAGGCATGAAGGAGCACTTGGCGGCCACCATTTACCATGGACATCCCGGAGTGCGTATCGTGGCGGACGCTCCCATGCTCAATGTATCGAGTACCGGCATCCGCGCCGATCTGAAAGTCTGGCGCACCGTTGAAGGCAAAGTGCGACCTCGTGTGCTGCACTATGTACGCGAGCACCGACTTTACCAAGATTGAAAGGCGGAGAGGGGTCAGGACCTTCGCGGCACCCTACAGTTTTTCGATGTCGATAGGCTCCACGGTACCGGCCATTTGCATCAAATGGTCGCGCAACACCTTTACGCCGCGTTCAAAACCGGATTCGTTCACCACGTGCAGATCGCAGAGATGCCTGTGTGGCAGCAGGTAGCTCCGGTAGGCCGGCAACACGTGGTTGGTCCATTGGTACAGGATGTCCTCGGTGCCATAGCCGCGTTCCGTACTGTCGCGTTTCAACCGGCGCTCCAGTTGTGCCCCTTCACTGGCATCAATAAAGATGCGCAGATCGAACAATTCCCGGATCGGTTCATGGTGCAGCACGAACAAGCCTTCCACCAGGATCACCGGTGCAGGGCGTAGTTCGATCAACTTCGGGTCCTTCGCATCGTTGTTGAAGGTGTATTCCTTTTTGAAGATGGGGTCGCCCGCAAGAAGGGTCCTAAGGTCCTGTGCAAGTCCATTGAGGTCCACGGCCGTCGGCAGGTCGAAATTGACCTTCCCGTTCGGGTCGATGAATTGGTCCGCCTTGGGATAGTAGTAATCGTCCTGGGAAACCCGACATACCATGCCAGCGGGCAGCGCCGCACAAAGAGCACGCACCAAGGTGGTCTTTCCGGAGCCGCTTCCACCAGCGACACCGACCAAATAGGCACCTTGATGCATGGCCGCTAAAGTAGCGTTTAGGAGTATCCATCGTGGTCCAAGAGTTCCGAAGACCACGGACCAGCGACGGGTGACCGTTCTACAACCCTTTCCCACAGGGCTTTTGACGAGTTTGGCACAGCATTCGTAATTGTGTATGCAACGAACACTTAAAGCGAACCACCATGCTTACCCCAATGGACCAATACCGGAAATTGAAGCGCCAAGCAACACGCCTGATGTTGAGTGGTGATGTACAACGCTACCTGCTCATGCTGCGACAGCTGAACGAACTGCGCATGTTGCAGAGCGGGCGCTTCGCCTGATCGAACGACAAACCATTACTGAAGCGACAAGTTCCATTGGGGCTTGTCGTTTTTTTGATCAGTGCGAAACAGTTCCGCCAGACGCTCTCGTCTTGCCCACATAAAGGAACCGTGTCCCGCATGGGCCTGCGGGAGGACGTGAATGAACGGCAATTAGAACTCTCTAAACCCATGTTCATTCCCGTTTGAAGAATTACGGAAAGGACTCTCCCTCCGAAGGCAGAGAAGCGCAGGATCATCGCCACGTTCTTAGGGTATGAGAAGGCGCGAGACTCGTGGCCTTCCGACCAACTCTCACTCGGATCATCTTTCTTTACAGGCAGAATGGATCAGGACAAGCAGTTCATACGCGAAGCCATCGCCATGGCGCGCACGGGCATGGACCGAGGAGACGGTGGACCTTTCGGTTGTGTGATCGTAAAGGATGGAGCAGTTGTAGGGCGTGGCAACAACCGCGTAACCAGCAGCAACGACCCAACGGCCCATGCTGAAGTGGTGGCGATCCGTGAAGCGTGTGCAGCCCTAGGCGATTTCCAATTGACCGGATGCGTGCTTTACACCAGTTGCGAGCCTTGCCCCATGTGCTTGGGTGCCATTTACTGGGCGCGGCCCGATCGAATAGTCTTTGCTTGTTCCCGTGAAGATGCGGCCGATGCCGGTTTTGACGATCAATTGATCTACGACGAACTGCCTCTGCCATACGCCGAGCGTAAGATCCCCACTGAAACCATGTTGCGGGATGAAGCGCAAGTGGTTTTTGATGCTTGGAAGGGCAAGGAGGACAAGGTGGAGTACTGAACCGTGACCTTCTACTGGGATCTCAGGCCCAAGTAAGTTTCATCCAGAAATGGATGTGAATAGATGGATCCTATTCACGTCCATTCATGTCCATTTCCGGTTCCTCTTAAGGATTACGGGACCGTAGCACTTGTCGCCCCGCCCTGCCGAACAAAACCGCTCTTTCGTAGGGTTTCTCTAGTTCTTCCAGAACGGGCTTCCCGATCTCGCTTCGCTCATTCGGGATGAACTTCTCCCCCTGATCGGTCAAAACAAAACCCGCCAAAGGCGGGGTTCCATTTCGTTGACCGACCAGGGCTTCCCGCATTGCACTGGCGTGCCTGCGGGATAAACTTCTCGCCCTGATCGGTCAACAACAAAACCCGCCAAGGGCGGGGTTCCACTTCGTTGACCGACCAGGGCTTCCCGCATTGCACTGGCGTGCCTGCGGGATAAACTTCTCGCCCTGCCCGCTCAAAACAAAACCCGCCGGGGGCGGGTTTTGTTGTTGACCGACCAGGGCTCGAACCTGGACTCTCCTGAATCAAAATCAGACGTGTTGCCAGTTACACCATCGGTCAATTGCAGCTCTACTGGCGTAAAGCGCGGCAAAAGTAACGTTTGTTGTGCTTCACCTCCAAAACAGAAACCAACGTGCCGTGTTCTTTCGGTATTTTCGCCACCGCAACACTCAACCCTACCGGTTGAAGGTGTGGCCCTTACCGCTATTCGCCCCTGCCCGCATGGATTATAGGAAATTGAACATCGTTACCGGTTGGCTGGTCTTTCTGGTCGCCGCGTGGACGTACATCATGACGATCGAGTCCACCAGTAGTTTCTGGGATTGCGGAGAATTCATTGCAACGGCATACAAGCTGGAAGTGGGCCACCCGCCCGGGGCCCCGCTGTTCATGATCCTGGCACGTGTTGCCAGTGCCTTCGTAAGTCCGGAAAATGTCGCGGTCGCGGTGAACATTCTGAGCGCTTTGGCCAGTGCCTTCACCATCCTGTTCCTGTTCTGGAGCATTACCCACATGGCCCACAAACTGGCCACACGCAATGGAGGTGCCCTCACCACCGGCAGCATTATCGCGATCTTGGGCAGCGGTGCCGTTGGTGCCTTGGCGTACACCTGGAGCGATAGCTTCTGGTTCAGTGCGGTGGAAGGTGAAGTATATGCGCTTTCCAGTTTCTTCACGGCCATCGTGTTCTGGGCGATCCTGAAATGGGAGAGCGAGGCGGAACAAGCCCATAGCACACGCTGGCTGATCCTGATCGCGTATCTGATGGGACTCAGTATCGGGGTCCACTTGCTCAACCTCTTGTGCATCCCGGCGATCGCCTTCGTGTACTATTTCAAACGTTACGAGCCATCGTTGAAAGGGATCGTGATGACCTTCATCGTATCCGCGATCATACTGGGGACGATCCAAGCGATCATTATTCCGGGCCTCGTGAAGATGGCCGGCAAATTCGAATTGATCTTCGTGAACGACTTCGGTCTTCCGTTCAACACGGGAAACCTGATCTATACACTGCTGTTGATCGGGCTGGTGGTCTGGGGACTGCGTTGGACACAACAGAACGGCAAGGTGCTTTGGAACACGGTGATCCTGGGGGTTAGCGTGATCCTGGTGGGGTACAGCAGCTACGCGATGATCGTGATCCGCAGCACAGCCAATCCACCGATCGATGAGAACAACCCGGAGAACGTATTCAACCTGTTGAGCTATTTGAACCGCGAACAGTATGGAGATCGTCCGCTTTTGGTAGGCCAGTTTTGGGAATCGCCGTATGGCAATGAGCGTGAAGATGGCACACCGGTCTACACGGCGACCTACGAGATCAAGAAGGACGGAAAAGCGGTGAAGAACGTTTACGACCGTTGGAGTGCACAGCATTTCGTGGATGAACATCCGGGACACTCCGTGGACCACGCTTACATCATCACCGATCCTCGCACGGGCACGGAACCGGTGTACGATCCGGACTTCACCATGGTGTTCCCGCGTATGTACAGCGCCCAGCGTAACCACACCAATGCGTACAAGGAGTGGAGCGACTTCAAAGGCAGGCCCATTCGCACGTTGGACCGCGAAGGCAAGGCCACGATCATCTACAAGCCCACCTTCGGGGAGAACATGACCTACTTCTTCGGCTACCAGATGGACTGGATGTACTGGAGGTACTTCATGTGGAATTTCGCCGGTCGGCAGAACGATGCGCAAGGGCATGGCAACATCCTGGACGGCAACTGGACCACGGGGATCAAGATGATCGATTCGGAACGGCTTGGGAACCAGTCGCAGTTACCATCGAGCTTGACAGAGAACAAGGCCTTCAACCACTTCTACCTGTTGCCCTTCCTGCTCGGGATCATCGGTCTGGTGTATCAGCTTGTACGGCATTCGCGGGATTGGACCGTGGTGATGCTCTTGTTCTTCTTCACCGGTGTGGCCATTGTGATCTATCTGAACCAGACCCCTTACCAGCCTCGTGAACGAGACTATGCCTACGTGGGTTCCTTCTATGCCTTCGCGATCTGGATCGGACTTGGGGTGTTCGCATTGTACGATGCAGCGCGCAGTTTGTCGCAGAAGGAATTGGCCACGGCAGTTGGCTCGGCCTTCGGTCTTGGTGTGCTGAAGTACGGCGTGGAAGCCGTTGGCGGGGACGATCATGCGATCTCGTTCGCCATACTCTACATGGGCGTATTGGGCGGTGCTGGGTTGGGTGTCATGTACCTCCTGGGGAAGGCCGCGAAGAACGACACGTTGTTCGGCGTGCTTGCAACAGCGCTCGGACTAGTGATCCCCATTGTCATGGTGGCCGATGGTTGGGATGACCATGACCGAGGCAACCGGACCCCGGCGCGTGACCTTGCTGCGGACTATTTGAACAGTTGCGCACCGAATGCGATCCTGTTCACCAATGGTGACAACGACACATTCCCGTTGTGGTATGCGCAGGAAGTTGAAGGTATCCGGACCGATGTGCGGGTGGTCAACCTGAGTCTGTTGAACACGGATTGGTACATCGATCAAATGCGTAGAAAGGCCTATGACAGTGAACCGGTCCCCTTCGAAATGGCCCCTGAAAAGTATAGACAAGGCACCCGCGACGTTGTAGCCCTGATCCCACAGGGTGAAGGATATCGGGACCTGAAGGAGATGATGGATTTCGTTTCCAACGATCGCAATAGGCAAGTCCTGTTCCAACGTGGTGTGAAGGATTCCTACTTCCCGACCGATAAATTCAGCATCGCGGTGGACAGTGCCACGGTATTCAGCAACGGCACTTTACAAACCACGGATAGCGCATGGGCCAAACGAGTGAACTGGAAGATCGATCGCCAAGTGCTGTTGAAGAACCACTTGATGGTGCTGGACCTGCTGGCGCACAACAATTGGGAACGGCCGATCTATTTCGCGGTCACCACCGGGCCGGACAGCTACATCAATCTGCAGGACTACTTCCAGTTGGAAGGATTGACCTACCGCATCGTGCCATTCTACACACCGAACAAGAACCCGAACCTGCAGGGCCGCGTTGCCACGGATATCATGTTCCAGAACGTAACGGAGAAATTCGTGTGGGGGAACATGGGCACCGAAGGCGACATTTACCTGGATGAGAACATCCTTCGCATGACCACCAATTTGCGTTTGCAACTGAGCAGTTTGGCCGAAGCGTTGATCGAAGAAGGTCGTGATGCAGATGCACGCACGATCCTGGACCTTTCCTTGGAACACATGCCGGAACGCAACGTACCGTTCGATCGCATCCTGCTCCCAACAGTTGAAGCATATTATGACATTGGCGATATCGAAAAAGCCAATGCGCTATCCGAACGTCTGTTCACCATCATGGAGGAGAACTTGAACTTCTACCTGAGCTTGGAACCAAGACATGCACAAAGTCTGGAGGATGAAATGGCGATCTCGCACGCCGTGATGGGGCGACTTTCCACCACCACAGCGCGAATGAACAAGACGATGCCTGCCGATACCTTGGCAGGAACCGGCCCACGAGTGGGGGACAAGGACTTGGCCAATTCAATGGATGAACGCTTCCAGGAAATGGAACGGATGTACCGTGAAAAGCTGATGGAACTCCAAGGCCGAAAGACCTCGAAAATGCGATTCTGATCTGGGGTTGGGGTATGGCATTCCCGGTCGATAATTGAACACGCCATGTGGCATCGCCCCCGGTATATCGTGCATGCGCCATGGGTCTTCCGGAAATTGTTCAAGGGTTTTGTTTGGACCATTCCCAGCAAAGCCATGGACCTCTACCTCACCTTCGATGATGGGCCCGTACCGTCGGTGACACCGTGGGTCTTGGATACGTTGGCGGCACATGGTGCGAAGGCCACCTTCTTCTGCATCGGTCGCAATTGCGAGCAGCAACCAGAACTATTGGCGCGGATCCGCAGGGAAGGGCATGCCGTGGGCAACCACACGTACGATCACATCCGTGGTCTACGCGTGAGCAAATGGACCTATTTGCGCAACGTGCTCCAGTGCCAAGCGCTCACGGGTACGAGGTTGTTCCGTCCGCCGTACTTGAGCATCAGTAGGGCCCAGTACGCGGCGGTACGAAAGCGATTCGACGTTGTCTTGTGCGATGTGCTCAGCGGCGATTTCGACACCACCATTAGCGGCGAGGAGTGCTGGCGGAACGTACGACCGAACGTGAAGCCCGGATCCATTGTGATCTTCCACGATAGTTTGAAGGGGGAAGAACGACTGCGCTATGCATTGCCGCGGACCTTGGCCCACTTTGCCGAACAAGGGTACACGTTCCGCTCCCTGGAAGGCGGGTAGCACAATTGTTGGTGGATGATCGGGATGGAAGGCGGCCGACCTGACCTTCTATTCGAAAATGTCGGTAACGGTGAACTCCACACGTCGGTTCTCGGCATGCTCCGCTTCGGTGCACTGCACACCAGGGGCGCAGTGGTTCTTCAAGCGCGAAATGCCGTAACCCTGTTCGGTGAGCCTATCCTTCTTCACGCCCTTCTTCATCAGATAGGACACGATCGCCGCGGCCCGTTTCTGATCGCGTTTGGCGGGATCGTTGGTATCGCGTGCATCGCTATGTACACCGATCTCCACCTTGATCAAGGGATTCGTATTGAGCCGTTCAGCGAATTGGTCCAGTTCGATCTTGGCAGATTGGTCCAGCTCGTTCCCGTCCTTGGCCCAACGGATCTGTTTGAACGGAATGGGGGTTCCCAATAGGATCGGTTCAAGCTCCAATGGTCGCAGATCGTTCAAGAGAATGATGCCGTTCTTCATTCCCATGGTGGAGATCGGCATGCTGATGCTGTAATACCTTGGTTTCTCCACGAGCAGCTCGAATTCCTCGTTGCTCTGAAGTCGCATGTTGATGTCCCCTCCCTCACCGGTGATCTGACTTTCGGTGAAGAAGCTGCTCATGTTCACCACCGTTGCGGTAACTCCGGGCACGAATCCGATCTTTTCCTGGTAGTGGGCCGTACCCCTGATCCAAATACCGGCATCGGGGATCATGTGTATGTCGCGTGTAATGATCTGTTGTTCGGCAATGTCTTCCGTACTCACATGTGTTTCACCCATGTAGCGCCCTTTCATTTCAGCCTTGAGCACGTACTCCTTCCCCTTGTCCACCGGCACGTTGTATTCTCCGCTGGCATCGGTCCGAGCGGTGGTCACAACACGACCCTCCATGTCCAACAGTTTCACCTCGATATCCACAACAGGCGATTCGGTTTCATCATCTATAACACGACCCGTGCAGAGAAATCGTTGCTCAAGGTCGCCGAGCATTTCGAACGCATAGATGTCGTCATCACCAATTCCGCCTGGGCGATTGCTTGAGAAGAACCCCTTCTTTCTGTCCCGGTCTATGATGAACGCGAAGTCGTCCTTTGGGCCGTTCACGGGCGCACCCACGTTCACGGGTGCGGCGTAACCGTCCATGCCCCTGTAGTTGGCTGCGAAAATGTCCAACCCGCCAAGACCTGGATGACCGTTGCTTGCGAAGTACAATGTGTTGTCCGCACCAATAAAGGGGAATACTTCGTTGTGCGGCGTGTTCACAGTAGGCCCCAGATTCTCCGGTTCACCCCAAGAGCCACCCATTTCCTTGCACACATAGATATCCGAGCCTCCATGTCCGCCGGGCATATCGCTGACGAAGAACAGGCGCTTACCATCCGGGGAGATCGCGGGGTGGCCTACCGAGGTCTCGCTGTTGTTGTACAAGAACTGTTCGATGTTTCCCCATTTTCCGTAAACATTATGGGCTTTGTAAATGCCCAACCGCAGTATGCCCGAAGCGCTCTTCTTGGCACGTCCGTTGAACAGCTCATTCCTGGTGAACCAGATCACATCCCCATTGGCACTGGCAGTGGCCGGGCCTTCGTGGAGCTTGGTGTTCACATCACCTTCCAACTCACGTGCATTCACCAGATCCCCGCTCGGCGTAACATCGGCAACGAACAGATCAAGGAACGGTTGGTTGTTATAGCTCGCACGGCGTTCAATGCCCACGGCGACCTTACGTGCGCTGGAAAAGAGTACATGGTTCTCATCCGCCCAGGCGGTCCCAAAATCGGAATACACTGAATTCGCAGATACATTTCGTATCACGAACCGGTCCAGGTCAGCTGAGAATTTGCGTGCAAAACCACTGATGTTGCTGCGATGCAGCATGGCCTCGCCCTTTTCCACCTCGGCCAAATAGCGGTCCATCCACTCTTCTGCCAATTGGTATTTCCCATTGCTCTTCAACGCTTCCGCATAATTGAACAGGTCCGCTGGTTCACGGTTCAGGAATTTGACCACCATGGCATACCATTTCTCGGCTTCTTCGGTCTGCCCGAGGCGCATATGGCATTCGGCCAAGCGCTTGGTCACATGCTCGTTCACGGCCCCCAGTTCCGTGGCCGTGGTATATGGGGGAATGGCCCGGGCGTAGGCCATTTGTGCGTAGTACCGATCGGCCTCGTTCACATACGGATCGGCATTGCCCTGCCCCATGAGGCACATCGCCGAATGGGCAAGGAGAACAGCGATGACGATCCGGTTCAACATCCCTTAGAAATAGCGGGGTGAAATGGTCTTGCCCTTCAGGAAGCGGAAGTCGTAGCTCAGCATGATCTCGTGGGTGCCTGCATTGTATGCACCGAGCCGAGAGGTGGTCAGGTCGAAGGCGTACCCGGCCCGGAATTGGTCGGTGATCAAGTACTGGCCCATCAGCCCGAAAGCATTCCCCAGCCGGTACATGGCCCCGAACCAGATCCGGTCGCGCAACAGGAAATTCGCATTGAGGTCCAAGGAAAGTGGGGCACCCGACACATTGCGCAGCATGAAGGAAGGTTTGAACTTGAAGTCGCGACCGATATCGAACACGTACCCACCGATCAGGAAATAGTGGCGCGATTCGCTTGTGGGGACCAGGACGGCACCGCTGACCGCATCCAACTTGTTCTCCAGAAGTTTGGGTGCGGAAAGTCCCACATAATAACGCGGGCTGTGCCAGAACAGTCCGAATCCGAAATTGGGCAGGAACTGTCCTTTGGTGTTCACATTGGCGGGATCTCCTTCATCCACAGTGGTCAACGAAGCCAAGTCGGCTTGATAGATATTGACACCTCCCTTCAACCCGAAAGAAAGGTGGGTGTTCGTTCCCGTACGGATCCGATATGCGAAATCGACAAAGGACGAGGTCTGGCGCGTAGCCCCTATCCTATCGTTCATGGCCGTAAAGCCCACTGCGATCTTATCGGCTTTAAGTGGTGAATGCACCAGAATTGTCTGGGTGGAAGGTGCACCGCTGAAGCCCACCCATTGGTGCCTGCTCAATGCCATGGCCGTAAGCACTCCACCACTGCCCGCATACGCCGGATTGAAGGCCAACGTATTGAACATGTACTGGCTGTACATGGGGTCCTGCTGGGCGGTCGCGGTCGTGGTGGCAACGATCGCGCACAACACGAACGCGTGTCCTATGTTGCGAAGATCCTTCATCGCACCACTTGTATGGATCCCTTGAAGGTGTCGGTGTTCGCGTCCAGCTCGATCACATAGAAATAGGTACCGGCAGGCACATTATTTCCGGTCAGGGCCTTGGATGAGGTGCCATCCCAAACAACGGTATTGTTGTCATAGCCGGCCGCATCGAATACCTTATTGCCCCACCGGTTGAAGATCACCACCTTGTTCTCCGGGTAGGCCTCGATCCCTGGTATCCGGAACGACTCATTGATGCCATCCCCGTTCGGCGAGAACGATCCGGGCACGAAGATCGCAACCTCGAAATCGCATTCGTTCCTTCCGTTCAGGACCAATGGACCACAGGCGTAGAGGTCGGTGATCGTCGCGGTAAAGAGTTCGCCCGGACCCATGACCACACTCGTGAAGACATATGGCAGCGAATCGGGATCGGAATAAGTCCCTTCAAGACCCTCCACTAGGAAGCCTCCGTTCCCATCGCCCAGCAGTTCGTATTCGACAGCGTAGGTATGTAGCCGCTCATCACAGATGTAGCGTATGTCGGCCAAGGTGGGGTATTCACTGATCCGCACACGGAGCTTGGCGGTATCGTTCGCGCAGCCGCCCCCCACTATGAAGTAGATGAATTCGTACTCTCCTGGATCAAGTCCATTAGGGTCCAAGTAACCATTGTCCAAAGCCTCGAAGGTGGCTAGGGTAGGAGCTATCCATGTGCCATAGTCCGGTGGGTTGCCACCTAGGCCATCAACCAGCTTGTAGCTGGTGTCGGTAACACAAACGGTGGTCACGGTATCGCCCCCTGCGAACGGTGGGTAGTACAAATAAACCGCTACTCTACCCGTATCACTTGGGCAGCCGATGGTTTCAGGGAATGTATACTTATATGTTCCCTGCGGTTCCTCTCCCGGATCATAGATCCCATCATCGGGGAAATTGAACGGATTGAACCAGATCCCACCGGGGAGGGGGGGAGTATATGATGGAGGGGCATTATATGCGACGAGCGTATCGAACAGATCAATTGGCACCCCAGTGAAGCAAAGCGATATGTAGCCGACTCCACCACTCCCGACGTTAGGGGCCGGCGCTATTGTTATGCGCAACACTGCACTTGCGTCCACACACACCGTATCTGTCACCCGGTAAACGATGTCGGGCAGTACGCCTATGGTATCAAACAAATTCGGAAAAAGGATCCCACTGATGGGGTCCCAATGCTGGATCTCACCGGTGGGCGCGAACCAGCTACCACCGATAATGGCATTTGGGCCAAGTGCAGCGAAGAGGTCGAATGTGGTAAGGCTGTTGCAAATGGTCAAGGTGCTATCGCTTCCTGCAAAGCCGCTGTTCCCGACGATCACGGTGATCGTGCTGAACCGTGCCGGACAAGAAGCATTCCCTTGGATCCAATACTGAAAGTGCCATGTACCATTCCCAGCGACCGCAGGATCGAAAAGACTATCGGTCAATGCATTGGAACCATCCACATCGTTCCAGTCTCCTCCAGGAGTGACATTGGGGCCCAACGCGTTGTACAGATCGACCACTGCTGCTCCTGCGCAAACGGAAATTACGGTATCGCGACCGGGGCTTCCGATATCGATCAGTGTAATGGTCAGCAGAGCCTCAGAAGCGGTGCAAGGCGTATCGGCCGGCACGGTGTACCGATACACCCCAGCGAGGTCCACGGCCGGGTTGAAGAACCCGGAGTGGGCGGTATCACCAGTTACATAGAACCACGACCCCGTTCCGGAGGGTGGGCAACCCAAGAGCGTGACCAGATCGGTCCATTCTCCATTGCCCGCACAAATTTCGGCGTCGGCAGAACATCCGGCGAAAACGGCTTGGTACTCGAACGCAAAGATCCAAGCGGTATCCGGGTTACACGCATTCATACTTTGCACAACGTAGAAGAAGATTCCAGTGGAATCGAGAGCGGGATCGTAGCTTGGACCGTGTATGGTGGACACTACGTCGAAGCGGAACCAGACCCCGGATGGGTCCACGCCGGGACCCAATAACGGGCGCATGTCCAGAATGGGGCTGGAGGAGCAGATCAGGAAAGACGTGTCCCTGCCTGCAAAGGCCGTTGGAGTGAGGTTGATCAAGAGCGTGGACGTATCCGATGCGCACGACCCAATGCCTTCCACCACGTATTGGTATAGACCACCCACATCCGTTGCCGGGTTAAAGGTGCTGGAATGCGGCAACAAAGTCGGCCCTATCCAAAAACCGGTCAGGTCGGCGTTACAACCGATGAAGTCAGGCATTGAGAATGACACGTCAGAAGTACACCGCGATTGGGGGGGACCGTCGCAACCGGCGCTGGGTCCTTCTTGGACTTCAACCGTTACCAAAGCGGAATCGGGAGGGCATTGGGAATCCCCCGGCAGCAGGTACCTGAAACGCCATGTGGTATTGGCGGCAACAGAAGAGGTGTTGAACACTCCGGCGGGAATGAATCCGGGGGCACTGTCCAAGTTGATCCACGTGCCTCCGGTCTGTGGTGTTCCCCCTATGATGGGAAAAAGATCGACCACCTCTGCACGACAGGCTTGTATCGTGTTGTCCTGCCCGGCATCCAAGTCATCCACAACAGCAACGATCACTTGTGCCGACCGTGCGGGACATGGGCCGTTGACGGCATGGGTGTAGGTGAAAGTACAGGATGTCCCGGCCGCCATGCCCGTGGTATTGAACACGCCATTCGAAAGCGAACCTTGCGGACAAGGGGTGGTCCATGTTCCACCGGGTGTCGGGGTACCGTTGAGTGCCGGAGGGAGCGGGACATTCGCAGTTCCGAAACAAACAGAGACCGATCCATTGGACCCCGCTTGGGCCTGTTGGATCAATGTAATGACCACTTGTGCCGTTCTTGTTCCGCAGGGTGAAATACCCGATTTCGTGTAGGTGTAAGCCCCGCCTAGATCAACTGCCGGGTTGAAGATGCCGGTTTGCTGCGTTAAGGGACTCCACGTACCACCGGGTTGTGGGGTGCCGCCCAAAGCGCCGATCAGGTTGAACGGATCGCTACTGGTGCAAACGTCCAAAAGGGCGCTGAAACCCGCATTCGATGCTACTTCTTGTGTTACTGTGACCGTTGCGGAATCACTGGCGCAAGGCGCAATACCCGTTCTCTTGTACTTGTAGACACCGGGAGGCGAAGAACCGGGAATGTACATATCACCGACAATAGCAGAGTTCGAGGGGTTGAACCATGTGCCGCCTTGCTGCGGACTTCCCATAAGGAAATCGAATAAATGGAACTCCGATGCATCACTACAGGTCTGTACAGCGCCATTATCCCCTGCATCCACAGCTTGGTTGACGATCACCGTTACAAAGGATGAGTCCGCTGGGCAACCCGCATTACCGTTCCGCTTGTACGTGTATACTCCGGGTGGGTTAATGGGTGGCTGGTAAACGGGACCTTCCGGGAAGACCGTTCCATTCGGATAGAACCATGTACCCCCAGTTTGCGGGGTACCAAGCACACTGGTCAACAAGAAGACGGGGGTGCTGCTACACAGGATCGCAACACCATCGTTGCCTGCATTCGGTGGCGTGAAGAGGTTGATCTGCACCAAGGCGCTATCGGCCGGGCACCCGCCGTTCGCTGCCAAGAAATACACGTAGATCCCGGAAAGGTCCGTCGCCGGGTTGATCGTTCCCGGATGTGCAACACCATTGCGCCTCCACACCCCGCCTGGTTGTGCGGTTGTACCCAACAACGGGAACATGTTCAGCTGTCCATCGGTCCTACAGAGGTTCCGGGTTGTGTCAATACCCGCATTTCGTGCTGGGGTTACAGCTACGGTAAGGGTTGCTGTGCTAGCCGGACAGCCCCCGACAGCAGGCTGTGTGTAGGTGTATACCCCCGGCACTGAGGCATTCGGATCACCGGGCAAACCAGGCGTGAATACTGCACTAACCGTGGCGATCGAAGGCGATGGACCGGACCAGACCCCACCCGTGGCCGGGTTGCAGCCCAAAGCCAATCGCATTTCGAATGCACTATTGCTGCTGCACTTGTTGATGGTAGCGGAACAACCAGCATTGACCGGTGTGCTTACGGTTACAGCAACTGTTGCCGAATCACTTCCACAGGAATTGACCACTGTGTACCGATAAGTACCCGCAACCGACGTACCCGGTGTGAAAGTGCCATTGAATACCGGGTTGGTCGGTGCCGGCCCCACCCAAGTGCCGAACAGATCAGGCGTTCCGGTGAGGTAGTTGATCAATTGCACCGGCGGCCCATTGATACAGAGTGGTGCGGTACCATTGCCACCTGCTTCTGGGGACGGATCAACGAACACGGACAGGACGGCGGTATCATTCACACAAGGTGCCTCGCCAAGAACGATATACCTGTAGTTGCCCACAGTGTCCAAAATGGGGTTGAAGAAAGCCGTGTGTGGTGCCCATGCAATTCCCCGCCAAGTTCCACCATTATCGGGGTTCCCCGTAAGGTCTTCGAACATGTTCTGGTTGCCATCGCCCGTGCAATAGGTAACTGAACTGTTCAATCCGGCATTCGCGGCAGACTCCACGGAAACCGTTAGGCTGGCGGTGACCTCCGGGCAAGGGGCTTGGCCTAGTACGCGATAGATATACACCCCTTGCGCATCAAGTCCGGGGACGAAGGTCGGAACATGCGGACCGCCGAATAACCATTGGCCACCGACATCAGGTGTACCGCCCAAGGCACTCGTCATATTGAACTGCGCTCCGTTACTACAGACCGTTCGATCAGCAGAAATTCCTGCGTTGGCCCCTTGGATCTCGGTAACAGTAACCGTTGAGGAAACCGCAGTGCAAGGGGCGGTCCCGTTCACGACATAGGTGAATATGCCGGAAGCATTCGTTGCGGGATCATAGCTGCCGCTCATAGTGGGGCCGGTGGCATTGCCGATGTGCCATGTACCATTGGTCATGGGGTTCCCACCCAAGAAAGGGGAGAGCTGGAAGGGAGCTGCACTACTGCACGTGGGCGTAGAGCCCGGATTGCCCGCACGTGGGGCTTCAATAATGTTCAGGGTCACCTGTGCCGAATCAGAAGGACAGCCCGCGATCCCCGACAAGCGATACCGGAACAAATAGGTACCGGGAGGAACTGAACTGGCGTTGAAGAATTGGCCGGTCAAGGTACCCGTTCCACCCAAGTTGATCCATGTGCCACCGGCCTGCGGAGTACCGCCCAACCCATTGAAAAGATCCACCTGCGTGTTCGAACCACAAGCTGGCAAGGAGCCACTGGAACCTGCATCCAATGATGCAACAATGGTAACACGCACCACCGTGTTCGCGCTGCCACACTGCACACCGCCGCTAACGGTATACCGAAAATCATAATCACCTGCGGACAACCCAGTGGGATCGAAAAAGCTACCGCTCAAGTGGCCGGGAGTGGTCAATTCCGTCCACGTTCCAGTAAGGTCAGGTGTGCCGGTAATGCCATTGAACAGGTTCACCGAGGAACTCCCCGGACAAATGGTGATGGTACCACCGGTACCCGCATTCGGTGCCATGTTCACGTTGGCGATCACCGTGGCCGTTGCATTGGTACAAGGGGCCGTTCCTGTTACGGTGTACGTGTACGTTCCTGGCGTGCTGCTCCCCGGCACAAAGATCCCATTGGTAACGGGTCCGGGTCCTGTCCACGTACCACCCCCGTCGGGCGTACCACCCAATATGGAGAACATGTTCACGGAGGCATCGGTGGAACAGCGGGTGAAACTCCCGTTGGACCCTGCAATGGGTTTGCGGTTCACATTCACCACCACTACAGCCGTTGCTGAAAGACACGGGGTATTACCGGTCTTCGTGTAGGTATACCCTCCCGGTAGAGATGTCCCCGGAACAAAGCTCCCGTTGTGTGTTGCCCCCAACGGATCCGTCCATGTACCCATTGTTTGCGGTGTGCCACCAAGCTGGGTGAACAATTGGAACGAGGCGGCATCGCTACAAACCGTGATGGTGGCATTGCTCCCCGCGTTCGGTGCGGGGTTCACATTCACCGTAACAAAGCCCGTATCATTTTGGCAGGGTGCAGCACCGACCACGACATACTTGTACGTCCCCGCAGTGCTCGTTCCGGGGGTGAACTCTCCGTCGACCGTAGTACCATTGGGAGCCCGCCATGTGCCCGTCCCGCTAGGGTTGTTTCCGAGCACATCGATCATGTCGAAAGGACCATCTGAACTACACACGGTGATGTTGCCATTGGAACCCGCATTCGGTTCTACCACCTTTATCACTTGCACTATGGCCGATCGCGCAGCACAGGGTCCAGTACCAGCAACGGTGTAGGTATAGTTCCCTCCGGGTTGTGAGGCGGTTATGTATGTACCGTTGTGGAAAGTACCATCAGGCTTGGTCCACGTACCGCCGGATTGCGGGGTGCCGCCCAATTGCAAAAAGAGGTTCACATCACCAGCATTGCTGCATCGTGTGATCGTACTGTTCGTTCCCGGTATCGGAGCATTGGTCACGTTTACAGTAACCGTTGCCGTTGCGTTGGTGCAGGGCACAGACCCAACCACGGTGTAGGTGTACACGCCTGCAGGGCTTGTCCCGGGTGTGAAAGTTCCGGTGGTCGGCCCTCCCGGTGGCGGGGTCCAAGTACCGCCTGTTGCGGGGCTTCCACCCAATGAAGCGAACAAGTTGAACGGGGGATCAACACTGCATTTGGCCACCGTGGCATTGGTACCCGCGTTCGCTCTGGGCACGACGTTCACATTGATCGTGGCCGATGCACTCGGGCAAGGCATTTGACCGGGTACCGTGTGGGTATATGCTCCAGGTAGCGAATTGGCAGGATCGAAGTTGGCTGAAGTAGAACCTCCGGGTCCGGCCCAAGTCCCGCCGGTGGACGGTCCACCAGTGAGCAGGGTGAAGAGGTCCACAACGGCATTGTCCGAACAGTAAGTGACTGAGGAGCCGATCCCTGCGTTCGCCGCTGCGCGAACCGTAACGGTAACGGTAGCGGAAACGGCGGGGCACGGCGCATTGCCGAGCACCGTGTAGGTGTAAACCCCAGCGGCATCGGTGCCTGGGATGAAAGTTCCATTATGAACTGCATTGACCGGGTTGCGCCAAGAACCGCCCACGTTCGGTGTCCCGCCCAAAGATGAAAAGAGCGGGTATTGACCATCGGTGCTGCATAAGGTCACCGTTCCATTGGTACCGGCACTTGCTGCGGGCACGATCTGGATGGTCAGCGTGGCGGAGGCATTGGTACATGGGCTGGTGCCCGTTACGGTATACACATACGCCCCCGGAGTATCCGACGCCGGGTTGAAATCGGTACCATGCGGCCCATCGGGGCCGACCCAAGAACCGCTTGGGTCAGGGGATCCGTTCAATCGCGGGCGCATCGGGAACGAGGCATCCGAGCTGCACACATTGATCGTGGTATTGGTACCTGCCTTGGGGGCGGTGGTCTCTTGAACGGTAACGGTAGCAGTGGCCGCTGGACAAGGGGAAATTCCAGGTACGGTATAGGTGTAGATCCCCGGCGTGGAGGTTCCCGGCGTGTAGGTGTCCGAGACCGAGGTATTGAGCGGACCGGTCCAAGCACCCGTATTCTGCGGAGTGCCACCCAACTTGCTGATCAATGCGAACGGGGCCGCGTTGCTACAGATCGGTGCCGTGGCCGATGTGCCGGCGTTGGACAAATTGCTTACCGAAACCGTAACCGTAGCACTGGAGCCGCCCACCGTATAGGTATAGACACCAGCGACATGCGTACCCGGAGTGAACGAACCTGTGGTTGCCGAAGGTCCGGTCCACACACCACCGGGATCAGGTGAACCGCCCAAGTACGTGATCAACTGCACGGTAGGACCGTTGATGCATAATGAAGCCGTGCCATTGGTGCCAGGTCCCGGATCCATCATGGACCCGTCCACAGCGGAATACACGCCGGTATGGGCCACGCCGAAAGGAAGGTGCGCGCTGCCTGCTGCCCATGTTGTGGTCAATGCGAAGACCACACATGGCAGGACGGCGACTACTGAAAAGGCTCGTCGTATGCTCACGTCTGTAGGGAACTTTCGATCGGTAACGGGCCGCAATTTACAATGTATCTGGTGTTCATTGCCAATCCGACCCAGGGCAAACGCATCTAAAGTCTTAGGACATGCAAGAGAAAAGCATTATCCCAGCCCGCTTTGAGGCGCTTGGATTTGATCCCGATCTTCGTAGTTGTATCGCGTTTGAGCAAGGTGTGGGACAACT
>Ga0335394_10001148_pt1 | contig 29406 bp, 25 predicted proteins | sample MAT03_FD_205741 | JGI IMG/M metagenome (GOLD analysis project Ga0335394, IMG submission 205741) | Freshwater microbial communities from Lake Fryxell liftoff mats and glacier meltwater in Antarctica - MAT-03 (spades assembly) (version 2) ...
GCGGCGGTCATGTTTTTCTGATCGAGCTTGCCCTTGGCCACGGGTTCGGACCCAATACGGGCTTGAACCGCCCCGGCGTTGAACAACACGATGAGCGCCGCGTCGATGGCGTCTTGTGGCCATCCATATTTCGCCCCACCGAACTGCTTGCGCACCTCGGTTCCCTTCTTGCCGCTGCCCACGAACTCCAGAATTGCCTTGCAGACCGCATGAGCTTCCGGGTCGCCTTTATGACCCACGGCAGTCAGGGCATCGCCGTCGCCCTTTTTTGCCCGTTCGATGACCTTATGCCAGTCGCCAGAGTCGGCTTGGTGGAAGAGTGGATACAGCCGGTCGAGACAGAGCGTGGCCGCATCCTTCACTTTGTCGTTGAGCAATGTCCCGCCAATCGGATCGCCACCTGCAAGGTAGACCTGCATCTCATTCAGGATGTCAGCGATAAGCGTGTCCCGCGCCTTTTTTGACTGTTCCTCACGAGTCTCCATCGCTTTCCGGGCGTGGATGCCTTCATCGCCGGAAGGCGAACCTTTGGCTTGCAGCGTGGTTGTGGCGGCGTAATACCCGGCAATGGCCTGATTCAGTTCGGTCGGCGTCTTCTTCGGAATGTACCCATAGACCATCGCGGTTAAGTCGCCCGCCGCCCGTGCGTCATTGAGAACGGTCTTCTCTTCGACCTCCCAGCCATCGCGGACCCACACCGGAATCGCCGAGCCGTCCGTGGGTGGCTGCACGTCGCCGAAGTGGAGTTCGATCTTCCGCGCTTCATTACTGTCTCCGTGGAGGAGCTTGAATTTCTTCAGGACTTCGCTGCATTGTGACCGGAGTAGCTGCGAACGCTCGCTGGCCAGTTTTCCGGGATCGTTGAGCAACTTGTTCCTGGCCTCCAAGAACATCTGGTTCCATTCCGATCCTTCACGGGTTTGCATTCGATATTCGTTATCGACCTGCATGATCGCCCCGGACGTGACCAGCTTCTCCAGCAGCAGCGGAATCTTCTTACGAAGCTCGGCGCTGCTCTTGGTCAGATCGGTGACGAGCAGATCAGCCAAGGTGTCGGCGTCGGCTCGAACCCCGGCGTCCAACGGTTCGTTGTTGTGGGGGAGTTGGCCGATCAGGAAGATCAGCGCGCAGATTTGATAACGCAGTTCGCCGTCGTCTTCCTTCTTCTGCTTGGCAATCGTTTCCGAGATTTCCTGGAGCAACGTGCCTGATTTGAGTGCTGAACTCTTGATGGAGGCGTCGTAGATGAACGCGCCGCTGACGACGTTGCCGAGCGGCCATTCGGCGGTCTGCTTCACAGCGTCGTAGACGACCCACAGTTGATTTCGGAGTTGAGCGCCCGTCCCGGCTTTATCAACGGCTCGCAGAACGCGCTCCCAAAAGCGCCGACGCACGGGAAGGATGGGGTAGTCCTGAACCAGCAGGCCCCGGTCCTTGCTGGAGAAGGCGATCTTGGTGCTGGCCAGTTGTCGCTCGACCTCGCCGCTGTGGTCATCGAGCAGCTTCTTCAGCCCCGCTTCCGCCGTGGGCTTCTTCTTCAGGACGACTTCACGGGTGACTTGCTCAACATCGGTGTCTTGCAACTCGACCGTGACGGGGAATCGCCCTTGAAGCCGTTGTAGGAGGGCTGCACCCGACAAAGCGTTTTGGCCCGTGCCGATCAACAGGAAGTTGGCTCCCAGCCGCGCGCAGCACTGCTCTTTAACATCCTGCACCGCCTTGGACCGGCTGGCATCGTCGTTGATGTATTGTTGGACTTCATCCAGGATGACCACCGTGTATGGCAGCTTCCCGTTCTTGCCGATTGCCTGCATGATCCTTTCGATCATGTCGTCAATCGAAACATCCTTGGGGTCGGGCGGGAACTGGCTTTTCAGAATAAGGGGGACATCGGACGCCTTGGATGCAAATTCCGGTCGGTGCGCAAGGATCGCCTGGGCCATCAGCTTGCTGACGTAGAGATTGGTGAGTTCCTTCTCAAAAGTGCTGCCGTTGTCCGTGATGGTCTTACGGACGCCACTTTCCAATCCTTCATCGCGCAGCCACATCTGGAAGCAGGCACGGGTATAATCGCCCGGCAACCCGACCGATTTGAAGAGGATGCCCAACAGAGCCAATCGAATGCTGTCCTTCGCCTCCGTCCGAAGATCACCCGCCGCAGCATGAAGTCCGCCGTGACGCTTGGCCGAGTTCGTGAGTTCTTTCAACAGGTCTTTCACGCCGGTCGGCAGTTTGGTGATGCCTCTGGCTTTTGCGCCGTCATCGAACTCGAAATCAGTCCAGAGGTATTGGAGCATCTTGACCAGATGCGACTTGCCGGAGCCGAAGAAGCCGCTGACCCACACCCCCGGCTGTTCGGTCTTATCCAGGTGGCCCAGGTAAGTGCTGAGGATGCGGCTTAACCCTTCCGCATATTGGCCGTCACAGACGAAGTTCGTGAGTTCGTAGCGCAGCGTGTCGAGTTCAGCGGACGATTGGCCGCTCGTGACTTTGGCGACACCTTGGTTGAGCAGCGTGTGGGTGCGGGGGTCTTTCTCGTAAATCTCAAGGTTCATCATGATGGGCGGACCTCCACATCGCTGGCGGTGATCGGATAGGCGAGATAGTTCCAGCCATCTCGTGCGTCGAGCAGACGATAGTTGTTCTGCTCGTAGACGCCGGGGAAGAAGACCAGCAACCGGCCTTTCACATCCCCTTCGACCACCGGCAGGATTTCGGAAATCTTCAGAAACCCGAATACGGATGCGATCCCGTACACAGCCAAAACTGTGTTGTCGGGATCAGGAAGTTCGACCAGGGCCGACCGGATGCGGGCGACGACCGACTGCATGAACTCGCCGAGCTTTGCATTGTCGAGACTGTCAGGCGACTCGAAGTAGCTTTCGGCATAATCGGAATTGTCCGGGCCGCACATCCAGTTCGCGAAAGCGTCGGTCAGGTCGATGGACTTCCATTTGTGGCTGCTGTGATGCGTGGCCTCCTCGAATAGCCCCAACCGGAGCCGCAGCTTGCGCTCGTCCTCCTTGTCGTATACGGCAAGCCAGACCCGCTGCGCGCCGGAGACGTTTCGATCCCACGACGTTTCGCAGAATCGCTGGTAGTTCTTTTTGAGAAGGTCAATCCGATTCATACGACGCCTTCTCCTCTTGGGGTGTCAGCAGGCCGGGGAACGTGATCTCGACCACGGAACCTGCGGCCTTGTAGCTCATCCACCCCTGCTTGGAAGCATCGGAGGCGAGGTCTGCGATCTCGGCGGGCGTCCGATCCAGCATCCGCGTCCAAATCGTATCGAGCAACATTTTGCCGCGCGTACCGCAGAGGTAGCCCAGCAGCAGGGCATAAGTCACCACCACAGGAGACACGACCGCGCGAGTCCTTTTCTTTTTCACTTTGCCGCTGAGATACCCGGCCTGAGTCCACGATGACGCAAGGTTCTGAGCAGTGGACAGCAGCGTGGTTGGCTTGAACCGTGCCGGATACTTTTCCTTCAGGTGGCTGGCGACCTGGGCTGCGTCCACGGCGGCGTTCAGCGGGATGGCGATGATGAACGGCGTCAATTCTCGCAGCAGCGGATCACGCGCGACAGCGGCCAGAAGCGCCAAGATGGGCCGGGCCGAGGCGTCGGCTGTCCAGAAGTGCCGCAGGAGCCGGAACACGGGCCGGGTCTGGTCGAGGGCGTAAAGCTCCACGAGCCGCTGGGCGGTTCGCTTACGGGTGGTCTGCGTAGGCTTGCCCAAGACGTTCTGCTCCACGACGGCGGCGAGGTATTCGTCGGCCTTCGCCTTCGGCCCGACGTGTTCGAGGACGAGCGACAATTCGCCGAGCATCATCGTGCGGCTAGTGTGGACGCTCGACGTTCCGTCCCGGAACCCCAGCGCTTCGGGCAGTTTCATCTTCCGGCTTTCGGTCACTGCGACTCCCACCCGTATAACTCCCGCCGTTGCGTGCCTCCCCTCCGGCCCAGGGTTCGCGGGTCGGACGAATCCTCGCCCTGGTTGCATCGGCCCTGTCGTCACCGAGTCGCCCACTGGAATGGACCCCAAGGCGGCATTATGGCCATCGGCATCGGCTTGCCATTACGTCAGTTGTGGCCGAGGACCACTTCCGATGGGCGATCTTTCACCCGCCGCGTTCTTGTTGACTGTTTCGTGCTACCATCCTACGATTTAGGGGCGTGGCCAGCAAGCAGACGAGGCCAATCACCAGGACCGACCGATGACTTTCGGGAGCCGGATTCGCGAGTCCAGGCGGGCAAAGAACTTGACCCTTCGGGACGTGGCGAAGAAGGTCAAGGTCACGTTCACCTACCTGAGCAAGATCGAAAACCAGAAGCTCTCGTTCGGGGAATTCCCCAGCGTCGAGTTGATCCTCAAATTGGCGCGCGCCTTGGATGCCGACCCCGACGAGTTGCTGCTCCTGGCCGAAAAAATACCGGACGCCATTCGGCAGCGGGTTCTCCAGCGCCCCGACGTGTTCCGCAAGATGGCCGAACTGGACGACAAGCGACTGGATGACGTGCTGGAGTTCCTGGAGCGTCGAGCGTAGCGCATATGCGAACTGCTACAGCACGAGCAAGTCCAACCGTTGTCCAATCGCCGTGGCCACGCAGCCGAGTAGACTCGTGCGTTGGGGACGTGAATGCGCACGGAGTGGACAATGGCCATCCTGACCGAACTGAACCGGCTTCTGACCTTCGAGGATGTCGTCGCCAAGTACGGCGGGCCACCCTCCGTGTGGGAGAAGTTGCGGCCCGGCCTGCCCGTGTTTTGCAAGCACGACGGCGTGCCGATTTACCTGGAGTCTGTGGTCGATGATTTTCTGAAAGCAGTGGCGGACGGCCTCCAGACGAACCCGCCGCGCGTCGTGCCGGAGTTGGGATCGTCGGCCCCGTGCGATGAGGAGGAGCCGGAGTACCTCAGCGTGGCCGAAGCCCAGCGCCGCTACCTGAACGGCGAGATGTCCCGCAAGTGGTGGTATCGGATCGTGCAAACCGGCAAGATCGCCCACCACCGGGTCGGCGGCTCGGTCTTGCTGCGAACCGACGATATAGAGGAGTTCATCGCAAGGTCGCGGCAGGAGAAGAAGCCCGACGACGTGGGACCGGCTCCGGTCGCCCCGGAGCCGGTTACGATTCCTACTGAGGTCCAACCCCGGAAGAAGCAGCAAGCCGACCCGTCATTTTTTCGCATCTTTCCCCGCCGCTGAACCCCGGCCTGCCATCGTTTCCAGCAAGATGGACCGCATCTTGGCCTTGTCCACCTGGAGATGGCCGTAGTGCTTTTCGATCATTGCCACGCTGGTTCCGATCAGGTCCGCCAGCACCTTGATCGAGCCGCTCTCTAACAGCCAGTCGGTTGCGAAGGAGTGCCGCAGCCCGTAGGCCGTGGGTGCGGTCGGCAGCTTCAACTTTTTGGCGTACCAGCGGAGTTCGGTCGAAACCGCCTCGTTACCCCAGCGGCGGTTCCGCGTCGTTCGGAAGATCGGCCCTTCGGGACGCAGCTTGATCCGGCGTTCGACAATCTTTACCAGTTTGTCGTCCAGGTAGATGACCCGATCCTTGCCGGACTTCCCCGCGTTCTTCCACTCGAACTCGCCCGGTTTGGGGTGGCCTGGATATACGACGATCTTATCGGCGGGACGGTAGTACCGCGCCTCGATGTGATACGCCTCGCCGGGGCGACATCCCGTGTGACGGATGACCTCTAGCAGTTCGGCGAAGTTCGGGTTCACCGCCGCGATGAGCGTGTCGTAGACCGCCTGCGGGATGTACGCCTCCTCGCCCCGGCTCCGCTTCTTCGTCTTGACCGCCCCCTTTCGGTCGAGGCAGTGCCGAGAGATCAACCCCTGGTTTTTCGCCCAATTCAGGGCGCAGACCAGGGTTCGAGCCGCCATGTTTCTGTACGTCTCGTTCCACTTCCCCGTCCGGCCCTTGCTGTCCCTCCTGGGCTTCGCCATCGCCTCCAGCCATTCGGTGACGTGGAAGACCTTGAACTCGGAGAGCGTCAAGTCCCCGAATCGCTCCAGGGCTGACTTGCAGGTGTCGCGCAGGATGCGGAGGGAGCCGGTCCTCCCGTTGCTCTCCAGGTGTTGGCCGTAGAGTTCGCAGACCAGCCGGACGGTGTTCCCCTGGTCGGCCTTGTCCGCGTTCGCCGTCTGCATCAGTTCGGTAAATTTCTTGAGGGCGGCGAGGTAGGTCGGACCCGTGGGCTTGTCGTCCGGCCCCTTCGTCAGCGGAATCTGCTTGTGGCGGAAGCATGTGTAGTACCCCTTGCGGCTGGGGTAGTAACGGATTTCGGAGGTTGGCGGCACGGTTGCGGCTCCTGGCTGTTTTACTCATTTTCACAGCTACTAGGATACCGTACCGTGCATGACCCGTGCAAGGTCGGCAGGAATGCACTGCGTTTTCGCTGAAAAACGCAGCATTATTTGCCGATGCAAAACCGGTTACTTCCCGATGCAGAAGCGGCTGAAGATGCGGTCGAGCAGATCGTCGGTGTAGACCGCCCCCACGACCTGGCCGATCTCGGTCAGGGCGACGCGGACTTCGGAGGCCACCAGTTCCTCGCGGCCGACTTGCGAGAGGGCGCGGTCCAGGGCCTCGCCGGCCAGGCGGATGCTGGCCGAGGAGCGAATGGCCGTCGCGGCGACGACTCCTTCGGCGGCGCGCTCGACTCCCGAGGCGGCGGCGCGAATGGCGGCCAGCAGTTCGTCGAGCCCTTGTCGGGTGAGGGCGCTGGTGCGAATACCGTCGGAGACGGAAGGCGAATTCCGTGGGGCAACCGCATCGGCCTTCGTCCACACGAGGATCTTGCGCGGATCGGCAACGTCGCGAGGCTCGCTGGAAAGGTGCGCGATATCGCGACAGAGGAGCGTGATGTGCGCTCCCGCGAGTTGCTCGTGGCGTGCCTGTTGGGCCTGGGCGGAAATCTCTTCGGCATGCGGATCCTCCTCGCCGGCCGTGTCGATGAGCTTACATTCCAGCCCCGAAATCATCAATCGCCCGGCCAGCCAGTCGCGGGTAGTGCCGGGCACATCCGAGACCAAAGCGGCGGCCGCGTCGCTACCCTGCCGCTGGAGCAGGGCATTGAACAGGCTGCTCTTGCCGGCGTTGGGAGGGCCGGCCAAGACCACACGGACGGCGCCGGCCGCGTGGCCGCGCGAGAGGACCTGTGCGGCCAGGGTATGCACCAGGTCGCGGGCCGCGGTCAACTCGCCGGTCAGCTCTTCGCGGCTGATGAACTCGATGTCTTCTTCGACAAAATCGAGGCCGGCCTCTAAGCGGGCCAGCAAGTCCAGCAACCGTTCGCGTAGTTCGGTCAGACGACCACGCAGGCCGCCGGCTAGTTGCGTCAGCGCGATGTCCAGTTCGCGGGCGTCGCGGGAGTCGATGACCCCCAGCACCGCCTCGGCCTGGGTCAGATCGATTCGCCCGGCCAAGAACGCCCGCAGCGTGAACTCCCCCGGCGCGGCCGGGCGAACGCCCAGGCGGACGAGCGTATCGACCACGGCAGCAAGAATCGGCGGGGAGCCGACCGTGTGGATCTCGGCCAGCGGCTCGCGGGTGTAGCTTCGCACGCCCGGCCACAGGTACAGATCGGCCGGCACGCTCATGCTGCGTGGCGGGCGATCGGCCAGAGACTCCAGGCGGAAGACGCCGGGCACGCAGACGGGGCGAAGGAGCTCGGACAGTGGGCGGGCCGTATCCTTCGATTCGAAGCAGCGTGCCAGCAGTTCCACCGTCTTGTCGCCGCTCACTCGCACGATGCCGCGCAGTCCGCTTCCTTCGGCCGAAGCGATGGCGGCGATCGTATCCTGCGGATCGTAGGTCATGGGGCCGCGGTAGATGGTCAGCCAGTTCGGCTTATTGAGACCAAAGAGAACGTTTACGAAGAAGGTACGGCACAGGGAGGGTTCCGAACGGGAAGGGCACGGAGGCCCCTACTTTTGATCCATTGTGTCGGGACGCCCGTCTATTACCCGGCCAAAGACGGATTGAGGAACGGGCGGATAGGTCTAAAGCGATCCGTCACTTTGGGTTCCGGCTTGTGCTTTCTGCGGGGCTCGCGCTGGCCAATGGTTGGGCTTCAGGTCTTGGAGATTCCGGACTTGAGGCATCTGTTTGGCGAAGGCACTCAGCCCCTCGAAGGTGGCTCCTCGGTTCGCTCCCATCGGCGTGCCCAGGAACGAGAGCTGTTTCAAATGCGTCAGATGCTTCAGGCCGTCGTCCGAGACCCATGTGCCGTGCAGATTGAGAACTTCCAGATTCGTGAGCTTCTCGAGATGTATCAGCCCGTCGTTGTTGATCGGGCAAGCATGCAGGCTGAGGTGGCGCAAATTCGTCAGATCTCTGAGATTTTCGAGTCCGACGTTGGTGACCCCCGCTCCGTCGAAATATACTTCCTGAACGTGCGGAATCTGTGCCACAAGTGCCGCCAACTCATCGCCTCCCGGGCGATACTCAAAACGGACTCGTTCGACGTTCGCGAAGTAGTCGACTCCCAGCATTTCGACTGCCCAATCCGGTGCCCAGAGCGTTGGGTTATCGCGAGATTCGTGGTCATAAGTCACGGCCCCGCCGCGTCGCTGGATCTCCTCGACGACCCGTCGCTGGCGTCTCACAGGCGCGATCACCAAGGTCAACACGACCGTCGTAGCAAGGGTCCCGAGAAGCATCGCCCGCAGCGACCACTGCCAGCGCGGGTGTTTGGTGGTTTCGGCCATCGATCCGGCTCGGAGTGGGAACGAACGCTTTTCATTGTAAGCGGTTGCGATGTCCCTGTGGAATGAGATGACCAGATTCCGTCCCATCGGGCACCGAGGGATTGTCCTGCACGAATCACACCGCCCTTCCTGTTTGGAAACGATGTCCGAACAGGAAGAGCCTGTTTCACGGGCTTTTCTCGAGTAACTCTTCAAGACCCCCCAGTCTTGCGACTGGCCGCCAGGATGTTGCAGAAGAGGGCTCCTTGCTCAATCGCATCGTCCAGCGCTACGTGCGAGTGGGGGAGCGGATCGAACCAGGACTTGGGCATGTTCCGCTTGGTCGCCTCGCGATACGGACATTCGAGCACGGCCATCGCCAGCGTCTTGATGTCCAGCGCCGAGTGCGAAAAGGGGCTCTCGCCAGCGAAGCGAATCAGATACCAGTAAACAAACATGAAATCGAAGCCGGCCGGATAGGCCACGAAGACGGGCTTGCCTTGCAGGCCCTTGAGCCAGGCGACGTACTGCGGCAGCGCGACGCCGGGCGATTGCAGATCCTGGCGGCAGGCCTTCCAGGCGTCGGGCTGCGTCTGCCACCAGGCCAACGTCTTGGGATCCCCCTGGGCCTCGGGCAATGTCTCGAGATTGGCCGCAAACGTACCGACCAGCGTCTTGTCGGCCAGATACGCGGCCGAAGCAAAACTGAGCATCGAGTGGGGGCCGGGAATCGGCCCATCGGTCTCGACGTCGGTGCTGATGTAGATCTCGGTCATCCCTTGGCTCGTTCGATGGCCGACAGCATGTTCTGCATGCTTTCCCGCGCGATCCGCTCGGGACCCGGGCTGTAGTCGAAAACTTCCACGGAGACCCAGCCGTCGTACTTCACATCGGCCAGTGCCTTGAAGATGGGGACGAAGTCGAGGTCACCCATGCCGGGCCCCAGCTTGTTGGGATCGTTGGCATGGAAGTGGGCCATGGCGCCCGCGAACTCGCGGATCGTGTCGGCGACGGGCTTGGCCTCGGTCGACATCGCCTTGCAATCGAGGTGGAGCCGGCAGTTGGGGGAGTCGACCATTTTCATCAGTCGTGCGCCGTCGGCGGTAGCGTTCAGGAAGTTCCCTTCCAGCGGTCCCAGCGGTTCGATCGCCAGCGTGACTTGATGCTCTTCGAGGACCGGCATCGCCGCGCGAAACACGTCGGCGGCGAACTCCATGGCCTGTTCGTGGGTCACGCCGGGCAGCAGATTGCGCTGCAAGGGTGAGCCGAAGACCATCACCCAGCCCCCCATTTCGCGCGTGGCCCGGGCGAGCTCCTTCACGTAATCGGCGGTCTTTTTGCGGACGGCGGCATCGGGCGAGGTGAGATAGAAGCCGTCGGTGGTCTTGGCCAGCAACCAGTGGAGCCCCAGCACTTCGAGTCCGGCGGCAGCGGCTTGTTGGCGGACTTCGGCCCGGCGTGCGGGCGAGATGCGGCGTACGTCGGTGTCGAGCGTAAAGGGGGCGATCTCGATGCCCGTGTAGCCGCACTCGCGAGCGCAGGCAAAGGCTTTATCGAATGGCCAATCGACGAAGGTTTCGTTGCAAATGGCGAACTTCATGGGCGGAGGCTCTCGTAGGAAGGAGGAAGGTGGATGATATCAACGACGCCCGCTGGCTGCCAATCGGGGTGACCCCAGGGAAGTGCTGGGGCGAGCATGGGATGTTACGGGCATTTCCCTTTGGCCCAGCAGCCGCGCCGCGCGTATACTGCGACAGTAATTCTCGCTTTAACGGATCGATGTCAGGACTCCGCCGATGAAATGCTTGCCTTGCGTTCTTTTTCTCTTCGTCTGCGGATGGGGCGGTCTCGTGCAGGCCGCGGAACCCCCGTCCACCGAGGCCCCTAAGAAGCCCGCCCTGAAGATCACGCCGGGCGAAGTGATCATTCCGACAGATCGCATGCAGCGGATCTGGGGCGAGTTGATCAGCATCGACCCGGCTACCCGCACGGGGAAGTTCCGCAAGGAAGCGACCGACGAAGTGATGAGCTTCACCGTCATGCCGTATGCCGAGTTGCTGCATCACGCCCATCGCGGAGACCTGCAGGACTATCGCGTCGGCGAACGGGCGATCTTTCGCATGCACGAGAATGAAGCAGGCGAATGGGTCTGGCTGACCTACATCCAGGACGAGATGAACTTTCTGAACGGGCACAAGGAATACTTTTACGTCGACGAAATCGACGCCGAGAAGGGGGCCTTCACCTGCACGCAGGCCAACTTCGACAAGAGCTTTGTCCGCGACAAGGGAATTCGTATTGAAACCGACGCCGAGACGCGCTATTGGAAAGCCGGCCAGGCGGCCAAGTTTGCCGACATCCAGGTGGGAGACAAGCTGCGCACCAAGACGCATGGTGTTGGCAAGGGGAAGACGCGCATCTGCTGGGAGGTCTTTCTGGATGACGAAAGCCTGCTGAAGTTCCAGGCCGAGCAGAAGCTGGTGCATGCATCGCGTATGAAGACCGAAGGCTCGCCAGGCTATGTCGACGAGGTGGGCGCCGAGAGCCTGCGGCTGACGCTCTTTCCCGAATCGGCCAGTCAGGCGAAACAGTTTCCCGTCGGGACGAAGGTGAATGTTGCGCCGGCCGGAATGGATCGCAAGCCTGCCGCGCCGGCCGTGAGCGGCACGGTGGTCAAGACGGAGATGGCCGGGCAGACCTGCAAAGTCACGCTCAAGCTGACGTCCGAACCGGAGAAGCCCTTTGTGCCGAAAGGCCTCGCCCGGCTTTGGAAGGGCGAAGAGTAACGTTGAAAAACCTTTGCCCTGTTGCGGGATGGTAGCGATGCCGAATCGTGCAGATGTAGTGTGGATCTTGAGCCTGGCTTGGCTGGCCTCCGTGGGGGCGATGCTTCCTGCACAGGCTTTCGCGGACATCGTCCCACCTGGTCGAAAGTTTGTCGACCATCAATTGCGATTCGAGCGGCTGCCGGAGTATTCCGATCATGTGTTCTTTTTGGGTTGGTACACGCGCTTCGGAAATCCCGATGGGAAATGGAAATCGCGGCGTCTGGCCGATGCGGGTGAGATTTCGGTTCATCCGCCCGAAGCTCCGCCCTATGGCGCCCAGATGAAACTGGCGGCGGTTCCCACGTCGCATACCGATGGATCGCCGGCACACGGCGAGCCCATTTGGTTCGAGGGAATGACGCCCGGCATCAAGCTGGCGAAGGTGGACGTAGAGATGATCCGCAGTGCCCCCGTCAGCGATCGGCGCAGCACGTTCTGGACGGTGTATCGCGTTACACTGGCTGGAGACACCTTGAACCTGGAACGGACGCGGCACGATATCCCGACTGCGGCACCGCAGTTGCCGTTTGCCGTTCTGACGGCCTGTGCCATTGCGGCGCTAGCGGCGGTCGCCCTGATGATTCTGGTGGGTTATCGCTTTGTGCAAGAGGGAAGGTCGAAGACAGGTTTTCGACGCTGAATCTGGACGAGTGGAAGTTCAGCTATCAGTAGCACCTCCTGCGGCATCGCGCCTTTTCACGCGTTTGTTGAAAAGAACGCGCCTTCCTTTGGACTTGCCTTAAACTCGGCTTGCCCTACTTGGCGCCTCTTGCGATGTTCTTGGCGAACTCTTTACCGATGGTTGCCCGATTCTTGCTGCTATCGCTGCTGGGAGGGATTCTTGCCGCATCACCAGCGTGTGAGCAGGCGAGAAATTTCGATAACATCACGCGCCTGGACACACTCGCGAAGGCCCTGACATGTCCCCCATCGCCCAATCGTTCTATGCTTCGATGGAGTCAGCCAAGTCGTGGGTTCGAACTGTCCGTCGGCTCATTCCCTGGCGGCCCACCCTGAGGGGCCGCGTGGCCATGTTGACGAGCGACCGTCTGCCGGCTGATTATTCCCGGTTTCATGGCCCGGTTTTGTCCCCCGAGGAAGGGCATGCGGCAGTAATCTCGCGACTGGCGACTGACACTCCCTACCTGCTCGGACGAATCGGCGAGACAGAGTACGAGTGCGTGATGGAGTACCTCTTTCTCCGCAGTCGCGGCAGGCCCTATACCGCCCGCAATCAACGCCGAATTTGCGAGAACTCCGGGGTCTTCTCCAACGACACGGAGAACTTAGATCGCTTCTCGCAGTGTTACCTTGATAGCCTGCGCTCGGCTGATCTGGTGGGGACTTGGGGCGGGATTTTGCCCTACGAGCACGAGTTGTATCGGGAGTACTGTCCGCAAGCTGCCACCGGGACGTTCGATTGCACAAATCCCGTCGTCGGCCTGAAAACTCCCTGGTCTTATGGACTTCGGGGCAAGCGGGTTCTGGTGGTGAATGCATTCGTCGAAACGATCAGATCCCAATACGCCCGCCGCGAGAAGCTATTCGACAACCCGCGACAGCTTCCGGCATTCGACCTGCTGACGCTGAAATCCGTACAGACGCTGGGAGGCGACTCCGCAGGGTTTGCCAACTGGTGCGATGCGCTCGAGTCGATGAAGTCGCAGATTGCTGCGTTGGCCTTCGATGTCGCCTTGATTGGCGCGGGAGCCTACGGACTTCCCTTGGCGGCGTTCGTTAAATCCCTTGGCAAGCAGGCCCTGGTGACGGGCGGTGTGACTCAATTGCTGTTCGGAATCCGTGGCAAGCGCTGGGATAACAACGGCTTCGCCGAGCTTTTCTACAACGAGCATTGGGTCTATCCCTCGGATGCCGAGAAGCCCAAGGCGATCAGCCGCGTCGACGGCTATTGGAAGTGATGGCCGCAATTCTGCTGCTATCGCAAAGTCCAACCTGCACCCGAGCGGTTCTGCGAACCAAAACTGCACTTGCTGCGGCCAAGATGCCTTGGTTACATTCCTCCCCCGAGCGTGCGGTAGCTAGGTTGTGATCCTACTGTCACCGCATGTGCGTCTATCAGGAGTTGCTATGGGGTTCTTGCAAGGCAAGCGGGTTCTGGTTACCGGCGGCGCTGGCTTCTTGGGATCCTTTGTTTGCGAAGAGCTGGCGCTGGCTTCTCCTGCTAGCATCTTCGTGCCGCGCAGCCGCGAGCATGACCTCCGACGGCAGTCGGATATTGTGCGAATGCTCGAATCGGTGCGGCCTCAGGTGGTGCTGCATCTGGCCGCGGTGGTGGGCGGGATTGGCGCCAATCGGCTCTATCCGGGCCGCTTCTTCTACGACAACGCCATGATGGGCATCCAGTTGATGGAAGAGTGCCGCCTGGCGGGCGTCGAGAAGTACGTTCAGCTCGGCACGATTTGCTCGTACCCCAAGCACACGCCGGTCCCGTTCCGTGAGGAAGAAATCTGGAACGGCTATCCCGAGGAAACCAACGCCCCGTACGGTTTAGCCAAGAAGATGCTGCTGGTGCAGGCACAGGCCTATCGCCAGGAGTATGGCTTTAATGCTGTCACGCTATTGCCCGTGAATCTGTACGGGCCGCGCGACAACTTCGACCTGACCAGCAGTCACGTCATTCCGGCCCTGATTCGCAAAGTCGTCGAGGCGCAGAAGGCCGGTGCCCCTTCGATTGAAGCCTGGGGAACGGGAAATGCATCTCGCGAATTCTTGTATGTGCGAGACGCTGCTCAGGGGATTGTGATGGCGACTGAGCATGGCGACCTGGCTGAGCCGATCAATCTTGGAGCCGGTCACGAGATCAAGATCCGCGACCTCGTGAATCTGATCTGCGAACTCTGCGGCTATCACGGCCAAATCATCTGGAATGTGAATGCTCCTGATGGGCAGCCCCGCCGGTGCCTGGATACCACGCGTGCCCGCGAGGCCTTCGGCTTTCAGGCGACAACGTCGCTCGTGGATGGCTTGAAGGAAACAATCGCCTGGTATCGCAACGAGACGAGTGGTTCCCATCATCTTCGAGCGGCCTAGACATGCCTGTTGAATCGCCAGTCGCCTTTTTTGTCTTCAATCGCCCCTCGACCACGGCACGGGTTTGGCAGGCGATTGCCAACGCCCGACCCAAAACGTTGCTGATCGTCGGGGACGCCGCGAGAGAGGGGAAGGCAGGCGAAGCCGAGAAGGTTGCAGCCGCTCGAATGATTGTCGAGCAGGTCGATTGGCCGTGTCGCGTAGTCAAGAACTATGCCGACACGAACATGGGCTGCAAGCGCCGGATCTCGTCGGGCTTGGCATGGGTCTTCGACGAAGTTCCCGAGGCCATCATCCTGGAAGATGATTGCCTGCCTCATCCGAGCTTCTTTTCCTATTGCGACGAGCTGCTTGACCGCTACCGCGACGATCATCGCGTCTTCTCGATCTGTGGTGCGCGGCTAAATCCGCAGCGGCCAGGCGCGAAAGCCAGCTACTACTACTCGAAGTACTTTGCGTGCTGGGGCTGGGCGAGCTGGCGCCGCTCGCATTCGAAGTACGACGTACAAATGAGCGACTGGCCGGAGTTCCGCGATCAGGGACAGCTTGCCAGGCTCGCCGATCTACCCGATGAGGCGTGGTTCTGGCCCAAAATATTGAATCGTGTTCACGAGGGAGTCATCGACACCTGGGATTTTCAATGGCAGTACGCTGGCTGGCGGCAGGGCGCCATGCATGTGATCCCCGCCGTGAACCTGGTGAGCAATATCGGGTTTGATGCGGAAGGAACTCACACCAAAGATCCCTCGAATCCACTCGCAAACCTCGCTGCGCAATCGATTGGGTCGATCGAACATCCCCCATGGATCATGCGAGACAAGCGGGAGGACGTCGAGACGTATCTCAACTGGTACCTTCGTCTCAAAGGGCTCCGCCGAGCCAAATGGTTGGCCAAGAACTACCTGCGTTCGTGGCGGCAGATCGCCGCTTGATTCAATAGAATCGACTCGCGGGCTAGCCGGCTTTGCGAATCGTCGATTGCCGCCACTGCTGGGCCAGATCGCAATACACCTTCTGATGCTCGCTGACCGTGCGCTCCCAATGGAATCGCGCTGCTTGTCGGTAGCCCTTGGCGATGAGCCCCGAGCGAAGCGAAGGCTTGACCAACAAGCTATGAAGGATGTCTGTGAGTTCGTCGGTAGACTCCGGCGGGAACAGCAGGGCCGCATCCCCCACAACTTCGGGAATGCTCGAGGTGTCGGCGGCAACCACGGCCGTGCCGCAGATCATGGCTTCCAGCGGCGGAATCCCGAATCCCTCATATTCCGACGGATAGACCAGCGCCAGGCTTTGCTGATAGAGGGTCTTGAGCTGCTCGTCGGGAAGCAACCCGCGATTTGTGACATTCGAGCTCAGGCCAAGGTCGTTAATGCGCTGCAACTCGGCCGGGGTAAATGGCTCACCCACCACGTAAAGTACTGCGTCGGGGGCACGCTGAACCACATTTCCCATAGCAGCCAGAAGACGATCGAAGTTCTTGTAGCCAGCGCGACTTCCCACATAGAGGAAGAATGGTGAGTCCGTGACGGGCACAGGCACGGCTTTCACTGCGCCAATGCCGGTCGCCAGATGGCTCACGGTAACCTTGTGCTCCGGCACTCGGTAGATGTCCAGCAGGTCCTTCTTCGTGTGCTCCGAAATACAGATGAAAGCGTCGGCCTTGGCAATCGCCTTGCGTTTCAGATCGACGCTGCGTCCGGCGGGATCGATCAATGCCGCGAATCGCTCGTGGATGCAGTCGTAAATCGTCAGGACTGTCGGGAACCGCTTGGTTTGCGGAGGTTTTGTCGAGAGCAGTGAATAGTAGGTGGGATGCAGGACGTCGGCATTCAGGGTGTTATGCAATCCATTGAAGTACCTGCGTTTGGCCCAGCGATTCAGCTTCTTGAGCGGTTGGGGCCACCACTGAAACTCGTTGCAATGAAGCTCAAGATTAGGGTGCGGCGGAAACGACCGCTTCTTCGCCGACAGCACGATTGGCGTATAGCTCGCAGGCAATCGCGAAATGATCTCGGCAAAATAGCGTGAAATGCCGCCATAGGCCTGCATGGAGTAGATTGCCCCATCGTAAAGCACGCGCATCGGAGCCTCGGCCATCAAGTGCGTGAAGACGCGAAAGGATTGCAAGGCGAGGTCATAGTCCTTGAAAAAGATAAGGTCAACTCCGATCTGAAGTGCCAGCAGACTGCCTGATAGCGGGAGGATTTCAACAAACTGGCGAATACATGGAACGGAGAATTCGGTAGCATCCGATCAATGGCTGGCGGGTAATTCTAGAAACCGCAGCCGTCTCACTCGAACCTCGCCTGGATCTCATTGCGGAGGCGCTATCGTGGCATTCTGGAAACTCGTGTCGCCGTCGTTCTTGAAGTCGCGACACAAAGCTTCCAACGAACCCTCTTGGGCAGCCCATCTGCGGCGAGAGCTTCACGAAAGCAAGATACTCTCAGCCCAGTGCCTCTCGGAGCAGTTGAGAGCACGCGGCAGACTGCCTCGGCTGGCCGATGCCGAGTTCAAAGTCTTCTCGCAGTTCGGCGAGGATGGCATCCTGCAGTATCTGGTAAATCGGCTGGAAGTGCGGCCGCACTCATTTATTGAGTTCGGAGTCGATAGCTATCGCGAGGCGAATACACGGCTTCTGCTGCAGAAAGACAACTGGCGCGGCCTGATCATGGATGGCAATGCAAAAGAGCTGCTGTCCATAGAACGGGAGAAGTTCTACTGGCGTCACGAGTTGACCGTCGCCGCCGCATTCATCACGCGCGACAACATCGACAGCCTGTTTAAGGCGAATGGCTTTCAGGGTCGCGTCGGGGTCTTGAGCATCGACATCGACGGCAACGACTATTGGGTGTGGGAGCGAATCACCTCGGTCGAGCCGGTGATTGTCGTGGCCGAATACAACAGCGTGTTCGGAGCGGAGAAAGCTGTCTCGGTCCCCTACGACCCGCAGTTTCAACGCTCTGCAGCGCACCACTCCAATCTGTACTTCGGATGCTCACTGGCCGCGTTATGCCATCTTGCCGAGAAGAAGGGGCTTGCCTTTGTCGGCAGCAACAGCGCCGGTAATAACGCCTTCTTTGTGGACCGCAGGCATCTGGGCGATTTGCAACCCCTTACGTCTGAGGCTGGCTATGTGGAATCCCGCTTTCGGGAGTCGCGCGACGAAGACGGCCGGCTGAACTTGCTCTCGGGCCTCGCGCGACGCGTCCCCATCGCTGATATGCCGCTGATCGACGTCATCACGGGACGAACGATCTCGGTGCGAGACCTCTAGATTCGTGCAGCCGCTCAGTACGCGTAGACCCGCGCGCCGGGCGTCACCGCGCGGACTACGTTGCGGGCTGGTTGGCCGCGAAGGTACGTCTTCACCCGAGCCGGATAGGCGGGCACGGCATAGACCGGCGTTGCATAGACCGGGACGGGCGCGACATATACGGGATACGCAGGTCGGTAGACGACGCGCGGCGCGTAGACGGGGGCGTACACGGGCGCGAAGTAGTACGGGTACTGTGCCGCAGCCGGCTTAGACATCGCGAGCAGAGCGCCGAAGACTGTCAGTGCCATGGTGAACTTCTTCATCGGTGTTCCTCTCGAGCTGGTATTTGCATCGGACATGATTCAAGTCCGACGCAAATTCTAATTCGAAGGTTCGGCCGGCGACAGGGTCGGAATGGCTGACTTTTCGAACACGAAGATGCCTGACTCCACCGGCTTCCCTTGCTCATAGCGCAGCGTTGCTCGCTCGCTCTGAACTTCACGCAGGCCGACTCGGGCCGCTTCGTCGCGCAGGTAATCGGGATGGTGCTCGTAGCGACGGTTTCCCGTCAGGCGAAACGGCGGCTGCTTGGCCATTTCCGCCGAGAAGATCAGCCATCCCCCCGGCCGCAACGCCTGAGCGACTCCTTCAAAGACAGGCCGCATGTCACCGAAGTAGATCAGCACGTCAACGCCGGCCACCAGGTCGTACTGTGCCGGCCGATCAGCCAGCGTCGTCAGCAGATCCGCTTCGTCCAGCCGATCGTACACAGCTCGCTCGGCGGCGCGCGATAGCATGGCGGCCGAAAGATCGACGCCGTCCAAACGCTGCGCGAGAGGTCGGAACAGCGGGCCGGCCAGGCCCGTGCCGCATCCAACTTCCAGAATGTCCAGCTCCTTGGCGCCGGGGGGCAAAGCTCGTACCAGGGCCTGATGGACCAGTTCCGGGCCACGGTAGCGCAGCGTTTCGGTCAGGTGGGCATCGAAGTGGTCGGCATAGTCGTTGAACAGCGTGGCGACATACGCGGCCGGCGCGCGATCGGGTGCGGGAGCGCCGCCGAGCGCTGCCAGACGGAACTCGGTGGCGCTTTCGCGATGCTCGATGGGCACGCCCAGCCGCTCGACCTCGATGGCAACCGACATCCGCCGGTATTGGGCGGCCTCGTCATGCTTGCCATTGAGTTCCAGGAACCAGGCCAGCGCCCCCACGGCGTCGGTATTGGTTGGCTCGCGCTCGACCACTTCGCGGTAGGCCGCTTCCGCTGCGCGGCGCATGCCGTTCGAGGAAAGATAGTCGGCCCCCGCCTGCGACGCGGGGAAGTGTGCATACGGACTATTGAGCGCCTTAAGGACGCGTCGCCAGTCCGGGTCGTCGTTGGTTCGCTGCGGACGAGCCATGGCAGATTGAAAAAGGGAGGAAATGGCGCGATCGTTCACTACTTGTTATACGCGCGACCTCTTCGGCTTGTCTCGCCAATCTGCCTGCTTCGCCTCGAATCCTTACTACGCGACTTTTGAGAACACCTCGGACACCTTCACGGACTGCGCATTCCATGACGGCAGAAAGCTCCCGGCAAACGCGGCCCCGGCGCCCAGCATCGGCCCCCACCACAGCGCGGCCCCTGGGATGTAGAACACGCCGAAGAACGCGATCGGGAACTTGATCCCCTCGAAGTACTCATTCACCACGTAGTAGGTCAGCCCGGCGCTCACCAGTCCCGAAAGGGCACCCAGAAGCAGCGCTTCGGCCAATACGAGCATCATCAGTTGGGCAGGGCGGAAGCCCAGCACTTTCATCACAGCCAGTTCCGTGCGGCGCTCGCGGACGCTGATGCTGATCGCATTGGCGATCACCAGCGACAACGTCACCATCACTGCCGGAGCCAACAGCCAGCGCAGCCCCCAGAGCAGATCGCGATAGGCCTCAAGAAACGTCGCGATTCCGGAACTGGCGGTCTCGCACTTCACCGCGGGGGAAGAGAACTCGGGCGAGGCCATGATCTGGCCGGCCACCTTATTAAAGGCCTCGGAGTTGGGGAGCCGCAGCCAGACCAGGTTCAAGCTCTTGCCGGCCAGTGGGTGCTTCTTGCCCGCGTGCGTGCCGGGATAGGCATCCATGGCCGCCATCAGATAGTCAATGTTGATCGCGGCGCTGTTGTCATAGCGACCGGTGGGAAAGACTCCCACGATCCCGAACTCCAGATCGATCTCTTTGTAGTTCAGGCTCTTCAGCTCGAAGCGATCGCCGACTTGCCTGCCGATAGCCGCCAGCCGGTCGCGGCCCAGGATAATGCCGCTCCGGTTGGCAATCATTTTGTCGATGGAGGCCTGCAAGTCCTCGGATTCCGCTTTCGGAAGGGAATCGAGTTCGTCCATCATCGACCGCAATTTCTGCGGCTCCAGAGCGAAAGCGAACAACATGCTATCGCGGTCGCGCTTGGCGGCATCGCCAATAAAGCCGCCGTAGAAGGACCAGGTCATCGAGTCGTCGGGCTTCACATCGCCTGGATTGCGCGCGGCCCCTTCCTTCAAGCTGGCCGCATAGGCGAACGGCATCTGGCTGGGGATCTGCCAGCGCTCGGTCACGATCGCCTTAAAATTCTGATTCTTCTCACGTGTGGCGTTGTCCAGGAACGTGAGCACGGACCAGATGAGCGTGACGACCAGCACCAGCATCATCGTGCCCATGGCGGTCAGGATCGACCGCGTCAGGTTCCGGCGGACATTCTTCAGAATGATGAAGAAGAGTTTCATAGCAGCGTTATCCGTAGGTCGGTGCGTTTTCGACCAACTGGCCTTTGTCGAGATGCAGCACGCGGTCGGCCCGCTGCGCCGCCCGGGGATCGTGCGTGACCATCAGAATGGTCTTGTTCAGCGAGCGCTGCAGCTCGCCCATTAGGTCCAGGATCTCCTCGGCGCTCTTGGCGTCGAGATCGCCTGTCGGTTCGTCGGCGATGATCAGCGTGGGATCGGTCACGATCGCTCGGGCAATGCCGACCCGCTGCTGCTGACCGCCCGAGAGCTGCCCCGGGCGATGGCTCATGCGGTCCTTCAAGCCGACCAGATCCAGGGCCGTGTTCACCTGCTCGCGACGTTGTGCGGACGAAAGAGGGAGCAGCAGCAGCGGCAGCTCAACGTTCTCATACGCGGAAAGGACTGGCAACAGGTGATAGAACTGAAAGATGAAGCCGATGTTGCGCGTGCGCCAGCGGGCCAACTGCGACTCGGACATCGACGAGATCCGCTCCTTGCCGACCCACACTTCGCCAGAGCTGGGCGTATCGAGTCCGGCGATCAGATTCAGAAGGGTCGTCTTGCCCGAACCGCTGGGGCCCATCAGGCCCAGGAATTCGCCGGCGCGGAGCTCGAGCGTGAGTCCTTTCAGTACATCCACGCGTTCGCTTCCACGACGGAAGAAGCGGTGCACATCGAGCACCTTGACGATCATTTCGTCCGTATTCAAGCGGCCTCCCGGAGAGAGTCAGGATACGTGTCAGGATACTTTCTTGTAGACTGGGCTTTCCCCCCTATCTCAAATTTCAGATCTCAAATTTGAGATCTGAGCTAAGAGGGATGTCGCGGGCACTAGATCCGCCGCCTATTTTTCGGCGGCCTTTTCAGGTACTACCTTGTCTGGTTCTGATTTCTTGGCCTCGCTGCCGAAGAAGCTGACCAGCACACCCATCTCGGGCTTCAGGTAGACACCTTCTTCTTCGCTGGGAACCGTGACTTTGACACGGACGGGGATGGCGCCCTTGGCCCGATCGGCAATCGGCATCAGACGCGACACGACTCCTTCATAGGCCCGATTCGGGTAAGCCTCCGCTCGAACTTTGCATCGCTGACCGGCGAAGACCCGCGAGATGTCTCGTTCCTGGATGTTCAGGTCGACTTCCAGATCGGAAAGATCCGCCATATCGCACAGGCTGAAAGAGCCGTTAAAGGCCACCGGGTTCACGATGTTCCCTTCCTCGGCGTTCTTCTTCAGAATCGTTCCCGAGATCGGCGCCTTGATCGTGCAGTTGTCGAGCCGCCACTTGGATTTGCTCAGGTCGGCCTCGGCCTGCATCACTTCGGCCTTGGCCATCTCGAGTCGTTCGTTGCGGGGGCCCTGCTCCATCAGCTTCAAGGTGAAGTCGAGCCGCTCCACACGCTTTTGCATCGCCCGGTATTTGCTCTCGGCCGAGTCGTACTGCTCGTCCGTGGAGACTCCCTTGCGGCGGAGATTGCCGTAACGCTCCCAGTCGGCCTTGAGTTGAACGAGCTGCGCCTGGGATTCGGCCAAGTCGGCTTTGGCTTGACCTACTTCTTCAGGACGGTTGCCGTTCTGCAGTTCCAGCAGGCGAACTTTCGATAGATCCAGCGTGGCCTTGTGGCGATTGAAGTCGGCCTGGTAGTCGGTGCTCTCGGTGATCGCCAGCACCTGTCCCTTTTCGACCCGCTTGCCTTCCTCGACGTACAGGTCCGTCACCATGCCGCTGACTTTGGGGCTGACCAGGATCTGATGGGCGGGAATGATGTAGCCCTTGGACTCGAGTGCCAGGGCGTCGTCCCCCACCGCAGTGGATGTACCGGGGAGCGCCGAGTTGGCACCGGCCGCCGCGGTGGCCTTGGTAGGTGTTGAAGTGACGGGTGTCGAGGTCGTGGCGGCCTTGGGCTTGGCGACGAACGCCATGTAGCCGAACACCAAGCTGGTGCAGGCGAAGACCGCGCACATGACCCACGGAAGCGTGCTGGCACCTCCGCTGTCTGCAGGTTCTGAGGGAAGCCGAAGCGAGCGAACTCTCGCTCCCAAGTCGGCGACAGGCTTCGTCGAATCGTTCACGGCGGTACCCCTACTCGTGCGGATCGGCGCGCAGATTATTCGCTGACAGAGCGCTGTGCGATCGTTTGCGTACTATCCATTATGGGGATCGGAGCGTAAATAGCCACCTAAGGTGAGCGCCACCTTCGGGGGGACGCGGGACGGACGGCCGATGTCTAGCGAGGTCGGGTGGTAGAGTGAAATGAGTCCCAGCTCTTCGGTGAGCATGTGCCGCTCCCTTCGGAGGCTGCGTGTTCCTCGCACCCCGCGGGGCTAGATCACTCCGCCGCAGCGGTGGGCCCCACCCCGCGTCTCTAAATCGCGTGGGTGAGGAAGCCACTGCAGAGCTTTGAATGGGCATCCGAAAAGTAGGTTATGCACGGGCCGCACCAAAACTTACCGTCGGCCCACTCCGAAGGCATTTGTTCGAGTTGAACGCACCCGCAGCCCGGACACGGTCCCATCCCGTCGCGCGCATCACGCGTGATGTTGCCGTGGTTCAACTCGGCCAGCTCGCGCAGGCTGCGCTCATAAACGTCGATCGCGCGGGCATTGGACTCCGGGTCGAACAACTCATTGAAAGACGGGTCCTGTTCGCACTGGGCATTGAGCTCTCTCAGCGCGTGAAGGGGCTCGATGCAATGGCGCAGCAGTTCACCGCGGACGGTAGAGGGAGCGAGGGTCATCTCCATTCCGCGCACATAGAGGTCGCCAATGAGATTGGCGGCCTTCACGATGATGAGCGAAGTGGAATAGTTGAAGTAGAGCATGGCACGCTCCTGAAGGCGGATCAACCGTGCCCTATCAGGATACCAAACGAAGCGGGGGTGAGCGGCCCCCCGACCACTCACCCCCGTTGGAACTGGCTTGCTTCGACCCGTGGGTCGATCTCGCTATTCCTTCTCTCCCGATTTGGCATTCGACGCCGTGCGACGCTTCGGAGCGCCAGGTCCAGCCGGGCTCTTGTCGTCGGCCACTCCCTTGGGATCGATCAGCTTCTTCACTTCGTCTTCGATCTGCGTGGCGTGAATGTTGCGATTCACCACCTTGCCGTTGGCATCAATCAGCAGTCGCGTCGGCAGCGTAAGGATGCCCATCTCGTTGGCAAAGCGGCCTTCCAACCCGCCCGGCTCATACAGGTGAGGCCAGGGCAAGCGGTTCTGCTTCAAGTAGGCGACCGCATCGGCTTCGGTGCTGTCGAGATTCACACCCACGATCGCAAAGCCGTTCCGTCCGTACTTCGCGTAAAGCTGCTTCAGCGATTCAAAATCCTCTTTACAGGGCTCGCACCAGGTGGCCCAGTAGTCGATCAGAATGACCCGGCCCTGCAGTTTGTCGAGATCGAGCTGCTGACCGCCCAGGGTCTTGCCCGCCAGCTTGATGCGATGCCCGACCGAATCCAGACGCCGGGCGGCGCCGGCCGCTTTCTTGGCGGGGGATGCGTCGGGGAACCTCTTCACCGCCACCGAGTACCACTTCTTGGCCTCTTCGTCCTGGCCAGCCAACTCCTGGGCCATTCCCAACTGCAGCAGGGCCTCGGCGGTGTCGGCGCCATCGGGATAGCTCTTCACGAACTTCTCGAGGTTCGCCAGGAAGGCCGTCTGGAGCCGCGCGAAGTCGGCGTCTTTCTTCGAGATCGCTTGGGCATAGTCGGCCATCATCCACAGGAACTCGACGTGGCCGAGCAGTTCGACGAAGTCCTTCTCCCCTTCCAGCTCCTTGGCCAGTCGGGCGAGACGGTCGACGCCGTCGGTCTCGGGGTCGGTATGAATCGACAGGCCAATGGTGTCGGCCAGTTGGCGAATCCACTGCTCCTTGTCGTCCTTGGCTTCGGTCTCTTTCATGAGCTGCTCGAGCAGTTCGATCCGGCGGCGAGTCTGCGCGACTCCTTCTCCCCCCTTGTCGAGCTTCTCCAACTCGGTGATCAGCTTCTGCAGCTTGGGATCGGCACTGGCGGGCGGTTCATTTCCGGCAACCGCCTTGTTGGCTTCGCCGCGGAAGAAGAAGCCCGTAACGCCCAACTCGGTCTCGTCGCCGGTCAAGGCCTTGGGCAGATCAATCACGCGCCAACAGCCGCCGGACTCGACCAGCGTGCCGATCTGCACCATGGTCTGCTTCTCGCCGGTCTTGGCGATGGCCATCACGTTCTCGTAAACCTTGATGTCGGCAGTCCCCCCTTCGCGATCGGCAGGAATCACGCCCGGCCGCACGGCGTCGAACCGCTGCCAGACCGTCTTCTTGTCGAGCAGGGTCTGCGTGCCGGCCATCTCGGTGAACTCTTTTTCGAGCCCTTCGAGCTGTTCTTTGAGTTGTTTGGCCCGCTCTTCCGAAAGGCCGAGCTTGCCCAGCTCGTCGCTGGTCAGCTTCAGGCGGTTGAATCGAGCGGCGTCCTTATTGGCCACCGCCATGACCACCTCATACGAGGCCTCTTCGGCCGAGATCTGCTTCCAGCGGTCGATCTTGCCGTCTTCGTTCTCGTCGATGCCCCAGCGCGTGCCGCCTGGGCCGAGCCAGCGGCTCTGATCGGCTTTGCCGTTCTGGTCGGAGTCGACGTCGCGGTAGACCTCGAAGCCGTCGTTGTAGTAGCACCACAGGTCGACGACGTTGTCGGCGTTGGTGTCCAGAAAACGCCGCAGAATACGGCCATTCCCGTCCTTCACCAGCCAGCCGGAGCTTTTGCCCGTTTTCTCGACCGCGATCGTGCACTTGCCGATTTCGTCGCCCGTGGGCCGATCGATCTCCACATCCTTCTGCACCGGAACGAGCTTCAGGGCCTGTTCGGCCGAGGGGCCGGCGGCACTGGCCCAGGGAGCGACCGAGAGGCAAACCCCGGCAGAAATACCGGCCAACCAGCGATTGAGCGAAACGGCCATCGAGCGATTCCTCGTGGGAGACAGAAGGTGGGGCCTGCCGTACGCACGGCGCGCAGACGGGGGCCCGGCCTCACCCTCAATGTTCGGCCCAGCGGCGTGGCTGACTTGACCGCTTGTGCCGGTTTTTCCGACGGCGGGGTGTGTGCTGGCAGGCAGGTTCGGCGGGCTGTTCGTGTTGTAAGTGTATATTGGTATTTATCTTGCGTCTTTTGCTTGAGACGAAGTTGCTGTGCCAGGCTCGTTTTGATTTCGGTTTGACAGCGTGCCAAGTCGCCTTACAATGGACCGCTTGCCACCTGGATCCGGAAGGTCGCTGGGCGACCAAGACTTACGGCATCCTGGGGACCGCGCGCGTAGCTCAGTTGGTTAGAGCGCGACCCTGATAAGGTCGAGGTCCCAAGTTCGAATCTTGGCGCGCGCAATGAAATCTCCGTGGGGTGCGAACCAGGCCCCGCGGGTTGTGTCCTGAAAAAGGACGCGGCCCAAACGCGAGTGCGGGGACGTAGCTCAATTGGGAGAGCACCGGCTTTGCAAGCCGGGGGTTGCCGGTTCGATCCCGGTCGTCTCCACTGGATGAGCTGCGAGTCGGTTGGTTGTTGCTCTTTTGGCAATTGAAGCAGTCCCCTGAGTCACTCGAAAAGGAGTGGCTAGGCCCCGCCCGATAGACCCGCAAGGGAGGTTCGGGTGGCAAAAGACCGCGGTTTTTGCGGCTTTTGTGGCAAAGAAGAAACCGAGAAGAAAATTCTCGGTGACCCCTTTGACAGGCTCTGGGAGGCTCGCTATAAATACGACTCGCCCGCTGGAGACCGCAAACAAGTGGTGGTGCCGTCTCTCGTGGGTTTGATTTTTTGAGTAATGAAGTCAGAACGTTATTTCGATAGATGTGGTTCTGGTTGGTTGGGTGCGGGTCGAATTAAGTGACTTAGTTCGACCCCTGTCCATCTGACAGGTTCTGCACAGTAGTAGATCCCCGGCGGCGTTTAGCTGGGGAAAGCGTTCTTTGACAATTTAGTTGTGAACAAGTGGCATCTGAATTGATTGCCCACTTTTGCCCTGGTCTTTGGGTGGAGGTGGGTGGTTAAAACCGAGGCTCTTTAGCGCTTCTCATTCGTTTGCAGCGAATGAGAATAGACGACGAAATGATAGGATCGTTACACACGCGTGGCTTGTGTCTCTCTAGCAAGGGGCACGAGATGATTCCTGAAAGGGAGTTAAAACACAGAAAAGCGTGGGTAGCTTCTTGTTGGTACTGCTCGATCAAAGAGTTGATGATTCACGAAAGTGAATAATTGAGTCGGAGAGAGGGTGGGATCAATGTGGTCAAGCTACTAAGGGCACGTGGGGGATGTCTTGGCGTCAGGAGGCTTTGAAGGGCGTGGAAGACTGCGAAAAGCTCGGGGGAATTGTCAAACGAGTTTTGATCCCGAGATTCCCGAACAGGTATATACTGAATCCATAGGTATATGCAGCGAACGCGGCCAACTGAAACATCTCAGTAACCGCAGGAAAAGAAAGAAAAATCGATTACGTAAGTAGCGGCGAGCGAAAGCGTAACAGCCCAAACCGCGGAGGTTTTCCTCTGCGGGGTTGTAGGGCCTTTCACATGAGAGTTACAAAACTGTCTGTTAGCTGAACTGTCTGGAAAGGCAGGCCATAGCGGGTGACAGCCCCGTAAGCGAAAATAGTGCAGTCTCTCGAAGGGTACCTGAGTAGGTCGAGCCACGTGGAATCTCGACTGAATCAACGGGGACCATCCCGTAAGGCTAAATACTACCTGACGACCGATAGCGAACTCAGTAGAGCGATCGAAAGATGGGAAGAACCCCTGCTAGGGGAGGACACTGAACCTGAAACCACGTGCCTACAAGCGGTCGGAGGACTATGCTCCGCAAGGAGAATGTCTGACGGCGTGCCTTTTGCATAATGATCCGGCGAGTTACCGTCAGCGGCTTGGTTAAGGTCTTACGGACCGCAGCCATAGGGAAACCGAGTCTGAATAGGGCGCATGTCGCTGGTGGTAGACGCGAAACTGCGTGATCTACCCATGAGCAGGTTGAAGCGCGGGTAATACTGCGTGGAGGACCGAACCCACTTGGGTTGAAAACCGAGGGGATGACTTGTGGGGAGGAGTGAAAGTCTAATCAAACGCAGAGATAGCTCGTTCTCTCCGAAATGTATTTAGGTACAGCCTTGAGCAACTATGCACTGGGGGTAGAGATACTGAATTGGCTTGAGGCCCTTCCCGGGTACTCTGCTGAACCAAACTCCGAATACCAGTGTAACTATCTCAGGAGTGAGTCCGCGAGGGATAAGCTTCGCGGTCGAGAGGGAAACAACCCAGACCATCTGCTAAGGTCCCGAAGTAGAACTTAGTCACTAAGGAAGTTGAATTGCGGTGACAGCCAGGATGTTGGCTTAGAAGCAGCCACCATTTAAAAAGTGCGTAATAGCTTACTGGTCGAGCAATTCTGCGCCGATAATGAACGGGAGTAAGTTCTACACCGAAGCTATGGACTTGCGTAAGCAAGTGGTAGGAGAGCGCTGTAGCTCAGACACGAGCCGTACCGAAAGGAGCGGTGTCGGGGGCTACAGGTGATTATGCCGGAATGAGTAACGATTAAGCAGGTGAGAATCCTGCTCGCCGAATACCTAAGGTTTCCTGGGGAAGGTAAATCCGCCCAGGGTTAGCCGGTGCCTTAGTCGAGGCCGAAAGGCGTAGACGATGGATAGCAGGTCAACATTCCTGCGCCACTTGAGTGAATCGATGGGGGGACGGCGTTTGAACGGTCTGTGGCCGGCTTAGAAATGGCCATGGGTTTTCCTGGAGTGAGGGATAGGCAAATCCACCCTCGCAAGCTTTGGGAAGGCACCAACCTACATTACGTTTAGGGATGTGACCAGAAGGACGTCCAAGAAAAGCCTCTAAGAGTTAAAGCTCAAGTGACCGTACTAAAACTGACACAGGTAGGTGAGACGAGAAGTCTAAGGCGCTCGGGAGAACACTGGTTAAGGAACTCTGCAAATTGACCCCGTAAGTTCGCGATAAGGGGTGCCTACGCAAGTAGGCCACAGTAAATCGGCTTCAGCGACTGTTTATCAAAAACACAGGACTCTGCCAACTCGTAAGAGGATGTATAGAGTCTGACGCCTGCCCTGTGTTGGTAGGTTAAGGAAGAGGGTTAGCCGCAAGGTGAAGCCCGCGACCGAAGCCCCAATTAACGGCGGCCGTAACTATGACGGTCCTAAGGTAGCGAAGTTCCTTGTCGGGTAAGTTCCGACCTGCATGAATGGCGTAACGACTGAAGCACTGTCTCAACCAGTGACCCGGTGAAATTGTAGTCGTGGTGAAGATGCCACGTTCCCGCAGCTAGACGGAAAGACCCCGTGAACCTTTACTGTAGGCTGATATTGGGCTGAGGTATGTCTTGTGTAGAATAGGTGGGAGGCGACGATCCGGGCACACAAGTGTCCGGGGAGCCACAATGTGAAATACCACCCTGGACCTACTTTAGTTCTAACTCTGATTCCCGTGAATCCGGGCAGAGAACAGTTTCAGCTGGGCAGTTTGACTGGGGCGGTCTCCTCCAAAAGAGTAACGGAGGAGTCCAAAGGTACCCTCAGCCTGGTCGGTAATCAGGCATCGAGCGCAAAGGTATAAGGGTGCTTAACTGCGAGACTAATCAGTCGAGCAGGTACGAAAGTAGGGCTTAGTGATCCGGCGGTGCTGGATGGAAAGGCCGTCGCTCATCAGATAAAAGGTACTCCGGGGATAACAGGCTTATCGCTTCCGAGCGTCCATAGCGGCGAAGCGGTTTGGCACCTCGATGTCGGCTCATCACATCCTGGGGGTGAAGAAGCTCCCAAGGGTTTGGCTGTTCGCCAATGAAAGTGG
>Ga0335394_10001150_pt1 | contig 29384 bp, 25 predicted proteins | sample MAT03_FD_205741 | JGI IMG/M metagenome (GOLD analysis project Ga0335394, IMG submission 205741) | Freshwater microbial communities from Lake Fryxell liftoff mats and glacier meltwater in Antarctica - MAT-03 (spades assembly) (version 2) ...
GGATAGCCCTGTAACTATAAGAAGCAAAAAAAGGAAAGAAGAAAGGTGATTTTTTTTCATAACTGCCGGGCTTGTTTGAAGATATAAATATTTTACCGGCACAACAAGCAATTCTAAAATTAATACCGGTTTTTTCTTTGCATCTTTGCACTACTTCAGGATAAAAACCTGACAACATGCAAAAGACTATTCCCCTAAAACTGCTTCCATCGGAAGCAACCAACGAAACCACTGTTAAGAAATATATTGCACAGGCACTCGCCGCAAAGGTTTCAGCGGTTTCCGGCTACACCATTCTAAAACATTCTATTGATGCCAGGGGAAGACAGCCCTGGATAAACCTTTCCGTAAAGGCATTTATCAACGAACCGTTTCAGCCAAGAGAAGTAGTACCTTTTTATTTTCAGGATGTAAAAAATGCCACCCGCCGTGTAATAATAATAGGTGCCGGCCCTGCCGGTTTGTTTGCTGCATTGCAATTAATTGAAAAAGGCATCAAACCCATCATCCTGGAAAGAGGAAAAGATGTAAGGGCCAGAAGAAGAGATCTGGCAATACTTAACAAAGAAGGTGAAGTAAACCCGGAAAGCAATTACTGTTTTGGAGAAGGCGGTGCCGGCACCTACAGTGATGGTAAACTATATACCCGCAGCAGTAAAAGAGGCGATATTAACCGTATCCTAAACTTGTTTGTTCATTTTGGAGCTGAAGAACAAATATTATATGAAACACATCCGCATATAGGCACTAATAAATTACCGAATATCATTACAGCCATGCGAAAAAAGATAGAGGCTTGTGGCGGTGAGTTCATGTTTGAAAAAAAAGTGGTTGATTTCATTTTAACAGACAATAGAATTAAAGGAGTAAAAACAGCAGACGGCAACTCCTTTGAAGCAAATGCTACTATCCTTGCCACCGGCCACTCGGCAAGAGATATTTTTGAATTACTTCATTCCAAAAAAATTCTGATTGAGTCAAAATCATTTGCGTTGGGTGTAAGGGTAGAGCATCCGCAGTCACTGATTGATAGTTCGCAGTATCACTGCACGGTGAGGGGAGAATTTTTGCCTCCCGCTGCGTATAGTTGGGTGCAACAAGTAGATGGGAAAGGAGTTTTCTCCTTCTGTATGTGTCCCGGTGGTATTATTGCTCCTGCTGCCACTTCTCCCGGAGAACTGGTGGTAAACGGCTGGAGCCCATCCAAACGCAATAATCCGTATGCCAATAGCGGTATAGTGGTTTCAGTAGAAGAGAAAGATGTTTACACGGCAATTAAGAATGAAAAATTAATAATTAATAATTCCAAAAGCCCCCTATTGTTAATGGAGTTTCAAAAATTTGTTGAGGCAAAAACTTTTAATGCCGGTGGCGGAAAATTTGTAGCCCCGGCCCAACGGTTGGTTGATTTTGCTGAAAATAAAGTATCGTCTTCTCTTCCAGATTGCTCTTATCTGCCCGGCCTTCATTCCACTTCATTGAAAGAAGTATTGCCGTCTTTTATTCACAATAGACTGCAACAGGCATTTAAAGAATATGGTAAAAAAATGCGGGGCTATTTTACTAATGATGCGGTGGTGGTAGCTACCGAGTCAAGAACATCCTCCCCTGTCCGTATTCCAAGAGATGCTGAAAGCCTGCAACATCCTCAAATAAAAAATCTTTACCCGTGCGGCGAGGGTGCTGGTTATGCCGGTGGTATTGTTAGTGCAGCTATGGATGGAGAACGTATAGCCAACATGATTGCCCTTAAAATTTTATAACTGCTACTTTTGTGTTGCCTGTTTACGGGAAATAAGTAGCTTCTTTTCTATCAGTTCATTTTTTTTCCAGGCTTTATGCTCTTCCTTGAAAGCAGTTTTATCTTTCTTTTCAAAAGGTTGTGAAAGAAGAGAAGATAATTCAGGCTTACCGGCATCTACCCAGGCGGTGTACCAGAAATCAGCAATCATCCTGGCAGAGTTCAATAATTGGTCATTGATGGTTTGACCAAGCAATTTATTATATGATTTGGCAAAAGCCGAAGTAAACGATTTTACTTCCTTACCCCGTCGTATCTGCGTTCTGAATTTTGTTGAGTCAACAAATTCTTTTGTCGCTTCAATTTCTTTGCCGAACACATCCGGCAACAGCTTATGTGCCCTTCTGATGCAATCCCAAACTGATTGTTCAGGATCGGACAAGTAGTTTGCTTTGTGGTGGCTGTACAAATTATATTGCTCAATTTCTATTTCCGGCACCATGCTTTCCCACAGGCTATGCAGGCCTGTTTGATTAGTCAGTTGTCCATCATAATTAAGAGAAGTATGTAACGGCACATTCGCATCACCAATATAGTGGGCAAGGTCGGTTGCATATAACAGGATACTGTCTTTGTTGCCGGAACGAAATGCATCCGTCAATTTATTTTTCATTGTTATTATATGATACGGCACATAACCATACTCCAGCAAACTGTCTTTAGTAAAAAGTTTTACCGCATCATCCCATTTAAAAGGCATTTTCCATGCGGCCGAATCGCCAAATGCTTCCAGGTCTATAAAATGTTTTGGGGCCTCCGTAGAATCCTGGTTACGACGCTGATCAGGCCGTCCTGAATTTTCGACGAGATAACCCATGTTTTTATAAAAAAACGGCTGCATGGGTTTGGGTAATTCGTACACCGCCAACTGGTGAATAGTGCGATGAACAAGAAAACCCCAGCTGCTGAAAAAAAAGACATTAGCTAATAAGAAAGCCTGGAGGAAAAATCTGCGCATAATATCCGTTTTTATACCTCTTGTAAAATTGATTAAAAAAAGCAAGTCAAAAACCATCATCATTCAATTCACAAGTGCAGTTTACGGCAATATTCCCACCATTCGCCGATTTTTTATAGCTATACCGGCAGGACAACTATTTTTGCGTTTCAATTAAACACTTATGGCCTTACTGGAACTGCAAAATCTGAAGAAATATTTCGCCACCCAAAAAGCAGTGGATGATATCAGCCTGTCGGTAGAACGGGGACAAATATTCGGCCTGTTGGGACCCAACGGTGCCGGTAAAACCACCCTTATCCGGATGATAACCGGGATATTTTATCCCGATGAAGGCCAGATAATTTTTGATGGCAAAAAGTTTGACCCCATTAATGACGTAGAACACATTGGATACATGCCGGAAGAAAGGGGCTTGTATAAAAAGATGAAGATTGGTGAACAGACGATGTACCTGGCACAACTAAAAGGATTGAGCAAAAGTGATGCACTGACCAAGATCAAACAATGGTTCATCAAGTTTGAAATGGAAAGCTGGTGGAATAAAAAAGTAGAGGACCTTTCAAAAGGGATGAGTCAGAAACTCCAGTTTGTTACCACCGTATTGCACAATCCCAAACTTATCATCCTTGATGAGCCTTTCAGCGGCCTGGACCCGGTAAACAGTAATCTTATTAAAGATGAAATATTTAACCTCGCTAAAAATGGGGCCACCATCATTTTCAGTACCCACCGTATGGAGCAGGTAGAAGAAATCTGCGATCATATTGCTCTTGTAAATAAGGGAATCAAAATATTAGATGGTACGGTAAAACAGATAAAGCAGGATTTCAAAGAAAATCTCTTTAGCATTGGCGCAGACCTGATGCCCTCGCTAAATGGAAATGCGCCTTTTGAAGAAGTTGGAACAAAAGGGGCTTCACATATCGTAAAAATAAAAGAAGGCAACCGGCCAAACGATGTGCTGCAATACCTGTTGCAAAATGGTGCGGCCATCAATTCATTTAATGAAATACTTCCTTCGCTTAATGATATTTTCATCAAACTGGTAGAAGGAACACCAACAGCCCGTCAGTTTCAAAAAGTATAACCACTTTCAAACCAACTAAATTATTCCTCATGCATAAAATATGGCTCATTATAAAAAGAGAATACCTGACAAGAGTCAGGAAAAAAACTTTTATCATTTCCACTTTACTGTTTCCGCTGCTTTACCTGGCATTAATCTTTGGTATGGGATACATTGCTGAGAAAAGCAAACAGAATCTCCGTATAGCCATCATTGATTCATCGGGCTATTTTACAGAACAGGCATTAAGCAAGCAAAATAATATTGACAATGGCTCTACTTTAGTATTTATTAAAGACAGTGCCAATAAAATAATAGCAGATTATAAAGCAGCGGGATATGATGGATACATTGTAATACCAGCGATGACCTGGCAATCAGCCAGAACAAATGCCCTTTTATTTAAAGCCAATAAATCCTATGGCGGAACTTCAACTGCCGGATTGGAAGTTAAACTAAACCGTATTTGGGATGAAGTAAAAAACGAAAACCTTGGTATTGATGCAGAGAAAAGAAAAATACTGACCGATAACCGCATCACGGTTTCATCAAGCAATTTAAAAGACGAAAAAGCCAATGCCAAAACGGCTGAGGGCATTGCTTTTGCCTGTGGCTTTCTTATTTATCTGATCCTGCTTATTTATGGCTCGCAGGTAATGATGGGTGTGATGGAAGAAAAGACAAGCCGCATTGCAGAAGTAATTGTTTCATCCGTAAAACCATTTCAGATGATGCTGGGAAAAATTCTGGGTATAGGTTTAGTGGCACTTACACAGTTCTTCTTGTGGATTGCATTTGTCTTGATTGTTTACAACATAGGCAAAGCAACAGGCGGTGGAGGCATCGCCAATGCAATGGTGGGCAATATGCAACAAATGTTTTCGAGTGTAGATGTGCCGTTGATATTATTCTGCTTTGGCTTCTACTTTCTGGCTGGTTTCTTTTTTTATGCTTCTTTATATGGTGCCATCGGCAGTGCAGTGAATGAAGATATGAGAGAGGCACAATCGCTTAGCTTCCCTATAACCATGCTGGTAATTATTTCTATTGCGATAATGAGTTCAGCTATTGCTAACCCAACCAGTCAAATTGCAGTATGGGCAAGTATAATCCCTTTTAGCTCCCCCATTGTAATGATGGCAAGGATACCTTTTGGTGTGCCTAATACAGTTCCCTGGTGGCAACTCTGCTTATCAATGGCAATGCTGATACTCGGCTTTATTTTTACAGTATGGTTTGCCGCTAAAATTTACCGCACGGGTATATTAATGTATGGCAAAAAGCCAAGCTGGAAAGAAATGCTGAAATGGGCTTTTAGAAAAAATTGATTGGGTACCAACTAATTTTTAAAGCCATCCGCCGACCGGTGGATGGCTTTTTTGTTAAAATTCTCCTTATCTTCTGCAATCTGTAACTTTATACGAAGTCAATCGTATATTTGATACGAAATAATTCGTGATGACCAATTAGCCATTTTAAAAACAACATGTATGAAACCAACAAACCCAAAAGCCGCACCATTGCTGCTGGCCCTATTTGCCATTATTCTTACAGTGGGTCTCGTATCGTGGGGGCAAAAACAAAGTACCGGACACTACGGACAATCAGTTAACGACACAACCCCAAAAAAGAAATCAACGGATAAGGATAAAAAAGTCCGTGACCTGGATGACGTATTGGATGAACTTGATAATGCCGACTGGAAAGTGGACATGGATAAAATCCAGAAAGAGATTGCTGAAGCGATGAAGAGTATTAATGGCGATAAAATTAAAATGGAAATTGAAAAAGCCATGAAAGAAGTAGATATGGTTAAAATCCAGAAAGAGGTGCAGGAATCTTTGGCTAAAGTTGATTTTAATAAGATAAAAGACGAGGTGGCTGCTGCCATGAAAGATTTAGATATGGCCAAAATCCAGAAAGAGGTGCAGGAATCTCTTGCCAGAGTAGATTGGGATAAAATGAAAGTAGAAATGCAACAAATGAAAGAGGTGGATATGAAGAAGCTGGATGAAGAGATGAAAAAGCTCGGAGAGGAAATGAAAGAACTTGGTCCAAAAATGGAAAAGGAAATGCAAAAGGCAAAAGTAGAAATTGAAAAAGCCAGGGTCGAAATAAAAGAATACAAAGCCTTTGTAGATGGATTGGACAATGATGGCCTTATCAATAAAAAAGAAGGTTATACATTAAAACACAAAGACGGTGACCTGTTTATCAATGGAAAGAAAGCCTCAGAACAGACTTACAACAAGTACCGCAATTTCCTGGAAAAGCATAAAAAATTCAACATCGAAAAAACTGATGATGATTTTGATATAGATATGGATTAATATCTGTGTTTGCCCCTACTAGCCATGAAAAACAAAAAGCCCCGTCTCGTTTAAACGAGACGGGACTTTTTTTTATAAAAAAATTTAAACTTAAATTAGAAATCAGAGAAGTGGAAAGGCGAAGGCATAATTTCAAAATCATTGCTTTCAATCATTTCTATATTCAACTGAAAGGCTTCGTTTGTTTTTATCACCACTTTTTCTTTAGTAATTTTCTTGAACCCACTTTTTTCAAAAATGAATTTGTAAGTACCTGGCTTTAGTTCATCAAAGGCATATTCTCCATCCTCTTCAGTCAGTACCACTTTTTCTTTCTTAGAAATTAATATAGCCGTTACGCTTACATCTTTTAAAGGCTTCTTAGTCTCCGAATGAAGAACTACCCCGTTCACTTCATCTTTTTTTCCATCGCCGGGGCCACCATCGCTGGCTTTAGCTACTGCGAATCCCAAGAGGGAAATTGCCAGCATAAAAAATTTTCGTTTCATTTTACTTATTTTGAATGGCTTTACTAATACCCCTTCATCACTTTTCGTTTCCAGTTCTGGTGGTGTACGATAAAATTAAAGCATTTTCACCGGATTGGCCAAACCGTTCATAAACTCTTCCCACACATTTCTTACAATATCCCCGGCTGGCAAAATACCATCCAGCAAAGCACTTACCTGCCCTATTTCCAGTTCGCCTTCGGCCAAATCTCCTTCAAACATTCCCTTTTTGGCCCTTGCTCTTCCTAACAACGTATGTAATTCCTCTGCCGTTGCTCCATTCAACTCTGCCTCCTGTACTTTTTTAAAAAAACCATTTTTCATCAACCGCACAGGTGTCAGTTGTTTCAATGTTAGCTGCGTATCTCCTTCCTGGGAATTAATCACTATATTTTTAAAGTTGATATGAGAAGAAGCCTCTTCACTTGCCACAAACCGGCTACCCATCTGTACTCCTTCTGCACCCAGCACCATGGCAGCCAGCATTTGTTTTCCATCTGCTATACCACCTGCGGCAATCACCGGTATGTTAACTGCATTCACCACAGCAGGAATCAACACCATCGTAGTTGTTTCTTCTCTGCCGTTATGTCCACCTGCTTCAAACCCTTCCGCTACCACAGCATCACATCCCGCATCTTCAGATTTCTTTGCAAATTTTGAAGAGCTAACTACATGAACAACGGCAATTCCATTTTGTTTGAGAATACTTGTCCATGTTTTCGGGTTACCTGCGGAAGTGAAAACTATTTTCATTCCTTCTTCCAATATAATTTGAATATGCTTGTCAATATCAGGATACAGTAAGGGTACATTTACACCAAAGGGACTGTTAGTAGCGGATTTACATTTACGGATATGTTCCCGTAAGACATCAGGATACATCGAACCGCTGCCTATGATTCCTAATCCTCCGGCATTGCTGACAGCACTGGCTAACCGCCAGCCGCTGGCCCATATCATTCCTGCCTGGATGATGGGATATTCGATGTGGAAGAGTTTGGTAATTCTGTTGGAGAATGAAGTGGCTGCCATGCAAATATTTTATCAAAATTAAGTTCTAACTTTAAAATAAAAAGTATGGAAAAGATACTTAAAGAAGTGAAGAAATTGACGAAAAATCAAAAACTCAAACTTTACAATACACTTCAAAAAGATTTATACACTCCCGACGATACTGCAAAAAAAGACCTCACCACAGAACAATGGAAAAAAGTCACCTCACGACTCAATGAACTCGAAACAGGCAAGGTAAAAGGCAATTCGCTGAACGACCATCTGAAATGGCTAAAGCAATGGAGAAATGTCGTATAAGTTAATCTTCCATCCTGATATTCATCCGGAAATTGATGATGTTCTCCTAAAATATGAAGCCCTCAACCATGCACTGGTACTTGACTTTGAATCAGAACTGAAAAATGCTACGAAAGAATAGCCGCTAATCCTCTTTATTACTTTATCCTTCATAAAAGACTTAAAATCCGGAGAGCTCTATTAAAAAGATTTCCTTACAAAATTATTTTTCAGGTTCAAAAGAATAAAACAATCTGGATTGTGGCATTAACACATCAAAGAATAAGTAATTATTGGATAAAACGGCTCAGGTAATTTATCCCAAATCAATACTCGTATTATCCCCGATATTCAGCGACCGGGTTTCACCACGAAGATTGGTGTCGCTGCCAATAACAGAATCATCCAATACAATATCAAAAAGGTTAGAAAAAGAACCGATGATAGAATTTTTTACAATGGAGTAGTCAATGATAGCATTTTCCCCAATGGATACATTCGGCCCGATAATAGAATTTTTTATAGTACAATTAGCAGCAATGCTTACTGGGTGAACGATTACTGTATTTTCAAACTGTGCGGCATCTGTTTTTACAGCAAATTTTTTGAGCAGAATGGCATTTGATTCCAGCAAGGTTTCCTTGCGGCCACAATCAAACCAGTTTTCTACTTTAAATGATTGAAACCTTGCTCCGGCCTGAATCATACAATCCAGTGCATCTGTCAAACTATACTCACCATGACTGCGAAGCCCCTGCCGGATATTATTTTCCAGGCACTGAAACATTTGCTCACTTTCCTTGATTTTATAAACACCTACCAACGCCATATTTGATTTTGGTATCTGTGGCTTTTCTACCACATGGCTGATGAACTGATCATCTTCAATTTCTGCTACACCAAAATCCCTTGGGTCATCCACCTTCCGCACCCCAATCATGGAAAAAGGACTGTTTACCACTTCCTGCACATCGTATTCACAAATCGTATCCCCAAGTACCACAAACACTTCATCCTGGGCCACAATATTCCTGGTTAGCCGGATGGCATGACCCACACCTTGTCTGTCCACCTGGTGTACATAGTGGGCTTTCAGTTCCGGGTATTTGCTTTTTACATAATCCTGTATCTTATCACCAAGATATCCGACGATGAAAACAAACTCATTAATCCCGGCTCCTTTCAACTGGTCAATAATAATACTGAGAACCGTCTTTCCTGCAAGCGGAATGAGTGCTTTAGGCTGAGTGTAACTATGTGGACGCAACTTGGTGCCTGCGCCGGCTACTGGTATAATGGCTTTCATTGATGAACCGCAGTGGTTTGGTAACTAATCAAAAGCCAACGAAAGTAAGGATTTTGAAATAAACAAAAATCCGGGCTTGAAAACCCATTACATCAGCTTCTAACTTACTTTTGCATCAGTATTAAATTGTGTTACTAACTCTGGTAATTCTGTACATCGTTCTGTTGCACAGTTTATCCTGAGGTACGAAGAACACACTTGTACTTCCTCTTCTCTACTCAACAATATCACCGCAGAGAACATGAGAAAAGGAGACAGCGCAGAGTATCTCTGCGTTTACTCAATATACTCTTTTTCTCAGCGGTTAAATAAAATGCAAAGAGACACACTTGTTTTCGATTTAATCAACAAAGAACTGGAACGACAACGTAATGGCATTGAACTAATCGCTTCTGAAAATTTTACATCCTTACAGGTAATGCAGGCCACGGGCACCTGTCCTACCAATAAATATGCAGAAGGCTATCCCGGCAAACGTTACTATGGCGGCTGCGAAGTAGTAGATGAAATAGAAACACTGGCCATCGAAAGGTTAAAGAAAGTTTTCAATACAAGTTGGGCTAATGTACAACCACACAGCGGCGCCCAAGCCAATGGTGCTGTTTTTTTAGCTGTAATGAAACCGGGAGAAAAAATTTTAGGTCTTGATTTAAGCATGGGTGGCCACCTTACACATGGCAGCCCCGCCAACTTCAGCGGCAAAACATACCAGGCATTACATTACGGTGTTACCAAAGATGGCATTGTAGATTATGACCAGCTTGAAGCGACTGCCAGAAAAGAAAAACCAAAAATGATTATCTGCGGAGCCTCTGCTTACAGCCGTGATTGGGAATATAAACGCATCCGTGCTGTGGCTGATGAAATTGGGGCGGTTGTGTTGGCTGATATTGCCCATCCGGCAGGATTGATTGCTTCAGGATTATTAAACGACCCGTTTGACCATTGTCATATCGTTACTTCAACAACGCACAAAACATTGCGGGGGCCAAGGGGTGGCATCATTACCCTTCGTCATGATTTTGAAAACCCATGGGGCATCAAAGACCCAAAAGGAAATACAAGACTCATGAGCCAGTTGCTCGACCTTGCCGTTTTCCCCGGCACACAAGGCGGACCATTGGAACATGTTATCGCTGCTAAGGCAATTGCCTTTGGTGAAATACTGGACGGTTCGTTTAAAGATTATGGGCAACAAGTAATCACCAATGCGCAGGCAATGGCCAAAGCATTTGTAGCAAGAGGTTACCAGCTAATCAGCAACGGAACAGACAATCACCTTATGCTGATTGACCTGCGAAATAAGAACTTGACGGGTAAAAAAGCACAGGAAACATTGGACAAAGCACATATAACCCTCAATAGAAATGCAGTGCCGTTTGATGATAAATCACCGTTTGTTACTTCGGGTATACGGGTAGGTGTGCCTGCGGTAACCACCCGTGGTATGGAAGAAGCACACATGGAAACAATAGTAGCAATGATTGACAAAGTATTGATGAACGCCGATGATGAAGCTGTAATTGCCGATGTAAGGAAAGAAGTGAAAACATTTGTGCAACAGTTTCCATTATATCCCGAATTGGGCTAAGATTTAATTTTTCCGTTACTTAGCATTAACAAAATCATTCGTCATGATTCAGCGTCAGCAAACACTTTGGTTACTTCTCGCCACATTGGCTGCATTATTTTCCTTTATGTTTCCATTTGCCACCGGCAAGGGATTGGAAAAAGGTATTGAGGTTGATAAAACTATAAAAGCCGGAAGCGATTTCCTTTTATTAATATTCACAGGAGCTTCGCTTATTCTGTCTGCTGCAATAATCTTTCTTTATAAAGATCGTAAACTGCAAATAAAACTTTGCCTCATAGGGCTACTGATTGCTATTATAATTATTATACTCTATATCAGCCAGATGAATAAGCTTACAAAAGCTACGCCGGCGTTGTTTTGCATATTGCCTTTTGTAATCGTAGCAGGTTATTTTATGGCTTTCCGCAATATCAGGAAGGATGAAAAGATGGTGAAATCGCTGGACAAGCTCCGCTAACTACTTGCCAAAAGAAAGCCTTCGATAAAAAATCCTGCTGTTCACTCAAACGGTTGCAACTTAATGTTCTGTTGTGGAGGATTTTACCCCTGCCAGAGTTGCACATGAAAAAAAGAGGGGGAGATAAAAAATTTAGGGGCCATTATCCTGAATATTTGAAAATGTACACTAAATTGCTGACCGCCACTATTGAATTTACTTAACCAATTCAGCCTGCTTCAGCGGCTGTTGCATTCTGTGAATAAGTAAGTGCTATTCAAAACAAAATGTAGCCATTAACAAACTGAATGGCAATAAAAAAACTTGTGAAAATGAAAAAAAACTTTCTGATTTTATTAATTGCCTCTATGGCCTTTCTGCAATTGATGGCTCAACCATCGCAAACGCAGGTAAAAACTGACTTTCTAAAAAATGGTGTTTCTGGCGTAGAAGGAATTACTATTGACAAAGAATGGTACAAAGACCATTATTTATGGAAAGCATCATTCAGGACTGTGCTTCCGGTAAAGCCGGAAGATGTGGACGGTGCAACCGGGGTTACTATGGTTCGTCATATGGCCGCCTATTATGAATGTACAGGCAGTATTTGCAAAAAAACCTGGAGTGGTTTAACCCATAGTGAATACAAAAGCATTGACTTGCCAGTCCCTGCAAATGATACTCTGGCAAAAATGTTAAGGGCAAAAATGATGACAGAGCCTTCTGAATTAGTGGTGAGTATGCAATCAAAACTAAGTTTTGACAGTATAAAAGCTGATGAACCAAAAATTGATTGGGTTAACCCTAAAAAGCTTCAGTTTTTTGCAAAAATTTATTATAAAGAAAGAATCAGCACACCAGAGACCGGAGTTTATGAGTCGCTGCTATTGGTTACTCTTGAAAGAGCCGATATTAAATCTCCTTTCAGGTTTAGTAAAGCAAAACAATATTTTGAAAAAACTATCGAGCTGGCCCGTATCAAAAATAATGTTGGCACAACTAAAGCAGAGCCTCCTGCAACTATTCAATCCAATGCACCAGTGGCCGGTGCATGGAAACCAGGTGATAAGGTAATGGTGGAAGAAAATGGTAAATGGTATCCATCCACAGTATTATATGTAAGAAACAAGGAGTGGTATATCCATAATGATGCTTTTGAGTCCAAATATGACATGTGGGTTGAGGCATCCCGCATAAAAAATAAATAAAGGAGCTGATGATGTTTACGTTATTTGGCCACCCTAATGAGAATGAATACTGCGTATAGGCTTATAAGATATTCCTTTATTTTATCCTTTTACAGGGGCTGCTTACAATCCCTTTTTTTCGCAAAAATACGGATACACGGCCCCCATTGGAGGACCATACTATCAAGCAATAGCTAAAAAAGCTATTTTCCGACAGGCTATTCCACTCAATAGGAATAACAAGCAGGAATTGATGAATAAGATTACACAGTTATAAATATTTAGCTGTATGGCTCCCCTTAAATTTCTTTAAATCAGCAGGTTTACCGGCAAATAATAATTCGCCACCGGCATCGCCTGCTTCAGGGCCAAGATCAATCACCCAATCAGCACTTTTAATAACATCGGTGTTATGTTCTATCACCAAAATAGAATGTCCTTGTTCTATCAAAGCGTTAAAAGAAGTAAGCAGTTTATTTATATCATGAAAATGCAATCCCGTAGTCGGCTCATCAAAAATGAAAAGGATTTTATTATTAGCCCTTCCTTTTCCGAGAAATGATGCCAGCTTTACCCGTTGTGCTTCCCCACCGGATAAGGTATCAGACGATTGACCAAGCTTTACATATCCTAAACCAACATCACTCAATGGCTGAATAGCTTTTGACAGGTTCTTTTCATCATAAAAGAAATTGATGGCTTCATCTACACTCATCTCCAGCACATCATAAATGTTTTTATCCTTGTACTTTACTTCCAGCACTTCTTCCTTAAATCTTTTTCCCCCGCATGATTCGCAGGTCAGGTGTACGTCAGCCAGGAACTGCATTTCCACTACCTGTTCTCCTTCGCCTTTGCAGGTATCGCAACGGCCACCATCCACATTAAAAGAAAAATGCTTTGGTTGAAAGCCCCTCATCTTGCTCAACGGCTGACTGGCATATAAATCCCGTATTTCATCATACGCCTTTATATAAGTAACAGGATTACTTCTTGATGATTTACCAATAGGATTCTGGTCCACCATTTCTATTAGGGCAATACCTTCAACATCACCAGTAATTTGTTTGTGAAAGCCTATCTTATCACCCAGCTCACCTTTCAATTTTCGCAAGGCGGGATAAAGTATTTGTTTTACTAAGGTGGTTTTACCACTTCCACTAACACCACTTACTACGCACAATACATTCAATGGAAATTCAACTGTAATATTTTTAAGATTATGTTGCCTGGCCCCTTCCACTGTTATGGAACGATTCCATTTACGAACAGTTTTTGGTGGCTCAATTTTCAAAGTTCCATTCAGGTATTTGCCTGTCAGGCTCATCGGGTTGGAAATAATTTGATCATAATCACCTTCAGCTATTACTTCGCCGCCCAGATGAGAAGCCAGCGGTCCCATATCAATAATATAGTCAGCTTCCCGCATCATCATTTCATCATGCTCCACTACTACAACCGTATTTCCTAAATCTCTTAACTCCTTCAACACTTTAATCAGGTTCGCTGTATCCCTTGAGTGCAAGCCGATGGAAGGTTCATCCAATATATATAATGAGTTGGTTAGATTACTTCCCAGGCTTCTTGTTAATTGAATCCGCTGGCTTTCGCCGCCACTTAATGAATTAGCAAGGCGGCTAAGTGTCAGGTAACCCAGCCCCACTTTAATTAATGTATCTAACCTGTTATGCAGTTCAATCAATATTCGTTTCGCCACTACCTTGTCATGGCTGCTTAGTTTAGTTCCCAACACATCAAACCAAACTTTTAAATCTCTTACCGGCATTGTACTCAGCTCGCCGATATTCTTACCATTTACTTTTACATATAATGCTTCTTTGCGAAGCCGGTAGCCATTACAATCAGGACATTCTGTTCTGCCTCTATAGCGGCTTAACAAAACCCTGTATTGAACTTTATACAATTGCGATTCCACATCTTTAAAAAAATCATTGATACCCATCACCCCATCACTTCCTTCCCATAGTTGTTTGTATTGTTTATCAGTAAGGTCGGCAATAGGTTTATGTACCGGAAAGTTGAACTTCTTAGCACCTTTTACAAAATTCTGCCGCCACCAATCCAGCTTTTCCCCTTTCCACGAAGCTACTGCACCATCATATACACTTAATCGTCTGTCAGGAATTACGAGGTCACGGTCAATGCCTAATACTTGTGAAAATCCTTCACAGGTAGGACATGCGCCGAAAGGATTGTTGAAAGAAAAGAGATTAGGAACCGGCTCTTCAAATTGCATTCCGTCCATTTCGAACCTATTATTGAAATGCAACAATTTCTTTCCATTTACTTCCAGGTACACATCTCCTTCACCTTCATAGAAAGCAGTTCCGATTGAATCAGCCAGCCGGTGTTTATCATCTTCATCAATCCCGATAGTTTTCGGGGCTTTTACCACAATCCTGTCAACCAGAATATGAGTGATTTCTTTATTTTTTAAATCTTTATCGCTTAATTCAAGTAATTCCTCAATCCTGAAAGTCTGCCCCTCACTCCCGACTCCCAACTCCCGACTATAGACTCTACTAAATCCTTTCTGCACCAAAATATTCAACTCTTCTTTTATATCCCGGTTTTTATGTTTTTTGAAAGTTGCAAGAATGAAAACTTTATCGCCTTCCTTTAAATTTATTATTGCATCTAATACATCGGTCACATCATCTTTTTTCACTTCTTTTCCTGAAACGGGAGAAATGGTTTTCCCTATTCTTGCAAAAAAAAGCCGCAGATAATCATATATCTCCGTCATACTGCCCACAGTGCTGCGGGGAGTTCTTGTAATAACTTTTTGTTCGATGGCAATAGCCGGGCAAAGGCCTTTGATATAATCCACATCCGGCTTATTCATCCGGTTCAGAAACTGGCGGGCATAAGCACTCAGGCTTTCCGCATAACGGCGTTGCCCTTCAGCATACAGCGTATCAATTGTAAGCGACGACTTGCCGGAACCAGACACCCCGGTAACAACAATCAGCCTATTTCGGGGGATTTCTACATCCACATTTTTCAGGTTATGCACTCTGGCACCCTTGATCAGGATGTTTTCTGCGGAAATTACGGTCTTCGATTTGACGGGGTTCTTCCCTTTTATTGCTTTTTCCATTTATGTGTCTGCAAATGTAAAGCCTTATCTGGCTTTGTGTTGTAAGCGGATTCTTAACATTTTGTTAGCAGCCTTTACTACATTTTTTTTTTACAAATGTTTGGCATTTTGATGAAATGCCCTATTTTTAATTTCCAATCATCCAAAAAATGAAAAACCTAAAACTTAACCCGCCTATCGTACAAACTTCTACTCGTTTCTATTAACCGAATTTTTATCGCAACCAATATCCTTAAACCATTCTGTGTGGCTATACCCATACAGGAGCAACTTAAAACTGTAGGAGTTATGAAAGCTTTAGCTAAAAAAACCGACCATGAATTAATTCATCTGTTTACAGATGGAAATGTAGATGCGTTAGAAATCCTGGTGCTGCGGCATAAGGATAAGCTCTATACCTCTATCCTTTTCTTAGTAAAGGACAAGTACCTGGCGGAAGATATCTTCCAGGATGCCTTTATCCGCATAATAGATACGATGCGGGGTGGCCGCTATACCGAGGAAGGAAAGTTTCTGCCCTGGGCTATGCGAATAGCACACAACCTTTGTGTGGACCATTTCCGCAAAGTAAAACGTACACCCACCATCCGTAATGGTGAAGACAAAGACATCTTTGAAGTGCTGAATTTTTCAGAAGATAGTGCTGAGACGATGATGATGAGAAGACAAAGCCATGAAAGGGTTCGGGATATGTTACAAAGTTTGCCCGAAGACCAGAGAGAAGTTATTATATTGCGTCATTATGCAGATATGAGTTTTAAAGAAATCGCAGCAGCTACCAATTGCAGTATTAACACTGCTCTGGGGCGGATGCGGTACGGATTGATTAATTTGCGTAAGCTAATGACACAAAAACAAATTGCTCTCTAACCCCCTCTCCATTTATGGAGAGGGCTGGGGTGAGGCCGCTCTTGTCATTCTGTATCTCCATCCGGAGTAAAACGAGTTCTGATTAAAAAGAATTTATGTTTGCTTGCCATACCGGAAGGCTGGTACAGAATGACACCAAATTGAAAAAGCCCCTGATGTAAAAGTCGGGGGCTTTTTCGTTATGATAACTTGTTTTCTTATTTCCTTGTCTTCTTAAATGCATCAAGGCCACATTCGAGCCATTTGATAAACTCTCCGGAATTGGGTGTATAGAATTTTGTTTTCGTCAATACTATCTGTTCAGGGCTGATGATCGCATATTGTGGCTGTGAGGTAGCACCAAAGTTTTCTATCTGGAATGTTGACCACTTATCTCCTACAGACACAACTGATTTCTCCGTTCCATTGGAAAGCTTTTCAACTGTTTGTTCCGCCAGCGGTAAATTCCTTTTCTCATCAACATATAATGAAACCACTATAAATTCATTTCGCATCAGGCTGTCAACTGTGGCATCGGGCCAAACTTTTTCTTCCATGCGGCGGCAGTTTACACAAGCCCATCCGGTAAAGTCAATCAGCACCGGCTTGCTCTGCGCCTTTGCTAATTTTAAAGCTCCTTCATAATCATTATGCATTGGCTCATAAATGCCTGATTTGTTTTTATCAATTTTATAAAGACTGTATGTTCTTGGCGGCGGAAAGCCACTGATTAATTTGAGGTCGGCTGTTTTTGTATTGGTAAGACCGGGAATGAGGTAAATAGTAATCGCAGCAAAAAGGATAATAAAAGCAATTCTGACAAAGGAGAATTTCTTTACCGGAGAGCTGTGACCAATTCTTAACTTGCCCAACAAGTATAAAACAGTCAGTAAGCCTATCAGTACCCAAAGACCTATAAATATTTCTCTTTTCAAAAGGCCCCATTGCTTCACCAAATCAGCATTGGAAAGAAATTTTACCGCTAATGCCAGTTCGAGAAAACCCAGTACCACTTTTACATCGGTCATCCATCCGCCTGACTTAGGTAACGATTGCAGCCAATGCGGAAACATAGCAAATAATGCAAATGGCAAACCTAAGGCTATACCAAAACCAGCAGCACCAACTGTAAGCGGCCAGGCACCCTGGTCAGCCACACCAACTAATAATGTACCCAGGATAGGTCCGGTGCAGGAGAAGGAAACAATAGCCAACGTGGCGGCCATAAAAAATATACCGCCTAAATTACCGAGGCCAGATTTTGAATCCATTCTGTTAGCCAATCCCGCCGGCAATCCTATCTCAAACAAACCGAAGAAAGAAAGAGCAAAGAATACAAAAATGGCGAAGAAGGCAAGGTTCAGCCAGACGTTGGTAGAAATATTATTGAAAATTTCCGGGCTGATAGCTTTGCCTGCTATATGAAAAGGCAACGTAATCAATATATAAATCAGGAAAATAAAAAGACCGTATAAAACAGCATTAGTAATTCCCTTTTTCCTGTCGGTTGATTTTTTGGTGAAGAAAGTAACCGTTACCGGAATCATTGGAAAAACACAGGGAGTAAGCAAAGCAATTAAACCACCAAGCAAACCCAAAAAGAAAATGGTAATTAAACTTTTGTTCTTTGTACCCTCATCCCCACAATTGTTTACTGGCTTATTTATATCAATAGAGGCAATTTTAATACTAGCTGCTTCTGCACCTCCTTCCATTGTTGCTACAAAAGTTGTTTCGGTGGATGGGTAGTATTCATCATTTATTCCATAGGTATAAAACAATGTGCCGGATAGCTTTGCAGGAACAGTTCCGTTAATCTTAATAATAGCTTTCCATTGCGCCGAAGCCTCATACACACTAACCTTGGTATTTTCAAAAATGATACTGTTGATTTCTTTCGGGCTGCCTTCTATTATAAAATTTCCTTCCTGAACAATGTTTGAATCAGCAAATTTTAGTACAGTGGTCTTTTCCTCCAACAGGGTTTGGTTGGGAGCATACACCTGCCAGTTACCTGTAATAGTACCGCTAAAAGTCAGCTCATACTTCCCTTCACCTATTTTTTTACTATCCACTTTCCAAACATGAACAGCCCCCAGGCTATCCTGGCTAAAACAGGAAACCGAAAAGAGAAAGAAGAAAGAGAAAGCAGCAATTAGTTTTTTTGATAGCAGCATTATATTCCTTTTATAAAAAACAAACGAGTCCAATTAAAGAACTCGTTATTATCTAAAAAATAAACTCATTATTTATTTAATTGATACACTAAAATTAACTTTTTTCGGCGGCAGGCATTGGTGGTCGTCACAAGTCTGGTATTCTACATTGCCGGTAAAATTGGTTTTTACATTGGCCTTCAATTTTATCTTCTGTGTAAACGTTACTGTTCTGGAATATTGATTGGCAGAAACTCCTAGCTCGGCATCCTTAAATTTCTCCATCGCACCCACTTCTTTAATTTTACCATCCAGCTTAAATAAAGGATTGGCATTAATAACAAAAGTGGTAGGTATGGCTATGGCATCATTCGGCTGTGTTTGGGAGTACAGGTGCCATTTTGTTTGGATATTGGCCTTCATCTGGATTTCGTATATTTTGTCACCGGTTTTTTTCGATGTAAAAGTCCATGTAATTGGGTTCAACTGGGCATTACCACTTAAAGCTCCAAATACAATAATTGCCAGTAATAATATTTTCTTCATATAATTGCTTTATTGATATATGCAAAAATCCTGCTTTTGGGTTAATACAGGTTGTTAAAATACTTTTCTATTGCAAATGTACAATCGAGAAAATACATTTTTTGTAAGGAAAATGACGAATCCGGGCTAATGGCTGATAAAATGGTGTTTTCAGGAAACCAGTTGCTCGGCCATCAGCAGGGTTTGTATAATTTCCCTGCCGTCTGTATTGCCTAACACCGTTGAACAAGCCCTTTCAGGATGTGGCATCATACCAAATACATTACGGTTGGCATTACAGATACCGGCTATATTGCGGATAGCATTATTAGGATTTGATACCTGTGTTTTATTTCCCTTTTCATCACAGTAATAAAAAATAACCTGTCCGTTGGATTCCATTTCATTCAATGTTTTTTCATCAGCATAATATCTGCCTTCTCCATGTGCCACGGGTATTTTATATACTTTTTCTGAATCGTTGGTGATAAAGACATTTTTACAAACAAATTGCTGGTTGCCGTTACGAAGCAAGCTACCGGGCAGTAAATGTGATTCACATAAAATCTGGAAGCCGTTACACACCCCAAATACTTTGCCTCCGGCGTTGGCAAATTCAATCACACTCTGCATCATCGGGCTAAAACGGGCAATAGCACCGCAGCGTAAATAATCGCCATAAGAAAACCCTCCGGGAAGAATGATGCAATCTTCTGTATTGAATTTACTTAAATCCTTGTCCTTATGCCAGAGCATGGTAACATTATGTCCCAAATCATGTGTAAGGGCATCATACATATCTCTGTCGCAATTAGAACCGGGGAAAACAACTACGCCGAATTTCATTGTTTGAGGAATTGTAGGTAATAAAATGTAAAGGTAATAGAAAAAGCTTCGAGCTATGAGTTTCGAGCTTCGAGACAAAAAGAACGAATAGTACGCCAAACTCGAAACTTATAAACCGAAACTCGTAACTCACAACTTCTAATCACCATCCAACTGCATAATATTGGTAGCCCAGCACAAAGGCAACGGTAAGCCAAAAAAGGAGCAAGGGTATTATCCGAAGATTTGAGTATAGGTAGGTACAGGCATGAAACGCCGCAAAAGGGATAGCGGCCATTACCCAATTTTCGAAATTATCGCTATTATTTACAAAGGGAATAAAAATAGCCCCCAATAAGTATAATAATAAAAGGCTCCAGCCTTTACGTACCTGTATCAGCATCTTCCGGAGGTTGTCTTGCACATAATAGCCTCCTCCCAAAAATGGTACAACCAACAGGAAAGCACTGCCGGCCAGCCACATAGATTGTTTGATGGAGGGCAGCCCGATAGAGAAATGTGGCAACAAATGCTGCCAGCTCCATTTATCATCCACAAAAAGATAGATTGCATAGAAATAAAAAGGAGTTGTTATACCGACAATGCACAATACCCATTCATTTAATTTGAAAGGACGCATTACTGCAAGTGCCAGCAATATCCAAACGATAAAAGTAATGGCCGGAAAAAAAAGAAAGGATGCTATTCCCAGCGCCATACCAATATTAAAAATGGCTCCCTTCGCATCTGGCTGATTGTAAATTTTAAACAACCCCGACAGTACAAATAATAAAATGGTGTTCACAATAAGAGGAGCTGAAAAATAATTCCATTCGGGCAACAGGGAGGTAATGAGCAGATACGCCATACCGGGAAAAAAAGTTGGCCTACTCATCATCCGCTGGGTATTGATGAAACGGGTAAGTATTATCGCTTGCAGAAATAATAACCCAAATGCCAAAACAGGATAAAGTGCCGGGCTTGAGTGGCCTGTTGGAGCTGCAAATTGTAAAATCCATTGGAAGAGAATACCATCATCTGCCCTGACTATCGGTATATGCGGATGAAGGAACATCGGAAGTTTAATCAACACTCCGAAAACCAGCAACAGGAAAATATTGGACGGGGTTTTCTGTTTAAAAATGCCAATCACGGATAATGGAAGGTATTAATTTAGTTCTGCGAATATTCAATCTTTGCAAAGCAAATATAGTTACGATACAGACAGGGAACAATCATTTGCCGGGAACTTACCTGCTTGCCATATTTTGGCATGAACAAATAACCTTTATCGAGGTTTTTTAAAGTTGGATTGCGGTTCATTTGTCCGTCTGGTGAAATACTATAATCAGACAGCAGATTATTTCTTCGCTCCTGCTGGTTAAATAGAAAATGAACCTGTCCGCCGGTATTCATCAGTTGATAAGATAGCAAATCATCCGTCTCATCATCATATTGGGTTTTTCCCATTACATTATTCCATTCTAATTTGCCTTTATCATCAAACGATAGAACAGTAATATTATCTGCATGGTAGCGAACAGACTGGTTGTTATTCATCCGGGAACCCCAGAAAGAATTACTGTAGTAAGGAGAATAGTAATTGCTGTTATTGAAAGACGACATAAAAGGCGATCCATAGAGGTAATCCCACCGGTTCCAGTTATTAAAACGGGAAGTGGTAAAATAAGCTTCGCTGCCTATGATAAATCCCCCGTCTTTGCGGGTGATGATGTTGCGGATAAAATAGTCGTTGAATGCAGTTTTGATACTGGCATCGCCCCTCGCTTCTTTTCGTAATTCTTCGCTGAAAGGATTGGTGCTTTCAAAATAGGGCTGGGCTTTCGTTTTGTCCCACGCATAAAAATAAAGCCCTTCAATGTTACCTTTTCTTTCCTGGAAATAAAAGGAAGTGAGAAAGTACCGTTTATTATAATTGTCCACTTTTATGTGTATTTCATCTAGCCAGGTTTTTTCAATTTTCAATTCATTCATCTGCAAGGTATCGGCCTGGGCATATTTAACCACAAAAGCAGCTTTGCTTATATTATCGTTATTGTTACGAAAAAACTTACTGAAAACCATATCCCCGTCATTGTCAAGATAAAAATCATTGATAAAATCATTCCGCTCTTCCATCGGAATGGCTATGCGGCTTTTTTTCAGCAGCTCCAGCTTATCATTCATCAACAAGCTGGTTAAGAGGTACGAGCTTTTATTCTTGCTGTTGATTTTAAAAACAATCAGTTTACTCTTGTCTTCACTACTTTGAACAGTATAGATTTTATTATTAGCTGCAAAACCAAGATGTGTAGTATCCAGCTCTGTTATATTCCCTATCTTATTTCCATTGGCATCAATCTTAGAAGCCACACAGTAAATAACATTCTTTTTTTGATACTGGTAGATCATATAGCAAAAATCATTGTACGGGAAAAAATCAACATTAATCATACGATCGTTATCCGGTACATAATCCTGTTCTACTTTAGCTACCTGCTGCATATCATTATCCAGCACCGTTATCCAGTTTTTACCCCTGGTATTTTTATACAACAAAAAATTGCCGCCGATTTTACCGGCTATTTCAAAATCCATCCGGCGGGTATCGTCCCTGTCCGGCTCTGAGTACACAATCCTTTGGGCAGTAGCTGCCAACCCCGTCCAAATTATCAATGCAGCTAAAAACAACCGTTTACCAATCATAATAATCTGATTTTTTGCTTATTAAAGTTACAGGATGCCTGCCAAAACCGGGCCTGATATTTTATTACTGATGCAGATTTTTCAGGTATTACATGAACGATGAAAGGGAAGCCATAGCTGTGTGCCATCACTTAATTTAGGGAATCTCTAAAAACCCTCCAAGAGTTAACCAAAAGCAACTTTTTTTGAGTGGAGAACTCTTGGAGGGATTAGTTTTTAGAGATGCCATTTATTCCCGGTGACTTATAAGGACGAGCGGTAAAATGTAAAGGTTTGTTCGTTTGAATTGATTTTTGCTTATACCTTTGTCCGCAACCTCAAGCAGAGCTAAACAATCTGTACCCGCCCTTGTCTTTTAATAAATATTGGACTACGGCGGGCAAGCAAGGACCCAAACAACAACACACAAAAGTGAGAATACCGACTAACAGAGTCACTGGCGCCGGATTACTTATTGCCTTAGGAATTATTTACGGAGATATTGGCACATCACCTCTTTACGTTTTCAATGCCATAACCAATGGAAGAGTTATAAGTGAAGACTTGATTCTTGGAAGTCTGTCCTGCATTATCTGGACACTTACTTTACAAACTACTATTAAATATGTAATCCTCGTTTTACGGGCCGACAACAAAGGTGAAGGCGGAACCTTTGCTTTGTTTGCATTGGTAAGACGGCGAAGAAAATGGCTCGTTATACCAGCTATGATTGGCGGTGCCGCACTATTGGCGGATGGCATCATCACCCCGCCTATTTCTATAACCTCTGCTATTGAAGGCTTGAAAGAACTGCCTTATCTCGGAATAGAAGAAGGAAGCAATACAGTTGTCATCATTGTTCTAAGCATCCTGGCACTTTTTTTCTTCATGCAGCAGTTTGGTACCGCTTCTATTGGCAGGTTGTTTGGCCCCATCATGTTTATCTGGTTTACCATGTTGCTGGTTCTTGGTCTTATACATGTGTTTGATGACCTGGCTATTTTCAAAGCATTAAGTCCGCATTATGCCATTCAGTTTTTAAAAAATTACCCCGGAGGTTTTTGGTTACTGGGTGCAGTGTTTCTTTGTACTACAGGTGCTGAAGCTCTTTATAGTGATTTAGGCCATTGTGGTCGCAGTAATATCCGTGCCACCTGGTTTTATGTAAAAACATGCCTGCTTATAAATTATTTTGGACAAGGGGCCTATTTATTGGCAAATAGGAATGGCCTCCAGATTACAGATGAAATAAAAAAATCACTACACATTAATGCTTTTTATGATTTGATGCCGCAATGGTTCATCATCCCGGGTGTTATTATTGCCACCAGTGCCGCCATTATTGCAAGCCAGGCAATGGTTTCGGGTGCCTATACATTAATAAGTGAAGCCATGCGGCTGAACCTGTGGCCAAAAGTAAAAATTCGTTATCCTTCTGAAGCTAAAGGGCAATTGTTTATTCCGGCTATTAACTTACTGATGTTTGCAGGGTGTGTAGGTGTAGTACTATACTTCCGCAAGTCTTCAGACATGGAAGCTGCCTATGGGTTGGCGATTATTGTAACCATGCTGATGACTACCATACTTTTTGCTAATTTCCTGGTGCTTAACCGAGTCAAATCGGTATGGATTTATATTTTTCTTGGGCTTTACCTTACAGTAGAAACAGGATTCTTAGTTGCCCTGATGGTCAAATTTACACATGGAGGCTACATCACTTTAATGATAGGAATGGTAATGTTCTTTGTGATGTATATTTGGTACAGAGCCAGAAAAATTAAAAACCGCTATGTGGAATTCGTACGGATGGAGCATTATGTTCCAAAAATTCAGGAACTGAGTAATGATAAATCTGTTCCGAAATATGCCACCCACCTTGTTTACCTGACCAGTGCCAACAATCCAAAAGAGATTGAACATAAAATCATTTACTCCATATTAAATAAGAAACCAAAACGAGCCGACATCTATTGGTTTGTACATGTGGACACGGTGGATGATCCTTATACCTGTGAGTATAAAGTAGAACACATTATTCCCAATGACATTATACGGGTAGATTTCCGTTTAGGATTTCGGATGGAACCAAGGATCAACCTGATGTTCCGTAAAGTGGTGGAAGATCTGGTAGCAAATAAAGAAGTGAACATTATCAGCCGTTATGAAAGCCTGGCCAGCAGTAATACAGTCGGCGACTTCCAGTTTATGGTAATGGAAAAATACCTGAGCCAGGACAATGAACTTCCCTTTACAGAAAGAGTAATTATGAAGTTTCATTTCTGGCTGAAAGAGCACAGTCTTTCAGAAGAAAAAGGTTTTGGATTGGATGCGGCAAATGTAACGGTTGAGAAATTCCCGTTGATTGTAGCACCGGTTACTAATTTGAAATTGAAACGGATCGAGGAATAATTAAGAATTAGTAATTAACAATTAATAATTCTTGAAAGTGTAAAACTCATTTATACTTTCAAGAATCCTGTATTTTATAGAATAGTTGTTATCTTTTATGTTCTTTAGGAAAATTAAACCTTGAGAAATTCTTTATTACTAATTTTTAATTACCGCGGCCATTGTCCACTTTCATCTGGTATATCATCATCGGCATTGCAGTTTTATCCATTCTTGCTTATTTTTTTCAGGAGAAATTAATATTTAAGCCCGAAAAATTAAAACAGGATTTCGAATTTAAATATGATGTTCCTTTCAAAGAATATTTTTTTGATATTGAACCCGGCGTTCGCATCAATGGCCTGCATTTTCACCGGGAAAAACCAAAAGGCTTAATACTTTATTTTCATGGCAACACCCGTAGTATAAAAGGCTGGGCGAGATATGCCAAAGATTTTTACCGGTATGATTATGATGTTGTATTGCTCGATTACAGAGGCTTTGGCAAAAGCACCGGCAAACGGGGCGAAAAGGAAATGCTGAGCGATATGCAATTCATTTATGAAAAAATGAAGGACAAATACGGGGAAGACCATCTTATAGTGTATGGCAGAAGTATGGGCAGTGGCTTTGCCACCAAACTGGCCTGTGATAATAATCCACGTTACCTCATTTTGGATGCTCCTTATTTTAACTTTTTACGGGTGATAGAACGGTTTTTACCAATATTGCCTGTTCGGATGGTACTGCGTTTTCATTTACGTACCGACCTCTGGATACCTAAAGTAAAATGCCATACCTATATCATACATGGCACCAATGACCTGCTTATTCCCATTCGCCACAGCGAGGCTTTGCAAAAGATAAACCCCCGGATGATAACCCTTATCCGCATCCACGGTGGCGGCCACAACAATCTTCCTTCTTTTGATGAGTACCACAATTTTGTACGGTCTATCCTCCTGTATTAAGTTTATTGCCCGTTAATTGTTAAGGATTGTCTAATTGATGCCCTGCCGGGGAATGTGGACTATTATTTGAGCATCTAACATGAAAAAGGAGTTGTTTATGAAATCAAAACTCTACATTTTATTATTTGCAGGAATCAGCGTTTCAACCCTTTCCTGCAAAACAGCAAGCAAGCTGTATGAAAAAGGCAATTACACAGAAGCGGTGGAACTGGCTGCAAAAAAATTGCAGAAAGACCCGGATGATGCAAAACTTCTTATTATCATTCAAAGCTCTTACCGTTATGCTGTAAACGACCATGAAAGCCGTATCCGTAGCCATGCAGAAAGTACCAATGAATTAAAATGGGAATGGATGTATAACGATTATGCATCGCTGCAAAGAATGTACGATGCTATTTACAAAGTGCCTTCGGTTTTAAATATTGTAACCCCTGTGGATTACTCATCCTACCTCGTTACTTATAGCGAAAAAGCAGGTGATGTACGTTTTGACAGAGGACTTTCGTTTATGCAGCAGTATGATGAACGGCATCCTGCGGACAAACAAAGCTATAAAAATGCTTACCGTGAGTTCCAGGCTGCACTGCGCTTTAAGCCCGGCAACAGAGATGCCTTACAGAAAATGAATGAGGCATACGATTATGCTGTAACCAACGTTATTATTTTACCTATGCAGCAATACGGAGGTTATGTGTACAGTTCTTATACTGTTGGAGGTAATAATTTTGATGACCAGTTGATCCGCAACCTTCAGTATAGTTCAGGAAATGAATTTGTAAAATTCTATTCTGCCTGGGATGCAAGAAGCCAGCATATCAGAACTGACCAGGTGGTAGATATGAGGCTGGCCACTATGAACATTGGGCGTTACAATGATTATAAAACAACCAGGAAGGTGTCAAAAGAAATTTTGGTGAAAGAGATAGTTATCCGTCCTGACTCGATAGTAAAAGAGTATGGATGGGTTCATGCAAACATAACTACCACCCGCAGAACTATCGCATCAAATGCGGTATTACAGGTGGATGTAAGGGATAATGATGGTCGCTGGTTATGGAATGATAATTTCGCCGGCACTCATAACTGGAGCACTGAGTTTGCTACTTACACCGGCGATACAAGAGTTCTGAGTGCCACGGATAAACAACTGATTGACCGCAGAGCTGAGTTTGGACCAACAGAAAATGAAATAATGAGATGTATGCTTGAGCAAATAAGTAATGATGCGCAGTACAGGATAAAGAATTATTTCAACCGGTTTTAATGGTACCCATAAAATAATTACCCCTATGGCCAAGGACATGATTTTCATGTCCTTTTTTTATCACCTCACCCCGACCCTCTCCATTTCATGAAGAGGGGGAAGAGAACCTTATCTTTACAAAGTTTTTATTATGAATAAAACAAGATTAAAAAAAGCCTGGAAATGGTTTAAAATAATAGCCCTTGTCTATTTTATGATTGGTATTTTGTTATATTTTTTACAGGATAAATTTATTTTTCACCCTACAAAACTTCCGGCTGATTATACATACCAGTTTAATATTCCTTTCCGGGAGATTGACCTTGCTGTTACGGCTGAAAAAAATCTTAGTATTGTTCAGTTCACTGTTGCGGATTCGGTTCGCAAGGGTGTTGTGCTGTATTTTCACGGCAACCGTAACAATATAAACCGCTATGCAAAATATGCCGTCAATTTTACCCGAAATGGATACGAAGTATGGATGATGGATTATCCGGGCTATGGCAAATCAACCGGTAAAAGAAGTGAAAAGGTTTTGTACAGCGATGCACTGCTGCTTTACAAAATGGCCATCGGTAAAGTTTCTGCTGAGCATATCATTATTTATGGCAAATCACTTGGCACTGGCATAGCAGCACAGTTGGCTTCGGTAAGGGATTGTAAAAACCTGATATTAGAAACCCCTTATTACAGCATGGATGCCCTGGCAAAACACTATTTCTTTATGTACCCGGTGATGCCGATGACGAAATACTCCCTGCCCACTTATCAACACTTTGAATATATAAAAGCTCCTGTCACAATTTTTCATGGCACAAGGGATGGGGTAATTCCATATAAACAGGCAAAATGGCTGGCTGAAAAGAAGCCAGGAACTGAATTAATTACATTGGAAAAAGGGAAACATAACAATCTGCCCGATTTTCCGGTGTTTCAGCAAAAGCTTGATTCCCTGTTAAGTAAGTAGTTAAAAATACTCCTTTGGGGGTATTGTCAGGCGTTGCACATATATTTACCTTAGTGTGATGAAAAGGCTGATTTCTTGTTGCTTTCTTTTCACCTGGCTGAATGTATCAGGCCAGGAAGATTCTTCCTATACCGCTATGTTGAAATCAACCGAAGAAATCCAGTTAGCAGACAGCTTACATATTGATTCAGGTAAGTGGAAGCTTCGCCGCCTTGACAGTACCGAAGTGAAAAAATGGTTCTCCCCGATTCTTGGCTCTACCAATAATAACCGCTTGAAAAACCGTGGTTATTACCTCGCTGGAAAAATGACTTCCAATATAAATTTCGATTTATTATTAATGGTAGAGGAGAAAAAAAGATCTGACAGCTCCAATGTGCAGGTCATTTACCTGATTACTTCCAAAAAAGACGGTAAATACATTTCCTCATTAGAAGTAGCTGTTACCGGGGCAAAAAAAAGATCCAGCTACAATACTTCTTCCTGGCTTTACAAAGATTTAAAAATTATGAAGGATTCAAAAATGACAATCAATGATAAGCCGATGAATGATCTGGCTTTTTATAAAATCAACAACGGAGGAAGATTTATTTTATACCCTAATTATTAGTTACTGCTCTTCCAGTAAAACCTTAGAGCCGCCTACTTTCATCCGGTGTACGACACCAACTTTCAAAGCATAATTTTTATCCGTATGGCTTACCGGAAAATCGAAGCATACCGGGTAGTCATATTCTTTTATAATGTTCCAAAGTATTTCCTGTAAGGGTGTGCCAAAAGGCCGTTCGGTATCCTTGGTATCAGCAAAAATTCCGAATATCAAACCATTCAGTTTCTCCAGTTTGCCGCTCCGTTTTAACTGTCTCATCATCCGGTCTATGTTATACAATTGTTCTCCTATATCCTCTAAAAAAAGTATTCTTCCTTTAGTTTTAATATCTGAGCCGGTTCCTGTAAGGTGAGCAAGCAAGGCGAGGTTACCACCTACCAGTTCTCCTTCTTCCTCCCCTTTTCTGTTGAACTCGTTGCCGGGTATTGAAATGGCAGCCTTCTTCCCTTCCAGTGCATTCTTTAATGACAATACATATTCGTTCTTATATCCGTCTTCATTAAATGCTGCCGCCATTGGCGAATGCAGCGTTGAGATGTAATAATTAGAATAGATGTGAGAATGCAACACTGTAATATCACT
>Ga0335394_10001151_pt1 | contig 29377 bp, 26 predicted proteins | sample MAT03_FD_205741 | JGI IMG/M metagenome (GOLD analysis project Ga0335394, IMG submission 205741) | Freshwater microbial communities from Lake Fryxell liftoff mats and glacier meltwater in Antarctica - MAT-03 (spades assembly) (version 2) ...
GCTCGAGATTGACCATCGGGTAATACTTCTGCCGCTTGTCCATCGGCATTTCAAGCCGGTACACCGGGGTTTCGCGGTAATAGCTGGTGCCCGCGGTCCACGGCAAGGCCTTGGCCAGCACCGGCGCAATGCCGCCGATCCGCTCCAAGATCTCCTGCGAGCGGCGCGAAATGCAGGCGGCGCGGCTGCCGTGCGAAACGCTGTCGTCGGCCTCCAGCACCACCGAGCGGATGCCGTGATTGGCCAGGCCCAGTGCCAGTGCCAGGCCAACCGGGCCACCACCGGCGATCGCCACCGGATGCCGCGTCGACTCAAGGCCGTGCGCCAATGGTGGCAGCCTGACCGGATACTTGCGATAGGTGAAGTATTCGTACATGAAAGGATCAGATCAGCTTGTTGGGCAACCAGGTGGCCAGCCAGGGAAACACGCAGATCAGAAACAGGCGCACGAAGTCGGCGCAGGCGAATGGCATGATGCCGCGCACCACGGTTGCCATCGGCAGGTTGCCCACGCCCTGGATCACGAACAGGTTGATGCCCACCGGCGGCATGATCATGCCGATTTCGCACACCGTGATCAGCATCACGCCGAACCAGATCGGGTCGAAGCCCAGCGTGGTCACCAGCTTGAATACCGGCGCCACCGTGAGGAGGATCATCGATATCTCGTCCATCAGCGCGCCCAAAATCACGTAGAACACCATCAGCGCGAACATCACCATCCAGCGGTTCCAGCCCAGGCCTTTCACATAGTCGACCAGGAAGTCGGTCAAGCCGGTGGATTCGACGAAAAAGTTGAAAATGTTGGCGCCGATCAGGATGGTGAAAATCATGCCGGTGGTGATGCCGGTCTCGGCCAGCGATTTTTTCAGACTTTCGCGCGACAGGTTGCCGGTGGCCCAGGCCATGAAGGCGGCACCGAAGGCACCGACCGCGGCCGCCTCGGTATCGGAAAACCAGCCGAAATACAGGCCGCCCAGCACCACGCCAAACAGCAGCAAGACCTTCCACACGTCCTTGAGTGAAACCAGGCGAGCCGGCCAATCGCTTTTCGGGCCGGCCGGACCCGCCTGCGAGTTGCGTGCCACCGAAAACCACACCGCCGCCATGTACAGCAGCATGCCCAGGATGCCTGGCAAGATGCCGGAGAAAAACAACTTGCCGATCGATTGCTCCGTCAAAAGGCCATAGATCAGGAACAGGATCGAGGGCGGAATCATCACGCCCAGCGTGCCGCCAGCGGCCACCGATGCCGCCGCCAGGCTGTCGGCGTAACCCAGGCGGCGCATCTCCGGCAGGGCCACCCGGCCCATGGTGGCCGCAGTGGCGATGCCCGAGCCGCAGATGGCGCCGAAGATCGCACAGGCACCGATGGTTGCCATCGCCAAGCCGCCGCGCAAATGCCCGATGAACGCGGCCACGAAACTGTAAAGCGCACGGCTCAAGCCGGCGTGCGCGGCAAACACGCCCATGGCCACAAACAAGGGCACGATCGACAGAGAGTAGGGGAACGCCGCGTCGAACGCGGCGCGACCGAGCATGAAGCCGGCCGCATTCCAGCTGTTGGTAATGGTCACACCGATCACCCCGACCACGCCCATCGCAATGGCCACCGGCATGCGCAGCATGATCAACGCGATCACCACGCAAAAACCGGCGAGCCCCAGGAGCGGGCCGCTCATCGAAGGGTAATCGACAGGCTGTTCATGGCCAGGGACCGCAGCAAGTACCGCTGCGGTTGCTGCAGCGCGCGTGGGCCGCCACCTGTCCACGGGGAAGGCCACAACAAGTCCGCCACCACGCCGGCAGCCGTCCGGCGCCGCTCAGAATCCGCCATCGGGATCGAATTTCGGCCGGCGCTTTTCCTTGTGGCTGGCAACACCCTCATGCACATCCGGCCCGGCGAAGCCCATGAATTCCAACGCCAGCGATGAGTCGAAGGTCGGACCCATCATGCGCAGCCAGTTGTTGAGCGCGTACTTGGTCCAGCGAATCGCCGACTGCGAGCCGGCGGCAAGTTTGCCGGCCACCTCGAAGGCCTTGGCCACCAGTTCGCCTTCATCCACCGCCAGGGCCACCAGGCCGATGCGCTCGGCCTCCTCGCCCGACAGGGTTTCGCACAGCATCAGGTAATACTTGGCCTTGGCCATGCCGCACAACAAGGGCCAGATGATCGCCGCATGATCGCCGGCGGCCACGCCCAGGCGGGTATGGCCATCGACGATGCGCGCATTCTTGGCCGCGATCGGAATGTCGGCCAGCAAACCGGCGACCAGGCCCGCCCCCACCGCCGGCCCGTGCATCGCCGAGACGATCGGCTTGTCGCAATTGATCACGTTGTAGACCAGGTCGCGCGCCTCCTTCCACACTCTGGTGCGCACCGCGAAATCATTGGCCATGTCGGTCACCAGGCCGAAGTCGCCACCGCCCGAAAAACCTTTGCCTTCACCGCGCAGGATCGCCACCCGTGCATGCGGGTCATCGGAAATGTCGCGCCAGATGTTGGCTAGCTCCTTGTGGCCGGAATGGTCGGCGGTGGCCAGTTTGCCCGGCCCGCCCATGACGACTTCCACAATGCCATGGTCGTGGCAGCGGATGGTCAGGGTCTTGTAATGATCGTAGCGGTTCATATATTTTTGCGTCCTTGCCAGTAGGGTTCCTTCAGCAGATTCTTCTGAATCTTGCCGATCGCGGTTTTGGGAAATTCAGTCACGAACTTGATCAAGCGCGGGCGTTTCAGGCGCGCCAGCTTCGACTCGCAGTGGGCTATGACCTGCGCTTCGGTGAGCCACATGCCGGGCTTGAGCGAAATGTAGGCAGCGGGCAGTTCGCCGAATTTCTCGTCCGGCATGCCGAACACGGCACATTCGGCGACCTCCGCCAACTGGTAGACCACGTCTTCGATTTCCTTCGGGTAGACATTCTCGCCGCCGGAAATCAGCATGTCCTTGGCACGATCGAGCAGGGTGATGAAGCCTGCGGCATCGATGGTGCCGACGTCGCCGGTGAAACCCCAGCCCGGCAGCTTGTCGGGGAACTTGTAGAACGCCGCGGTCTGCTCGGGTTCGTTGTAGTACTCCTGCATCAGATTGTCGCCGCGCGAGGCGATCTCGCCGATCGCGCCTGGCCCAACCCGCTCGCCTTCAAGATCAAACAGCCCGACATCGACGTTGAAGGCCTGGCGCCCGATGCTGCCGAGCTTTTGCGGCAGATACCAGTTGCGCAACGATGTGAGCACACCCATCTCGCTCTGCCCGTAAATCTGCGTGAGCTGCAACTGCGGCAAGCGCTCGCGCAACGCGATCTGCACCCAGTCGGGCATCGGCGCGCCGGCAAACGAAAGCTTGCGCCAGGTCGCGAGTTTGGCCGCGTCGAATCCGCCATGGCTGACCAGCGCATTGGCCTGGGTCGGCACCATGAAGGCCGCTGTGACGCCGTCGCGGGCGCAGGTCTCCATGAATTTCTCCGGCGACCAGGGTGTGACGAAGGTGCAGGTGGCGCCGACCAGCATGGCTGGCTGGAACATGATGTTGAGCGCTGCCACATGAAACATCGGGGTCACGATCGCCACCACATCGCGTTCGTCCAGCGCTTCCTCGATGGCCACGGTGTGAGCGGTGAGGGAACGCGCGCGGTGGCTTGTGAGCACCCCCTTGGGTCGCCCGGTGGTGCCGCCGGTGTAAGTCATGCAAAAGGGATCACGCTCATCGATGGCCAGCGCCGGCAGGTGCGTCGGATAGCCGTCGGCGAAGGTCTCGAAGGGCAGCGCTGCCGGCATCGCGCCTTCGCCTATGCGAATCAGGGTGCGCAGTTGCAGGCAGCGTGGTGCCACCGCCGCGACCTTGTCGGCGAACATCCCATCGAAGACGAGAATCTGCACGTCGGCCCGCTCAAGTACCCAAGCCAACTCATCCGGCGCATACAGCACCGAGAGGTTGACCAGCACCAGGCCGGAGCGCGCGGCACCAAAGAACATCAGCGGATACTCGGCCAGATTGCGCGACAGGATCGCCACCTTGGCGCCCTTGCCCAAGCCAAGCGCCTGCAACGCGTGGGCCAGGCGATTGGCCGCCGCATCAAGCTGCGCATAGGTGATGCGGCGCTCGTCGCGAATCACCGCCACCTTGTGCGCAAAGCGTTCGGCCGAGCGGCGCAGCATGTCGCCGGCGAGCATTGCCTATGGCTCCCTGGCGATCGCGCGCACGGCGCGCAACCAATGAGCAAGCACCAGACTTGCGCACGCCAGCACCGAAAGCACACAGCCGAACAGCAGGGGCACCCAGTACCAGACGAGCGGAATGCCGATGGTGGTCGACTGGTCGTTGTTCACATGGGCCTGCAGGGCGGCGACGCCGGCATACCAGGTCACCGCCGCCATGAACAAGGCCCCCGCGAGACTCCACACGCCCAGCAGCGCGCTGTTGATGCGCGGCGGCAGGTGGGTGGTGATGACGTCGACATCGATGTGCGCTTCGCGCATGAAGGTATAGGGAATACACATGAAGACGCAGGCCATCACCATCAGCTGGGTGATGTCGACCATGCCCGTCAGGTTCAGGGTGGTGAGACGGCGCGTGGCGATGTCGCCGACATTGAGCACCGCGCACAAAAGCAGCAGGGAAACGCCAACATAGGCACAGCGGCGCGTGAATGTTTCAAGCCATTGCATGGTCGAAGAGCGGCATCAAGCCGGGAGCTGCGGCCGGGTAGCCGCCGGCCGACGTCGAGGCAACATTGGACACGTACGGTGGCCGGAAAAGTCGCTCTTGCACGATGTTGAATCGAGAAGGCTCTTGGTTCGACAATCCGAGTTCCTGGGAATCGGCAAGCCTTGTCTATGCCTTCTGCAACTTCGCCACCTGGCGCTGCATCTCGATATAGATCTCGCGCGCATTCTTCACACCATGGCTCTCGAACTCGACCATGGTCTTGTTGAACATCGGCACCAGGGTGCGGTCCCACTGCTCGCGGCCGGCTTTATCAAGCGTGACGATGGTGCTGTTGCGGGCCTGCGCTGCTGCCTTGCCGGCCTTGTCCCAGTTGTCCCACCAGCCCTGCACCTTCGACAGCAGGGCATCGCCGGAAGCCGCATCGATCACTTTCTGCACATCGTTGGGCAGTGAATTGAACTTCTTTTCGCTGATGGCGAACCAGAACGAGGCGGTGTAGAGCTGCGCATCGAAGTGAAATTTGGTGACCTCGTCGATCTTGAAAGCACGCACCGGATCCCAGGGAAAAGCGGCGCCGTCGAGCACGCCTTTCTGGATGTTTTCGTAGGCCTGGCCCGGCGGCATGCCGACCGGCGTGGCGCCGAAGAATTCAAGCATCGACGATACCGTGGGCGAGGGGGTGCGGATGCGCAGGCCGCGCAGGTCCTCCGGTTTCTCGATGCGCCGGTCCTTGGTGTGGATCAGGCCGCCGTTGTGCGTCATCAGAAGCAGCGGTTTCAAGCCCTTGTAGTCGTCCTTCAGATATTTCGGATACAGGTTCCACAGGGCGCGCGAGCCGGCCTCGGCAGTTTTCACCAGAAACGGCATTTCAATGATCGTCGAGCGGGTCATGCGGCCACGCGGAATGCCGCACAGGCCGAAGCCGATATCGGTCACGCCGTTGAGCACCTGATCGAGCTGGTTCTGCGCCTGCCCGAGCGATGAGTTGGCAGCCGAAATCTGGAACGTGACCGCGCCGTTGGTCTTGTTCTCGATCTCCTTTGCCCAGGGCTCGATGAATTCGCGCTGCAGGCCATGCAGCGCCGGCACATAGTGCGCGACCTTCAAGGTGATCTTGGATTGCGCGCCCACAATCGCGGGGAAGCCGCCGATCGCACTGGCAGCACCGGTCTTGAGAAAACGGCGGCGGGTATGGTGCATATGGCTTGTCTCCGTGGATTGCTCTGCTCGCCACGCACGAGCCGAGCCATCAATTATGCCATCGCTGGCACAGTTCATCCTCAAGCGCTGCGGCCCATGTCAGCCCGTCAGCGTCCACGCGTCGCCGCTTGCGGTCACAGCAGGCTGCGGAAATTTGCGATACTCATTCGTCCCCCGTGTTTGCGTTCATCAACCGCTTATCCCCATGCTCGGCAATCTACTGCGCAGATCACCACCGGAGCCTGCGGTTCCGCGCGTGCTCAACGTCGGCGGCAACAGCAAGGAAATCCCGATTCCGCCGCATTTCGATCACTGGCGGCATGATTTGCTGGATATCGATCCGCGCGGCAAGCCGGACCTCTTGTGCGATGCGCGCGAACTGGCAACCCAAGCCGCAGCCACCTACGACGCGATTTATTGCTCGCACAATCTCGAGCACTACCTGCATCACGACGCCAAGCGCGTCCTGCTGGGTTTCCTGCATGTGCTCAAGGTCAGCGGTTTCGCCGACATTCGGGTGCCGGACATCGGGCAACTGATGCGCCACTGCACCGCGCAGAACATGGATCTCGACGATGTGCTGTACTCCTCGCCGGCCGGCCCGATCATGGTGCGTGATGTGTTGTGGGGTTTCGGCGCGATGATCGTCAAGTCGGGCAACGATTTTTATGCCCACAAAACCGGTTTCACGCGAAAGTCCCTGACGCGCATTCTCGAAGATGCGGGCTTCGCCGAAGTCTTTATTGACGACGAGGGCGCGGCCACCTTCGAGATTCGCGCGATCGCCTTCAAGCACGCCGGCGCCAACCCGCACAAAACGGCGCTCGGCATCGCCTGAAAGGTCCCGACCCGGCCCGAGTCGTCAGGGGTTTGGTGGGCGCGCCTGCTGTGGAACCCGGTAGTCCGGATGGCGCCTGACAAAGCGCGCCAGACTGGCATCGGCCTCGACGTGGCGCGCCGCCAGGCGCAATGCCACGATGCGCCGCAACCACTCCTCCGCAGGCAGTTCGGCCTCGGCCGCGATGCCCAGCACATTGGAATCGGCCGACTGCGCCGCATCGGCACCGAGGGCCTTGGCGCGTGCGGCCGGCGCCATCGGCGGCGCGGCACGCTGCTCTTGCATGGCTGCGTTCGCTGTCGTCCCGGCAACCTGACCCTGGGCCGACTCGGCCAGGGGCCGGGATTGAGGGCGTGCGCTTTCGGGCGCAGGCGCCGCTGGCGCAGTGGCAAGCGGCGGCACGCGCAACGAAAGCTCGGCGCGGGCCCGGTCGCGCGCGGATGCAGCCGGCGCGGCCACCGAATCCGCACTGCCTTGCGCCTTGGACTCAGGGATTGAAGCCTGGTCTGTCGGCGCAGGCGAACGTTGCATTTCGGCACTCACCGCTTGCTGTGGCGACTGCCGCTCGGGCGCTGGAGCCGCGACCGCTGGCGCCGCAGCAGCCGCGGGCGCCGCCCGGGACCGGACCGCAGGCTCCGGCGTCGGCATGGCAGACGGCATCGCCACCGATCCGGAACCGCGTACCTCCGCCGCAGGTGGATAGGGCGCCGTCGCGGTTGCGGATACAGGCGGCGGCTGCAGGTCAGGGCGCTCCAGTGCCGCCCGCAACACCATGCCCAAGCCCAGCACGACACTGGCGGCCATGGCCAATGGCAAACCCCATTTGCGTTGCCAACGCCCTGGCGGCGCGTCTACGGCTTGTGCGGCTGCGGCACGGATCGCGCGCCCAAGCGCCGGTGGCGGCATTTCGGCAGACGCCGCCCGGTAGTGCCGCGACAACTCGCGATCGCGTTCTTCGCTCATCTGAAATCCTTCATCGCCTGGCGCAGGCGCGTCATCGCGTAACGCAATCGGCTCTTGACGGTCTCGATGCCGGCACCGGTGGCCGCGGCGATCTCGGCCAGGCTCAGGCCGCCTTCCTCCTGCAGCAGGAACGCTTCGCGCTGTGCCGCCGGCAGCGCTTGGACCTGCTGCAGCAGGTGCTGCGCCGCCTGGCGCGACGCGGCGATGGTTTCCGGGCCGGGCGCGCTGTCGGCGTTGATCTCGTCCGGCGCGTCGTCATCGGTCTCAAGGGCCACCAGTTGCACCACGCTGGAACGTCGATAGTGGTCAATCAAGCGGTTATGCGCCATGCGGTAGAGCCAGGTGGCGAAACGGGCCTCGACCACGTAGGTGGCGCGCGCGCGGATCAGGTTCATCCACAAATCCTGGAACAACTCGTGCGCCAGCGCTTCGTTGCGCAGGCTGCGCAGGAAGTAACGATAGCTACCCCCGGAATGGCGCGCATACAAGCGATCGAACGCGCCGGCATCGCCGCCGGCGTAAGCCAGCATCAGTGCACCATCGGCATCGCCGGCCGCCTCAGCCGCCGTTGGATGATTGGCCGCTTCATGCGCCAGGTGACTGTCGGCGCCGGCATCGTAGTTCACGCCACCGCTCCGACGACACGCTTCAAAGCGGATCGGCCCAGGCTTTCCGTCAGCGGCGAAATGTCGAGCGAATGCGGCATCCATGCCCGCATAAACGCACGGCGGCGGCCGATAGGGTCAAGCCGATTGCGGTGGCGCTGCATCCGGACCGGGAACCCGCGCTTCGGGCGCTTGCGGCGCATCCGCTTCGGCGCTGGCCGCCGCGTCGGCTGCCGGTTCCATGGTCGCCGCTGCCGCCAGCGACACTTCAGCCGCGTCGTTTTCGGCTGGCGTCGCTTGCAGCACGTAAGGTTCGGTTGCGCTTGCTGCAGCCGGCGCCTCGTCTGCGGCAGCCAAGTCCGACTGCCTCTGTTCGTGTGTGGCACCAGGCGCCCGCCGTTTGCGCAACGATACGACCTCCTGGTCGATCGCGCCAAATACCGAAGAACCGGCAGCGTCGAAAGCTTCGATGCGAACGCGATCGCCGAACTTCATGAACTCGGTGCGCGCGCGGCCCGGTTTCCCCTTGTCATCGGCGGCTTCGAGCGCTTCGCGCGCCCGCAATTCGGCCACGCAACCGACGTTGCCGCCGGAGGAAACCGTACCCGAGCCGATGATGGTGCCGGCACGCAGGTTGCGTGTCTTGGCGGCGTGGACGATCAATTCGGTGAACGAAAAGCGGGTGCCGACCCCGGCGTTGGCGTTCATGAAACGCACGCCGTTCCAGTCCACCGCGACGCCCAGGTGCGCGAGCCCGCCGGCCCAGACCAGGCCGAGCTCGTCCGGCGTCACCGCCAGGGGTGCGAACCCGGTGGCGGGCTTGCTTTGCAAAAAACCGAAGCTCTTGCCGATTTCGGCGGCGATCAGGTTACGCAGCGACCAGTCGTTGATCAATACCAGCAGGCGCACTTGATCCAGCGCATCGTCCCTGCGTACTTGCATCGGCGTATCGCCAAGGATCACCCCGAGCTCCGGTTCGAAATCGATGCCCCAGTGCTCCTCGGCGAATACCGCCGCATCGCAGGGCCCGAGAAAGTCGTCCGAGCCCCCCTGGTACATCATCGGTTCACGCCACAGGTTGTCCGGCAGCTTGCCGCTGAAGACGCGGGTCAGCAGTTCGACATGCTGCTCGTATACCGAACCGTCGATCCACTGGTGCGCGCGCGGCAGGGGCGCCATGCAATTGGCAGGCACGAATTCAAACGAGCGGCGCGCGCGCCCGCTGTTCAATTGCAGCGCCAGGTCCTCCAGCTGGGGGGCGATGAAGGGCCAGTCGTCGAGCGCGCGTTGCAGGGTCGGGGCGATGCCGTCAGCCAAGTGCGCGGTCTTCTGGTCGCGCGAAACCACGGCCAGCATGCCGTCGCGCGAGCCATCCTTGAGGGTTGCGAGTTTCATGGGGTTGCAGGGCTGGCGCGGCCAGGCGCTCAACGGTCAGGCGGAAAAACGCGATTGTCGCGCAATTGTTCACCCGCAGGCGCGGCAGCGCCGCCGCGCCTGCGGTTCAGGCGGGCAGGGCCGCGAGTTCGCGCTCGACCGCGCAAAGGGCGTGGTCTTCGATCCCGTGCTCGCGCAGCCCACGCAGGGTGCGCACCAGATACTCGGTGCACGGGCCGTGCAAGCCGCTCGCGGTGGCGATGCAGCGGGCGGCCGCCGGTGTGCTCTGCTTGCCGGCATAAGCGACGCTGCGGTGGTTGATCACAAAGGCGACGGCAGGCACCGCGCCTTGCGGCGTGCGTGCCTTGACCCAGGTAGGGACGTAGGCACCGGTCACCATTTCGCGCCGCCACAACAGGCGCAGCTCTTCGCGTGCATGTTGCGCTTCGATGCGGTAAGCCAGCCCGGCGCACGAGCCGCCATGATCCAGGCCCAGCACCAGGCCGGGTTGTTGCGGCGTGCCGCGACCGATACGTGACCACAGGCAGAACGAACGGTGCAGGCCATAGACCTTCGCCAGGCGGCGTTCGGCAAACGTGATCAGGGGGTTCCAGATCAGCGATCCGTAGCCGAACACCCAGACATCGCCCGGCGGCAGTTGCGCCAGCACACAGTCAAGCGACGCATCGAGCCGGGCCTCGCTCCAGGCGATGGCCGCCATCTCGCTATTGACGAAGGCTGCGCGCAGCGAACCGGACACCAGATCGTCGCGGCACAGCGGGCGGCCGAAATGGGGATGGGAATGGGGGTGGGGATGGGAATGGGCGGAACCGGTGTTCATGGGTTTTCTGAGCGATTTCGGCTACACAGCTATAACGCAAACATTGTGCCTGGCGTTGACCGGATGCTCCCGCGCCGTCATCCACGGCTACACCCTGCGCCCGCGCCTACCTGCCGCGCGTCTGGGCCTGCGCCCTTGCCAGCGCCGCCGCCATCGGATTGGCGGCCGGCGCCGCCGGCATTTCGCGCGGGCGCGCACGCTGTGCACCGGCTGCCGCCGCGCCGGGCCGCGCATGATCGCGCGCCGCCGCAGGCGCCGGCTTTTCGGCCAGGCGCATGGTGAGCGCCACCCGTTGCCGCTTCAGGTCAACTTCGAGAACCCGGACCCGCACCACCTGGCCGGCCTTGACCACCTCGTGCGGGTCGCGCACGAACTTCTCGGCCAGGGCCGAGATATGCACCAGGCCGTCCTGGTGCACCCCGATGTCGACGAAGGCGCCGAAGTTGGCGACATTGGTCACCACCCCTTCGAGCAACATGCCGGGTTTCAGATCGGCCAGGGTGTTGACGCCCTCCTGGAATTTCGCCGCCTTGAATTGAGGCCGCGGATCACGTCCGGGTTTCTCCAGCTCCTTGAGCACGTCGGCCACCGTCGGTACGCCAAAGCGTGCGTCGGCATACCTGGCTGGCGCAAGTTTGCGCAGCGTCGCGGTATCACCGATCAACGACTGCATGTCGCGGTCGAGTTCTGTCAGAATCTTGCGCACCAGGCCATAGGCCTCCGGATGCACACCGGAAGCATCCAGCGGATTGCTGCCGTTCGGGATGCGCAGGAAGCCGGCAGCTTGCTCAAAGGCCTTGTCGCCCAGCCGCGGCACCTGGCGCAATTGCTCGCGCTCGCTGAAGCGTCCATGGGTATCGCGATAGCTGACAATACTGGCGGCGATACCGGCGGACAGGCCGGAAACGCGCGTCAACAGCGGCACCGACGCGGTGTTGAGATCCACCCCCACACCATTGACGCAATCCTCCACCACCGCGTCGAGGCTGCGCGCCAGCCGCGCCTGGTTCACGTCGTGCTGGTATTGGCCCACACCGATCGACTTGGGATCGATCTTGACCAATTCGGCCAAGGGGTCCTGCAGGCGACGCGCGATCGACACCGCGCCGCGCAAGCTGACGTCGAGTTCCGGAAACTCGCGCGCGGCGAATTCGGACGCGGAATACACCGAGGCGCCGGCCTCGGACACGATGATTTTCGACAGCCCGGCCTCCGGCAACGCCGCCATCAGATCGGCGACCAGGCGTTCGGTTTCACGCGAAGCCGTGCCATTGCCGATGGCGATCAACTCAACCCGATGCGCGCGCACCAGTGGTGTGAGCAGCGCAAGCGAGCCGGCCCAGTCGCGGCGCGGCTCGTGCGGGTAAATGGTGGCGGTGGCGGCCAGCTTGCCGGTGGCGTCAACCACCGCCACCTTGACGCCGGTACGCAGGCCCGGATCCAGACCCAGCGTAGGGCGCTGGCCGGCGGGTGATGCCAGCAGCAGGTCCTTGAGGTTGGTGGCGAACACGCGGATCGCCTCTTCCTCGGCGCGCTCCCGCAGCGCGCCCATGAGCTCGGTTTCCAGGTGCAGCGCGATCTTCACGCGCCAAGCCCAGCGCACCGAGTCGGCCAGCCACTTGTCGGCCGGCCGACCGCTGTCGCGCACGGCGAAGCGCGCGGCGATGCGCTGCTCGCAGGGATTGTGCGGCGCGCTCCAGTCGGGGCGTTCTGCTTCGCTGTCCAGCCGCAGGATCACCGACAGCACTTCTTCGCGGCGACCGCGAAACATGGCCAACGCGCGATGCGAAGGCACGCGACCAAGAGGCTCGTCGTAGTCGAAATAATCGGCGAACTTGGCGCCGGACTCGGCCCGGCCTTCGACCAGTTTCGATTGCACCACGCCATGCTCCAGCATGTATTCCCGCAACGCTGCCAGCAGATCGGCATCTTCGGCGAAGCGTTCCATCAGGATCTGGCGCGCGCCATCGAGCGCGGCCTTGGCGTCCGGCACGCCGGGGTGGTCGATATCGTCAGGGGTTTTGAACGGCGCACGCAAATAGCCCGCTGCCTCCGATTGCGGATCAAGCGATGGCGCGCAGAGCAAGGCGTCGGCCAGCGACTCGAGCCCGGCTTCGCGCGCGATCTGGGCCTTGGTGCGGCGCTTTTGCTTGAAAGGCAGGTACAGGTCTTCAAGCCTCGCCTTGTCTTCGGCGGCCTCGACGCTGGCGCGCAGTTCGGGTGAGAGCTTGCCTTGCGCATCAATCGCAGCGAGCACCGCGTCGCGCCGGTCTTCAAGTTCGCGCAAATAGGCCAAGCGCGCTTCGAGTGTGCGTAGCTGGGTGTCGTCGAGTTCGCCGGTGACCTCCTTGCGATAGCGTGCGATGAAGGGAACGGTGGCACCTTCGTCAAGCAGGCGCACGGCAGCTTGTACCTTGGCTACGGGGACAGCAAGTTCGTTGGCGATACGTTTTTCAATTGGCGGCAGGGTCATCGGAGGATGGTCGGGATGATCAGGCGTGGTCGCCCGATATTGATCGGATCGCGTCGCAGTACGCCTGCCCATGGCAGCCGCCGCGACGCACGGGCATCGAGGGTTTTAACTGCACGCCGGGTTTCAAGCCAGGACGCCAATTGTCGAGCAGACATGGGGCGCGGGCTTGGCTCAAGTTCAAGGAGAAATCTGGCGCGCCCGACACGATTCGAACGTGTGACCCCTGCCTTCGGAGGGCAGTACTCTATCCATCTGAGCTACGGGCGCGTGGGGACATGATTGTATCGGTTAACCGGAAGCTTCGCGGGTGATCGCGGTGTGTTCACGCGTCCGGCGCGGCTTGCGCGATCGCTTTCAAATGCTCGCGCAGCCGCTATTTCCCGGCACTGTTCGAAGGACCTGCTGGGTTCCCTGGCCGACTGCGGTGTTGACCTGAACGTTCCTCGCCTGTGAGTGATCAACGGCTCGAAAGCGCTGCGCTCGGCCATCGAGCAGCGCTGCGGCGATGCCGCGCATGTCCAGCGCTGCCGGATCCACAAGATCCGCAATGTCACAGAACGCCTGCCCAAGGCGAAAGCGCGGCTGCAGTGAGCGCAATGAGGGTTTGAATCATCTGCATACGTTACCGGATTTTGTCGTCAAGACAGTGGCGTCCCAATGCCGTCACGAGATTGACATCGATTTCAAAAAAGTTTCTATAGATTCGTCACTGATTGTTGTTGGCGGTGGGCGCAAGCCGACGCCAGCGCTATCCTGGTCGCGCCAAAGTCCTCGAAACCGAGCTGAAACGTGTCGAAATGGTGGACCATCGCATGAGTCGCGGCTGTCGCGCCACGCCATGGTGGCTTCGTTCGGGTTCATGTGCGCATCCGACATGAAGCTGCCATTGGGATCGTAGGCGCCGATCGACAACAGCACAGCCTGCGAAAATTCCCGATTGCATCACCACAAACGGAGCGCCCGGAATACTGGAATTCAAGGCGCATCTCGACCGCCGCCTGCGCGTGAAAGTGCGATGTTCGTGCCGCACACGGTTCCGTAGACTCACACTTGACCAGGGTCTCGTCTTTGCTGTACAGTCCGTACGTAATTGGAGTGAAAATGGCAAACCAACACTCGATCGGCGCTGAAGAAGCGCGCAGACTTTTTCCGGCGCTGGTCGATAGCGCCAGCCGTGGCAAGACCACCATCATCACCAAACGCGGCAAGCCGTTCGCAGCAGTGGTACCGGTGGCGCAAGTGCGCGCGCGCGCGCGGGCGGGTGAGCGCTTCGTTGATTTAAGCGGCACCGGCAAGGGGCTCTACGGTGACGCCGCAAAGTATGTAGACAAACTGCGGGCGGAATGGGATTGAGTGCGTTGTTCGGTCTCACTGAAGGTGCGCGCGTCACCATCGACAGCGCGCCCCTGATCTATTTCCTCGAAGGTCACAGGACATTCAAGCCGCTTTACGCGCCGCTGTTTCAGGCAGAAGCAGATGGGCTGTTTGAGTTTGTCATTGCGACAATCGCCGTCGCCGAAGTGATGACCGGCCCGCTCAGATCGGGAGATGAAGCGCTGGCGAACCGCTATCGGCGCGCGTTGTCGCAATGGGAGGTCGTCCCGCTTGATATTGACCTGGCGGCGCTCGCAGCCCGTTTGCACGCCAGCCATAATCTGAAATTGCCCGACGCCATCCATGCCGCCACCGCGATTTCGACTGGCTCAGTCGCGTTGGTCACTCACGATCGCGATTTCTCGGGACTCAAAGGCATGCGCATCATCAATGCCGGTGTTTGACGGCTGCCGCGCTTTTGGTCCCAGTCAAAGAAGCGCTGGATGAAAACGTTAAGGCGTTTCATCTGAAGACCCAAGCAGGCGCAAAGCCGCATGAAAATGCTGGCCAAGATGGAAGATCTGGCGCCGGTGCATGCCTCATCGCCCTTCTCGTTCGAGTTCCGGGAGCCGTTTGCCACCTTCAATCCGTTGCTGGTGATGGAAGACGGCTTCGCCGGCTACACGCTTGACGACAGCGGCAAGAAGGCGATCGTCTGCAACATCAAGCTCTCGCTCACCCAGGACCTGCGCATCGGCCTGTTGGGCATCAACGGCGCCGACGATCCCACCAACCACCTCGACCTGCAAATCCGCGAGGTCTCGACCGTGGCACTGGCGCAGTTCGAGGGCACGCTGGTGCTGGTCTCGCACGACCACCACCTGCTGCGCGCCACCACCGACGAATTCATGATCGTGGCCGAAGGCGCCTTGAGCCCCTTCGACGGCGACCTCGACGACTACCGCGACTGGCTCTTCAAGACACGCTTGGGAAAGATGGAAGCCAAGCACGCGAAGGGCGATACGCTGGCCCCGCACAGCGAAGCGAAGGCGCCCGAAGCACCACCCAAGGCAGCGGCGCCGGGAAAGGCTGCCGCCGCTGCCCCGCCACTCACCGGCGCCGCACGCCAGGAGCAAAAGCGCGCCGATGCGCAGGAACGCCAGCGCCGCGCCGACCTCGCCAAACCGCTTGCGACACGAATCAAGCGCCTGCAGGAGCAGATCGCCAAGCTCACCGCGCGCGAAACCGAAATCGACAAGCAACTGGCCGGCACGGCCATCTATGAGGAAGCGCAGAAAGAAGCGCTCAAGGCGCTGATGCTCGACCAGGCCTAGGCGGCCAAGGAACTCGCGCTTGTCGAGAAGGAATGGCTGGGGAAGCAGGCGGAGCTGGAGGCCTTGCAAGCGACCTGATGACCTGCCGGTTCAGGCACGATGCATCGCCAGCCACTGCGCCGGCGTATGCGCGCGCACCGGACTGTGCGCGAAGTCCCGCAAGTTTCGAGTGATGATGGCATCCGCACCCGCCATCGAGGCCGCCTCGGCAAGCACCGCATCCTCGAAATCGGGCGCCTTGCTTTTCAATGCGCCGTCCAGCACCGCGCGCGTCACCGGCGCGACTTCGAACAGGGTCAGCAACATGCGTATCTGCCGCGCCGCCTCGACTTTGCCGACCGTCTTTGCCGCGAGATAGGCAAGCGTGGTGATAGTGGTGGCGCACAACAGGCCTGTCATCGCATTGCGTTCCACCATGTCAAAGACCGCCTCGGCATCGCCCACGAAGGACTGACGTGCCTGCAGCATGTCGAGCACGACATTGGTGTCGAGCATGACTCTCACAAGTGCTTCTTCTCAAGGTGGGTGCGGTAGTCGTCGCGACCGGGCAATGCCCCGGTGGCGCCGCTTGGCCGCAGTGCGCCACGCAGCGCGGCGGTGATGGGTCCGAATACCTTGCGTGGTGCATCGATCCCGGTGTGCGCCTCCGCGGGAGCCTTGGACCCGGGCGCCAGATGGGCGAAGTAGTCGGCTACAAGTTGCGACAACGAGCGGTCCTGTTCCAGCGCATAAATCTTGGCGCGTTCGATCAGCGCCGCATCCAGGCGCAGGGTGAGCTTGGTCGGATCGGACATGCGACACTCCTTGACGTACAAAACAATAGATATTGTACGTCAACCGTTTTTGCTCGCACGCCCCGGAAAACGAGATCGCCAAGCAACTTGATGCCGGCCTGTCAACAGACCATATTCATTCCACCCCGACTTTCGCAGGTGACACCGTGCGTTAAGCCACGCAAGTCAAGTCCGTCAATTACCTCAAGGCCAACGCCGCCTTAGTGTTGACCCATCTCGCCGAAGCGCGCGAGCCCATGCTGATCACCCAAAACGGGAAAGCCAGGGCCGTGCTGCAGGACGTTGTTTCCTACGAACAAACCCAGGAAAGCCTGGCCTTGCTCAAACTTGCAATGCCCTGAATCGCCCATCGCGGTGATTTCGTCATCCGCAGACGCGGCCGACGTGCGGCGGGCGTTCGCCGCCGGTGCGCGCGGCTACATCCCCAAAACCTGGTATCCAGGGCAACTTCAGCAACAACGGCACGGTCAGTGGCTCCGGCGGCGCCCTCTCCAAAAACGGCATTGAAATTCCTATCCGTACGCGCAAACGCGGCATCGGGTAGGGCGAAACTTCCGGCTGGCCGCCTTTCACACGCCTTCTCCACAGTGAAATCAGGGGCAAACGTGGCTATACTTCAAGGTTTCGCTAGCCCCATTTCCAACATGTCGTTGCCGGCTTTTACCGGCACCAGGAATCACCGAAAGGACGCCTCATGAGCGAGGACCATCAGCACGAAACGCCGATCAAGACCCCCAAGCAACTCATCATTGTGATCGTCGCTTCGTTTGTCATCCCGATCGTCCTGATCGTGATGCTGGTGTCGTTGGTCACCGGCGGCAAGAAAGTCGACGTACAGGGCCTGGCTCTCAAGCCCGAATCGATCGCCGAGCGCATCAAGCCGGTGGCCGCTGTAAACCTGAAGGCCGCCGATGGCCCCAAAGTTTTCTTGAGCGGCCAGGAGGTCTACGCCCAGAACTGCAAGGCCTGTCATGAAAGCGGTGCGGCCAATGCGCCCAAGATGGGCGATACCGCCGCTTGGGCACCGCGCCTGAAGCAGGGTTACGACACGCTGATGAACCATTCGATCAACGGCATCCGCGCCATGCCGGCCCGCGGCGGCAACGGCGATCTTTCGGATTACGAAATGGCGCGCGGCATTGTGTACATGACCGCGTCGGCCGGCGGCACCTTCAAGGAGCCGACCGCGCCGGCAGCCGCCGCTGCCCCCGCTGCCCCCGCTGGTGCACCTGCCGCTGGAGCCGCAGCCACAGCGGCGCCCGCCGCTGCGGCACAAGCGGCAGTTGTCGTTGCATCCGCCGCGCCTGCCGCAGCCGCACCGGCCAAGGCGGGCGATGGCAAGGCCTTGTACGAAACCGCTTGCATGGCCTGCCACGCCGCCGGCGTGGCCAACGCGCCCAAGCTGGGCGACAAGGCAGCCTGGGCACCGCGCATGAAGAGCGGCATGGAAACCCTGTATACCAGTGTGATCAAGGGCAAGGGCGCGATGCCGCCCAAGGGCACTGCCATGAGTGCTTCGGACGCCGAAATCAAGGCGTCCGTCGACTACATGGTGAGCTCGGTCAAGTAAAGACCTGCTCGCCAGATTCGAACGGCGCCTGCGGGCGCCTTTTTTGTTGGTGCCAGCAACTGCAAAACGGCTCGCCGCGTTGCCAGGCCTTCAGATTTCCAGCGGGTCGACCTCGATATGCCAGCGTAGGCTGGCCGGCGCATTTGCTCCAATCCAGGCAAGCCAGCGCGCCAGGAATGCCTGCAGGGCGGGGCGCGATGGCGACTCGACCATCAGTTGGGCGCGTTCCACGTTCATCAGGCGCGTCAACACCATCGGCACCGGGTCGTAGATCATGATGCCATCCGCTGCGACATCGGCCTTGGCCGCTTGCTTGAGAAAACTCAAGCCCGCTTCCAGCTTTTTGGCCTCCACCCGCAACATCGCCTGGAACGCCGCCGGCGGCAGGCCGGCGGCCTCGCGTTCGGCCAACAGGCTCAGGGCAAAGCCGTCGTAGTCGCCGGCGACCACCGCGCGAAACAGCGGGTGATCCGGCTTGCGCGTCTGAATCAGCACCAGGCCGGGCTTGCCGGCGCGTCCGGCGCGACCGGCCACTTGGGTCAATTGCGCATACAACCGCTCGCTGGCGCGAAAATCTGCACTGAACAGCGCCGCATCCACATTGACCGCCGCAACCAGGGTCAGGTTCTTGAAGTCATGCCCCTTGGCCAACATTTGCGTGCCGACCAGAATATCGGCCTCGCCCGCATGCACCAGGTCGAACAGCGCTTCCGCCGCGCCCTTGCGGCTGGTCGAATCGCGGTCGATGCGCAGCACCCGCGCACTGGGGCAGGCTTCGGCCAGGTGCACTTCAAGACGCTGCGTACCCTGCCCATAGCCGCGAATGTCCACATTGCCGCAGGTGGGGCAGCTAAGCGGCACGGCTTCGGCGAATCCACAGTGGTGGCACATGAGGGTACCGCCAGTCAGCAAGCCGCGGCGGCGATGCAACACCAGGTAGGCAGTACAACGTGTGCAAGCACTCACCCAACCGCAAGAGGCGCAGGACAGGACCGGCGCATAACCGCGCCGGTTGAGGAACACCAGGCTTTGTTCACCGGCATCGACGCGGCTCTTGATCGCATCCCAGATCGGTGCGGCGATACCGTGCTCGGCACGTGCGGTATTCAGGTCGATGATGTGTACTTCAGGCAGCACCGCGTCGGTTACGGCGCGACTTTTCATGACCAGGCGTTCGTAACGCCCCGACTGTGCGTGGGCGAAGGTTTCAAGCGAGGGCGTGGCGCTGCCCAGAACGATGGGAATGCCCTCGTTCTTGGCGCGATACACCGCCAGATCGCGCGCCGAATAGCGCATGCCCTCCTGCTGCTTGAACGAGGGGTCGTGCTCCTCGTCAACCACGATCAGGCGCAGGCGTGGCAATGAGGCCAGCACCGCCAGGCGGGTACCGAGCACGATGTCGGCCACGCCGGTGTGCGCGAGCAGCCAGTGATGCGTGCGCTCGCTTTCACTTAAAGCGCTGTGCATCGATACGATGACACTAGCCGGGAAACGCTGCCTGAAATGCTCCAGCAAGCGTGGTGTGAGGTTGATCTCGGGCACCAGCACCAAAGCCTGGCCGCCCAGGGCAAGCGCGCGCGCGGTCAACTGCAGGTACACCTCGGTCTTGCCGCTCCCGGTCACGCCGTGCAGCAAACTGGCAAGAAAGCGCGCTGGGTCAAGCGCTGTCGCGACCGCGGCAACCGCATCGGACTGCTCTTGATTGACTGCGGGCGAGGCGCCCACTTCGAGCGGCGCAGTTCCGGCGCATTGCACCAGGCCGGCCGCCTGCCAGGCCTCCAGGTAAGCCAAGGCCTTGGGGGATTGGCTGACCAGTTCAAAGCCAAAACAAGGCCCGGCGGCAAGTCGGGCCGCCATCGCCGCGCGCGCATGATCGCGCTTGGTAAACACCGGCAGCAAGCCGTGCCAGGAAAAGCGCTGCCACAGCGCCGGGGCCAGCGCCTTGTGGGCCTTGAGGCCGGCGGGCAAGGCCGCGCCGATCGCGTTGCCCAACGGGTGCTGATAGTAGCCGGCGCAAAAGCGCAGCAATTCAAGCCAGGCCACTGGCAGAGCCGGCACATCCGCAAGCACACGCGCCGGTTTGATGCGCGCCAGGTCGACCGCCGGCACGACATCGGCTTCCACCACAACCCCGACCAGAGTTCGGGGCCCGAACGACACGGCGACGCGGCAGCCCAGCAAGCCAGCGGCGCTGTCGACCGCATAGTCATACAGCGCCGCCACCGGTACTTCGAGCGCAACTCGTACAAAGGGCATCGGACCGGGGCGCTTTTTGGCGGCGTTTCGGACTGATTTCGGGCCGCGATGAGGCGCTTAAATCAGGCGATTGTTAAGGTAAAAGGTTAAAACCTATTGCTAAGGCAATGGTGGCTCTAGGGCTTTGATGGTGTTCACAAAACCTGTGGATAAGTTTGTTGAAAACCCGCCATCAAGGCTACGCAACCCTCGGCGGGAAAAGGACTTTTCCTGGATCGCACATATTTCTTGCGTTACAGGATTCGTTTATTTTCAATGACTTATGGATGCCCGGCGATTCTGACATTGCGGCAGCGCAACGATCCCGTGCGCCACCAAAAAATGTGCATAAGTCAAGTGTTTTATTGCTTGAATTCGGCGCGCTCGAAGCCCGCTTCCAAAGCCGCTTTGCGCGCCCGCTGTTTGCAAAGCGGCTATGGCTGCCACTTTCCGGACCACTGCCGCGCAAACCCTTGTGCCAAGCCAATCGCGGGGGCGCCAAACATGCAAATTGATGCCAACAGTACAAACTCAACGGCCTGCATGGTATTGCGGGCTCAACTCATGCACGGCCGCCACCAGCGCACCGGCATGCTCGGGCGGGGTGAATTGCGATATGCCGTGCCCCAGATTGAATACGTGGCCTGATCCGTGGCCGTATGAGGCCAGAATGCGCGCCACTTCGGCACGAATCGCCTCGGGCGCGGCAAACAAGGCCGTGGGATCGACGTTGCCCTGCAAGGCCACCTGATGGCCCACTCGCGCACGCGCGACCGAGAGCTCGATCGTCCAGTCCAGCCCCACGGCATCGCAACCGCTTGCCGCCATGTCTTCCAGCCACAGGCCACCGCCCTTGGTGAACATCACCACCGGCACGCGCCGGCCTTCGCGTTCGTGCGTGAGGCCGGCTATCACGCGCTTCATGTAGGCCAGCGAAAAAGTCTTGTAGGCGGCCGCCGAGAGTGACCCGCCCCAAGTATCGAACAGCATCACCGCCTGTGCGCCGGCCGCAATCTGCGCATTCAGGTACGCGGTCACGGCGTCGGTGTTGACTTCGAGGATGCGATGCATCAGGTCGGGCCGCTGGTAGGCCATGGTCTTGACGGTGCGGTGATCCGGGCTGCCGCCGCCTTCGACCATGTAGCAGGCCAGGGTCCAGGGGCTGCCGGAAAAGCCGATCAACGGCACCCGGCCGCCCAGCGCACGGCGGATCTGCCGCACCGCGTCGGTGACGTACCCGAGCGTGGCGCCCATGTCCGGTACGGCCAGTTTGCCGACCGCCGCTTCATCGCGCACGGTGCGCTCGAACCTGGGCCCTTCGCCGTCGGCAAAGTAAAGGCCCAGGCCCATGGCATCAGGCACGGTGAGGATGTCGGAAAACAGGATCGCGGCGTCCAGCGGAAAGCGCTCCAGTGGTTGCAGCGTCACCTCGGTGGCGTAGTCCGGATTCTTGGCCAGGCCCAGAAAAGAGCCGGCGCGCTTGCGCGTGGCGTTGTATTCGGGCAGGTAGCGTCCGGCCTGGCGCATCAACCATACCGGGGTGTATGCGGTCGGCTGGCGCAGCAGGGCCCGCAGCAGGGTATCGTTCTCGAGCGCGACAGCTTCAGCCATTCTTGGTGACCGCATGCCCGCCAAAGCCCTGGCGCATCTTGGCCAGCAATTTCGCCGGATAGTCGTTGCCGCCCTGGGTGGCAAATCGCATCATCAGCGCCAGGCTCATCACCGGCGCCGGCACACCCTGCTCGACAGCTTCGATCGCGGTCCAGCGGCCCTCGCCCGAATCGGGCACATGCGGGGCGATTGCGGCGATGCCGGCGGGGTCCTTGAGCGCCTCGGCGGTCAAGTCGAGCAGCCACGAGCGCACCACCGAGCCGTGCCGCCACAATTCTCCGATGGCGGCCAAGTCGAGCGCGAATTCCTTCTTCGCATCCATCAGCGCAAAGCCCTCGGCTATCGCCTGCATCATTCCGTATTCGATGCCGTTGTGGACCATCTTGGTGAAGTGGCCGGCCCCGGCCGGACCGGCATGCAGCCAGCCGGTATCGGCCGCCGGCGCCAGCAGGCGCAGGTAGGGCTTGAGGCGATCGATCGCATCCTGGGCACCACCGGCCATCAGGCAATAGCCATTGGCCAGGCCATGCACGCCACCGGACACGCCGCAATCGACGAAGCCCAATCCGTTGCGCTTGAGGGTGGCGGCGCGACGCACCGAATCCTTGTAGAAGCTGTTGGCACCGTCAATGATCACATCGCCTTCAGAAAGCAGCGGCTGCAGTTGCGCGATAACCGCTTCGGTCGCTTCCCCCGCCGGCAGCATCAGCCATACCAGGCGCGGCGCTTCGAGATGCAGGACCAGGTTCGACAGCGAACTGGCGGCGAACGCGCCAAGCTCGGTCGCCAACGCAGCAACCGTTTGCGCATCGCGGTCAAACAGCGCCGCGCGCACGCCGCCCAGCGCCAGGCGCCGCGCCATGTTGGCGCCCATTTTTCCCAGGCCGATCATTGCGAACGATGTCATGGTTGCGATCCTTTCAAGTGAAACAGCCGGTGCGACAAAGGAAACACCGAACCAGTCCGCAGGGTGAGAAGGTCGCTCTCGCAAGATGTTGCATCGATACGACTCTTCGTTCGCGAATCCGTATTTCAGGGACTTGTTCAGCGTTTTCCAAAAGCAAACGCGCTATTCTACCGTGCGCGTTTTCCCCCTTTTCCACAAGAAACCCAATGAGACAAAGCATCGGCCTGATCGGGCCTGGCGCCATGGGCTTGGGCATCACCCAGGCCCTGGTGCGAGGCGGCTTCGAGGTGTTCGTGCGCGACATCGACCCCGCGCGCAACGCGCTGGCGCGCGCCAGCGCGGCTACTGTGTGCGTCTCCCCGGCCGCAGTGGCCGCTTGCACCGATATCGTCATCACCGTGGTGGTCGATGCCAAACAGACCGACCTGGTTTGCTTCGGCCCGGCCGGCTTGACGGCAGCTTTGAAACCCGGGGCGATCGTGATTCTCTGCTCGACTGTCGGCCCGGCCTATGCCACTGACTTGGCCGCACGGCTGGCCGAGCGCGGCATCACGCTGCTGGATGCGCCGATCTCGGGCGGCCCGGCGCGCGCCGCGGCCGGTACCATGAGCATGATGATCTCCGGTGCCGCCGAAGCGCTCGCACGTTGCGAGCCCATGCTCAAGGCCATGAGCGACAAGCGCTACATCATCAGCGAGAAACCCGGGGACGGTTCGCGCATGAAACTGGTCAACAACCTGATGGCCGCCATCAACCTGGTGGGTGCCGCCGAAGCGTTTTCGCTCGGCATCAAGGGGGGGCTGGACCCGCACAAGATCTACGAAGTGATGATGGGCAGTTCCGGCCAGAGCTTCATGGGCGGCGACCGCATGAAGCGCGTGATCGAAGGTGAGCGCAGCGTAACCGCGGCGGTGCCGATCCTCACCAAGGATGTGGGGCTGGCGCTGGAGATCGGCAAGCAGCACTATTTCCCGCTGCCGCTGGGCGCGGCGGCGCACCAGGCCTTGCTGGCCACAGTGGGCATGGGCTTCGACCATGAAGATGACAGCGCGGTGATCCGTTTTTATCAGGCCTTGTCAGGCATCGAATTGCCCACCGGAGACAAATCATGAGATCGATATCCCTTGTTACCCGCCTGCTCGCCGCGCTATTGGTTTGCGCAAGCCTTGCCGCCCATGCGCAAACCTGGCCCACGCGCCAGATCCGCTTCATCGTGGCCGCCCCCGCCGGCAGCTCGCTCGACGTGATCGTCCGCAGCTTGAGCGACCGCCTCAAGGACAATCTCGGCCAGCCGATCGTGATCGAGAACCGTCCGGCCGCCGGCGGCACCCAGGCCACCGACGCGGTCGCCAAGTCCGCCGCCGACGGCTACACCCTCTTGATGTCGTTCAACGGGCCGCTGGCGTTCGCGCCCTTTCTCTATCCGAAGCTGCCCTACGACCCGATCAAGGACCTGGCGCCGGTGGTTATCACCACGGTGCAGCCGAACCTGTTGGCGGTCTCGGCCGACCTGCCGGTGAGTTCGGTGAGTGACTTGGTGACCTGGATGAAAGCACGGCCCGGCAAACTCAGCTATGCCTCGGTCGGCAACGGCAGCTCATCGCACCTGACCATGGAATACCTGAAGTTGCTGACCTCGACCTTCGCGGTGCATATCCCGTTCAATGGCGCGCCGCCGGCCGTGCTGTCGGTTTCGAGCGGCGATACCCAGGCGCTGTTCACGGTGCCCACGGTGATCATGCCGCAGGTGAAGGCAGGCCGCATGAAAGCCCTGGCTGTCACCGGCAAGACCCGCTATGCGCTGTTGCCCGAGGTGCCGACGGTGGCCGAGTCGGGCATCAAGGAATTGGCGGCGTTCGAAGCCAGCGCGTGGAACGGCATTCTGGTGGCCGCCGGCACACCGCGTGACATCGTGATGCGCTTGAATGCCGAGATCAACAAGGCCTTCGCCGACCCGGCAATTCGCCAGCGCCTGCAGGCCGGTGGCCTGGATCCGGCCGGCGGCACACCCGAGGCGTTTGCCAAGCTGATGGCCGACGAAGCACAAAAGTGGGCGCCGATCATCAAGCGCACCGGGGCGCGGCTGGATTGATTATCCTGAGGAAACACTGACCAACGGGCTGACCAATCCCAGGAGATCCGGCGTGTGGGTCTCACAATGCCGGGTGCGCCAGCGCCGCACCAGACGCGGCCCTGCCAACGCGCGCGGCGACTGCCGGCATGACTTCCCGCGCAAACAGCGTCATCGAGCGCTCGACCAGACCCGGGTCGAGGGCGCCGAAATTGTGCAGTGTCGCCACATGGCGTATACCCATCGCATGCAGCTGGCACATTTTCGAAGTTACCGTCTCGACCGAGCCGAACAGGCAGATGCCGTTGGCGATGATGTCTTCGTACAGATGCTTTTTCGCATACAGCCGCGTATCGACGTATAGCTCGTAGGCCGCCTTGCATTGCGCACGTGCTTCCGCATCGCTGTGCGCCACATAGGCATGCAAGGTGAACACGTGATCGTCGTCGTCGGCAGCCAGCCCGGCTTCAGCGCGCCCGCGGCGATACTCCTCCAGCATCAGGCCGATGTCGGCAAAGTCCTTGCACGAGGCGTAGGGCACGGTGAAGATGCGGTCGCCCTGCTTGCCCACGTGGTAGGCCGCTTCGCGCGCCAGCACCGCCACGTGAATCGGCGGCACCCGGCCCTCGAACGGCAGCACGTTGAGCGCCACCTTTTCGCTCTTCGAGAATTGGCCCTGGTAGCAGAGGGTCTCGCCTGCCATCAGGCGCTTGACGATATCCAGGTTCTCGTTGAAGCGGTCGCGCTTCTCGCGCGGGTCACGGTCATAGCCTACGAACTCGTGCGCCAGGTAGCCCGAACCGACACCGAACACCAGGCGCCCGCCGGAAAGGGTATCGACCATCGAATAGGTTTCGGCGATGCGTCGTGGATCATGAAAAGTGAGTATCGAAATCGCGGTGCCGAGGCGGATGCGACTGGTGCGCTGCGCCAGAGTCGCCAGCATCACCGCCGGGTCAGGCACCACGCCGTACTCGTGAAAATGGTGTTCGGCGCAGAAAAACGTGTCGTAGCCCAGGGTTTCGGCCAAGGCGCAATGGCGCATCACCTGGCCGTAGAGTTCCGGCAATGTTCGCGCAAGGCGCGGGTGATGGTCATTGACCGAAAACAGGGAATAGCGCATCGGCATGGTCGGGGTCATCATGTAATCTCGGTCAATCGCACCAGACACGCCGAACCCGGTGTCTTGCATGGCGCACATTTTCGCTCAATTCATCGCCCGCGATAACCGGGTCCGGAGTCACGAAATGCGCCTGACCTCGGCCACGATGCGCTCAAGGCGCTCGACGTCCGGCAGCACCAGCGCATGACCGACGCGCTCAACCAGGCCTTCCTTGACCATGGCCGAAATTTCGCGCGTGACCTGTTCGCGGTAGGTACTGACGCGGGCGGCGATGTCGACGTGGGTGGGCATGGGATCGAGCCTGGCCCGGTTGTCAGCCACCCCGGCTTCGCGCGCCAAGCGCAGCAACTCGGCGTGTACGCGGTTTTGCACCCCCAGCGCACTGACTTCGAATACCCGGTCGGACAGTTCGCGCACCATGCCCACCAGCGACTTGCGCATCCAGTGGGCCGTCGTGGGCACCTCGCGCAGTATCTGGTGGAACAGACCTTCGCTCATCGAGGCTACCAGGGTTTCTTCAAGCGTGATCACGTCGGCGGAGCGAGCGGCGCCATCAATGGCAGCCAGCACGCCGATCGCGCTGCCCGCACCCAGATCCTTGTAGGTGACTTGGCGCCCTGAAGAGGTGGAAACGGTCACCCGCACCCGGCCACCGATGATCAGGTGGACCTCGCGGTCAAGCGCATCGCGTGATACCAGGTGCAAGCCGGCCGCCACCCGCTTCCAGGCGAACTGGGGGGCCAGTTCGCTAAGCCGGGCCGCACTGACTTGCGCAAACATCTCGACACCACGCAAGCCGACGATTGAAGGTTGGACTGTCATCGCTTGTTCGCTCCGATTCGCCGCGGCACAGTGGCGCCGTCATGGCGGCAACGCGGGTTGGACTGGCAAGCCAGTGCGCGCCGCTGGCCGGTACTTTAGCCCTGGTTCGACCCGACGGTGCGTTTACGCACCGGCAAGCGCGCCTGCCCCCTTTTAGAAAAAGGGGCAGGCGCCTATCAATGAGCCATCGCCAACGCGGGATGCCAAAAAACCCGCAGACTGGCGTGTTTCACGGCCCACCAGAGCGAAGGAAACCAAAATGAACACCGAAAAAATCATGATTACCGCCATCGTCGCATTCGGCATCGCCGCCGGCGCAGCACTTGCCGGCGGCGCAGCCGATCACTCCAGCTGGAAGGCGGGCTGATCCCGTTTGGCACCACAGTCGTGGTTGGCGACCCGCTAGCAGACCACAACTCGCTGTTACAACTGCCAGGCGCCTACCACCAGCTGCTTGGCATATGAGCACGCCGACGCGGCAGCGGCGCCAATCGCCGCCTGCAAAGCCAAAGGCGCCGGCATTCACTCGGGCGCAACGTTGGCATCGCGCAGCACCTTGCCCCACTTCGGTATCTCGGTCTTGATGATTTCGGCGAACTCTTCGGGCGTGGTGGCCACCAGTTCCACCCCCTGTGGCGCGAAGCGCTCGCGCAGCGCCGCCTGGCGCGATACACGGGCAAACTCCGTCGACAAGCGCGCCACGATCTCGCGCGGCGTGCCGGCCGGCGCCACCCAGCCAAACCAGATCGTCGCCTCATAGCCGGGCAGGTCGCCAGCCTCGGCCACGGTCGGCAATTCGGGAGCCGATGAACTGCGTTTGGCGCTGGTCACAGCCAGTGCGCGCAGCTTGCCGGCACGCACCTGCGGCAGCGCCGATACGCCGGCATCGAACATCAGGCTCACCTGGCCACCGATCACATCGGTCAATGCCGGGGCGCTGCCCTTGTAGGGCACATGGGTCATGTCGAGCCCGGCCATCGAGCGAAACAGTTCACCGGCCAGATGAATCGAGCCGCCCTGGCCAATGGAGGCGAAGCTGAGCTTGCCGGGTTGCGCGCGGGCCAGCGCGATCAATTCACGCACCGTGGCAGCCGGCACTGCGGGGTTGACCACCAGGTACAGCGGCGAGAAAAACGCCATCGATACCGGCGCGAAGTCACGCGCCGGGTCGTAGCTCATTTTCTTTTGCGAGTTGACGTTGATGGCCAGGCTGGTGACGCTGCCCAGGAACAGGGTGTAGCCGTCGGCGGGAGCCTTGGCCACCAGCTCGGCGCCGATCATCTGGCTGGCGCCGGGCTTGTTTTCAATCACGAAAGGCTGGCCCATTTGCAGGGCCATGCCTTGGGCCAGGGCGCGGGTGACGGTGTCGCCAATGCCGCCGGGCGGGTAGGGCACCACGATCTTCACGGCCCGATTCGGATAGCCCTGGGCGCCGGCCAGAGGCAGGGCCAGGGCACAAGCCGCGAAGGCGAGTGCGCGCAGGCCATTGATTCGGGCGCCCCGCATCACAGCGTGCCCTCGATGGCGACGGAGGCGCGCCCGGCCCGATCGGCAAAACGTTGCAGCATCACGTCGGTGAACGCGACATCGCGCTGTGCCACCCAACTGCCGGAACGCAGCCGATAGGCCTCCGCGTCGCCCGCAACCGCCGGCGGCATGCCATCTTCAAGCGCCTTCGCCCCATCCAGCAGCACGCGGCGCAAGCGCACCAGCGCCGCGTCGGTGGGCGTGAGGTGCTCGGTGGTGCGGTCGGCGATCAGGCCCTGGCTGTCCTGGATCATCGCGTCCTGCTCGGAGACGCCGCGCACTCCGGTGAAGGTGCGGTGGCGCTGATCGTCGCGGTCGATGCGGTAGTCGTTTTCACGGCGCGAGAGCGGCACGTAGTCCGGCCCGATCTCGGCCAGCACACCGTGGCCGGCGGCAAGCTTGGTGCGCTCGGCCTCGGAGAGTGGCCGATCCGGATTCCAGGCATAGGTGTAAATCCAGCATTCGGTGTCGGAAATCGGCACCCAGGTCTGGCCCTGATAGTTCTCGCCCGGCAGCGCGTTGGGGGCAAGGCTGTGGTTGGGCAGCAGATACTGGCTGATGCGCCAATAGAGGTCGTCGCCGTCGGCATCGCGCGCGGCGCCGACGGCGAAGCCGGCGTCATGCTCGACGAAAGAGAAGCGCGGCCGCGAATCGTCGCGCATCCAGGTGAGGCGCTTCTGGTCGGCATTGGCATGCGGATGCAGCGCCTGCGCGACCTTGGGCGCCGGCATGTGCAGGAAGGAGAAATGCGCGGTGTCGAGCGCGCCCTCGAGCGATTGCGCCCAGTTGCACTGCTGCAGTTTTTTCGACACGTAGCGGTGCGACTCGGGCACCAGGCCCACCTCGAGCGCCGGCAGCGCCGGCAGCGTGTCGGGCGGCCCCATGTAGGCCCATACCATCTCCGCGAACTCGCGCGTCGGATAGGCCGTGATGCGGGTCTTGGCGCGCGATTCGCCGTGATAGGCGGCGCCGGCCGGCACATTCGGCATCTCGACGCAATTGCCTTCCAGATCGTATTTCCAGCCGTGGTACACGCAACGGATCGTCCCTTCCTCGTTGCGCCCAAAGAAGAGGTCGGCGCCGCGATGCGCGCACTTCGGCGCCA
>Ga0335394_10001154_pt1 | contig 29338 bp, 27 predicted proteins | sample MAT03_FD_205741 | JGI IMG/M metagenome (GOLD analysis project Ga0335394, IMG submission 205741) | Freshwater microbial communities from Lake Fryxell liftoff mats and glacier meltwater in Antarctica - MAT-03 (spades assembly) (version 2) ...
CAAACCAAATGGTACAAAAGCAACCTTTTATTATGACTTTTATGAATATGTTCACTCATAAAGCAAAGTTAGTCCTTTACTTATATTATCCGACTACCGAAGCAGAGCTTCGGAGTATTCTCTGAATTAAGGCTCGAAAATTCTTGCTAATACCGCAAAATTTTCATTAATTTGGCCCATGTTAAAAAAACACAATAAAAGTAGCTTAGCAGCTACTTTTTTAATGCTCTCACTTTTCAACTCTTTGACTATAACCGCTCAAACCGATATGGGCTCTATTCACGGAAATTTTCAAATTGATGCACAATATTATCAGCCTGATTCTTTGATTGGTGCGCCAAAAGTGCCCGAGAAATTTCTTTCCAATGCTTTCGGAAATGTAAATTATACCAGAGGAAATTTTTCTGCCGGTGTGCGCTATGAAGCCTATAACAATGTGAGGCAGGGATTTGATACCCGTTACAAAGGCCAGGGCGTTGTGAACCGGTTTGCGCGTTACAGAACAGATCTTTTGGACATTACTGTTGGAAATATCTACGAACAATTTGGAAGCGGTTTAATGCTTAGAACCTATTATGAACCTGGACTTTTATATGACAATTCCATCGATGGAATCAGTGTTATCTCTAGTCCGATGAAAGGAATAACTTTAAAAGGATTAGCAGGAAAACAAAGATTGTTTTTCACTGTTGGCTCTGGAATTGTACGCGGTGGAGACGCAGAAGTAAATCTGAATGAATTATTTGATTCCGTTTTAGGGAGTAAAAAAACCAAAGTGATTTTAGGTGGAAGTTTCGTAAGTAAATTTCAATCAGATCTTGACCCTAATTTAAATCTGCCTGAAAATGTTGCTACTTATGGCGGCCGAATAAATGTGATTAGGGGCGGGTTTAATTTTTCGACCGAATATGCTTATAAAATCAACGACCCCGCTTTTGATAATCACTACTCTTACAAAACAGGAGATGCCGTATTTTCTTCTGTTTCTTATGCCACTAATGGACTATCTTTTTTAGTCCAGGGAAAGCGAATAGATAATATGAGTTTCAGGAGCGAGCGCGATGCGAATTTGCAAAACCTATTAATTAATTATGTGCCGGCAACAACGCGACCGCACACTTACACGATGTTGGCCCTAAATCCTTATGCTACCCAACTTAGGGGAGAAATTGGCGGAATGGCTGAAATGCAATATAAAGTCAAGAAAAACACCCCTGTTGGTGGCAAGTATGGAACTGAAATAACGTTAAATTATTCGCAGGCAAATGGCTTACGAAATACTCCCGTAGGTGATTCAACAACAGCGATGACTTTTTACAAAACAAGCTACGCGGATGCCGGAGACGCTTATTACCATGATTTTTTCGTTGAGGTAAATAAAAAATTCTCAAAAAAATGGAAGGGAACTTTTGTCTACGCCAATCAATTTTACAACCGAAACATTGTTCAGTTCGGTGCAGCAAATGAAGGATACGAGAGCTTAAAATCAGATATTGTTGTAATTGATTTCACATATAAATACAAGTCAACTGGCTCAATACGGCTGGAGATGCAGGGTCTATTTGCCAGAGATAAAAACATGATCACAAATTCCAATCTGGTGGGTAAGGGTAATTGGGGCGCTGCTTTGCTCGAATGGACTCCGACCGGTAACTGGTTTTTCGCAGTGTACGATCAGTTCAATTACGGACACCCAAATCCCGATCTGAGACTTCATTATTTCCTCGGAACCTTTGGATTTAACAAAGATGCGAACAGAATCGCCGTTAGTTACGGTAAACAAAGCGCAGGCATTTTTTGTGTTGGTGGGGTATGCCGCGTGGTGCCCGCCTCCAATGGTTTAACACTTTCAATTACCAGTAGTTTTTAGTACCTTAGCCTTTAATAGAACTATAATATTTTTAAGATGAAACAATTTATTCTTTCCCTTCTATTTTTTGTGTTGCTCATTTCATGCGACAAAATCAAGAACCCTTCACAAAGACCTCCACAAATTTATAATTGCATTGACACTTTACATCGGGTCATAAAAACGAATTCTGCGTCAACTGTTAACATGCATAAGGTACTTATTGAAGATTATACTGGCCAAAAATGCCCTAATTGTCCCCCGGCAGCCGAGGCTGCTGATGCCATTCAGCACAACAATCCGAATAATGTTGTGATAATAGCCAGTCATGTTTTTGACGTTTTCGCAAGACCCAATCAGGACACAACCTCAACAAGCTTTAGAAACGACTTCCGAAATAGCGTTTCCACAGAATGGGCTAGCTCCGCTTATTTTAAAATCCCTTCCCTTCCAAACGGGGTCGTTAACAGGAAAGGAAATCCTAATTATACTGTATCCTTTACCCAATGGGCATCTCTAGTTAATACTGAAAAGGCACTACCACAGTCAGTCAGACTAAATGTAAAAAGTTACTATGATACATTGAAACACTATTTATCTGTGAATGTGAAGGCTACTTTTTTAAAGACGTTTGAAAACAATGTGAATGTCGTTATGGTCCTCACACAGGACAGTATTGTCGGTGATCAATATGATGCAAGATCGAATGTTTACATGGATGACCGTGATCCCAAACACCCACAGCGTCGCCTTCATTATAAATTCGATCATATTGTAATTGATGTTATAAATGGTGCGCCGGGTCAAACTATTAAGGCTGGTCCAATAAATATAGCCGATACAGCTTCAGCTTCTGCCAGTTGTTATCTTTTAAATAAATGTTTTGGGACTAAAATTGTTACCAACCCTTATATTCCTCTTTGCGTTGCAGATAAATACGTTAATCTGGTTGTGTTTGTTTATGATCTTTCTACCAATGAAGTCTTGCAGGTAGAGAAATTAAGGATTAAGTAGTCTTTGGCCGAAAACTCCATTTTCGGACAGACACTCTGTAATACATTTCGCTTTACTAAAAAGGTCTGTTCTCAAATAAGAACAGACCTTTTTTATTTCCACTATTACTAACAATCAATACTGCTCCTTATCGTTCGGAAAGTCTTTGCTTTTCACATCACCAATATATTGCTTAAAAGCATTGTCCATACTTTCGTATAAATTTGAATACCGTCTTAAAAAGCGGGGGCTGAACTCCTGGTTCATGCCCAGCATGTCGTGTGTTACCAATACTTGCCCGTCAACACCGCCGCCAGCTCCAATGCCAATTACAGGTATGGAAATATTATGCGCGACCTTAGTAGCGAGACTTGCGGGTATTTTTTCAAGCACCAGTGCGAAACAACCGTATTGCTCCAGTAATTTTGCATCTTCCATCAAGCGCTCGGCTTCTTCTTCTTCTTTAGCCCTAACGTTATAGGTCCCGAATTTATAAATGCTTTGAGGTGTTAATCCTAAATGTCCCATCACAGGAATACCTGCCGTTAAAATTCTTTCAATGCTCTCTTTTACTTCCTTACCACCTTCAAGCTTTACGCCATGGGCACCGCTCTCTTTCATGATTTTAATGGCGGACTTGAGCGCTTCCTTAGAGTTGGCCTGGTAAGACCCGAACGGAAGATCTACGATCACCAAAGATCTGCTGGTAGCTCTTACTACGCTACTGGCGTGATAGATCATTTGATCGAGCGTAATAGGAAGGGTTGTTTCATGACCCGCCATGACATTACTTGCGCTGTCGCCAACAAGGATCACATCAATGCCTGCACTGTCGATGATCTTAGCCATGGTGTAGTCGTAGGCTGTAAGCATGGCTATTTTCTCACCACGCTTTTTCATTTCAAGCAACACGTTGGTGGTTACCTTTTTAATTTCTCTGTGAACTGACATGTCTTTGAGATTTAAATAAAAAACCCAACCGGAAGGGTTGGGTTAAAGAAAAGTATAAGAGTGAACTAGTAGCTCGAGAAGCCCTGTTTGTCTGTAATTTTATGCTCAATAAGAAGCCCTAAACAGGCTGCGTCAGAAGACTTGTGTTTGTCTTTTTCGGTAGCTCCTTGTGGCACTACTACTTCAATAACTAATTGACGTGTACTTACGCTTTGGAATTCAAAAACCTGAGCATCCTCTGCGGCCTTATTGTCGAATAACATTTCATTTGTACGTGCATCAAAGATTTTATAGTTTACTTTTTCTCCTAGAATAGTTTCGCAACAAACTGAGATTCTGTAATCCATTCCTTTGTAAATGACGCAACGTAATTTTGAAACCATTCCCTGGTTAAACAAGCCGCTTTTGCTTTGTGCATTGTATTGCCAGTTACCTCCTTTAGAATCTTCAAATACACAGTACTTCCTGTGAAACTGTCCGCACACTCCCGATTGGGAAAATACAGATGAACTTAATGCAACCGTTATGATAACTGATAAAAAGTATTTCATGGTCTTAATGTTATTTAGTTAAAGTGTAAGAATTACGGATAGACTTAATTTTTCCAATAATGGTATTGTAAACCTCCTCAGTAATTACCAATTGTTTACCGCCTGTTAAAGTAGCTGTAACGTCCTTACTATCTTTTGACGTTTTCACCGGTTTTGCGTCTTGTTCCCCGATTTTATTAAACTCTGCAAGTAACCCATCGAAGTCAGCTTTTACTGATTTTACGTTTGGATCTGCTTCGTGCTTTTTCAGGAACTCGATTAGGTTTTCAAGCGTGTATTTTTGATCTGCTAAACGCTCAATAACCGGACTGTCTGCTTTGTATTTTGCAAGATTTACAGCAATGTAGATACTTTCAAGCCAGCCCCCCGCTACAACCAATGCAAGTGTAGGACCTTGTTTGCTATCTTCCAAAGCTTCAAAAGATGAAAAATAAACGTCATCAGTGATCACAGCTAAAGAATCAGGAGAACTGATATTACTTTCAAGGCGTCTTAAAACCTCAGGTTTAATTGCTGTAGAGACACCAATCTGATCGCCCATTATTTTAACGGTTTTAAAATACTTAAGAGATTCAGAGCCGATTGAAAAAATACTGCAATAACTTAAATCGCAGCTATATATCCCAAAATTCAAAGCTTTTGCTTTTGCATCGGTATAATTTTTTTCGTTCGATGGGGGATTCAAAAAAGACACGTCTTTATTGTTCGTTCCGCCAACCATTTTAATAAAAGTCAACATTTCACCCGGTGATGGAACCTGGAAAAACGTCTCAGAAACGGGTCCTGTTTTAAGTTCTTCTGTTTTTGTAGAATCTACTGTTGAATCGTTCTCATCAGTTTTTTCTCCACCGCCACAACTGCTGAAAGAGAAGGCGGTAACTGCAGACAAAAATAATAGTGTTGATTTATTCATTTTTTAAAGATATAATTTTTTAATTAGCTTTTAGCAATTTATTTACAAGGGCCGCTGCTTCGTGAAATTCGATAGCCGAGTATACTTTTAAGCCGGAATCGTCAATTAATTTCTTAGCCAATTCAGCATTAGTTCCCTGCAAACGCACGATAATAGGAACATTGATGGTCCCCATGTTCTTGTAAGCATCTACAATGCCTTGCGCAACGCGATCGCAACGTACAATACCTCCGAAGATGTTCACGAGGATAGCTTTTACGTTCTTATCCTTTAAAATGATCCTGAAGGCTTTTTCTACTCTTTCCGCATTGGCTGTTCCACCTACATCTAAGAAATTTGCCGGCTCGCCGCCGCTTAATTTAATAATGTCCATGGTAGCCATTGCCAAACCAGCCCCGTTTACCATACAGCCCACGTTACCGTCAAGCTTTACATAGTTAAGTTCGGCATTTCGTGCTTCTACATCTGTTGGATCTTCTTCCGTAATGTCACGCATTTTTTCGTAATCGGGGTGACGGAATAATCCATTGTCATCAAAAGAAACTTTGCTGTCTACCGCTATGATCTTGTCATCACTGGTTTTTAATACAGGATTAATCTCAAAGAGAGAAGCATCAATGCTTTCGTAAGCTTTATACAACAAGGTTACAAATTTCACCATTTCTTTAAAAGCGTTGCCGCTTAAGCCAAGGTTAAATGCTATTTTACGAGCCTGGAAGGCCTGAAGACCAACCCGTGGATCAATTTCCTCTTTCCATATTTTTTCAGGCGTATGCTCTGCAACATGTTCAATGTCCATCCCGCCTTCTGTACTGTAAATAATTGTATTGCGGCCCTTTGAACGGTCGAGCAGCACACTCACATAAAACTCTTTGGTGGGAGTAGCACCCGGATAATAAACATCCTGAGTTATTAGAACTTTGCTAACGAGTTTACCGGTTGCGCTTGTTTGAGGCGTAATCAGATGCATCCCAAGAATTGCAGAAGCTTTTTCTTTCACTTCATCAAGGTTCTTTGCCAACTTCACACCGCCACCTTTACCGCGGCCTCCGGCATGAATCTGTGCTTTCACAACCACCCAATCACTGTTATATTTTGTTTTTAGCTCTTTCGCCGCGTCAACTGCTTGTTCTGGGGTTTCCGCTAAAATTCCTTCCTGTATGGCGACTCCGAAACTTTTTAAAATACTTTTTCCTTGGTACTCGTGAATATTCATATACAATTAATAAGTGCTTCAAATGTAAGGTTTTATTTGCAAATGAAAAATGGGTTACAAAAAAACCCGGTAAATAGTACCGGGTTTTTATTATAAAATTTGTAACAAAGATTACCTGTACAAACTAATGCTTCCGCTTTGATCGCGAGCTACTCCATCATTACCGGTCGTTTTCAAACGGTAAAAATAAGTTCCTTCTGCGGCATCTTTTCCTTGCGCATTTTTACCATCCCATTCGATGTTACCGGTTGTGCTAGTTAATTCATAAACAATGTGTCCCCAACGATCGAAGATCACCATGTTTATTTCAACCATGTTCTTAGCTCTTAAAAAGAAAAGATCATTAGTTCCATCATTGTTCGGTGTAAAAACGTTCGGCACTTCCAGACTAGAAGGAATTTCTACATTGATCACTCTGTATGCTGTATCCAAACAGGTGCCTTTTACAGCAAACATAGCTATTGTGTAGGTGCCAGGCTGCGTATATCTTACCAATGGCGAGATGGTTGATGAAATAGGCGCAACAACGAAACTACCTGTATTTGTAACAGAACCGGTTGTTTGTGCATTTCCAAAAGACCACATTGCATTTATGTTATTTGCGTCCTTACTTGAACTTGATGTGTTAGTAAATACAACGTCCAACGGAGCATAGCCAAAATCGGGTGAGGCATAAAAGCCCGCCGTTAATGCACCGGTTGATGCTTTCACGGAGATTCTTGTCTCGCAACCGTTATTTTTATCTCTCACCAGTAACGAGTAGGTTCCCGCACCACTCACCTGATAGCTCAACAAATTGTTGGTTCCCGTTGGAGGAGCTCCCGGAGAAGGTGTCCAGGAATAAGTAAAATTAGCAATACTTCCGGTAATCGTTGGCGTTATCGCTGTGCTGGTAGACCCGCAGTCAACCGTTGCAGGAGGCGGAGTTATAAGTATCGGATAAACCCTTGCATCGCCTACTGTATAAGTACCCTTAGCGGTACAGCCGTTCCCTTGATCTCTTGCAGTAAGGGTGTAAATACCAATTACCCCCGCCGTATAAGTTGTGCTAACCTGCAATGGTACTTGGGGGCTTGGGCCTTCCCATAAAGCAGCAATCGCAAAACCAGGAGGAAAAAGGCTTCCCGGAGGCACCCCTGTAGTACTTAAGTGATTTAAAATGATCGTAGGAGTAGTGCAGGTTAACGAACCTATCGGCGTTGATATAATCGCCTTTGGTGGATAAGTGTTCTGATACATAGGAACCAGCGTTGTGCTTTTGCAGGTACTGTTATTATTAGTTATCGTTAACGTGTAAGTATCAATCAAACTCTTGGTTGGAGCTGCCAGGTCAATTCCCACCGATTTTGTAGACGAAGCAACATTCCCACCAGTAAAGCCCCAACTATAACTTATATTCGTCTCCGCACCGGTTAACCCTTCCAAAGAGGTGGTTGGATTGGCACAGCTGAGAGTCTGCAAGGGAACGTAGGCCCCTATTGAAGGGCCATACGTGTTTTGTACAATAGAGAGTGGAAAAGCTGAGCGGCAGCCATTGGTATTGTCATGCACGATCACCGTCCAGGTACCTGGTACGTTAATGGTGTAGGTGGTCAGTGGGCTTAAAGATCCACTAACGGGCGTTTGCGCAGTTGAAGGGCCAATGATCGTATACGTTACCGCACCTCCAAAAGGAGGGATTGTAGACGCCCCATTTTCAATGGTAATGCTTGCAGTGGCTCTCGCATTACAACCCAGCGTAAAATTATGCACCGCACTGGTAACGTTAAACGTTGGATACTCGTCACTACTGGTAATGGTAAACTGCTTGGTTACCGAACACCCATTGGCATTATTCACAAGTACATAAGTGTATACTTTAGGAGGACCGGTAAATATGGCTGTATGAGAAGTAGCTACAAAGGTTCCGCTAGAACCTGAGTAAATGTAATGTGTTATATTAACCGAAGGGGTTGCCGTCATTGAAATTGTTGGAACGGAGGTTTGGGTGCAATTCACATTCAAAAGAGTATTTGATAGCGATGCAGTAGGAACAGCTTGATTTATGCCGATGTTAAATGTGTAGGTTTTCACACATCCTGAAAGCGGGTTCTGTCCTGTTACACCTATAATTCCAAGGCTTCCCGAATTAACAGTAAGTGATGGACTAACAACCGGCGGGAAAGAACCTCCACTCCAGGTATAAGTAAGATTAGCATTAGTAGTACTCAAATCAATAGACGTTTGCAAACAAGTAATGGAATAATTACCACCAAAGGGAAGAACCGAAAAAGATGCCGGTGCAGGTTGCGCATTCATCGTAAAATAAATTGTTTGGGCGCAGCCACCAGGCCCTGTAACCGTGATGGTGTAAGGCCCAGGTGTTAGAGCTGTAGCGGTGGTTTGTTGTTGTGAAAGCACGCTTCCAGGAAGTGGTGTCCATGACACCGTATAAGCAGGTGATGGTGCACCGCCAGTAAAAGTAAGCCCAAGGTTTACAGTATTGGAGGAATTTGCACACGACGCCTGTGTAAAACTTGGCGTCATATTTGGCTGCGCGAACACTGTGACTGTTGTTACGGCAGAGGTTGTCGTAAAAACGTTGCTAGCATTCAATCCACCGGTTACCATTGTATACGTAGCAGTAGTTCCTGGAGAAACCACAAACTGATTCCCATTTACTGGGGGAAAATTCCCCGGATTTAGCGTGTAGTTCGGGTTTGCAAGATTAGAAGGGTTTGGTGCGGAAAGTGTCGCGCTTGAGCCTCCACAAATAGATTGCGAGTAGGAAGACAGCCTTACCAGGACAAAAACAAATACTACTAATAGTTTTCTCATAATTTTATTAATCAATTTACAAATATAACAATACCTTCCTAAAATTTGCTAATATAAATAAAATCCCTACAATTTTCAATGGATTTATTTCTGTAGAGCCTATTTCGAATAAATTTCTCTGGCCTAGTTCCGTTTTTTGTAGGGCGGTTATTATTCAATCTTATACCGTCAACAGAACAATTTGGATAGAGGAATTAGCAGCAGGCTTTAAGTTTAGTTACTTTGTTTCGACAAATAATGTGCCGAAAATTAAAAGGCTTCTCGAAATTTGATTTTTCGACTCTGAGAATTAAACCTATCTTTGAATTTTAACACAAAAAAGTATGCAGTTATTACAGAACAAAGTGGCGCTGATAACAGGTGCAACTAGGGGGATTGGAAAAGGCATTGCCTTAACTTTTGCGAAAAACGGGGCTAATGTGGCGTTTACCTACGTGAGTTCGGACGAAAAAGCGAGGGCGCTTGAAGCAGAGTTACAGGCTTTCGGTATAAAAGCAAAAGGATATAAAAGCGATGCCGGTGACTTTAAAGCGGCAGACGAACTAGTTACAAATGTAGTAACAGACTTTGGCACCATAGATGTTCTGGTTAACAACGCAGGAATTACCCGCGACACTTTACTAATGCGCATGAGCGAACAACAATGGGACGAGGTAATGAATGCCAACTTAAAATCGGTATTTAATCTCGTAAAAGCTGTACAACGCCCTATGTTAAAGGCAAAAAAAGGGTCTATTATTAACATGAGTTCTGTGGTAGGTGTAAAAGGCAACGCAGGACAAAGTAATTATGCGGCCTCAAAAGCAGGCATCATAGGCTTTACAAAATCAATTGCTCTTGAATTGGGTTCGCGCAACATTCGCAGCAACGCTATTGCCCCTGGTTTTATTGAAACAGAAATGACCGGCACGCTTCATGAAAAAGTAATTCAACAATGGCGCGACAGCATTCCTTTGAAAAGAGGCGGTACAACAGAAGATGTTGCTAACGTTACCTTATTTTTAGCAAGCGACATGAGTGCCTACGTCACCGGCCAGTGCATTAACGTGTGTGGCGGCATGCTGACCTAGTTTTTCCTGATTTACGGATCTATAAATTTTTAAAACCTTGTTCTCAAAACTCATAATTAATAGTCCCTGGTATTATTTTTTACTCAGTTTTGCAATTAGCGCAGGGATCACTTCCTGGCTTTATTATAAAAATAAAAAAAACACCGAGGCTGCGCGCAATGCACTTAAAGGCATGGCTGTTCTCAGATTTTTAAGCTTATTTTTTATTTTTATTTTCCTGCTGCATATTTTTTTCAAGCACCTTCAAAACGAAACAGAAAATCCTGTAGTTTTGATTGCCATTGACAATTCCACATCCATGGCCTTTTCGTCAGACAGTGTTTATGTAAAAAAAGATTTCACAGAAGCCATTGAAAAGTTGAAAGCCAAACTAAAAGGAAAATACGCGGTTAAGGCACTTCTTTTTGGAACAAAGGCTGAGACCTCAGAAAAGGCGCCATCTTTCTCGGAAAAAGAGACGGATATAGAAAACCTGATTCATGAAATTGAAAACAACTATTCGAATCAAAACATTGGGGCTTTGATTCTGGCCAGTGATGGTATCTATAACAAAGGCGCCAATCCTATAAACCCGGCCGAGAAACTCGGATACCCGATATATACGCTTGCTATGGGGGATACCAGCGATATCAGGGACGTGTTGATTCAGAAAGTGAACCATAACCAGGTGGCCTACGCGGGTAATAATTTCCCGGTTGAAGTAGTTTTGAATGCCAAAAAATTTATCGACAAAGAAGTAACCGTTAGTCTGTTTGAAGGGTCTGTTGAAAAAACGAAACAAACCATTAAAATAAGCTCTGATAATTTTTTAAGCACCTGCAATTTTACTCTAAACGCTGCATCTGTGGGCGTAGTGAGGTATTCAGCGCGTGTGACGCTACTGGAGGGCGAAAAAAACAAATCCAATAATACTCAGGCTTTTGTAATTGAGGTGATCGATAACAAGGAGAAAATACTTTTACTGGCCACAAATCCACACCCGGATGTAGCGGCTATAATCGAGGTAATTTCAGGATCCACCAATTATGAAATAGAATACGAGCTGGCTCAGGATTTCACGAAACCGCTCAAAGCCTATAGTCTTGTGATTCTACACGGGTATTCTGCGGCGCAAGTGCAATTTTTGAACGCATGTAAGAACAGCCAGATTCCTTTCTGGATCATTAATCCGGCTGCGCCCGAAAACTTACCGGGGATAAAAATTACGGGGTCCTTAAATAAATTCAACGATTCGGAACCTTATATTGAAAATTCTTTCGGACTTTTTACCGTGAGCGATGCCTTTAAAAAATTCGCGAAAGATCTCCCCGCTGTAAAAACTTTTTTTGGCAATTACAGTCTTGGAAATGGCTCAAATAATATGATCAATCAGCGTATTGGCCTTGTGGAGACGGAGAATCCCATTTTGTTCTTTACAGAAACCAGTGGCTTAAAAAGTGCCGTTTTTTTAGGAGATGGCTTATGGAAATGGAAATTTCGTGATTTTGCTGAGCACAAAAATTTTAATTTATTTACCGAGCTTATCAGTAAATCGGTACAATACCTTTCAATAAAAAGCGATAAGAGTTTTTTCAGGGTAAATGCTCCTAAAATAATTAATGAGAACACTGAAATTGAATTAGGGGCCGAAGTTTATAATAAAAGCTATGAGTCGATTACAGACCCAGATGTTACCTTGATTTTAACCAACGCCGACAACAAAAAATTTAATTATACTTTCAGTAAAACAAGCAATGCATACAAACTCAACATTGGCATACTTCCGCCCGGAGAATACAAATACGAAGCCAGCGTAAAGAGCAACAATGAGCTTTTTGTAAAACAAGGTGTTTTTGCCATTAAGGAAGTTATTTCAGAAAAAATAAATACCGTTGCTAATCATCAGGTTCTTTATCAATTGGCCAATCGCAGCAATGGAAAATTGTTTTATCCAAACGAACTGGAACAACTGGGCGAAGAATTATTGAAAAGTGAAAGGATAAAACCCATCACTTATTCCCAGGTTTCTACTTCATCTCTCATTGATCTTAAATGGCTGTTTTGGTTAATCCTGGGGCTTTTGAGTGCAGAATGGTTCTTCCGAAAACGGTTTTTATCTATTTAAGTATGCGTCTATCTTGGAATTTGCAGCTCGTTTTATTGATTTCGGTGACATTATCATCCTGTAGCTATCACGAGGTAAAAAAAGAAGCTCCGGAAATAAATGAGATTCCTGCAAACTCAAAATTCACGATTATTTTACCCGAAGACCATACCACCGGGTATCTGTGGCAGCTTAAACAAGATTATGATAAAACAGTTATCAGCCAAATTAATGAAGTATGGCATGGCAACAACAGGGGTATCTATTTCAATATCAATGCTTTATCTGCCGGTCAGACCACGTTAACCTTTGTGTCACGCATGTATCAGGACACGGCTGTTGTTAAGTTCTATATTGTTAAAATTCAAGGCCACTAATTGCTTCTCGGCTGCCTTTTGTTATCTTTACGTTCGGCAAAAAAAGGCCCCCGATAGCTATTGGGTAAAAACTATTCCAATTAAAAAAAATGAGTAATCAGACACAGTCAATTTTAAGATTCAACAACTCAAACCGACAATTTTACACAGAATTAAAGAAGAGAGTTGACGGCTATTTCAAAGAAAAACAGTTATCTAAGTATGGAAATTTAAATTTATACTTGAAGACGGTATTTATGTTCGCCGCTTATCTTGTACCCTATTTTCTTATCGTTTTTAATGTATTCGACAGCAAAGTTATCTGGTTGCTTTTAACCGTTCTGATGGGCTTTTCCATGGCGGGGATCGGCTTATGCGTTATGCACGATGCCAATCACGGAAGCTACAGCAAAAACACGAAATTCAACAAGATTCTGGGATACATTTCCATCAGTCTTTTGGGTGGCTATTCTTTAAACTGGAGAATTCAGCACAATGTGATTCACCATACCTATACAAATGTGTATGAGCATGACGAAGACATTGCACCTCCTGGATTTATGCGCTTTGAACCGCATTCAGAGAAAAAAGCAATCCATAAACTGCAATTTTTATATGCGTGGTTTTTCTATGGTATGATGACCCTTATGTGGAGCACAACAAAAGATTTTAAACAATTGAAGCGCTACAATGAAAAAGGACTTTTAAAGGGTGCCAACACTACCTATGGGTTGGAGTTGGGGCTGGTGATTATGTCTAAAGCAATTTATTACGCATACATGCTTCTGCCTTATTTTCTCATTCCTGAAATGACCTTTTTACAATGGTTGTTGGGATTTGTGATCTTACATTATGTGGCGGGCATCATTTTAGCAATGATCTTTCAACCGGCGCATGTGGTTTCTGAAACGGAATTTCCTTTACCAGATGATCAAGGAAGTTTTGAAAACCATTGGGCGGAACATCAAATGAGAACGACGATGAATTTTGCTACCGGAGATCCTGTTTTTTCATGGCTTGTGGGTGGATTAAACTATCAGGTAGAACACCATTTATTTCCAACGATATCTCATGTACATTATCCTAAAATTTCACAGATCGTAAAAGACACGGCCAAGGAATTTAATGTGCCTTATTTATCCCGCAAAACATTTGTAGGAGCCTTATGGTCGCATGAAATGATGTTGTGGAAGCTAGGTAGGGCCTAACAAATTTGAACGCTCCTGAAAAGGGGCGTTTTTTTTAACCTTATCTTAATGTGTACCGGCGGTAGCGCCCAAACTTACTTCAAAATTTAAACGACGTTTATTGAATAATTACTTTGTTACCGTCTTAGAGCCTGTTTAAATTTATATTGTAAAATTGTTTATAGTTTATTTTTAAGTGAAACGAGGCAAATTTTGCAGACATAATGGACGTATTACGTCGAAAAATTTAACGATGTTGCGGTCAAAAAGAAGCATAAACAAATTATTAGATAAATTTTAAACAGGCTCTTAGTATAAATGGATGTGAATCATTCTTTTAAATTTATAGCTTATTTTCTTTTACTGACGCTGCACTCTGTTGCGCAGGAAAGTCCTAAAGAAGAGTTTCTATTTAAACCTCTGCCATTGGCAGAAACAATGACTGCTAAAAAGTTTGACACTAAAATGTTGAGGCAGGAGGAATTCGTGGAACTCCTGAAAAAAAATGAGTTTCCTTATTTTTTGTTACCCGGCAGGATAGTTTGATCCATGCGCCCGTTCATTTAATTTCCATAACACGAGGGTGGCAAAATAAAAACGATGATCGCTTACAGACTGAAAAGCAAAGTTTTGATTATTGAGATCACCCATCCTCTTGCAGATAATGTGGAAATAAAAAACGATCAGGACATTACCGGAGACGGCATCAACGAGGTATTTGTTTATTAAACAAAGGATTATTTCCGTACATCTAATTTTGGCGGCGGCAGCGGTGAGTCAACAACTCTTGAGGTCTGGGACCCGATAAACCAGATGATATTACTGGATGAAAAGATCAGTAGCGCAGGGTCGGGTAGGAATATGTGCACAGGTGAAACAAGCACTTATCAAAACACGAAAGACTATTCCTTTTTTCAAGGTGGTTTTTCTACCAAAGAAGAATATTACAGACGTGCAGATAGTAAAGATGAAAAAAAGCGTACAACAAAAGGTCCGGTTTAACGTTATACCCCGCAAGGTTTTGTGCTTGACAGAAGCAAGGATTGTTGCACCTTGCATCTTAAAAACCGGGAGGATGAAAAGGAATTGAAGCAGGAATATTTGCGGCTAAAAATAGAAAATAAAAACAACCCGGCCTGTTGCACATATAGTCCGGGAGGGCTGCATCAATTGATGCGCATCATGGCTAAGACAATAGGTATTGGTGTGGCCCCGAACCATGTAACCAACTTATTTGGCAGCCTAGACGTCGACCTCACTTATCTGCCGGAGGAGTTACACTATTTGATGGATAATCCTTTGTTCCAAAAGGACATCAGGTTCTGGAGTTTCCAGATGAGGCCAGACTTTTACCTTTACTTTGTTATTGCTGACAATAAAGTACTGCACACGGACTGGTATTTTCAACCAAAAAAATAATCTCTGTCAGAGCAGATCGAAACCACTTGGGTATATAGCAACAAAAAACTTTCTATCGGCTTGCGCTGCTAATACAGTTGATTTTTTCGAGTTCTTCCAAAGACTTTGCGTAGCCAAGATTTTTGGCGGTGTTCAGATCACTGCAAGCTCCTGGAATATCCATGCTCTGCTTTTTAGCGATTCCCCTAAAATAAAATGCTTTGCCCTGTGCAGGTCTTAGCTCCAAAGACCGGGTAAGGTCCTTGATAGCGCTCCCATTTTCACGCAGAGAGATTTTGCACATGCCTCTTAATAAAAATGCGCTCCAGAAGTCATCTTTTATTTTAATAGTGTGGGAAGCATCTTTAACAGAAGCTTTATAGTCACTAAGCTCGTAGCAGATCAAAGCCCGCTGGTAATAATAATCTGCTGTTTCTTTTAAAGTAATTGCACTTGTAAGGTCTGCCATTGCACCCCAATGCTCTTTGAGTTTGCCCCGGGATACACCCCGATAATAATATGCAAATACATTTTGTGGATCATACCAAAGCGCCATTGTTTCATCATTTACACACTCCTGATCTTTGCCCAAAGCCATAAACACGGCTCCTCTAAAAGCGTAGGTGTTAGAGTGATCACTTTTCATGCTTATGGATTTATTAAAATCTTCCAGAGCACTTTTATAATCCTTAATATAATAGTTCGCTAAACCTCTTCTGTAATAGATTTCGTAGTCTCCCAAATGTAGAACCAGCGCTTTGTTATAATCAAGAAGGGCGGCCTTATCCTGCTTCAAATAAAACTTAACGAGACCCCGCTTAAAGTACACGAGCCCATCAGAAGAATCAACAGCTAAATGCTTATTGTAATTTTCAAGCGCCTCTGGATATTTTTTCTGAAGCGTTTGTTCCTCGGCCAACTTCAATAAATTTGACCGTTCGGTCTGTGCGTGTCCTACCAAGAGCAGAGAGACGAGGATAGAACTAAGAACAAATTTCATCTTCTGAAATTAAGCTAATTGTCCCAATAGAAAACTTCAAAACAAACTACTTATTAAAACAGAAGGGTGAACAAAATTCTACTTCATGTATTTCTCCCTCACCTCGCTGAAGCCGGGGAAATTATTATAATGCCAGTTCGTAATCACTCTTCCATCTTTGATCAGCATGAGTCCGGGGTTGCTCCTAATCATCGTTTTTAGAACAATATTGTCTACCGTTGCAAAATCATAAAGCGCATTGTACTTGTGTTTAAACTCATCAATTTCTTTAGCGCCACTTGCCGTTAAGGCCATGAAATTATATTTTTCGTCTGTAGACAGTTTGTAGAAGTCGTTGATGTGTGCCATCAAGGTTCCGTCCTCTTCAGTATGCGCCAGTTCATTCATTACCAACCAGAAACTATAGTTTTTATCATTTAGAACGGAGTCTGTAATGTTAACCCCCTCTAGATTATTTACGGTGAAGTCTGTTATTTTTGGTGCGTTAACAGCATCTTTTATAACAACATTATCGGTCGCGAACCACTTCCAGTTTAGAGTATCCTGCCATGGATAGGTTTGTAAGTTAAAATGTTCTTTTTTACCGGTTTTAGTATTTTCATAAATAAACCCGGTTTCTATAACGGCCGGCGAATAAGTTGGCGGAATTGCCATATTGTCCTTGATGCTCATGCCGGGTGCGTACGCTCTGAAGTCTAATGGTGGTAAATTTCGGTAAGCATAAATCGGGAAACCAATGGAGAATAAAAATCCCAATAAAAAAATTGAGCTAACCATCATCGGCGTCCACAAAGGGTTTATATTGTGTTTTCCTGAAAATAAAAGTGTTATGAGTATTAAAAGCGCGATGTCCTTCCAGAAGCTCTCCCAAGGCTTAAGCGGAAGAAAGTCACCAAAACAACCACAATGTGTTACTTTATTATAACATGCAGAATAAAAAGTAAGGAAGGTAAAGAAGGTGATCTGCGCGAAGAGCAGCCACAAGGTAAGCTCGCGTTTAAAGCCGATCAAAAGCATCACCCCCAAAACAATTTCGCTGGCGCAGATAATGATTGCAAGCGGTAGAGCAATGTGTGCGAAGTATTCAAAAAAGGCCATGCCCGTGTCGTTCTGAAATACCTCGAAGTATTCTTTCAATTTATAGCTAAATCCAAGTGGATCGTTCGCTTTGATAAATCCCGAAAAAATAAAAAGGCCACCTACCGCAACACGCGCTATTTGAGTGAGCCAGGATAATTTAGAAATAACGGGCGAAGCATTCACAAGCACAAAAAGAATTCCCAAAACAATCAATAAAGTCTGCTTGCTGAAACAAGGGGGGCAAACAAAGTAAATAAGCGCAGCAAGTGCAGCAGACCAAAGAAACCGAAAGAATTTAGTGGCTAAAAAATTTTTCATTGTAAGTGGATTAAGAACGTTAATTTAATTTTTAAATCTGTGATAAGCGACGCTATTTATTATAATGACAATTTTTAACCTTTATTGGTAATTTTAATCAGTGCGAAAACTGAATAATTGATCATGTCCATGTAGTTTGCATCTACCCCCTCGCTAATGATGGTTCTACCATCATTATCCTCTATTTGTTTTACCCTGAAAATCTTCATCAGGATAAGATCGGTTAAGGAGCTGATCCGCATGTCGCGCCAAGCCTCGCCGTAATCGTGATTTTTGTCTTCCATTAATTTTTTTGTCTGCGCCAGATACTTAAAGTAGAGGGATTCCACTTCATCGTAGGGCAGATCTATGCGGGCATCGTTGGCCATCTCAAGTTGCATAAGTGCGATAACGCAGTAGTTAATAATACCTACGTATTCGCCGCTGATATCGTCCATTACTCTCTGAGTTCCTTTTTCCTCAATGCTTTTAATGCGTTGCGCTTTGATAAAGATCTGGTCGGTAAGCGACTTCGGTCTTAAATTTCTCCAGGCCGTGCCATAATCCTTCATTTTCTTTAAAAAGATATCTTTGCATTGCGAAATGGCTGCGTCGTATTGTTGCGATGTGTTTTGCATAAATTTATGAGCACTAAAATTAGCGAAATAAACCCAATTGAATATTCCTGCAACGGGAAAATAATAACATTTAATAAGCCGCTGATTATGGGTATTGTTAATATAACACCCGATAGTTTTTACGATGGCGGCAAATATGGATCCGTAAAAGATATTTTGTACGATGTAGAAGAGAAAATATCCCTGGGAGCCGACATCATTGATATTGGAGCAGCATCGTCTCGCCCTAATTCAAAAGAAATTCCTGAACAGGAAGAATGGGAGCGTTTAAAAGAAGCGCTTGTTGAACTGCGAAAAAAATTTCCAAAAATAATTATTAGTGTGGATACTTACCGTGCGGCAGTAGCTAAAAAAAGCGCAGAGCATGGTGCGGATATGATTAACGACATTGGCGGAGGTACGCTCGATGGCAAAATGTTTGAAACTATTGCCAGGCTTAACCTTCCGTACATTCTCATGCACATACAAGGCACGCCTCAAACCATGCAGGATGCGCCCGCTTACACCAATGTTGTTAAGGATATTAAGCAAATTTTTGAATCGAAGCTCGCCATCCTCGAAAAACTTAATTTCAAAAAAATCTTGCTTGATCCCGGCTTCGGTTTTGGTAAAACGCTTGAAAATAATTATGAACTTTTAAAAGGCTTGGGCGAGTTTACTTCCTTCGGATTTCCCATCCTGGCTGGGGTTTCGCGCAAGGGCATGATCAACAAGGTTATCGGCACCAACCCGGTTAGGGCTTTAAACGGCACCACGGTTCTCAATACAATTGCACTGCTAAACGGAGCCTCTATTTTAAGGGTGCATGATGTTACTGAGGCAAAACAAGCGATTGAATTAACAGAGTTTTACAAAAAGTGTAACAGCCGGGTATTCTATTTTTAATTAACTTCAAGTCTTATTTAAACATTCACTACTTAATGAAGTGCTTCCTTAAAATAGTTTCAGTAAAGAGCATTCTGTTCGTTTTCTGTCTTCTGAATTTTTCATTTACTCAGCCGCCAAATTCTTATCAAATTGCTCTTTTAAAATACAATGGCGGTGGCGACTGGTATGCAAACCTTGAAACATCGTTACCGAATCTTATTAAATTTTGTAATACACAAATCAAAACAAACATTAATCCTGAACAAGCGATTGTTGACGCCGGCAGTGCAGAATTGTTTAACTATCCGCTTATTCACATGACGGGGCATGGCAATGTGATCTTCTCCAATCAGGAAGCAGATAACCTTCGCAACTATATGATCGCCGGTGGATTTTTACACATCAGTGATAACTATGGTATGGATAAATTTATTCGTCCACAGTTAAAAAAAATATTCCCCGAGCTCGAACTTATCGAACTGCCTTTTAATCATCCTGTCTATCACCAAAAGTTTGATTTCAATTCAGGACTTCCAAAAATTCACGAGCACGACAACGGCACTCCTAAGGGGCTAGGTCTGATTTACAAAGGCCGCCTGGTTTGTTTTTACGATTTTGAGTGCGACCTCGGTGATGGCTGGGAAAGTGCCGAGGTACATAACGATAGCGACGAGGCCAGGACCAAAGCGCTAAAAATGGGGGCCAATATTATTTCATATGCTTTTATTGGAGCTGATAAAAAATAATTATTTCTTTAACTATTAAATGCTCTCTTCGTCATATCTACCAAGCCTGAAGCATGTGTAAAAAATTAGCGGTTCTTTTTTTTATATTTCTAAATGAACTGATCGTTTCCCAAACATTTACATTATCAGGAATAATTAGCGACAAAAATGAGCCGCTTCCTTTTGCTACCATCCTTGTAAGAGGGTCTTCCTTTAACACCATCAGCAACGTAAACGGACACTATCAACTAAAACTTCCGGCTGGAGAGTATGAGATTATTTTCCAATACATTGGTTACGGAAAAAAAGTAGAAAAAATTACTTTAACCGCCAATAGAACGCTAAACGTTAACCTGAACTCTGACGGCATTTCTTTAAAAGAAGTGGAGATAAACGCAGGGGAAGACCCCGCCTACCCCATCATGCGGCAGGTGATTAAAAAACGAAAATACTATCTCAATCAAATGAACGTTTATACTTGCATGGCTTACATTAAAGGTCTGCAAAAAATAAATACGGTTCCAAAAAACATTAAAGGGCTTATGAAATTGGCTGGGCGCGACCTTTCAGACACTTCGGAGATAAAAGGCGTGGTTTATTTATCGGAGAGTGTAAGCAAATACCATTTTGAGGCGCCTGAAAACATAAAAGAGATCATGCACAGCAGTAAGGTGAGTGGCGACAACAGATCGTTCAGCTTTAATAAACTGAGTGATATGAAAATTAATTTTTATAACAACCTTATTTCTCTGGGAAATCTCAGTGATCGACCATTCACATCACCTCTGAATGAAAGTGCTTTTTTATTTTACCGCTATTATTTATTGGGAAGTATTAAAAGTGAAGGCAAACAGGTTCACAAAATAAAAGTGGTTCCAAAACATAAAACAGATCCTTGTTTTTCGGGTATCATCTACATACAAGACAGCACCTGGAGAATTACAGGAATTGATCTAACGTTAACGAAAGAAGCAAAAATAAATTTTATAGACACGATGACGATCAAACAGTTGCATGCTTCTATTCTCGGTGACAGCATCTGGATGCCTGTGAGTCTCAATATGGCTTTCGATCTGAAAGCTTTTGGATTTAGAGGCAACGGTTATTTTAACGCAAACATAAGCGACTACAATCTAAGCCCTGTTTATCCAAAGAATTTTTTCAAGAACGAGGTTCTAAAAGTAGCAGATGATGCGAATAAAAAAGATTCGGCTTATTGGGAGAATGTTCGCAGCACACCATTAACGGAGGAAGAAATAAATGATTACCGGGAGAAGGATAGTATTTTGCGCATCAGGGAAACTGACCGTTACAAAGATTCGGTTGACAGGCAGAGAAACAAACCTCAGCTCCGCGACATATTCTTAGGATATGAATACAACACTACTAAGAAAAATTTCAAAATCACACTGCCAGGACTTATTACGAATGGCGTGCAATACAACACGGTTGAGGGTTTAAATCTGAGCTATAAATTCAGTATTACTAAATCTTATGCAGATCAGCGAAAGTTTAGTGTAAATGGAAAGGCGCGTTATGGATTTTCGAATAAACTATGGGGCGGTGAAGCTGGGTTCAATTATTTATACAAGCCCAAAAAATTCTCAAGCTTCGGCCTAAACTTTAAATCTATTGCCCAACAATACAATCAGCTTGACCCAATTTCTCCGCTTATCAATTCTTTATACTCTCTTTTGCTGAACGAAAATTTTATGAAGACCTTTAAAGAAACAGGAATTGAAGGGAATTATTTTACGGAAGTAAAAAACGGTGTTTTCTTTTCTACGATCGTGCGGTACATGCAGCGTGATCCACTCACCAACACCAGCAACATTTTATTTATAGATGATAAATCAAAATTATTTACAAGTAACGATCCCAGACATGCTTTTACACACGACTCTATGTTCACCAGTAACAGAGCATTTACAACAGAGTTCACATTCACATTTCGGTTTAAGCAGAGGTATTATTCACTGCCGGATCAAAAAGTATTGGCCGGCAGTAAATATCCCCGACTCAGTGTCACTTACAAACGAGCTTTCCCAATATTAAATACGAGTGCCAATTACGATCTTTTGAGTGCGACAGTTTCTGACCGCATCCGTTTAGGCATGCTCGGAAGATTATCCTACAGAATAAGAGGTGGTGGTTTTCTGGATACGAAAAAATTGTACTTTATGGATTTCAAATATTTCCTTGGAAATCAGACGATCTTTAACACCAACGACTACTTAAGCAGTTTCCGGTTATTACCCTACTACACTTTTAGTGCCGATCGCTGGTTCAGTGAAATTCATGCAGAGCATCATTTCCAGGGGTTTATTCTAGGACAAATTCCTTTGATCAGGAAACTGAATGTGCAGGAAGTAATCGGCGCGCATTTTTTAACTAGCAACAAATTAAAATATTATTACGAGGTAAATTTTGGGATTGAAAAAATTTTCAGGGTGATCCGTTTCGATTACGTGTTGGGATATGCTCCCGATAGCAAACTAAAGCAAGGGTTTACTTTTGGGCTTGTTTTAGCATTTTAGAATTCATTTCGTCTTGTACTGCACTATTTAGGAAAGTCCAATTATCAAATTTGCTGACGAATATTTTTGAAAATAAATTTTAAGTACTACCTTTATTTTATGCTTAAAAAATTGCTGTTTAGTTTTATACTTTTACTGACATTAGAAGCCGAAGCGCAGCTCTCAACAGACAAATACCAGGCGCAGGCCATTGGGGGCAAAGACCAGGTTGAGCAGGTGCTGGAAACACAACTAACGCTTTCCAAAGCACTTTTAACTTCAAATTTCGATCTGCAGATCACTGCCTCTTTCGATTTGGATTCTGCTGGACATGCTACAAACATTACGTACAAAAGCGGTTTGAATAATGCGCTTAGAAATGAAATCACGCGTACACTTCGTTTTTTAAGATTTACAAAAACTCAGGATGAGGCGTATGAAACCTATCCCTATGTTTTTTCTTTTCCCATGTCCACAGACCGCTATTATAAGTTGATGAAACAGCGTTCTAAATTCACAGTCAAAAAAACACTATTGGCCGACAGTAGTTTTGTTATATATTCGAAAGCAGAAAAGTCACCGGAGTATTATAAAAACGGAGAAGAAGGTCTGAACGATTTTATTCTTTCCGAAATGGAGTATCCAAAACTTGCCATTGAGAAATCAGTGGAAGGCCCCGTTGTTATTGAATTTATTGTGGAAACAAACGGCTACGTTACCGAAGTAACTATTAAGCGCGGATTGGGTGCCGGCTGCGCAGAAGAAGCATTAAGGATTATTAAAGCCACGAAATGGCAACCGGCTATTTTGAATAATAAGGTGGTACGTTACCGCACAAGTTATCCTATTACCTTTAGCCTGCGCAATACAAACAAAGATGCCTCTTCAACTATCGGGCAGTGATCTTCGTTCAACTTTTTTACCACTTATCTGGGAAAAAAGACCAGAAGCAAATTATAGTTCTAGCAAAAAATAATAAAGGAACTTTAGAACTTCTTTAAAGCCCAATTTTCTTTTTTACGCATCAATGCTGCATCTGCGCTGGTTTTATCTTTAAAGCCGCACAGATGCAGCGCACCGTGAATCATCACGCGTTTTATTTCGTCTTCAAAAGTTGATGTGAATTTCTCAGCGTTTTCTTTTACCCGTTCAACACTTATAATAATATCGCCACTAATAGTTTTGCCTTCACAGTAATCAAACGTGATGATATCGGTATAAGTGTTGTGATCTAAAAACTGAATGTTTGTTTTTAGCACTTCATCATCATTGGTAAAAACAAAATTAATCTGTCCAAGTTTTTTCTTTTCCAGTTCAATTATATTTTTGATCCACATCTTCGTTTTTACCGGCTCATTTACCTTAAATTTTATTTCCTGCGTCTGAAATGTAATTGCCATTAGAGAGAAACGGTGTCTTTTATAATAGTTGGTAATTCTCCTTTGTTCCTGCTGCGAATGAGGAGCTCAACTCCTTTAATGGAATTTTTAAATTCTTCTAGGCCCGAGTGGTACAATTTCTGTTGCTGATAAACGGTCTCTATCAATTTTCGCGCTTCATTTTTTTCATCGGCAGAATAATCGGAAAGTTGTTCTGTGTTGATCGCTTTGGTATTTATATCCTCTGATAGTTTCGTGAGCTGTGAATTGATCAATACGGCACGGTCGAGAATCTTTTTCCTACTCTCCACAAAATTTTGCAGATTTTGCCCGCTCTTATAAAACTGTTGTAAATTATCCGCCTCTTCCTTCGTGATCGTATCATTTAGATTTTGCTGGATGAATTCTTTGTACCAGATGTAGCGGGTAACCGTACGTTGCAAAACCACGGTATCAATTTTTTCGAGTTCCTTTACAATAGAATTAATTGCTCCGCTTAAACTGTCAATACTTTTCGATTTTTGCTCATACAGCCCAGCTTTGCTGCACGATCCAAAAAAAAAGATCGCGCATAAAAAACAGCTTGTATAAACACTAATTTTCATTAATTAATAATGTCAAAACCACAATAAGGCACTAACACTTTTGGAATCACAACTCCGTTTTCGGTTTGATTGTTTTCCAATAAAGCCGCAACAATACGAGGCAATGCCAAAGCACTTCCATTTAAGCTATGTGCCAGTTGTGTTTTTCCTTTCTCATCTTTATAACGGCATTTTAAACGGTTGGTTTGGAATGTTTCGAAGTTACTTACACTGCTAACTTCAAGCCAGCGTTGTTGAGCAGCGCTCCATACTTCTAAATCATAAGTTAAAGCGCTTCCAAAACTCATATCACCCCCGCATAATTTCAAAACACGAAACGGTAATCCTAATTCTTTTAACAGACTAGCAACATAGTCCTTCATATCTTCTAAAATGTTGTAACTCTCTTGTGGATGTGCTATTTGAACGATCTCTACTTTATCGAACTGGTGCAAACGGTTTAATCCGCGCACATCTTTTCCATAGCTTCCCGCCTCTCTTCTGAAACACGGTGTGTACCCACAATTTTTTATCGGAAGATCACTTTCCTTTAAAATAACATCCCGGTAAATATTCGTAATAGGTACCTCAGCGGTTGGAATCAAGTACAAATTATCTTCTGTGGCATGATACATTTGTCCTTCTTTATCCGGCAACTGCCCTGTCCCATAGCCACTCTCTGCATTTACCAGGATAGGCGGCTGGACTTCGTTGTAACCATTTGCAGTAGCTCTATCTAAAAAGAAATTAATCAAAGCTCTTTGCAAGCGCGCTCCTTTTCCTTTGTAAACAGGGAAACCAGCGCCTGTTAGTTTTACACCCAATTCAAAATCGATGACATCGTACTGCGTGGTTAATTCCCAATGTGGCTTTGCGCCAGCATACAAAGTCGGTTTTACACCTTCTTCAGATACCACTTCGTTATCTTCCGGCGTATTACCCGCAGGCACTTTTAAACTCGGCAAGTTAGGAACTGTTACCAAAAGTTTCTGAACTTCAGCTTCAATAACTTTTTGTTTTTCATCCAAAGTTTTTTCAGTGTTCTTTAATTCCACTGTTTTTGCTTTCAAAACTTCCGCTTCGTCCTTTTTTCCTGACTTCATCAGGTCACCGATTTGCCTAGCAAGTGCATTAGCTTCTGCTTTTGCATCGTCAGCTTGTTTTTGTGCTGCTTTCCTGCTATTATCTAGTTCAATCACCTTGTCAATGATTGTTTCTGCATCTTTAAAATTTTTAATGTTTAAACGTTTTAAAACATCTTCTCGGTTATCGCGTATGTAGTTTAACTGGAGCATAAAATTATTTTGTGATTATAAATTTGTTATTGATTACCTGATTATTTATTGTGAGTGCTAAAATATAGCTCCCTTCCTGAAGCCCACTTAAGTCTATCGTTCGCTCATGGTCTCCCGCGGGCAATCTGGAGACTTTCTCTTCTTTCAGCAAGGTTCCATTGAGGTCTATTATTGAAATACGCGTCTCAGAAGTTTCATGCAAATGGTACTTCAGATTAAGAACATCAGACGCCGGATTTGGAAAAACAGAAAACTCAAGCGTCGGTTTTATTTTCTCAATTCCTACAGTTGAAAAACTAAGCTTCCAGACTACTGAATACGTGTGTAGACCTGAGTGATTGTTGTCCTTAGATAAAAGGGTTGTGTCGGTTACAGTAACCATTAATGTATTGTCTCCTTCCTGCAACAAATTTACCTGCAAAGCAATCGAATCTTTATTTCTTTCGATGATATTTGAATTTAATTCCCATGTGCGTTTTAAGGTGTAGGGACTGGGTTTTATGAGAAACGTTTTAAACCATTCCCCATTAGTAGTCGGTGTATAGACATAAGAAGTATCCGGGAAAAAATCATCGATGAGATTCGTGAGCTTATGAATTTTTTCAATAATCGTCTGTTTGCATACCGAACAAAACGGGGCGTTAAGCACCTGCATTTTACAATTCTTATGTGGCTTGAACCACTGGTTCGCCGGGCTGAAAGTGTCGTAGGGATAAATACCTACGGCGCTAATTCCCAACCAGGGAGCCCATTTCACTGATGTTGTAAAATTGCCCGAAGTCATATTTGGCTTTTCGACAGCAAAGGATGCTCCCGCCCAGTATTCATCTGCAAGGCCCGCAAAGGAGTGTCCCATTTCGTGAGCCACAATTTCTGAAGAAGCAGCGTTTATAGAAGATACAGCGTACGCTCCGCCTGCACCACCATACTCCGTAGAGTTGCCAAGTATGATCACCTGATCATAAGAAGGAAATGTAGCAGCCAAGACTGCATACACTGCGGTTGGGTTCATCGCGTAAATATTGCGATGCACATTATAATTGTCGAAACGTGTATTAAAATTATTAGTCACAGCTAAAGTTGGCGATGCCGGCTCTGAAATATCAGTAGCGACGCCCATGTGCGTAATGCCACTTTGAGGAGAAGCTATTTTAACAGCGAACACGTTAAAGTATTTTTTGTAATTGCTGAAAGGGGGGGTGTTTAAAAGGTAGTTGGCAGACGTTGTTGCATTTGTAATAAACTGCGTCATTTGAGCCGCGGTATAACCGTCACCCATAATTACCAGATTTATGCGCTTGTCGATGGGCCCGTTTTTAATAAGCGTATCAACCCCAATAATAGTTTGAGCCGACGACAGCACTGTGAACAAGTAAAAAACAATAAAAAGTTTATTTGTCATTTTTTAAAATTATAGATTCAAACGTTTTGTGGTCTACTATTTCACTAATAGTGATCCTTTTATAATTTCCAAAAGAGGGCACGCGCAAAAAAACTTCTCCCTGTGATAAAGATATTAATTTTGATGTTATTTCTCCTGATTCAGAATATATTTCAACGCGTTTATATAAGGGGTGTTCGGTAAAAGCCTCGATCGTTTTATTTCCCGGATAAAGTATTTCTATTTTTAAAAAATAAGGCCCCCGGCTTTTTTCTTCGTCAACGACATACCTCACTTTACTGTTTACTACATTCACATTTGTAATTTCAGCTCTTGTCTTATTCAAAATAGTATCTCTTGAAAGTTTGAAGGCATAAAAAGCACAGTTCTCGTCCGGAACAGCAGTCTTTACAGCTTTTTTCGCCTTGCATGAGTGCAGGTAAACACCGGAGCAAAAAAAGACAAATAGGATCAGTATTTTATTTTTTAATTTCTTCATTCAACTAGTTAGTAAAACGGAAAAAGCCCTGCCGTTTTCACGGAGGGCTTAAAAGTCCATCGAAAACGAGATTATCCTTCTACCGGAACAACCGAAACATACGAACGATCATCTCTTTTCTTTTTGAATACTACTTTTCCATCAATTAAAGCATAAAGTGTATGGTCTTTTCCCATACCAACACCTTCAGATGGATTGTGTTTTGTGCCACGTTGACGAACGATGATATTACCTGCGATGCAAGCTTGACCACCGAAAATTTTAACTCCTAAACGTTTACTATGCGAATCACGACCGTTATCCGATGAACCCGCGCCTTTTTTGTGTGCCATTTCTTTCTAAATTAGGAATTAAGAATTAAGAATTAAGAATTTTTCATTCTAAATTTTCAATTTTTCATTCGGTTATTAATCTTCTTTTTTCTTAGTTGTTGTTTTTTTAGCTGCTGCTTTTTTTGGTGCTGCTGCCTTGGAAGCTGAACTTGTCGAAGCTTTAGCCGCTGCCTTTTTAGCGGGAGCTTTTGCTGCTTTTGCTTCAGCTACGGGGGCCTCTTCCGACGCTGCTACAGGTTTGTTTCTTAGGCCCTGAACACGTACAACGCGTTCTGCTTTTAATTCTTCCTGTAATTTATCGCCTTTAGCTAACACACCTTGAATTAAGATTTGTGTAAAGCTTTGACGGTGATTATTCCATTTTTGATAGCCTTTACGACGTTTCTTTTTGAAAATGATCACTTTGTCACCTTTAACGTGACTGATTACTGTGGCTGCTACGATAGCGCCTTCTACGGTAGGGTTTCCAACTGAAATTTTTCCGCCGTTATCCAAAAGGAAAACTTTGTCAAATTCAATTTTCTCGCCCTCGTTAGCCTCTAGGCGGTGAACGTAAACTTTGTTTCCACGTTCCACTTTAAATTGTTGCCCGGCTATTTCTACAATTGCGTACATTTAATTTGGTTTTTAATTGTTAATAAATTCCCTTAAAAAGGGACGCAAATATACTCAATTCTTATTTACCAGCAAATTTTTGGTCGCTGTTAATCAAATAAACGCTTAAAATAATGACTACGATGCTCAAAATCTGGGCAAAATTAACACTTTCGCTATCAAAAAGTCCCCATAAAACTGCTACAACGGGAATTAAATAGGTACAGCTACTCGCGAAAAGCACCCCGGCTTTTTTAATAAGTACATTAAATAGGATAACCGACAAAGCGGTTCCTACAATTGCAAGAATGGAAATATAGCCCAAAGAGGTCAGGGCACGGGGGTTTTCAGTTAAATGGGTGGTAAAGTCTGTAAATCCAAATAGATAAAGCAGTGCAAAGGGACCCGTAATTGTAAAAGCCCAGAGTGTTGCCTGCACAGAATTTAGGTCGCTCAGGTATTTTTTGATGCCGTTAACGCTTATGGCATAACAAAGAGTCGCAAGAACTATTAAAAGGCTGTAAATAATATTTTGAAAAGTGTCTTCTGTTTTATCAAAAAGCATCAGGCAGCTGGCAGCAATAAATCCTACAACTACGCCTGAGATCTTAACGCCCGAGGGTTTTTTCTTAAACCATAGGAGTGCTACCAGTACTGCAAACAAAGGCGTTAACGCATTCAGCATGCCGGCAAGACTACTACTGATTTGAGTCTCGGCTTTTGTAAAAAGAAATGCCGGAATCAGGTTTCCAAAAACTCCCATAATA
>Ga0335394_10001161_pt1 | contig 29230 bp, 27 predicted proteins | sample MAT03_FD_205741 | JGI IMG/M metagenome (GOLD analysis project Ga0335394, IMG submission 205741) | Freshwater microbial communities from Lake Fryxell liftoff mats and glacier meltwater in Antarctica - MAT-03 (spades assembly) (version 2) ...
GACCCCGACGACCGTCGTGGACGGCAAGAAGCGCTTCGCGCGCATCACCTGGGAGCGGCTCTCGCCGGTCGCCGCCGTCGCGCCCCATGCCGCCACCTCGCGCGCCGCCGTGGCCGGCACGTGGGAACTGGTCGATCACACGACGACGATGGCCGCTGGCGGGGTGCGTCGCAGCTTTGGCCCCACGCCGAAGGGCCTCTTCATCTTCAGCGCCGATGGCCACACCACCGTGCAGATCGTCAACCCCGAGCGACCGATCACCCCGCTCGACGCGGCGACCGAGGCCGAGGCCCGCGCGCTGCTGGGCAGCTACCTGGCCTACTTCGGCAGCTTCGACGTGGACCCGGCCACCAAGACGATCGTGGTGCATACGACGTCGGACCTGAACCCGATGAACAGCGGCACCGATCAGATCCGCTTCTACGAGATGGACGGCGACGTGATGTACTTGCAGCCGCCGCCGACGGCCGTGGCCGGCGGGCAGCAGGTGTCGCGCATCACCTGGCGGCGGGTGCGCTAGCCGGCGGCGGCTTCGCGGCCTCGAACACCGCCGGCGCCTGCGGCATCGCCGCGCCGTCGTGCCTCGGCTCAGAGGCGCCGAAGTGCACCCCGCCGGGCCCGTTCATCACGGCCTGGCCGTAGCCGAAGCCGCCAGTGCGCGGCGCCGACACGGCTAGCACGTGACCACGCGCGGTCAGCGCCGTGCGCGTGGCCTCGGGCACGAGCGCCTCGATGTCGAGATCGCAGCCTTCGAATGTGCCCTTCGTGAAGCGGCCCGCCTCGAGCGCCTGCTGGATCGTGAAGCCGTAGTCCACGATGTTCGACACGAACTGGGCATGCGCCTGGCCCTGGTTCCAGCCGCCCATGATGCCGAAGCCGATCTTCGTCTCGCCCTTCTCCATGAAGGCCGGAATGATGGTGTGGAGCGGACGCTTCCTGGGCGCGAGCGTGTTCGGCTGGTTCTTCTCGAGCGAGAAGAGGCCGCCGCGGTTCTGCAGCATGAAGCCGGTGCCCGGCGGCACGAGGCCGGAGCCGAACCCGCTGTAGTTGCTCTGGATGAGCGACACGATGTTGCCGTCCTGGTCCACGACCGACAGGTAGATGGTGTCGTGCCCCTGCGCGTCGGTCACCCCGCCGAGCCGGCCCGGCTGCACGTCGCACGACGCGCGTGAGGCATCGATGAGGCGGGCGCGCTCGGCCGCGCGGCCCTTGTCGAGCAGCGCTGTCGTCGGCACCGTGGAGAACCGCGGATCCCCGACGTGCTTCAGCATGTCCGCATACGCCAGCTTCTTTGCCTCGATCATCACGTGCATCGCGTTCGGGCTGTGGAAGCCGTACTCGCCAAGGGGATACCGCTCCATCAGGTTCAGCATCATCAGCGCGGCCACGCCTTGCGTGTTCGGCCCGATCTCGTAGACGTTCCACCCGCGGTAGTCGGTCTTGACCGGCGTGACCCATTCCGGCTGGTAGTCCGCAAGGTCCGCGGCCGTGAACGTGCCGCCCTGTTCCTTGGAGATCTGCAGAATGGCGTCGGCGGTCGGGCCTGTGTAGTAGCCGTCGCGACCTCGCTCGGCGATGCGCCTCAACGAGCCGGCCAGATCGGGGTTCTTGAACACCTCGCCCGCGCGAGGCGCGCGCGTGCCGTCGATGAGATAGGTCTTCTTCGAGTTCGGGTGCTCGCCGTGCATCCTGGCAGACCGCGCCCAGCCGGCCGCCACCACCTCCGTCACCGGGAAGCCGCGATCGGCGTAGTCGATCGCTGGCGCGAGGAGCTCAGAGAACGCCTTGGTGCCGAACTTCGTGCGCATCGCATCCCAGCCGGCCACCACGCCCGGCACCGTCACGGAGTAGATGCCCCGCTGCGGCATCTTCGTGATGCCCTTGGCCGCGAGGAACTCGGGCGTGACGCCGGTCGGCGCCCAGCCGCTCGCGTTCAGGCCATGCACGGTGCCGGTCTTCGCCTCGTAGTAGAGGATGAAGAGGTCGCCGCCGATGCCGCTGCCGGTCGGCTCCATCAGGCCGATCGCGGCGTTGGCGGCAATGGCCGCATCGATCGCGTTCCCGCCGCGTTCGAGGATCTGGACGCCGGCCCGGGCGGCCAGCGGCTGACTCGCCGCGACGATGCCCATCGTGGTGGCCACGACCGAGCGGCCCACGACCGGTGGCGACACCTTGGCGGCCTGTCGTCCCGACACGGCCACGCTCGCGCCGACCACCGCCCCGACCAGCGCCGCCATGGCCATCCTGTTCCGTCGCATAGGGCCTCCCAATCGCCGCGAGTCTACACCTCAGTGCCGCCGCCCGGAAGCGCCATTCGCAGCAAGTCCAGAGGTCCATGACGCCTTGGGCGGCGTCTCGCGGCGTCAGACCGGCGAGGTCTCTCCGCGCGGCATACCGCGCCGACTGTAAAGACCCTGAGCGGAAGATGCCGTCGATGACATGGCTCGATGCCGTCAGCGCTGCACGGTCTTCACCAGGCCATCGACGGCAAAGCCGTTGGCGCGAGCCGCGGCGACCGCAGATGAGTATGGCTCAGCGCTGAGCGTCGGCGTGCGTGCGAGGATCCAGAGATATTTTCGATCCGGCGAGCCGACGACGGCCCACGAATAGTCGTCGGCAATTCCGAGAATCCAGTAGTCCCCCCACACGAACGGCAGGAACGACAGCACAGCGGGCGCGAAACGCACCTTCAACTTCGCGGATGTCCGAGTATCGACCACACGCGCGATCCCCTGCGCGTCGGTGCGCGTGCCATCGGCGATCCGGCACCGGTTCACGACCGTGATCCGTCCGTCAGGACGCATGGTGTAGTTGGCCGTGACCTCGCCGACGCACTGGCGCTGGAAGCGGTTCGGGAATCTTGCCAGTTCGAACCAGTCGCCAACGTAGCGCGGCAAGTCCACGGCTGGCACTGTCTGCACCGGCGCCTGCGACGGCCCCTGCGCTGACACCATCAGCGTGAGCGTGACCACGCCTGCGACAACATTGTGCATCATGAGGAAACTCAGACCGGTGCGGCGTAGTATGGGACGTTCCAGGGCTCGACGCAGAACAGCACGCCTGTGGGCGAGCTTTCCATGTGCGCCTCGCCGGCCTGGGCGTGAAGTGTGACCGGCGCCAGGAAGCACTCGGCATGTTGGGCGTAGTAGGACAGGATGTCGGCGCTGAGTGTCACTTCGCCCCGCGCCTCGTTGATGCGCTTGCGCATCTCGAGCGTTTCCAGCGTGGCGAAGTCATCGACATGGGCGCGTAGCAAGGCCGCCGCCTTGGTGACGACCACCGCGCGCTCCGCGTAGCTCGTGTGCTTCCAGGTCTGGAAGCACGTCTCGGCTGCAACCAGCGACTGCTCGAGCGCGGCAGGGCTCATGTGCTCAAAGCTCTTGAGTAGCTTGCCGTCGTTGGGGTTCACGCTTTGATACGCAATGCATGGACTGCACGACAATCGTGCCACCCAGAGCGAGGCAGCGTCCGTCGTAGCCTTCCAGGCCTCGACCTGGGCCGCGTCGTACAGTCCTGGAATCCGTGGGTAGCCGAGGCCGTTGGGGTCTCGGCGAGGTGCCTTCGGTGATGATTTGCCCCGCCGTCGCACGCTGGCCATAGTAGGTCGCCATCAAAGCGTCCGGGGTGTGCTCGAGGGTCGCCCGGCTGCGTGTCATTGGCGCCATCACCTCGCGATTGGCAAGGTGGAGCGAGCGGGCGGAGAACGGTTCGAACAGCATGAAGGCAGTGTGTACGACAGTTCGCTCGATCGTCTGTGCCAATCAGCACAGTGCGTTCTACGACCTATCTCCACGTCGCACGTCGGGGCCGGCGTTCCGCTGCCCGCCGCGGCGGTCGCGTCGCCAGAACGGTCCCGTCTTGCGGATCTTCGGCCGGCCAGGCTCGCCCCTACTCGCGCCACCGTCGAATGGCGTGACATCGCGGAGAGCGGCGTCACCGCGTCGACGGCGCGGGGCCACGAACCGGAGCGTCGGCCACGACTGCTTCAGCGTCTGTTCGTACAGGAACCGGACCGCGCACAGGGCGATCGTGGCCGTCGTGCGCGCGACCTGCTTCTCGACGAGGCGCTGCCCATCGCCCGCCAGATCGCCGAGGCGCTCGAGGCCGCGCACGAGGCCGGGATCATCCACCGCGATCTCAAGCCCGCCAACATCAAGCTGCGCGACGACGGCACCGTGAAGGTGCTGGACTTCGGGCTCGCCAAGGCTGCCCGACGTCGCGCCCGACGCGCTCGGCGAGGGCGCAACGATCGCGTCGCCCGCGCTCACCATGCGCGGCGTGATCCTCGGCACCGCCGCCTACATGGCGCCCGAGCAGGCGAAGGGGACACCCGTCGATCGCCGTGCCGACATCTGGGCGTTCGGGCTGCGGGCGTGCCCCGTGGCGGTGCCGTTGTCGACGGCAGCCGTTGATGTCGTCGTCGGCTGGGGCGACAGGCTGCGTGTCGTGGCCAAGTCTCCCACCGCTCTGCCGTAGGTGCCCTGCGCTCTCCCGTAGGGGCCCGGCACGAGAGCCGCCCCCGACGTAGCACGTCCGTTTGATAAACTGTGACGGCAGTGTCCCTCAACATGACAGAACCGTCGCGCTCTCCTCGCTGGCTCCTCCCGCTTCTCCTGCTTCTGTTCTTTGGCTCGGGCGTCTGCGCGCTCGTCTACCAGGTGATGTGGCTGCGGCTGCTCGCCCTCGTCTTCGGCGTGACCGTCTACGCCGCAAGCACAGTGCTGGCCGGCTTCATGGCCGGACTGGGCGTTGGCAGCCTGGTCGCCGGGCGGCTGGCCGCGCGCATTACCCGGCCGCTGGCGGCCTTCGGCCTAGCCGAGGTGCTGGTCGGCGTGACCGCCTTCATCTCGCCCCTGCTGCTCGACGCGCTGACCCGCGTCTGGGTCACGATGCATCCGTCGCTGCCCGAGTCCCTGGCCCTCGTCACCCTCATCCGCTTCGTGGTGGCGTTCCTGGTGCTGATCGTGCCCACCTCGCTGATGGGCGCGACGCTGCCGCTGGTGATCAAGTCAGCCGTCGCGCGGGAGGATCGCATTGGCGGGCGCATCGGCCTGCTCTACGCCATCAACACCACCGGCGCCATCGTCGGCGCCCTGGTCGCCGGGTTCTACCTGATTTCGGAAGCGGGCGTCGAGTGGTCGTTCCGGGCGGCGGCGCTCACCAACATCATCATCGGCATCGTCGCGCTGGTGGCAGCGTACGCCATGCCCCCGCAAGTCGCTGCCGGTCGCGGCGCCACTGTAGACGCGCCTCGTGCGCCCCACGCGCCTGACCCGCTGGCACTCACGTCAGGCCAACGACAGGTCGTGCTGTGGACGTTCTTCGTCTCGGGCCTGATGTCGCTGGCGCTCGAGATCATCTGGTTCCGCATGCTGGTGGTGTTCCTGCGGCCGACGGCGTATGCCTTCACCATCATGCTGGCCTGCGTCCTCACGGGCATCGCGCTCGGCAGCGCGCTGGCTGCGCCCATTCTGCGCAAGCGCGGGCGATGGTTGCCCGTGCTGGCAGTAATCCAGGCGCTGGCCGGGGTCGCCGCGGTGCTGTCGTTCAACGCGCTGACCCGTAGCCAACAGCTGATCGACGTGGCCACGCCGTGGTTCGACCGGCTGGGACTGAACACCTACCTCGCGCCGCTGGTCGCATCGAGCATGGTCGCCATGCTGCCGACCATGCTGCTGCTCGGCCTGGCGTTTCCGATTGGCCTGTCGCTGTGGACGGGTGACGACACCAGCGACGAGACCAGCCGCCGCGTCGGTACGTTCTATTCCCTGAACGTGTTCGGCGCCATTCTCGGATCGGTGCTCGCCGGGTTCGTCTTGTTGCCGGCGATTGGCACCCGTCACAGCCTGATCGCGGTGTCGGCGCTCGCCACGACCTCGAGCATCGCGCTGGCCTGGTCGCAGCGCCGCACGCGGCCGTCGCTGGCCTACGCCATCGCCGGCCTGGCGCCGGTGCTGTTCGGCATCGGCGCCTACTACGCCGTCGATCCGTTCGACGTCGCCTTCGCACGCTTCCACCGCCGCGAAACGCTCGTGTGGCGCGCAGAAGGTGTGCAAACCACCGTGGCCGTGCACGATCGCGCGGACAACCCGCCCATGCGCATCATGTACCTGGACGGCAACCACCAGGCCAACAACTCACCCGCCACGGCCTTCGTGCATCACCGCATTGGGGCATTGCCTGTCATGCTGCACCAGGCGCCGACCACCGCGCTGGTCGTCGGCCTCGGCGGCGGCGCCACGCCCGGCGCAGTCGCCCGCCACGACGTCGACGTCGACGTCGTCGAACTGTCGGCTGCGGTCGTCGCCGGCTCCGCCTACTTCAAGGACATCAACTTCGACCTGCTGTCACGGCCCAACGCGCACCTGCGCGTGGACGACGGGCGCAATTTCCTGATGATGCGCCGCAAGAAGTACGACGTGATCACGGCCGACATCATCCTGCCGCGCCACGCCGGCGCCGGATCCCTCTACTCGAAGGAATACTACGAACTGGTGCGCGATGCGCTGGCCGAGGGCGGGCTCGTCATGCAGTGGAACGGCGGCGACTCGATGACGGAGTACAAGCTGCTGATGCGCACGTTCCTGTCGGTGTTCCCGTACACGACGTTGTGGGGCGACGGCAGCCTGATGCTGGGCAGCATGAAGCCGTTCACGCTGAGCCAGAGCGCCTACGAGGCACGGCGGGCCGGGTTCGAATTGTTTCCGTGGGACCTGGCGACCCTCAAGCGCATCTATGTCGCCGGCACCGACGACATCAAGGCCTTCGTCGGCGACGGCCCAATCCTGACCGACGACAAGCCGGTGATCGAGTATTTCCTGTCGCTGCCGAAGAATGACGAGCCCGGGCGGTACACGGGCCCGGGCGGCGTGTTCGAAAAGATCCTGACGCCGTAGGACTGGCCCTTCGGCTTCGCTCCGAGCTCACCGGATCGTCTGGATGTCGAGCCGCGTCCGCCTCTCTACGCGATCCCGCTTCGCTGCTGCAGTCTCACGCGCAGCACCGACGGCGAGATCGGCACCTCCGCCACGACCATCAGGAACCGTGTCGCATCCGCCGACACGTCGTAGTTGGCAAGCGTCACCGTCCCGGCGACGTAGCGCCCTTCGAACAAGGTCGTCGGAATCCCTGCCTGCGCGATCCCGCCGCTCACATCGATCCGCATCAACCGATGGCCGCTCCTATAGAACAGCTCCGACCCGTCGCGCGACCACTGTGGTTCGGTGCCACCCTCCGTCGAGAGCTGCCGCCGTCCTGTGGCATCCGGAAACGCCACCACGACCACCTCCGCACGTCCGGATTCGTCGGTCACGTAGGCGAGGCAGCGACCGTCCGGCGAGAGTGCCGGCGCATACTCGTTGAACCGCGTGCGGATGAACGGCTGCACGCGTTCGGCCGCGCGGTCGAGCACCCAGAGATCCGCGCCCGAGTCTGGGTGGTACTCCGTGAAGACCAGCGTTGCGCCATCCGGCGACCATCCGCCGGCGACTTTGTCGAACTCGCTCGCGATCAGCAGTTCGGGTGACGCCGACAGGTCCGGATGCAGCGTGAACAGATTGGCGGCCCCCGCTCCCGCGGCGGTCGAGGCGCCGGCCGGGCTCGCGCTGAAGGTGACCGTGCTCTCGTCCGGTCCCCAGACCGCCGCGAAGTTCTCTCCCGCGAACGTCAACCGTCCGAGGGTGCCGCGCGTGATGTCGAACAGCCACAGGTCGGAACTTCGGCTCCGCAGGCCGAGGACGATGCTGCGGCCATCTCGCGAGAACCGCGGCTCCTCCAGCGAATCGCCGCTCGTGAGGCGTGCCACTTCCTGTCCGCTCCGGTCGACACACACGAGTGAGCGTTGAAGCGTCTCGGCTCCGCCCGACACGTGCACGAGCAGGCCGGTATCGGAACAGTCGAAATGCGCGACGCCGGTCGCGCTCGTCGCCACGCCGTGCTGAACGACGCGCGGGGGCGCATCGACCGCTACGTTCGCCGGGTCGAAGGGCGCGACGAACAGCGATCCGCCGCGCGCCCACACGAGCTGGCCATCGGCGTAGCGCCCGTCGGTGGCATGGTGCAGGATCACCGAATGTCGTGCCGAATCGGCACCCGAGAGTGCGAGTCTCGCCTCGTCGAATGAGGTGGCGTCCGCCATGCCGATGGTGAAGATGACGCGCCCATCAGGGAGCGCGTGTGGCCATCGGTGCGTCCGCTCACCGCCGTCGAAATCGAGCGTCGTGATTGGCACTGCAGTGCCGCCTGAGCTCGGCACCCTCCAGAGTCCCGTCGCCGGCCCGGGCGCATAGACGACGTGGCCCGTCGTGGTGCAGGTTGCGCCGCGGACGTCCGCAACCTCCGTGAGCACGAACGGCGGTCCGCCGTCGGTGGCCACCTTCAGCAGTCGGCGGCCGGCCTGAAAACCAATCCATCGTCCATCCGGCCAGAAGAAAGGATGGCTCGCGCCCTCCGTCCCCGGAATGGGGGTGGCGTCAAAGCGGTCCAGGGGCCGGAGATACAGTCGCGTCGTGGCGCTGTCGGCCGCGACATACGCGACCAGCGTGCCGTCGCGCGATACGGCGACGATCGCCGACGGCGACGCGGCTGGCAGCCGCGCGCCGGCGATGGCAATCTCGAGACGCGCGGTGGCGTGCCCCCCTTCGTGCAGAGTGACGCGCCCAGCCCGCGCGGCCGCCGGATTGACATCAGGAGACGCCGTCACCGGCGCCACGAACTGGTAACCGCGCCGCGGCACTGTCGCGATGTACGGTGTGTCGTCGCGCTGGCCGAGCAGCTTTCTGAGCGTGAAGATCTGCTGGCTGAGGTTTGCCTCTGCGACGACCGTGGCTGGCCACACGGTGCGCAGCAGATCGTCCTTGTCCACCGTGTGCCCCGCGCGATCGAGCAGCGCGAGGAGCACGTCGAACGCGCGGCCGGTGACCGGCAGCGGCTGGTCGTGGAGTGTGAGGACGCGCCGCGCCGGATCCACGCAAAATGGACCGAACCTGTACATTTGAAGATTCTTGAAGGTTTTTGACGGCTGCATTGAAGACATTGGAAATGCGTGCGGCCATGATGTGCAACGAACACGGCGGTCTTCACAGCATATCTGGAGGAAAAGCCAATGGCAGTCTACATGGTGGAACGGGATCTGAAGGGCATCACGATGCCGGAGCTCGCCGGCGCGCAGCAGGCGGCGATTGCCGCCTCGCAGCGGTTCACCGCCGACGGCACGGCGGTGCGGTACATCCGAAGCACGTTCGTGCCCGGCGAAGCGCGCTGCATGTGCCTGTTCGACGCGTCGAGCGCCGACGATGTCAAGAAGGTCAACGACGCGGCGCAGTTGCCGTACACACGGATCGTCGAAGCGCTCGACCTGACGCCCGCGTCGTAGCGCGCACCGCGAGTCCAAGGCGGAGCCGCAAGGCTCCGTCGCGGCGTGTGCAGCCGCCGGGTCTAGTGTCCTGAGTCGGGACGCTTGCGCGTCAGGTCGTCGACCCAGAGGTCGCCGATGTCGTCCTGCCAGCAGAACATGAGAGAGACCGGCCGTCGGTGGACACGCTGTTTGAAACGATCGATCCCCGGCGGTCGCGCAGGTCTGTCAACGGTCGCTCGTGGTGACCGGTGACGTCGACCACTGTTGCCCGCGCTGAATGAAGACGAGCGTCTGGACCCGGGTTGGTCGTCACCTGGGTCCACGCCCCGCAGGCCGCGGGCACCGTCCGGATGTCGCGATTCACGATCGCCGGCGACAGCGGACAGGGCCTTCAGGGCAACCTCGCGCTTCAGCTTTGAGTCTTTCGCGCGATCCACCTCGCCCATACCTCCGGCGCCCGGGGTCGAGAGGATTTCGTGCGCGCCGAGACGAGAGCCGGGGGGACTGGCGAGGCGTGAGTCTAGGCGTGAACGGCCGAGGTTCGCATATCATCCACCCTCATTTCAGGGGTGACCGTTTGCGCGTTCGCGACGACGAGGGCGAGCAACGTGAGGATGAGCGTTCGCAGGGCTGTTCTGGCCAAGATTCGCGCCGCGTTGGGGAGCCTCGACCAGGCACGGAAGATCGTGAAGGTCGTGACCACGGTGAACGCCGCTCCAGGATTCACGGAGCTTCCTCAGATGGCCAACGATTGGCAGGCACGCCCGTTCGGCCATCGGCGTCGCGGAGCTTCCGAGGCGTCGCCATCTGCCGGGTTGTCACCAGCCGACATGACCGCGATCAGAGCGACATCGGAGCGCTGGGTGGCGGCGGTGCGTGCCGGACGTTGGGCGGATGCGGCCGCTACCTGGTTGGGCGATACCTCGACATCCGTCTGAAGCAGGCGGACGGCACCCGACTGTTCTGCCGTGATGTGGTGACACCGGTATCGCAGCCATGACCGCTCGGGGCTGCATCGTCTATATGAGTTGCTGGCGCGACACGCTAGAATCGCGTCGTGGATTAGCGCCAGAACCTGGTGGCGGCGCTGGCCGCCGGCGCCGACGGGCAGCTGGCCGTGATGTTTGGCCGCGGCACGCCACACCGGCCATCGCCGCAGCGATCTCGACCTCGGCGTGAGCGGTGTTGCGCCTCACCGATGGGCGCCGCTGGCCCGCCGCTTCACCGCGGCCGCAATGGCACGCCTCGAGGCCGGTCATGGTCCGGCCTGACGTCGCCAGAGCCAGGATTGGCCGGGCCACCGCGCGGTTGCAAGGCGCCGAGGGCATCTTCAGTCGCGACGCCGAAGATCGCGGTGTGATCGACCGGGCCGTCGCGGATCGGTTGCGCGAGGGCGTCGGGTTGCGCAACCGCATCGCGCACGGCTACGCGCTTCTCGACTACCAGCGGGTCCGCTCCGAGGCGCTCATCGGCATGCCGGCGATGCGCGCGTCTGGCCGCGGTCGGGCGCGAGATTCACCGGGCCGCAGCATCTCGTGCGCCTTGCCGCGGCGCCATGCCTCTCGCGAGCGGCCCTACTTCGACGGCGGCCGACAGGCCGTGGCCAGCATCGTCACCGAGGTGACGTTCAGGCGACTCACCGGCGTCGCCCGCACGTAGAGACCCTTCACCAGCACGGTGTGGCCCTTGTGGCTGGGCAGGTCGAACTCCGAGATGCCGATCAGCCGAACGCGGCTCTTGCCGGTGGTGGGCCCGGTGTACGGCTGGCCGCTCGGCGGCGCATTGGCGATGCTCGGCACCGGCTCAGTGGCGCTCGTGAGCAGCCAGGTGCCGGCCGGCTGCTCGGTCACACACCCGGCCACGGCCACGATCGGCACCTTGTCGGACGAGGGCGCCTGCGCGGCGGCTGCGCCCACCGCGGACATCGACACGGCGGCGGCAATCAGGACACGGTTCATCGCGAGGCCCCTTCCTTGCGCCACCATGGGTTGCCGAAGTTGGTGGCCGGCCCACCGTCCACCGAGAGGTGACTCTGCGTGCGGTAGTTGTAGGGGGAGAGCAGCCGCATCACGCTGTTCATACGCACCTGCTGGCCCCTGGCGGTGAAGGCCTCGCCGTCGAGGCGAATCGTGAACTGGCCGCCGAGGTCGCCGTTCACCGTGCCCTTCTGCGTGAAGGCGAAGCCGCGGCTGTCGGTGACGCTGCGGGTGAGGGTCTTGGCCTCGCGCTGGTACTCGAGCACCTCGGTGATGGCGACCGTGCCACGCGAGTTCTCGGCCTCGGTCTTCGCCTCGAACGTCGTCGGGCCCTTCTGCGTGTAAGTGGTCACGCCGGTCAGGACGTCGGCCGGCCCGAGCGGGCTCTCCGGGTAGTCCCAAATGACGTTCCAACTGCCCTTGAAGTAGGCCAAGAAGTCGAGCAGCGGTGCCGGGTCGTCGGGCTGGGTGGGCCGGCCGAGGGTCGGCACCTGGCTGGTCGGCTTTTCCTGCGCCAGGGCGACGCCAGGCGCGGCGATGGTCGCGGAGAGGATGAGCGCCGCCACTGCGACGCAAGGAACAACGCTCTGCATGATCGGCCTCACAGACGAGGGGCCTCACCACCGTGGTGAAGCCCCGGGTGTTGCGCGTGGCGCGGTGCGCCGCTACCGGCGCTGCTGCTGCTCGGTGGCCGGGCGCTTGTTCTTCACCAGATCGTGGCTGTCCACCGAGAACTGGGTCGTCGGCTGGTACATCTCGTCCCAGCTCTGCTCGCTCCAGTAGACCTCTTTCTCGGGGGCCGGGTTCCAGCGGTTCTTCGCCGAGTTGTCGAAGATCGCCACGTTGGTGATCTTGCTGCCGGCCGGCACCCGCAGCGGCCGCGCCAGCTCGTACTGGATCTGCCAGTTGAAGTCGAAGTTGGGCACGTCGAGGATCACTTCCTCGCGGCCGTCGGGATAGGTGATCCACCACTTCATGCTCTTACCGCGCAGATGCATGTGCGGGGTCAGCGCGTAGAGGGTGATCGCCTCGTTCACCGGGGTGATGCCCATCATCTTGAAGTTGCCCTCGTAGGGCGGGATTACCGGCGTCTTGCCCCGCTTCCCGGTGGTGTCGTCCGACTCGTAGACCACTTCCCTGCCCATCGCAAAGTAGAGGCCGCGCCCGCCGCTGCCGGGTATTGGATCGCCGGCCTGCAAATTGAGCACTTCATGGCGCACCGCGCCCTTGTTCCACCACAGGCCCAGCTTGCTGCGGTCGACCTCGGGCTGGCCGGTGGGGTTGTAGTGCATCACCCACCGGACGTACTTGCCGGCCGGGATCCGCTTGGCGTAACCCTCGGGGTGCTGCTCGTAGCCGCGGCCGGGCACGTAGGAGATGATCTTGTCGGCACCGGCCAGCGGCGTGCCGTCACCCGAGGTGGCCTTCTTGCCCATCGGCACGGAGGGCGCAATCTGCTTGCCCTGCGGGTCGTACATGTAGCCGTCCTTCACCGTGTGGCCGTCGGGGATATCGATGATGTAGACGCCCGAGTGGTGCACCACGCTGAAGTTGCTCGGCCGCATCTCGACGCCGGCCGCCCATTTGTCCTCGCTGAACGGGATCTTCTCGTAGAAGTAGAGGTAGGGCTCCTGCGCGTCGGGCTTCACCGTCCATTCGATCGGCTGCTCGAACACGAAGTCGGGCTCGCCCAGCTGCCAGCCGCTGGCGAAGGTCGGCGCCGGTGGGGCATCGGCCGGGTTGCCGCGCGGCGCGCCGGCGTTGGACCAGGCGGCGATTGTGTCGATCTGCTGCTGCGAAAGGCTGCGGTCGTTGCGGAACTTCATGCTGGCATGCGGGTCGGCGGCCCACGGCGGCATCTCGCGCTTGACCACCTTGTCCTTGATCGAGCGGGCCCACGGCCGGGTGGTCTCGTAGCTGAGGAACGACATCGGGCCGATCTCGCCGGGCCGATGGCAGCTGACGCAGTGGTTGTTGAGAATCAGCGCCACGTCCTTGTGGAACGTGATGCCTGACGCCGCGGCCGGCGTCTGGGCCTGGGTGGACACGCCCACGGTGGCGGCCACCGCGAGAATCGACGAACCGGCCAGCACGAACAGCGCTCGCTTCATGTCAGGCTCCTGATGAGGAGATCCGCGCCGACGTTCGATTTTTTGTCGGCTAACGGTGTAGGGTCCACGTTTTCGCGCCGATTGGCAAGTGAAATTCCGCCGCCCCGACATGCTGCCGCCCTCGCTCATGCGTCCCGCCGTGCTCGGTTGCTGGTGTGGCTCGTAAGAGACAGCCGCATGCGCCAGTTTCCCCTGCGCCGCCGCCCGCTATCTCGACAGGGTCGCAGCCAGGCGCTTGAGCGTCGCCAGCTCGTTCTTCTCCACCACGCCGAACGCCGTGGTGCGCTCCGCGATCCCCTCGGTGAGCCGCTTCAGCAGATCCCTGGCGCCGTCGGTGGGTGGCCCATCCCCCATCGACGCGAACCCGAGCAGCTGGGCCAGCTTGCTGTCGATGCCGGTGGGGTTGGCGATGAGATCCTGGCCGGCGCGGGCACGGTACTGCACCAGCCGTTCTTCAATCGTGTAGAGGCGGTTGTTCAAATCGGTCATCGCCTGGTCGAGCAGCGCCTGCGATTCGGGTGTGCGGCCGCGGCGCGATTCCTTCGCCTTCTTCACGAGCGCTTCGGCCTCGCTGCGCGTGTCGCGCACGCGCTTCACGACACTCATGGTGTCGGTGAGCTTGTCGCGCACCTCCATGAGGAACGCGAACTGCGACTCCAGCTCGGCGTCGCTGTAGGTGAGGCGCGGATCCTTCACGATCGTCGCCGTCGTCCGGGTCTGCACGCCGTTCACCGCCAAGGCGAGCGTGTAGGTGCCCGGCGCCGCCATCGGCCCCACGGCGCGTCCCTGGAACACCGCTCCGGGCAGCACCGTCGAGGCCGGGTAGCGCATGTCCCACAGGTAGGCGTTGGCGCCCGCGCGCGCGATCGGCCGGCGCGGTCCGCCGGGCGCCACGCTCGGCGGGTCGAGCGTGATGGTGCGCACCACGCCAGCGCCAGGGCCGGATCCGTCCTTCGAGATCGTGAGCGTGACGGGGCCCGTCGGCGCCTCCTTCAGATAGAACGGCACCACGACGCCCGCAGGCGGGTTTGCGCCGTCGACGTTCGGCGCCGCGACGACGTTGCCGGCGAGCGACGCGCCCCGCCCGTAGCGCACGGTCGTGCGTGGGGCGAACAGCTGCACCGCGTCGGTCAGCGCAGCGGGCGTCAACTGGTGCAGGAGCGCGACGTTGTCGAGAATCCAGAGCGAACGGCCGTGCGTGGCGGCCACCAGATCGCCGTCCTTGACCAGCAGGTCGTGGATGGGCACCACGGGCAGATTGAGCTGGAGCGGCTGCCAGCGCGCGCCGTCATCGAACGACACGTAGACGCCCGTCTCGGTGCCGGCGTAGAGCAGGCCCTTGCGTTTCGGATCCTCGCGGATGACGCGGGTGAAATCGGTCGCCGGAATGCCGTCCACGATCTTCGTCCAGGTCTTGCCGTAGTCCGCCGTCTTGTAGAGATAGGGCAAGGTGTCCTGCAGCTTGAAGCGCGTGGCCGCCACGTAGGCGGTGCCCGCGTCGTGCGCCGACGGGTCGATGATGCTGACGAGCGCGAACTCGGGCAGGCCGGGCGGCGTCACCTTCGTCCACGAGGTGCCGTGGTCGCGCGACACCTGCACGAAGCCGTCGTCCGAGCCGGCCCAGAGCACACCGGCCTGTTTGGGCGATTCGGCGAACGCGAAGATCGTGGCGTACCACTCAGGACCGTAGGCCTCGCGCGTGATCGGCCCCCAGAACTCGCCCGGCGCCGGATTCAAATACGACGGCGTCTTCTCGAGCGTCTTGGGATCGGCGCGCGTGAGATCCGGGCTGATCACCTGCCAGCTCTGGCCCTCGTTGCGGGTGCGGTGCACCATCTGCGACGTGACGTAGAGCGTCTGCGGATCGTGCGGCGACACCATCACCGGATAGGTCCACCAGAAGCGGAAGTTGATGTCGGCCGCGCCCCAGCCGTAGTGCGTCTCGGGGTTGGGCGAGATGTCGCGCACCTGTTTGGTGCGCCGGTCGTAGCGGTGCAGCCAGTGGTGGTCGGCGGCGTAGACGATGTTCGGATCCGTGGGGTGCGGGGCCACATAGCCGTCCTCGCCGCCACCGACCGTCTCCCAATCCTCGATGGTGATGCGGCCGTGGTCAGATCGGCTCGGCACCGAGATGGTGGTGTTGTCCTGCTGGGCGGCGTAGAGCCGGTAGGGCACCTGGTTGTCGGCGGCCACGTGATAGAGCTGCGCGGTGGGCTGGTTGAGGATCGGGGACCACGACTTGCCGCCGTTGAAGGTGACGGTGGCGCCGCCGTCGTTGCCGTTGATCATCCGCAGCGGATCCTGCGGGTCGATCCACTGGTCGTGGTTGTCGCCGTGCGGCGCGGCCACTTCCTGGAAGTTGGTGCCGCCGTCGGTCGACTTCCACAGGTTCACGTTGAGCGCCCACAGCACGTCGGCGTTCTTGGGGTCGGCGAAGATGTGGTGGTAGTACCACGGCCGCTGCGTGAGGTCGGCGTTGTCGGTGAGGTGGGTCCAGGTGTCGCCGCCGTCGTCGGTGCGGTAGATGCCTTGATCGGCGCCCGCGGCGTCGATGATCGCCCACACGCGGTTGGGCCGCGACGGCGACAGCGCGATCCCGATGCGGCCCTTGTCGCCCTTGGGCAGGCCGGCCTTGGTGCTCAGGTCGGTCCAGGTGTCGCCGCCGTCGGTCGACTTGAAGATGGCGGTGCCGGGCCCGGCGCTGCGGAAGCCCCACGGATAGCGCCGCAGTTCGAGCGTGGTGGCGTAGATCACGTTCGGGTTGCCCGGGTCCAGCACCAGGTCGATCGCGCCGGCGTTCTCGTTCCTGTAGAGCACCTTCTGCCAGGTGCGTCCGCCGTCTTTCGTGCGGTAGACGCCGCGGTCGGGATGCGGGCCCCACGCATCGCCGAGCGCCGCCACGAACGCGATGTCGGGATTGGTGGGATGCACCTGCAGGCGGCCGATTTGCCTGGTCGTCTCGAGCCCGAGATGGGTCCAGGTCTTGCCGGCGTCGGTCGACTTGTAGACGCCGTCGCCGTACGACGCGTTGCCGCGGATGCACCCCTCGCCCATGCCGACGTAGACGACGTCGGGGTTGGACGGAGCCACGGCAATGGCGCCGACCGACCCCGCCTTGAAGAAGCCGTCCGACACGTTGGCCCAGTTGAGCCCGCCGTCGTCGGTCTTCCAGACGCCGCCGCCGGTCGTGCCCTGGTAGAAGGTGAACTTGTTGACCGGATCGCCGCTCACGGCCACCACCCGTCCGCCGCGCGATGGGCCCACCGAACGCCAGCGCAACAGGTCGAGGTACGACGCATCGACGCCCGCCGAGGGCTGCGCGGCCGCCGTCACCTCGACCTGCGGCACCTGCACGAGGGCGGAAAGAAGAACGGCGGCAAGGGCAAGACGAGACCGGGTCATGGCATGTGCTCCAGAAGTTGGGGCCACGATACCACGCGCGATTTCGAGCGACCGGCGCGTGCACCGGCGCACCGCCGCCCGTCGACCGTATAATTCCCGGCACCTCGGCCCTGCGCAATGGGCCCCACGCGGGAGATGGCCATGAGTGTGAATCGTCGCAAGTTCGTCCAGCTTTCGGCATTAGCCGCGACTGCCAGCACCCTGCGCGTCGCCACGTCTGCCGCACAGCAACCGGCGGCACCGCCGGCGCCGGCGGTATTCACGCCGCTCCGGCGCAACGTCGGCATCTTCAACCAGCGGGGCGGTACGATCGGCTGGCTGGTCAGCGCCCACGGCCTGCTGGTGGTCGACACGCAGTTCGCCGACACCGCACCGAATCTGCTGGCGGGCCTGAAGGAACGCAGCCCGCGTCAGATCGATGTGCTCATCAACAGCCACCACCATCCGGATCACACCGGCGGCAACGGCGTGCTGCGTCCCGCCGTGAAGCAGATCGTCGCACACGTGCGCTCCAGCGAGAACCAGAAGGCGCAGGCCGAGCGCGCCAAGGCGCCGATGACGCTGCCCGACGTAACCTTTCCTGACACGTGGAGCGTCACCCTCGGCGACGAGACGATCCGCGCCAAGCACTGGGGGCCGGCGCACACCGGCGGCGACGTGGCGATTCATTTCGAGCAGGCCAACGTCGTGCATCTCGGCGACCTGCTCAACAACCGCGGCTATCCCAACGTCGATGCGCCGGCCGGCGCGTCGGTGCACGGCTGGATGCAGGTGCTCGAGAAGATGGCCGCGGCGTATCCGGCCGACGCCCTCTACGTGTTCGGACATGCCGAGGCCGGGCATCCGTTCATCGGCACGCGCACCGACCTGCACTACCAGCGCGACTACTTCACGGCCGTCGTCGCGATGGCCCGGGACGCGCGGCGTAGCGGCAAGAGCCGCGACGAGCTGGCCAAGGTCGAGGTGCTGCCGAAGTTCGAGCACTTCGGCGGCACGAAAGCGCGGCTCGGCCTGGCGCTGACCATCGCCTACGACGAGCTGGCCACCGTCAGGTAAGGCGGAACGCCAGCTCGCCGAGCTTCTCCACGCTGCACACCACCCGGTCGCCGGCCTCGAGCCACACCTGCTCGGCTTTCGGCTTGCCGAAGATGACGCCGTGCGGCGTGCCCGTGAAGAGGATGTCGCCCGGCCTGATGGTCATCATCCGCGAGGCGAAGCTGATCATCTGGCGGCAGTTGAAGATCATGTCGCTCGTGTTCCAGTCCTGCCGCTGCTCGCCGTTGACCCGGCACTCGAGCCGCAGGTTGTTGGGGTCCCCCACCAGGTCGCTCGTCACCAGATGCGGCCCGAGCGGCGCGAACCCATCGAAGGTCTTACCGATCATGAACTGCGTCGTGAGGTACTGCAGGTCGCGGGCCGAGAAATCGTTGCCGGTGCAGTAGCCGGCCACGTAGTCGAGCGCCTCGGTTTCAGACACATTGTGGCACTGGCGCCCGAACACGACGACGAGTTCGATCTCGTAGTCGAAGTGCTTCGCGACAGACGGCAGCGCAATCGTGCCGCCGTGGTGATTGAGCGAGTTGTTGAACTTGTTGAAGAGGATCGGGTTGGCGGGAATCGGCGTGCCGGTCTCGGCCGCGTGGCGCCGGTAGTTGAACCCCATCATGATGATCTTCTCGGGGCGCGTCACGAGCGGCGCGTGCAGCACGGCGCTCTCCTGCAGATAGAGCCGGGCCGGGCCCTCGGCCGCCGCGGCCACCACGCGTGACAGCAGCCCACCCTTCCCGTGCTGCAGCAGATCGTCGGTGTCCACCGGCGCCGGCAGTTTGTACAGCGCGGCTGCCGCCGCCACGTCGAGGACGCCGCGCGGCTGATTGACGCCGAGCCGTGGTCCCGCGGCGGTGCGCATGTTCAGCAGCGTCATGTTGCGCGGCATCTCGAAGGCCGCGGGCGGAGCTTTCGCGGCCTGCGCCGCGACCGACCCAGGCGCGAGCGTCGCGACCGAGGACGCCAGGCCCGTGGCGGTGGTCCTCATGAACGTGCGGCGATCTGAATCCATGGCGTCTCCCGCGGCCCATCGAATGCATGCGCCCACGGCATCTTATACGGACGTTCGCTTGCTCGAGCCACCCATTGGGACGAGAATCAGATGCGCGGCGGAGACGGCATCGCGAGGGGTTGCCGCCAGTCACCATCCGAACCCGAGGTCCCAGATGCTGATCCGTATCGGCTACGACATCCGCTTCGACCTCGATGTGCCGGCGCCGGTGGTCGCGATGTTGAGCGTGCACCCCTCGCGACGGCAGAATCTGCAGGCACCCGGGGTGGCCGCGCGTGCAGGACGAGGCGGTCCGGCGTGAAGGGATTCAGAGACGGTGGCGCGCAGCTGTCCGCTCAGCAACTCGACCGCTACTTGGCCCGCATCGGGCTGTCGGGCCCGCGTCCCCCCACGCTGGCCACTCTGCGGGCGGTGCATCGCGCGCATCTACTGGCCATTCCCTACGAGAACCTCGACATCCACCTGGGTCTGCGGACCACGCTCGACCCCGAGACGATGTTCACGAAGCTCGTGGACGAGCGGCGCGGCGGCTGGTGCTACGAGATGAACGGCCTGCTCGGCCGCGTGCTGGAATCGCTGGGCTTCGAGGTGCGCTACCTGTCGGGTGCCGTCGGCCGGACCGAGCGCGGGTGGCGCGCGCAGGGCAATCACCTGGTCTTGCTGGTCACGCTCGACCGCCCGTGGATCGCCGATGTCGGGTTCGGCGACGGCTTCCTCACGCCTCTGCCGCTTGAGGTCGGCAGCTACCGCCAGGACTTCCTGCAGTATCACGTGACCCGCGACGGCCCGCGCTGGCGCGTGCACAATCACGCGTACGGCGGCGCCGACGGCTTCGACTTCAGCCTCACGCCCCGTCAGCTCGACGACTTCGCCATTCAGTGCCTCGAGTTGCAGACCTCGGCGGAGTCGAGCTTCGTGAAGTCCACGGTGTGCGAGCGGCACACGCCGAGCGGCTTCGTCATGCTGCGCGGCGCGACCTTGCGCGAAGTGACCGCCAGCGGCGCCACCACGCACATCGTGCAGAGCGCGCAGGAGTTCGACCGCGTCCTGCGCGAACGCTTCGACCTCGCCATCCCCGGCGTCGACACGCTGTGGCCGCGCGTGTGGGAGCGACACCTGCAGTGGACCGCGGCGCAGGCGACAGGCGCGCCCTCCACGGGCCCATGACCAGGCGTTGGTGATACGATGCGCGCCTCTGCCACTCGAGGTCGTTCCGATGCCGCTGACCCATACCCCGCGTTTCTGGCTGTCATGTGTCCTCGCTCTCGCCGTGTCCGTGACGGCGCCGGCGGGCGCCGCCGGCCCCTCCACCGCCGACATCGACCGGCAGGTGTGGCAGGCCGTGGCCAAGTCGGTCGTCGACGACGACATCGTGGCCATGGGCCGTGTGTATCACCCAGCCGCGGTGCTGGTGTCGAAGGACGGCACCACCCCCATCGCCACCGCCCTCGACCGCTGGGGCCGCGACATGGTCACGGCCAAGAAGAACGGCGTGAAGGCGTCGGTCGAGTTCCGCTTCACCACCCGGCAGGACGACGCCACGACGGCCTTCGAAGCCGGCGCCTTCCGCTACGCCACGACCGACAAAGCGGGCGTGACCACGCCCGGCTACGTGCGCTTCGAAGCGCTGCTCGTGAAAGGCGCGGGCGGATGGCGGATGGTGATGGAGCGCCAGCTCGAGGCCATCACTGAGAGCGCCTGGAACGCGCTGCCGCACTGAGCCACTGACGCACTGACCCGCCCACTATAGGAGTTGCCATGTCCTCCGTTTCCCTTCGCCTGCTGCTCACTGTGGGCGTTCTGCTGTTCGGGCCATCGGTCGTGCGTGCGCAGACCCCGCCAACCTGCATGACGCTGCTCACCGCCGACGAACTGACCAAGGCGGCCGGCGCCGGCTTCAAGGACATGGGTGGGCGCCCGCGCGAGGAAGGCGAAACCGAGTGCCCATGGATGCTGCGCGGCGGGTCCGGCGGCTTCAAGACAGTGTCAGTGCAGTTCTACGACCTGCGCGCCGTGCAGGCCAGCCAGAACGCGCCGAGCCTCGACGCCTTCTTCGAGCAGATCGTCGCGGCGGCCGAGGGCGCCGCCTCGGGCAAGAAGCGCGAGGCGCTGGCCGGCGTAGGTCAGAAGGCGGCGTTCGTGCCCACCGACCCGCAGGTGCTGGCGGTGGTGCAGCGCGCCGACGGGGTGGCCCGCATCGTCGGCAACAACCTCACGAAGGCGCAGATCACGGCGGTGGCGCGCGCGGTCGCCACGCCGTGAGGGAGGCGCGGGCTCGTGGGCTCTTCGCGGCGCTCGCGGTCGGGCTGATCGCGGCGCCGCTCGCCGCGCAAGCGCCAGTGCCAGTGCCCTCGGCGGCGGTGGTCGAAGGCCACTACGTGCTGCCGTCGTATCGCTTCCGCAGTGGTGAGTCGCTCGCGAACGTCCGGTTGCACTACCGCACCATCGGCACGCCGAGGCGCGATGCGCGCGGCACGATCCGCAACGCCGTGCTCGTGATGCACGGGTCGAGCGGCGATGCCTCGCAGGTGCTCGCCGCGTCGGTGCGCGATCCGCTCGTGGGCGCGGGCCTCGCGCTCGACCCCGCCAAGTACTTCCTCATCTTTCCAGACATCCTCGGCGCCGGAAAGTCGACCAAGCCGAGCGACGGCCTGCGCGCACGGTTCCCGCGCTATGGCTACGAAGACCTCGTGGACCTCGAATACCGGCTCGTCACCGATCACTTCGGCATCGAGCGCCTGCGCCTGGTGATGGGCATCTCGATGGGCGGCATGCACACATGGCTTTGGGGCATCCGCCATCCTGGCCTGATGGACGGCCTGGTGCCGATCTCGTCGCTGCCGGTGAAGTTGGACGGCCGCAACCTGCTGTGGCGGCGCATTCTGTCGAGCGCCATTCGCACCGATCCGGCCTGGCTCGGCGGCAACTACACGGCGCAGCCGCGCGGCTTCCTGAACATCATGCCGATGTTCGACATGCTGGTGCAGAGCCCCGCCCGGCTCGGCGAACGGCTCACCACCTACGCGCAGGCCGACGCCTACGTGCGCGAGGTGGTCGAGGAGACGCTCGACGAAGACGACGCCAACAACATCCTCTATCGCTTCGAGGCGTCGTTCGACTACGACCCGGCGAAGGAGGTGGCGGCGATCACGGCGCCGCTGCTCGCAATTCTGTTTGCCGACGACGAGCTGAATCCCGTGGAGCTCGGCGTGATCGAGCCACTCATCGCGCAGGTGGCCCGCGGACGGCACGTGGTGATCCCGACCGGGCCCGCGACCGAAGCGCACCGCACGCAGGTGAAGGCGTCGGTGTGGGCGGCCCACCTTAGCCGCTTCCTCGACAGTCTGCCGGCACTGCCGCCGCTCACGCCGGGCACGTTTGCCCCGGGGCGCTGAAGGAGCTGGCGAAGGTCTACTGCGCTACGGCAGGGCGAACATGAACACCGCGTGGCCGGCCGCCACCGACACGTGCTGGCGGCCCTCCACCAGGAACGTCGTGGGATTCGAGCGCACCATGCCGCCCACCTGGAACTGCCACAGCGGCGCGCCCGACGTCGCGTCGAGCGCGTAGAAGTTCCCCTCGTTCGAGCCCGAGAACACCAGGCCGCCAGCCGTCGACAGCACGCCCGACCACGACGGCGACGGCAGCCGGAAGTCCCACACTTTCGCGCCGGTCTTCGCGTTGAGCGCGCGCACGGCGCCCCACGCCTCATCGGCCTTGCGGCGTTCGCCGCCGCCGGTGAAGGGCTGTCCCGGCTCGTAGTCCACGTCGGTCTTGTAGTAATACGACCCCATCTCGCGCACCGGCACGTAGAACAGCCCCGTCTGCGGGCTGAACGACGGACTCGGCCAGTTGGTCGAGCCCTGCAGGCTCGGATACACCAGATTGCCCTCGGGGGTCGGCTCGGTGCCTTCGACGACCCGCGGCCGCCCCTTCGGATCGATGCCCTTCGCCCAGGTCTGCTTCGCGTAGGGCGCCGCGTGCAGGAACTCGCCGGTGACGCGGTCGAGCACGTAGTAGAAGGCATTGCGATTGGCGGTCACGAGCGTCTTGCGCGGGCGGCCGTTGATCTCGAGGTCGGCCAGCACCTGAATCTGATTGGCGTCCCAGTCGTGCACGTCGTGCGGCGTGTACTGGAAGTGCCACTTCATGGCGCCGGTGTCCGCATCGAGCGCGAGCACCGACGAGGTGTAGAGGTTGTCGCCCTTGCGCACGTCGCCGTTCCAGTCAGGACCCGGATTGCCCGTGCCCCAGTAGAGCAGGTTGAGCTCGGGGTCGAAGGAGCCCGTGAGCCAGGTGGCACCGGCGCCGGTCTTCCAGCTCTCGCCCGCCCACGTCTCCACGCCCCGTTCGCCGGCGGCCGGCACCGTGTGGGTGCGCCACGCGAGCTTGCCGGTCTTGCCGTCGTAGGCGTCGACGAACCCGCGGATGCCCGCTTCCCCGCCGCTGATGCCCACGATCACCTTGTCCTTCACGGCCAGTGGGGCCATGGTGATCGAGTGCCCCGTGCCGTTGTCGGCCACCTTCGTCTCCCAGCGCACCGCCCCGGTCTGCGCGTCGAGCGCGACGAGCACGCCGTCGAGCGAGCCCACGTAGACCATGTCGTCGAGGATGGCGACGCCGCGATTGGTGGCGGGGAATCCGATCAGGCGCAGGTTCGACGGCATCGGCCGCACGTAGCTCCAGATCGGCCGGCCATTCTTGGGATCGAGCGCAGTCACCGTGGTGGGCGGCTCGGTGACATACATCAGGCCGTCGGCGACGATCGCCGAGGTTTCCATCTGGCCCTGTCCGGCCACCTGATAGATCCACGCGGGCTTCAGCGTGGCCACGTTCGCGGGCGTGATCTGCGCCAGGGTCGAGTAGCGCTGGCCGTTGTAGGCGCCCGAGTAGGTGAGCCAGGCACCCGGTTCCCTGGCGGCATCGACCAGACGCGCGTAGGGCACCTGCGCTGCCAGCGCCGCGCCGCACACGATCATCGCCCCCGCTGCCACCGCCCGTGCCGCAGTCACTCGCCTCATCGCTGCCCCCGCAAGCTCGCCAGGTATGCCACCAGGTCGTCGAGATCGGTTGCCGAGAGCCGCGTGGCATACGACGGCATCAGACTGGCGCCGGCTTCGCGCTGCAGATCGGTGAGGTCGGCCACGCGAAAGGCGTGCAACCGGCCGCCGGTGTCGCGCACGTGCACCCAGAAGGCGTCTTCGCTCACGCGCAGCCCGCGCACCGGCACACCGGTCTTGGGCCGCGCCGTGACCACCACGTGCCCGTCGGGCACGCGTGCCGCCGGCGCCACCAGGGCCTCGGAGAGATAGGCCGGGCCGCGTTGCAGCCCGATGGCCGACAGGTCGGGGCCGAGCGCGCGCCCCACCCCGGCCACCACGTGGCAGGCGGCGCAGCCGCGCTGCTGATACAGCGTCGAGCCGTGCTGGGGGTTGCCGGTGGCACGTTCGCTGCCGGCGCCGTTCAGCGACCGCACGAAGGCCGCCAGTTGCCACGTGCGGCGCGCGCCGTTGGCGTCGCCGAACCCGGGCATCAGACCGGGAATGCCGGCTCGCAGAATCGCAATCAGTCCGGCATCGTCCGCGGCCCGCACGAACGTCGGACGCAGCAACGACGGTCCATACCCACCGCTGCCATCGATCCCGTGGCAGAGCGCGCATTGGGCGGTGTAGAGGCGTTGGCCCTCCGCCCGGTCGGCGGCATTCGCAGCCGCCAGCGGCCGATCAGTCGTGGTGGTCTGGGCCACCGCGGGCCACGCCACGAGCCACGCTGCCGCCATCAACACCCAGAGGATCATCAGCGCGCAATCTACCACAGCCCGCAGCCGCGGGCGGCGGGTGTCTAGAACCGTTCGAACACGGCGATCACGGCCCGCACGAGCAGCACGATCGGCGCGCCCACGAGCAGAATGCCGATCGGCACCAGCAGGCCCACGAAGAGCAGCTGCACGGCGCCGCCGAGCCAGCGCGCGGCCGTGCCCATCACCGTGTGCACCTCGGCGGCCGGCGCGGGCGTAACCATGGTGGCGAAGCCGGGCGTGGCGATCGGGAGGGTCGGGGCAACGGCCATGCGATCGGCCCTCCTCGGGCCGCGCGAAACGTCGGGGCGAACGCGAAGGAGAGCTGGGCGCGGGCGGCGATCGGAGCGTGAGGCGAAGAGAATCTCTACTGTACTGGAGTGAGACAGCTAAAATGACGGGATGTTCAGCCGACGCCTGTGTGCCCCGCTCATCGCCGCCGCGGCCGCCACCTCCGTGACGCTCGCCCAGTCCCGCCCCGCCACCTCACTGGCGGGCCTCACGACCCGGGCCGAGCGCTCGAACTTCACCGAGACCAGCGGCTACGATGACGTGCAGCAGTTCCTCGCCACGGTGGACCAGGCGTCCGACCTCGTGCACGTCACGTCCTTCGGCTATAGCTTTGAAGGCCGCTCGCTGCCGCTCGCGATCGTCGGCCGCGTGTCCGCGGGCACGCCCGCCGCCGTGCGCGCCTCGGACCGCCTGCGGGTCTACATCCAAGCCAACATCCACGCCGGCGAGGTGGAGGGCAAGGAGGCCGCACTCGCCCTGGTGCGCGACCTCGCCAAGGGCGCGCATCCCGAATGGATGCAGTCGATGGTGCTGCTCGTGAATCCGGTCTACAACGCCGACGGCACCGACAAGGTGACGCTCACGAGCCGCGGCTTCCAACACGGGCCGATCGGCGGTCAGGGCACGCGCGCCAACGCGCAAGGCCTGAACATCAACCGCGACAACATCAAGCTCGAGACGCCCGAAGCCCGCTCGATGGTGCGCATGCTCAACGACTTCGACCCGCACGTGATGCTCGACCTGCACACCACCAACGGCTCGCGTCACGCGTATCAGCTCACCTACGAAACGCCCAACAACCCGGCGGTGGACCCGGCGGTGGTGAAGGAGACGCGCGCCCTGCTGGCGCACGTGGTGCAGGCGGTGAAGGCGAAGGACGGCTGGGACTTCCGCTCATACGGCAACGTCTCGGGCCAGACGCCAGAGCGGGTGTGGACCACCGTGGAAGACCTGCCGCGCTACACCCACAACTATTGGGGGCTGCGCAATCGCTTTGGCATCTTGAGCGAGACGTATTCCTACCTGCCGTTTGCCGAGCGCGTCACGAGCAACCGGCGCTTGCTCGAAGAAGTGCTCGGCTACGCCCACACCAACGCCGCGCGCCTGCGCGATCTGGCCACGGCGGCCGATGCGCGGTCCCTCGTGGGTCAGCGGCTGTCGATGCGGTCAGCAGTGGCCCGCCTGCCCGGGAAGATCGAGATCCTGATGGGGGCGGTCGACGAAGAGGTGAACCCCTACTCGGGCCGGATCATCCACAAGCGCCGGAACGTGAGCACGCCGGAACGCATGTGGGACGAGACCACGTTTGCCTCCACCGACAGCGAGCGCGTGCCAGCCGCCTACATCGTGCCGGCGAGCGAGAAGGCGGTGCTCGAGCGCCTGCGCGCGCACGGCATCGTGCTGGAACCGTTGGGCGCGGCCGCCGCGCCGCCCCTCGAGGCGTTTCAGATCGCGTCGACCACGGTGATGCCGCAGGCCTTCGAAAACCACCAGGAGCGCACGGTGACGGGCACGTGGGCGCCGACCGAGCCGCGCGACCTGGCGGGCGCCATCCGTGTGCCCATGACCCAGCGCCTGGCGCGCCTGGCGTTCTATCTGCTCGAGCCCCGATCGAACGATGGCCTCGCCACGTGGAACGTTGTGGACGAGGCCATCAAAGACTCGCGCTATCCGGTGCTGCGCACGCGCAACTGACCGCCGGAACGGCGGGGACGACTACCGCTTGAGCCGCGGCACGAACTTGGTCATGCCCTGGATCGGGCCCACCTCGCCGGCAAACACGTTGCCGGCGGCATCTACCGTCACGCCTTCGCCCATCGAGCCGTAACCGCCCATGCCCGAGGCCTGCTTCGACACGTGCTCGGGCACGAAGTACCAGACCTCGCCGGTGCGCGCGCTGCCCACGCGCAGGCCCTTGCGCCAGCCGGGGTTGTAGTTGTCATCCGATTCCGAGTCGATGGCGTAGAGCGTGTCGTCGGCGGCGATGTGCAGGCCGCTGATGCGGCTGAACTGATACCAGGTGTCGAGGTGCTTGCCCTCCTGGTCGAAGATCTGGATGCGGCGGTTGCCGCGGTCGGCCACGAACAGCCGTCCCTTCGAGTCGAACGCCAGCGCGTGCGGCCCGCGGAACTGGCCGGGGCCGTAGCCGTAGCTGCCAAAGGTCTTGATGAAGGTGCCGTCGGCCCTGAACTTCGAGATGCGCCCGATGCCGTTCGGCGGATCCTGATCGAGGAACTGCGCGCCGTGCGACTCGGCCACGAAGATGCTGCCGTCGGCGGCGACGACCACGTCGTTCGGCTCGCTGAAGGCCTGCGGCGGGGCACCGGCCGTGCCCGGCGTGCCGAGCGTGAGCAGCAGCTTGCCCTGCGGGCTGAACTTCAGCACCGTGTGGCCCTTGCCAGCGGCGGTCGGGAACTTCTTCAGCTCATCGGGCGTGGCCGAGCGCGCGTCGACGACCCACACGTTGCCCTGCTTGTCGACGTCCATGCCGTGCGGCCACATGATGAGCCCGGCGCCGAAGCTGGCCACCACCTTGCCGCTCGGGTCGAGCTTCACGACCGGGTTCACGTCCGACCCGGCGCAGGAGTTGCTGCCGCAGCGATCGCCCGCCCAGATGTGCTTGCCGTCCACGTCCACGGCGACGGCGCTCACCGAGCCCCACTTCCGGCCACCTGGCAGCACGCCGAAGTTGCGCACCGTCTCGTAGGGATTGGGCAGGTTGTTGATCGGCGCTACCTTCGCGTGTTCGGGCGGCCCAGACGTGCCCTTCTGGGCCACGACGGAGGCGGCCGCCAGCATCAGCAGGGCGGCAGTCAGCAGGGCGGCGGGTCGGTTGCGCATCATCGTCTCCACTTGGGTGCGTGCGGGAATGCTGTGCCGTGCCTCACGTGCGGTACGGCGTCTGCATTCTACGTCGACTGGGCCTGCGTCAGCGCGGCCCGTCCGGCAAACGCGGGGTGTGGGCGTGCAGGCTGGCGTCCAGATAGAAATGTCGAACCTCGCCGCACATCCACGTATCGTCGAAAAACTGCACCGCCCCGGTGGCCACGTCGTAAATCGCGCCAACCAGGCCGATCTCGCGCTTCTCGATCATCGCGCGCAGCACCATGCTGCGCTCGATCACCCCCTCCACGGCCCGCCGCACCTGGATCTGCGCCACCCGGTCCACGAACTCGGGGTTGGTCGACGTGCGATTCTCGGTGACCGTCCGCTCGAAGTAGACCGACGGCTGGAACAGATTGAGCAGCGTCGTGAGGTTGCCGAGCTGCACCTTGTCGCAGGCCCCCCTTGATCGCGCCGCAACCCGTGTGGCCGAGCACGACGAGCAGACCCGACCCGGCCACCTTGCAGGCGAACTCCATGCTGCCGAGCAAGCCGTCGGACAGGACGTTGCCAGCCAGCCGGATACTGAAGATGTCGCCCAGGCCCTGATCGAACACGAGTTCGGCGGAGGTGCGCGAGTCGATGCAGCTCAGGATGGTGGCAGGTTGCGATTGGTCTTGAGATTGCGCACGAAGCGGCCGTTGCCCTCTTTCAGGTAGGTGAGGGCCTTGTCCAGCTTGATGGTGGCCTGGGTGTCTTTGTTGTGCGTGCGCATGGCGTAATCCCTATGGCGATGATGCGCGCCGGCGGTCGCCGTCAGCGCGGCACGGACAGATTGAGCACCGCCAGCAACACGTGGTCGTTGCGGCGGCCGTGAGGAATCGTGGCGGTCTCGCAGATGTAGCCGAGGTCGCTCGAGACGACCGTTCAGAAGCGTCGGACCAGGCCAGCCGCCAGGCGGTTGCGATCGAAACCGCGCGCCCGTCCACGCCGCGTGTGGTCGAGGGTGAACATGGCTTCGTCGTAGGTGAACACGGCCCACGGCGTGGCGGCGCCGAGCGGCCGTTGCGCACGGGCCAGCAGCCGGACGCGGTGCGACGCGTCGTCCCACGGCTGCAGCCACCGCTGTTTGACGCGGGTGGGGCGCGGTCGGACACGGCGTGCCCCGGTGGTGCAAGGGCGCGGGGCCGGGATGCGACCCACGACCGGCCGGCCGTCTGGGCCACGGGCGCCGCCACGGCGGGCGGGGCGATGGGCACGGCGACGAGCGGCGGGCCATCGACGCGCGCGGCATCCGGCTGCGCCTCGCCGGTCGAGTGGACGAGCGCTTCGGGGTCGTCGTGGTCGTGACAGGCGGTGTCGGCGCAGCCCATCCACTTGCAGGCCGCCCCGGGTCAGCCGCACGACGCTGTCGCG
>Ga0335394_10001163_pt1 | contig 29197 bp, 27 predicted proteins | sample MAT03_FD_205741 | JGI IMG/M metagenome (GOLD analysis project Ga0335394, IMG submission 205741) | Freshwater microbial communities from Lake Fryxell liftoff mats and glacier meltwater in Antarctica - MAT-03 (spades assembly) (version 2) ...
TGTTGCCGCGCATGGAATGGGATCTACTAGCTGACCAGCTTAATGATATTCGTGACCACTTCCTTGTACGTTTCGGCTTTTATCCGACCAATACTGTACAGGATCGTTCGTTTATCTGCTGTGAAGATCTTGTTAGGCCGAATGTTGCTGTTCACTGGAAGACGATCTTGCTCCAAGTCTTTCGCACCAAGTGCCACAGCCCAAATATCCTGCTTCGCTTTGCTTGTGATCTGGCAAAGCACAACGTCATTGCCACCCCGGTCCGCTGTAACTAACGCTGGTCTGCGTTTACTGCCGGACAGGTCAGAAAATGGGAACGGGATCACGACCACTTCGCCTTTCATAGGTCCTTCCACGCTTCGTCCTCTTCCTTCGTGCCCCATTCCTTGTTCAAACTGGGTTCGCTCGCTATGGTCAGCGCAGTGCTATCATCCATCAAGGTGCGCAATAACACCCGCTTTTCCTGCATTGAGCATTGGCGCATCCAAGCCAACACTTGCGTCATTGTAACGGGCAGATCATGTTCCGATGCGTTCATCCAGCGAAGTTAGGCGATCCGGTCTACCTTTTTAAGGTCCGGCGACCGATATCGGATACCGTGGATGACGTTCGCTTGCGCAGGGACCTTGGCGGAATTGGATCCGACCTTGTGGAAATTATTGCTGACCGGGACCGTGATCTTCGTGATCCTAGGTATCTTGCTCACCACCGATAGACCACTGAACTATTTGCCCATGTCACTCTTTTGGTTAACCGCTGCAGCCATATTCCTATTGTTGACTTGGGCCATTGCGAAAGGCTCATTGAGCTTCTGCAAGAAACAGAGCAACGAAGCCATGTGGAGGATCGGGGGAATGCGCTTCAACTATTGGCAAGGCGTTGTCATCGTGAGCCGCGGGATCACCGTTCTTGATCGGCTTGGTGAAGGCTGGTGTGGTTGGGCTTGGGCCTGAGACTTTCGCCTGAGTTATGCCAAGGAGACTTGAGCTATGAACTGATCTGCTTTAACCAATGAACCCCACGGTCAAAGATGTGTTCGATGCCTACCCGCCGAAGGTTCGCCCTCGTCTACTCCACCTCAGAAAGCTCGTATTCCAAGTCGCCTCCGAGACTGAAGGAGTGATCCAACTGGAAGAAACCCTGAAATGGGGCGAGCCCAACTACCTCACGAAGTACGGCAGCACGCTGCGCATGGACTGGAAGGCGAAAACACCGGACCAATACGCCATGTATTTTAAGTGTACGTCCCGCTTGGTGCCCACCTTCAAGAAGTTGTATGGCGATGTGTTCACATTCGAAGGTATTCGGGCCATCGTTTTCAAGTTGGATGAAGCCGTGCCGGATGCGGAGTTGAAACACTGCATCACTATGGCCTTGACCTACCACAAGGTGAAGCATTTGCCGTTGCTGGGGGCTTAGCGCTACGTGTTCCAATAGTTTTCGGCCACAGTTCGTATCATTGGGCGAAGGACCAGTGCGCAGGTCCTAGCGTTCGACACGATGTGAACTTTACCCTTCCGAAACGACCGATGTTCCGTTCGAGGCACGTATACACGCTGGCTGAGTTAGTTTTGCTAACCCTGACCATCTGCGTTTCGTTAGCTCCACTGTTGAGTGAGGTACGCCTTTCCCCGGACTCCACCAACTTGATCGTCGCGGCCCAGAATCTGGTGGAGAACGGTGAATTCCATGTGAACACCAACTGGCCTTCCAAAATCCTCTCGCCACAGGTTGAGCCCTTTACGGATTACCCACCCGGCTACACCTTGTTCCTAGTTCCTTTCCTCACCTTTGCAAAAGACCCTCTGATCGCAGCGGCCTGGGCCCAAGCATGTTCCATCCTTGTATGCTTTGTTGGACTGGCCTTTCTCCTCCGGACTATCAAGCTCCCGTTCGTGCTTCGCATCGGCGGCTATCTGCTCTTCGCTGCGCTGTCCAATTTCCCGCTGATCTACTCCTATTTCTGGACGGAGCCGCTTTTCCTTGGCCTTTCCTTATTGGGAGGTGCCTTCGCTCTGCGAATGGGATTGGACCGATCACCATGGTTCACCACTTGGTTGGCTGCGTTATGCTTTCTATTTGCGAGTTCCATCAAAGTGATCGGGGTGTTCAATTTCGCTTGGTTCCTTGTACCGCTCTTACAACACCGGCCGTTTCAATGGCGACTTGCACTCGGCATGGCCAGTGCCTGTACAGTGCCACTCGTGATTTGGTTCGCACGGAACTTTGTTGTGTATGGGCAGTTCAGCTACTCGCACCGCATTGGCGAAACCCATCTAAAAGCTGAACTTCTTGTTCCACTCAACGTGATCACCCACGACCTGATCCCGGTATTCGACGAACGTTGGACCGGGCCATTTATGTTGATCATACTATGCGTCATCCTGCTGGCACCATTGACCCTTCCGAAGACTGCCGTCGCCAAAGCCGTAACCGTTCGCGAACGTTCCATACATCTGAAGCTCGTGTTGGTGCTCGCCACTCATTTCTTCGGGATCTGGGTCCTTTCCTTGATCAGTCACTTTAGCGAAATGGATGACCGGCTTCTCTCACCGTCCATCGCGTTCGCGGTGATCGCGGGCTTGAGCGGGTTACAAAGGGTCGGCGAATTCTCCGGAAAAGTGCTAGGTGCCATCGCCTACAGCGCCCCGTTCGCATTCTTGTTAACGGCCATGCACGTTACGATCCCTAGGATAGGTTCGGCAGTGCCTGACTTCGAATATCCACCGGAAGCAGAACTATGGGATAGGATCGATGCTGAAGGTTTTTCGACTGGTGCATCGCACTATTATTCAGACCGCGATTTCCGTCACCAGATCTTCTCACCGCTTCCGCACAGGATCTTGTGGGACACAACAGCCTATGGTTCAAGCCAAGCGATCCGAGCTCTCGCTACCACGGGTACACGACCTTTCTTCATTTTCGACACCACCTCCGTGGAATTGGACCTATTTGAACGTGCTCTACGAACCGATCCCGACGCGTACCTCATACCATTCTCGATAAAAGGCTTCGTGGTCTTCCACGCTCCAACCCCGCTTGAAATCTGAGGTTCTTATGAAGCAGTAGAACTGAGCCTTCACCCCATCGCTTTGGACCACCAAGTGCAAGGTATTTGGGTGCTATACCTTCTGCTGGTTCCGCATCGCCCCCCAACTTCTCACCGCACTTGATCCGCTCACATTTCTGGGACTACCATTTGGAGATAAGTGCAATTACCTCCACCATCACCGGATACAACACACAGCAGGGATCGATCCGCTGACGCCTGAACCGTGCCGATAAGTGATACTGGAGCAACGCGGTGTAGCCCGGTTCGCGCACCAACCTTTTCTTTGCACCCATGCAACGCCTGCTTATCACCAATGCCAAAGCCTTGGTCGGGACACACCCGGCAGGTACGAGGATCCTTGCTGGTGCCGCAATGGCACAGCTTCCCATGGTGGAGGATGCGTGGCTCCTTGCTGAAGATGGACTCATTTCAGCGTTCGGCCCCATGGCAGAACTTCCCTCCAATGCTGCACAGGCCGACCAAGTGATCGATGCGAACGGTGGATACGTGCTTCCCGGTTGGTGCGATCCACACACACACACCGTGTTCGCAGCGCCACGCGAAGAAGAGTTCGTGGACAAGATCAAGGGACGCACCTACCAAGAGATCGCGGCCAAGGGTGGCGGCATTCTCAACAGTGCCAAGAAGCTGCGCGCAATGGATGCCGATGTGCTCTTCGAACAAGCCAAAGCACGCTTGCATGAGATGATGCGGCAGGGCACCGTGGCCGTGGAGATCAAAAGCGGCTATGGGCTAACGGCCGAGAGCGAGTTGAAGATGTTGCGCGTTGCACGCAGGTTGGCGGACGCGCTGCCCTTGCAAGTACGAACCTCGTTGTTGGCGGCCCATGCCCTTCCACCGGAATTTGCCGATGATCGCAGCGCCTACGTGGACCTGATCGTGAATGAACTTATCCCGCAGGTAAAAAAGGAAGGTCTCGCCGATTTCGTTGACACCTTTTGCGAAACAAACTATTTCACCGTGCCCGAAATGGAACGGATCCTTTCAGCCGGAACTGCACATGGCCTGCGCGGAAAGGTGCATGTGAACCAATTCACGAGCATTGGCGGTATCGAAGCCGCCGTAAAGCACAAGGCCTTGAGCGTGGATCATCTGGAGGTGATGGAAGATGCTGACATCGACGCGTTGGTTGGGGATGGTCTTCTCGACTCCGCTCGAAGCCCTACCATCCCCACCCTTCTGCCCAGCTGCTCGTTCTTCCTGCGCATACCGTACGGCCCCGCACGCCAACTGATCGACCGAGGTCTACCGGTCGCGCTGGCCACTGACTTCAACCCCGGCACCACACCCAGTGGTAACATGAACTTCGTGCTCTCGTTGGCCTGCATCCAGTTGCGCATGTTGCCCGAGGAAGCGATCAACGCCATGACACTGAACAGTGCCGCCGCCATGGGACTGGCTGATGAACTCGGCAGTATTACCGTCGGTAAACGTGCAAGTCTTATCATTACGCGGCCCATCCCTTCGCTCGCGTATTTGCCCTATGCCTTTGGAAATTCTCATATTGGAACAGTGATCATCGATGGAAGAGCAGTCCCGGTCTGATAACGACACTCCGAAGGAGATCGCGCCCTTGCACATCCGTCCACCCGGGCTGGAATTCGCCATGGGCGTAGCCTTGTTCGCCGTGGTGCTCATGGTCTTCTTCTTGGTCCAATCAGGGATCTTCATTTATGGCGTGGTGCAACATTCACCCGACCTGGTGAAGGACGGGTTCTCCCTGAGCGTGCTCCAAGATCCATTGATGGAAGAGCGCATGAACGACTTGGTGTTCAATGGAGACCTGGTCGCCAAAGAAGCTTTTTGGAGCGGACTTATTTGTACGCTCTTGATACTGATCACCGTTCATTTCTGGAAACGGGAACAAATGTCCCTGTTCTTGGGTTTGCGCTTGCCTTCCCTGAAGCAACTGGGGATCTGGCTTGGAGTATTCCTCTTGCTGGGCTTGGCGATCGAAGGCATTGCACGTTTCAACCCGGCCTTCCAAACGGATTTCATGAAGCAGGTGATCGGTAGCACCACGAACATGACGATGCTCTATCTGGGCGTTGGTGTACTGGCTCCGATATTTGAGGAATTCCTGCTGCGTGGATTATTGTTCGGCTCTATTCGGCACCTGATGGACGAGCATGCTACTGTGGCGATCACCGCGGGTGTGTTCACGCTCATGCACATGCAGTACGACTGGACGGTGATGCTGCTCGTGCTGCCCATGGGCGTGGTGCTCGGTTATAGTCGATCCCGTAGCGGCTCCATTTGGGTGCCCATCATGCTGCACATGTTGAATAATGTGGTGACGGTGGTGGTGCCGTAGGTTGGAGAGGTTGACGAAGGTTAAGGTTGAAGACGCTGTACTTCGGGAGGTTTGAGGGTTGACAGGTTGAGTCGGTTGGGGGTTGGGTATGACCAGTACCAAATACAGAGTACACAACCCCTCATCCCTGCGCCATTAGCTTTGCCGCCCAAACCGAAAGTCCATGCAACGCCGTTTGATCGAATGTGTGCCTAATATCAGTGAAGGCCGCGATCGTGCCAAGATCGATGCTATAGCCGCTGTTGTGAATACCGTTGAAGGTGTGCGCTTGCTCGATGTGGATCCGGGAAAAGCCACAAATCGCACTGTGATCACCTTCGTGGGTGAACCGGAACCTGTTATCGAAGCGGCCTTCAAACTGATCCAAAAGGCACAAGAGCTTTTGGACATGCGCACCCACAAAGGGGAACATCCCCGCTTTGGTGCAACGGACGTATGTCCTTTGGTGCCGATCAGCGGTGTGAGCATGGATGAAACCGCCCAATTCGCCCGGAAGTTGGCTGAACGTGTGGGTAAAGAGTTGCAGATCCCGGTGTATTGTTACGAGGCCGCAGCAAGCGAGGAGAAGCGCCGCAACTTGGCGAACAACCGCAGCGGTGAGTACGAGGGCCTTCCGAAGAAGCTTATGGACAGCGCTTGGAAACCGGATTTCGGTCCGGCGGAATACACGCAGAGCGTGGCCAAGAGCGGTGCCACCGCCATCGGTGCACGCAACTTCCTGGTGGCCTACAACGTGAACCTGAACACTACAAGCACGCGTCGAGCAAATGCCATTGCCTTTGATCTTCGGGAGGCTGGCCGTGTCGAACGGGAAGGTGACCCGCTCACCGGTAAGGTGGTGAACGATGTGAATGGTGAACCGAAAAAGATCCCCGGTAAGCTGAAGTGCGTGAAGGGCATTGGCTGGTTCATCGAGGAATATGGGATCGCGCAGTTGTCCTTGAACTTGACGGACATCACGGTGACACCGGTCCACGTCGCTTTCGACGAAGCATGCAAGAGCGCGGCAGAGCGAGGCATCCGTGTTACCGGAAGTGAGCTCGTGGGTCTTATACCCAAACAGTCATTGTTGGATGCTGCGGATTTCTTCCTGCATCGGCAAGAACGAAGCTTGGGGATCAGCGAACGCGAAAAGATCAAGATCGCCGTCAAATCGTTGGGGCTTGATGATCTGGCTCCTTTCGACCCGGAGAAGAAGGTGATCGAATACATGCTGGAGGAACCCGGCCACGAACGGCTTGTTCAGATGGACCTGAAACGTTTCAGTGAGGAAACGGCCTCGGAAAGTCCTGCCCCCGGCGGCGGGTCCGTGGCGGCATACGTAGGTGCGTTGGGCGTTGCGCTCGGCACCATGGTCGCCAACCTGAGCGCCCATAAACGCGGTTGGGACGAACGTTGGGAGGAGTTCAGTGTGTGGGCCGTAAAGGGCGAAGTGCTTCGGAATGAGCTGTTGTTCCTCGTGGATGAGGACACCCGTTCCTTTGACCGGATCCTATCCGCCATGGGGCTTCCGAAGGGTTCGGATGAAGAGAAAGCTGCTCGCAAATACGCCATGGACGAAGCGACGAAAGGCGCGATCAATGCGCCCTTGCGGACCATGGCGGTCTGCGTTGAAAGCATGGGCTTGATGAGGGCCATGGCCGAGAACGGGCTAAAGGCGAGCGTGAGCGATGCAGGTGTGGGTGCCTTATGCGCACGCACCGGGGCAATTGGTGCCTACTTGAACGTGCGGATCAATTGCGTTGGATTGGATGATGAACAATTCAAGACCAAGGTGCTCAAGGAAGCGGAAGACCTGAAAACAAAAGCGGAGGCCCTTGAACGTGAAGTGATGGAACTGACGCTCCAAAAGATCTGATCGTCCATACAACTTGCGACCACGTTATTCCGCGTAGTTGGGCCATGCTCGTTGTTGTCTGCAGGTCCGCCGGAAGTCCCAGCACAACACAACGGGGTAGTTCTGCGTATCATTGGTGAGAATGGCACGGAAATGCATCGCTTTACGTCAATAGCCGCCTGAGAAAGGTTGGATGGGAGCACGCAGCACATACCGCCAACTGACCCGCCGGGTCATGTACTTCTTCCCGATCCAGCTCTTGATGCTGCATCTGAAGAAGAACCACTTGTTGCTCTTCACTTGGTTGCTTCTCTTCGGCTACATCACGGAAAGTCTCGGCGTGAAGTACGGGATCCCGTACCTCTTCCTCTACCCCGAGTATTATGGTACCGTTGGTTTTGCTTCTTACGCGATCACGGGCTTCGCCTTGGGTGGTTTCATCACGGCCTTCAACCTGTACAGCTATGCCATGCACGGGTACCGTTTTCCTTTCATCGCCACCATTGCACGGCCGTTCTTGAAGTTCAACATCAACAACGCGGTGATACCCGGAGCTTTCGTCCTGTCCTTTCTCATTTGTTCAGCGCGCTTCCAGTACCTGAAAGAGCTCGTTCCCACAGGATCCATAATCCTCCATCTTCTCGGTTTTCTGTTCGGGATCATGATATTCCTTTCGCTCGCCTTATTGTATTTCACTCGCACCAATACCGACATCATAAAGATGCTGGGGCGCGAACCGGAAGAATACCGGCCTGTCGAGCCATTGGTGGACATTATTGGCCCACAACATGATTCGGCACCTCATCGCCGCGTGGAGAAACGCAAGGCCAGTAAATGGTTGCAACGCCAACAGAAATCGGAAAAATGGCGGGTGGAAACCTACCTGACACCCCGTTTACGGATCAAGCTGGCAAGGAGCAGTGCCCACTACGACATGGAAATGCTGCGCGATGTACTCTGGCAGAATCACATCAATGGCTCCATATTCGAGGTCGTGCTCGTGATCAGCTTTATCGCGTTGGGTGCGTTCAGCGACTTCCGCTTCTTCGCAATACCGGCCGGGGCCAGCGTATTCCTGCTCTTCACCATGTTGCTGATGGTGATCAGCGCCTTGTTCAGTTGGATGCAGGGTTGGACCGGTACCGTCATCATCCTCTTTGTGGTGGTCTTGAACATCTTGAGCCAACGAACGGACAAATTCCTTTACGACAACCACGCTTTCGGCATGGACTACACGGTGGAACCTGCCACCTACGACCGGGAAACGATCAGTGCGTTGGCCAATGACACGCGTGCTGCGGAGCGCGATGCACAAGCGATAACGGGCACCTTGGAGCTTTGGAAAAAGGACAACCAACTGCTTATGGGCGACACGAAAAAGCCACCGATGGTGCTGGTGAACACCAGTGGCGGTGGATTGCGTTCGTTCCTCTGGACCATGCTGAGCCTCCAGTATGCCGATAGCTTGACGAACGGCGAACTGATGGAGCGGACCGCGCTGATCACAGGTTCTTCCGGGGGGTTGATCGGGGCCGCGTACTACCGACAACTTTACTTGGCCGAACAAACCTCCGACACCGTGTATCGGAATGATAAGGCACTGCTGCAGGAAGTCTCCAGCGATATGCTCAACGCGATCTCCTTCAGCTTGGTCACCAACGACATGTTCGTGCGCTACAGGAAGATCCACGATGGTGAACTGAGCTACACCTTGGACCGTGGACAGGCCTTTGAACGACGGTTGGGCCAGAGCACCCGTAACATGTTGGATGTTCGTATGGGCGAACTGGCAGAACCCGAAATGCAAGCACGGATCCCCCTGATGGTGATCTCGCCAGCTTCGATCAATGATGGCCGCAGACTGCTGATCGGCTCCTTACCCATGGCCTTCCTCACCAACATTGCACCAGAGCCGCAAATGCAAAGCCAAGGCCAGGCGGAAGCAGTTGAATTCCTGCGCTTCTTCAAGGACCAAGGCGCAGAGAACCTGAAACTCTCCACGGCATTGCGCATGAACGCGACATTTCCTTACATAACCCCGGTGGTCTCTCTTCCCAGTGAACCAGCGATGCGCGTAATGGATGCCGGCCTTCGCGACAATTACGGCTACCGGACCACCCTCGCTTTTCTGGTGACCTTTCGGAAGTGGATAAAAGAGAACACCAGTGGGGTCGTGATCCTGCAACTACGCGATACACAGAAGGAGCTTGAGGTTAAACCGAGCAACGGATCACTGCTCGGCCGCATGTTCGATCCGTTGGGCACCGTGTACAGCAATGTGGTGCGGGTACAGGATCAGGACTACGACCTTATGATGCAGCAGGCCAGTGCTTGGGCCGATTTCCCGTTGGAAGTGGTGGATATCCAGTTACGGCACGATAAGGAGGAACAGATCTCCTTGAGTTGGCACCTGACCGCCGTTGAACGAACACGTGTTCTGCGCAGCATACGTTCTGCCGAGAACCAAAAAGCGTTCGCCCGTTTTCAAAAGGTGGTGATGGGCGATGCCCCGGTCATGACCTTGGCCGTTGGTGATGGACCACCAAGCCGTGTAGCGGGTCGGGGACCACTGAAGTGAGCGCCATTCCCCGGTCCAACAAGCATTCTGCCAGTAGCTCCCGAAAGCCATAGGCCACAGATCCGGTCGCGAATACGCTGCCCCGCTGTTCGGCGGTGAAGAACAGGGTGAGCAATTCGGCCATTGCACTGAAGCGTCCCAGGATCAATTCGCGCACATAGCCTTCTTCGTGCCTACCAGCCAACAAAGCCGTGTATTTGGCCAATTCCCGGGCCGGATGCGCGGCTCCATAGACCTGCGGTAATACGGTTCCCAGATCCGGGCCAATGCCGAAAAGCGATCCATGCAGATCACGGGGAACCCGTCCGTAGAACGCATCCTGCAGCAACATGCGACCTATATCGGCACCACTGCCTTCATCACCGATCAGGTAGCCCAGTGATGGCATGGGCGTATACAGTTGTGTGCCATCAAAATACCCGGCGTTCATACCCGTGCCCAGGATAAGAACAAGTCCAGGCCCGCTTTGGCACAAACCCAATGCTGCTGCTGTAAGGTCGGAGGCGACATTGATCTGGGCTCCTTCCCAGATCTGACGGATCGCACGGTGCATGCTGGACCGCCGCTCTTGGCTGCCACACCCTGCGCCATAGATGTGTACCTCACTTGCACGCAAGGCTTCTGGAAAGTGCTTATTGAAGAATTCCCGGATCGCTTGTGCGAATTCCTGCCCATTGCCGCTTATGGGATTATATCCGGGCAAGCGTTCACCCTTTTCCGGCCACGTGGTTACTTCCCCGCTCGCGGACAAGATCGCCCAGCGCGAAGAGGATCCTCCGATCTCGCCGATCACTTGATCCATCCGTTATGGTGTAGTGACCGGCACTGCCTTTACGCAGGTCGGTCGAACAGGAATTTGTTGGGACTGATGAAACCGTTCTTCACAGCATAAAGCACTACGGAGGCCGTATTGTTCACACCGAGCTTCTGCATGATGTTGCGACGATGGGCAACAACGGTATGGGAACTCAGCCCCAACTCCTTGGCGATGCCCGTATACGACTTGCCTTCAGCGATCAAGGTGATCACCTCGCATTCCCGATCGCTCAACAACAAAGGCTCGCACGAGAGCGGTTCATTCATGAGCTTCTCCACATCCATCGATGCGTTCCGTAGCACATCCAACACCTTGCCGCAGTAAAATTTTCTTCCATCAGCGGTTTCGGTCACGGCATCGATGATCTCCTGCACATCACAGTCCTTCCGGATATAGCTCGTTACACCAGCTTTGACCGCTGCGAGCAACACCGCTGTGGAAGGTTGCGGGGTAATGGCAATGAACCGGGTGTTCTTGGCCCGTTTGGTCCCATCGCGGATATTCTGCGCGCTGAAGCCCTCGGCCGTGTGGTCCATCAAGACGACGTGCGGCTTGTGCCTTACCAGCAAGGCCATCATTGCGATCGGATCACGCGCCACGCCGACCAGTTCCACACGTTCAGTTTCGCCCAGCACGGTCCTAAGGCCAATGAGGGCCAGTTCACTGTGGTCGGCGATCAATGTGCGGACGATCATTACTTATTTAGGATCATTCTTGATAAGGTGCAAATTTACTCTCTGAACACCCATGGGACAAAAGCGATTTTGAACAGTTCGCCGTTCCAGTATGTTGAAAATTGTTGGGAGCGGCACCGTTCGTGGGGTATTCCACACTGTCAGCCTCCGCCCACTTGGAACCGCCCCCCTTCGAAGCTCAGTTCCGTGTTCGGAAAGATCGACCTTGCCTCCGCCAAAAGGCCGTCAACACTTTTGAAGCGCGAACTGAAATGGCCGATCAAGAGACGGGAAACACCTGCCGCCTTCGCTATCTCAGCAGCTTGTCCGGCAGTGCTGTGCATGGTCTCCTTTGCTTTGGGGGCCATGGCATTATTGAACGTCGCTTCGTGGTATAGCAGGTCCACGCCCAGCAAATACGGGATCAAGGCCGGTTCATAGGCGGTGTCCGAACAATAGGCGTAGCTACGTGGTGGTTCGGGATCGATAGTGAGATCAGCATTGGGGATGACCCTTCCGTCCGGTAAGGACACATCCGCACCGTTCTTTACGGCAGCTCTTTCGCGTATCGGGATAACTTCCACCTGATCGGGTCTTAATCGCCTAGGACCAAGTACTTCCTTGAACAAGAACCCTGTACATGCAATGCGGTGTTTCAAGGCAAGGGAGGTTACCGTAACGCGTGCATCAGAAACAAGGACCTCCCCGCTTGCCGGCGCCACAGGATGCATTTCCAATGGGAACCGCAAATAGGTCCCGGAGACCCTTAGTTGTACATCCAACACTTCCTTCAATTCCTTCGGGCCGTAAACGTGAAGTTGCTTTCTGCGACCCAGCAGGTGCATGGAACTGATCAGGCCCATCAAACCCAAATAGTGGTCGCCGTGCAGGTGACTAATGAAGATGCGGTCAATGGCCATGAAGTTGATGCCCTCGGACCTTAGCCGCTCTTGGGTCCCTTCACCACAATCCACCAGATAGGTTGCACCACCGATCTGCACCAATTGTGCTGTGGGGTAACGCCCGCGGGCAGGCAATGCTGCCCCTGTACCCAAGGTGATCACGGTGAATGGCGAGCGCTGGTGCATTCCTTTATACAACAAAGCCCCGTTCTCCGGGGCCTTGTTCGGTTCAATTGTCTTCGGTCGGATTCAACGTTGTAAAGCCATTCGGCCGGTATAGGTCTCGTTGCCGCAATCCACCTTGTACAAGTATACTCCGGCGGGTAGATCATTGCCCTCGAAAATTACTTTGTTCTGACCTGCCTTGGTAAGCACCTTTTGGTTCCAGATCTCTTCGCCCACCATGTTGTACACCCTCACTTTGGCATCGCCGGTGCGCGCAACCGCGAACTCGATCGTGGTGCGGGAATTGAACGGATTGGGCACGTTGCGAACATTGGCCAAGGCTACGGCACTGTTGAACGGTAACCCCACATTATCCTCGTTGATCACGATCTGGTAGCCGCTGAATTCGTACGGTAACGATTGCGGGAACAGTAAGAGGAACCAAACATTCACATTGATCGTGAGCGGATAGGTCCCCGTCGCTGTCGGTATTCCCTCGATCAAGCCGCAGCCAAGTACTTGCGGCAAGTATGTGCATGCTGCCGCTGTCTGAGAATTGCATACCACAGATAGACCCGGAGGCAAACCGGTGATACTGACCAATTGGACACTATCAAGAGGTAAATTCGTATCGGGGACAATAACTCCTGAATTATTCGGGATCATCATGTTGAGCGTATCCGAGTAGAAAACGTTCAACACCCCGGATCGAAAATCAGTGGTGGTATCCGGCCAAACCCCGAAGACGCTGTCCGCATAAAGCAGGTTGGGCGTACACTGGGCGAACACCGATCCCGTAGACAACGCGACGGCCAGAATGAGCAAATATCTTTTCATGGTTACTCCTTGTTGACGTCCTTTTCGATCTCTTCCATGTACAATAGGTCCACGGCCTCTTCGGGGGTCGGTGTAATGGAGAGTACGCTTTCCAATTGCGAGATCTGCACCAATTTCTGAACTGGTTCTTGCAATCCGCATACCACCAAGGTACCGTTCACGCTCTTGCACAATCTGTTCGCCACGAGCAGCGCGCTCAATCCGGAGGAATCGCAATACCGGGTGGCCGAAAGGTCGATGATCGCGTTGCGTACACCTGTTTTGTTCAGGTATACGAGTTCGCTCTTGAGCTCCGGAGCACAGGTCGTGTCCAATTTGTCCACATTGCTTGTGACCAAAGTGTACTTGCCTTTATCCTCTATCGTGAAGTTCATGTTCTGTGGGCTACTCGCCAAATATAGGAAGGTATTGCCAGCAAATACGAAAGGGGGTGCCCCACTACTTTCAAACAGGGCTTCGTGGGATACGTGCCGCGAGCAAGTACAGCACGGCCATGCGGATCGCAACACCGTTCTGCACTTGGTCCAGTATGATGCTGTTCGCGTGGTCGGCCACCTCACTGGTCACTTCAACGCCCCTATTGATCGGCCCCGGGTGCATGATGATCAGGTCCTTGCCCAGTTTCCGGTAGCGTGCCAGATCGATCCCATAACGCACCGCATACTCCCTTAAACTCGGAAAATTGGCAACCCCATCCCCGCCTTGTCGCTCCAATTGGATACGCAGCATATTGGCCACATCGCACCAGGCCAACGCTTTGTCCAGATCGTGTTCCACCTTCACACCCAAGCTTTCGATGTGGCGTGGGATCAAGGTGGCCGGTCCACTCAGCATGACCTCGGCACCCAGTTCCTTCAGGCAGAAGATGTTGCTCAACGCGACGCGCGAATGCAAGATATCACCCACGATCACCACTTTCAGACCTTTCACCCGACCCAACCTCTCCCGAATGCTATAGGCATCCAGCAGTGCTTGCGTCGGGTGCTCGTGTGTGCCATCGCCGGCGTTGATGATCGGTGCTTCGATATGCTTGCTCAGAAAAACAGCTGCACCCGGGTCAGGATGCCGTAGCACCACCATGTCCACTTTCATGGCCAGGATGTTGTTCACCGTATCCACCAAGGTCTCCCCTTTGCTCACGCTGGATCCACTGGCACTGAAGTTGACCACATCGGCGCTCAACCTCCGCTCGGCCAACTCGAAACTGACACGCGTACGGGTACTGGCTTCGAAGAACAAATTCGCGATGGTGATGTCCCGAAGAGAAGGCACTTTCTTGATCGGCCTTCCCAACACCTCCTTGAACCCATCGGCCGTTCGGAAGATCAGTTCTATGTCGGCAGCTCGAAGTTCCTTGATCCCCAATAAATGCCGGGTGCTCAATTGATCGCTGGGAAGTACCTCGCTTGCCGATCCCGCTGTGCTCTTGGCGCTCATTCCGTGCTATCGGTCCTTTGATGTGCCATGTGCAACGTCTTCAGAACTGCGTGCATCAGACTGATCCGTATGGAGGAGAACGCGATCCTGTCCATCGGTCCCTGCCCACTCCACCGTTACGTGTTCGTTGGCGATGCTATCCACCCATTTGCCCACATGGTCCGGTTGTATGGGCAATTCCCGACTGAAGCGCCGATCGATCAGGACCAACAACTTCACTTTTTCTGGTCGGCCGAACGCCAACAGGGCATCCAAGCCAGCTCGGATCGTGCGCCCGGTGTACAAGACGTCGTCCACCAAGACCACGGTCCTGCCTTCCAAAGAGAAATCCATGTCCGTGGCACTGGGTGCTACTGAAGTGGTGCGTTGCCTGAAATCATCTCGATGAAAAGTGATGTCCAGTTCACCGTACTTCAGTTTTTCGCCCTCTAGGATCCGGGCCAGTTCCTTTCGCAGCCGACGAGCCAATTGCACGCCCCTTGGTTGTAAGCCGACCAAGGCCACTCCATCCAGATCGCCATGGTCCTCGATCAACTCATGGCACAACCGCTCTATTGTCAGGGCGACGGCTTTGTTGGTGAGGATCGGCACGGTGGGCATGGGCGGCGAAGTTAATGGAGGTGAGGGATCATCCATCTGCGCACGCTATGGCATATGCATCTTATCGGCAATGAAGCCGGGACTTCAGCCCTGCAACTACGGACCAGAGCGGTGTAAGGACTTCGGATCTGGATATCGCAAAGGCATGTGTGGACCTCGAAGCCGACTGCGCTCCCGGAGGCAGATCCTCGGCCCGACCCTGCAACCCGGAATACAGCCAACAAAAAGCCCGGCCCCACTTGCGTGGGACCGGGCCTTGGATCTGCAAGTTCGAACTACTCCGCGCTATCCGCGTCGTCGTCTTCCTTCTTTGCCTTTTTCGTGGCTTTGCCTGCGCGCTCGTTGGTCTCCATCGCACTCTTCAGATCGCCCAGCACGCTGAGGTCACCGAGGGTGCTCTTTTCAACCTTCTCATTCACGCTCTTCACAGAAGCACTTGGGCCAGCGGCTTCCTTGCGGGCTGTTTTGGCCTTGCCACCTGTTGCAGGCGCTGCCTCCAGCACTTCCTCTCCCTCTTCGAAGGTGCGGGTATGGCTCAGTACGATACGGCGTGCCTCAGCATTGAATTCGAGCACCACGAATGGTAGCTTTTCCTCCAATTCGGCTTTTCCGCCATCGGCCTTCTTCAGGTTCTTCGTGGTAACGGTACCTTCAACACCATAAGGCAAGCTCACGATGAAGTTCTGGCCAGCGCGGCCGGTAAGGGTCCCTTCGTGTGTGCTTCCCGGGGTGAACACGGTGGCGAACACTTCCCATGGGTTCTCTTCCACTTGCTTGTGGCCGAGGCTCAAACGGCGGTTCTCCTTGTCCACTTCCAGTACCATTACTTCAACGTCATCACCCACGTTGCAGAATTCGCTCGGGTGCTTGATACGCTTGGTCCAGCTCAGGTCGCTGATGTGGATGAGGCCATCGACACCTTCCTCCAGTTCGGCGAAAATGCCGAAGTGGGTGAAGTTGCGCACCTTGGCGCTGTGCTTGCTGCGCAGTGGGTACTTGAACTCGATGTCCGTCCATGGATCGGCGGCGAGCTGCTTCATGCCCAGGCTCATCTTGCGCTCTTCGCGGTCGATGTTCAGGACCACGCAATCGATCTCCTGGCCTTCCTTCAGGAATTCCTTCGGGCTGCGCAGGTGTTGGCTCCAGCTCATTTCGCTCACGTGCAAAAGGCCTTCCACACCGGGGGCCACCTCCACGAACGCGCCGTAGTCGGTGATCACCATCACTTTGCCTTTCACCTTGTCGCCAGCGTTCATGTCGGCGCTCAACGCATCCCAAGGGTGCGCTTGCAGTTGCTTCAGACCAAGGGCGATACGCTTCTTCTCGTCGTCGAAGTCCAGGATCACCACGTTGATCTTCTCGTCCAGCTTCACCACTTCTTCCGGATGGCTCACGCGGCCGTAGCTGAGGTCGGTGATGTGGATCAATCCGTCCACACCGCCAAGGTCCACGAATACGCCGTAGGTGGTGATGTTCTTCACCGTGCCTTCCAACACTTGGCCTTTCTCCAAGCCACCGATGATCTGCTTCTTCTGGGCTTCCAGTTCCGCTTCGATCAATGCCTTGTGGCTCACTACCACGTTCTTGAATTCCTGGTTGATCTTCACCACCTTGAATTCCATGTTCTTGCCCACGTACTGATCGTAGTCGCGGATGGGCTTCACATCGATCTGGCTACCGGGCAGGAACGCCTCGAGGCCGAACACGTCCACGATCAAGCCACCTTTGGTGCGGCACTTCACGTAACCCGTGATGATCTCACTGGTCTCCATGGCGCTGTTCACCTTGCTCCATGCATTGTGAACGCGTGCGGTCTTGTGGCTTACGACCATTTGGCCGCCCTTGTCCTCCTGCTTCTCAATGTACACTTCCACCTTGTCGCCAATGGCGAGGTCGGCCTTGTACCGGAATTCGCTTATGGGAACAACACCTTCGGACTTGTACCCGATGTTGATCACCACTTCCTTCTTGTTCATTCCCACCACGGTACCCATCAGGACCTGCTTCTCGCTGATGCTGCTAAGGGTATCCTCGTAAGCCTGCTCCATCTTGGTGCGGGCTTCGGTGACGACCACCTTTTGGTCATCAACCAACGCATCCCAATCGAAATCGGCAGGTGGTTCGAGGAAGGTGACCTTGTTGTTCTCTACTGTTGACATGCAGTGCTTACTTGTATCCTGCACCAAGGGGTGGTGTGCAAGAGGGTTGGTTGGTTGGCCTGCTCCACCCGACGCAAGCTGTTTGAAATGGGCGGCAAAGGTAGTGTTTTGTTGTTGAGGGTTGAAAGGGGTTGCAGGGCAAACGCATCTAAATGGAATGTCAGCGATCCAAAGAGTGCGACACCCTACGGGGTCGAAGACACGCGCACGTTCCGATTTCTAAGTTCTGTGACCCCGCTGGGGTCGAAATACCTTTACGCGAACGACCCCGTAGGGGTCGCAGAACTTAGAAAACCGCGCCCAGTAAGGCATTCGACCCCGTAGGGTGTCGCAGAAGGCACCTCTCGTCGCCGCTTCACGGTATTAGATGCGTTTGCCCTGAAAGGGGTTGCCAGGGTTGAAGTGAGGTTGAGAGTTGAAGTAGTACCGGGTATTGAGTACCGGGTCCGCGACGTTGAGGGCTCGGTACTCAATACCCGGTACCAAAGTTCTCGTTACCAAGGGTGCTAACTTTGCCTGCATATGCGTTCATTCGACATACCCACCCACTACCGCAGCGATCTGATCGGTCGGCTGAAAGCTTTCCGCAAGTTACAGGACCCTAAGAAGAAGGACCTCACTCCCACCCTGCTGGACCTTGGGGCAGTGCGGTTCGTGTTCGCCCGGCATTTCGGGTTCTGCTACGGCGTGGAGAATGCGATCGAGATCAGCTACAAGGCACTGGAGGAGAATCCGGGGAAACGCATCTTCCTGTTGAGCCAAATGATCCACAATCCGGAGGTGAATGAGGACCTGGAAAGCCACGGCCTGCGTTTCATTCAGGACACACATGGCGAGATGTTGATGGATTGGAACGAGATCACCAAGGACGACATCGTGATCATCCCCGCATTCGGCACCACCTTGGAGACCGAAGCCCGGTTGAAGGCGATCGGCATCGATCCGCTGAAGCACAACACCACTTGTCCGTTCGTGGAGAAGGTCTGGAAGCGAAGTGCGCAGCTGGGCGAAAAGGAGCACACTGTTGTGATCCATGGCAAAGCGGCGCACGAGGAAACACGGGCCACCTTCAGCCATACCGCGAAGGGCGCACCGACCGTGATCGTGAAGGATATGCAGGAGACCGAGGAACTGGGCAGGATCATTTCCGGAGAATTGCCGATCTCGCGCTTTCAGGAACTCTTCGGTACCCGCTGCACGCCGGACTTCGACCCCACAAAGCACTTGCAGCGGATCGGGGTGGTGAACCAGACCACCATGCTCGCCACAGAGACCCAAGCCATTGCCGACCACCTGAAGCAGGTGATGCTGGCGAAGTACGGTGAAGCCGATCTCAAGGCACATTTCGCTGACACCCGCGATACGCTCTGCTACGCCACCAACGACAACCAGGACGCCACGAACGAACTACTGGAGGCTGAAGCGGACCTCGCTCTGGTGGTCGGTGGTTATAACAGTAGCAACACAAGCCACCTTGTTGAATTGCTGGAACAGAAGTTCCCGACCTACTTCATCAATGGTGAGAAGGAATTGCTGAGCGCGGTTGAGATCGAGCATTTCAATTATCCGGAGCATAAGTTGGAACGTAGCGACGACTGGCTCCCGGCGAAACGGCCACTGACGATCATCCTTACCAGTGGTGCCAGTTGCCCGGATACCTTGTTGGATCGGGTTATGCTGAAGGTGCTGGGGTTTGTGGAGGGGGTGAAGGATCCGGTGGAGGTGGTGGAGGCGATCACCAATTGAACATGGTACGGGCAATATCGACCGGGCTCGTCTTCTATTTGCTCACAACGATCGTCCAGGTTCAAGCTTGCTCTTGCATTGATCCCGGGCTGGCTGGACACTTCGCCAATGCCGATAACGTGTTCGAGGCGGTCGCGATCGGTTCTCGGATCGTTGACACCGATGACCCCCAGACTCCTCAAATGCGCGAGATCGTATTGCTCGGAGGACGCAGCTACAAAGGTTCCGTTCCAAAAAAGGTGGTCATTCGGACAAGGATCGGCGGAGGTGCTTGTGGTGTACGCTTGCCTTTTGGCGGCCGATATCTTGTCTTCACAAATTCCAGCGGTGCCGCCGAGAGGGGCCTATACTCTTCCATGTGCTCGGGGAATCGGCTCTATCCATTCTGGAGATTCTCATTGCGGCAGAATTTACGCCGACTGGCTCGAGGCGAGGGTATTCCTGCAAAATCAAAATGGGCAAAAGTTCCTAGTTGGTAATGGAGCAGTCCAACGCACGTCGCATCCTCTTCGTCTGCACCGTTAACCGTATGCGCAGTGCTACGGCCTACGAGATCTACAAGGACGATCCACGTTTCGACGTGGATTCCGCAGGCACCGACCGAACGGCGAATGTGGTACTGGAAGAGTGGCATTTGGAATGGGCGGATGCGATCGTTGTTATGGAGAAGCAGCACCGCAACAAGATCCGTGAACGGTTTCCTGCGTGGTTTGAACGGAAGCCGATCGTTTGCCTGTACATCGAGGATATCTACGACTTCATGCAGCCGGAGTTGGTGGCGATCCTGAAGGAGAAGTTCGAGGATGTGTACAGGCGTGGACTGCTGAACGGTTGAGCAGGCGATCCCGGATTACTAACTTTGGAATATGAAAGCCTTCAGTTTCAAAGAGCCTTGGTTGAATAGCACGCTGGAGAAGCTGCTTGGTTTGAGCGCGTCCACCAAGCGGGCCGTCATAAGCGCTTTGGAGAATAGCATGCGACCTGGAAAGAATGACCCGGAATTGGAAAAAGAGGAACAGGGCAAGGACTCCGAACGATTTTGGGCCACTTTTGGGACGTGGGAGGGTGACGGCACCGCAGAGGAGTTGGCTACTTCCATTCGTACCGCACGAACTGAGAGTTCGGAGCGCGAATCTTTGGATTGATCAGATAGAACGTGGCATATCTGCTCGATACCAACATCTGCATCTTCTTGATGAAAGGTGTCCTTCATGTAGTAACGCATGCCAAAGATCATTCTCGGCGGGATCTATTCATCTCGGAGGCCACAGTTGCCGAACTCAAATTCGGGGTGGCCAAGAGTGAGCGCCCATTGCGAAATCAGGAACACCTCGCATTGTTCATGGCAGAGATGACGATCCTACCGATCGGTCCTGTTCTCGATGTGTTCGGCTTTGAAAAAGCTCGACTTTACCGGATCGGTCAACCCCTTCCCGATTTCGACCTCCTCATCGGCGCTACCGCCATCCACCACAACCTAACACTGGTGACCAACAACACTAAGCATTTCCAACGGTTGGAAGGGATCCAGTTGGAGGACTGGACGAACTAAGCACCCGTTCTACCGAAGCTTCGGACCGCAACCGGAATTGATCAGGGGCCTAGATAAATTCGAATTTGTGCTTCACCGTGGTTTACCATGAACCGAGTTCCGCTCCAGCAGACCCCATCCCGAACGTCGGGCAACGATCCGGCCTCACGCACTGTCTACTTTGGACCACACCATGCATAAGATCACTTCACTCCTCCCCATCCTTACCGCACTTTCTGTCGTTGGACAAGGATCTCCGACCTCACTTCGTCCCGACATCACGGTGGAGCACTATATGGATGTACGTTCCAGTGTTTCGCGCATGGCCTACGATGGTGTGCATGAGCGTCTATGGTACCTACGGACCACGGGCGATGTGCTGGCCGTGATCGACGATGGGCTATCATCACCTTACGATACACTGATCTACACCGTTGCCGATCACGGCATCAATGAAGTATATGGTCTGGTGTTCCATGATAGCGACCTGTTCGTTGTCGGTAATCAGGTGACGGGTGCTCTTACCCAAGGCATGGTGAAACGTGCGCATTTGCAACCCGACGGCTCGCGCACGTGGAGCATGGTAACCATTACCGAGAGTTATGCTTGGGGCGGAAAAGCACATGGTTTCAACAATGTCGTGGTGAGCCCTGACGGTCAATTCCTGTACTTGAATGTCGGGTCGCGAACGGACCATGGCGAGGTGCAGGATGTGAATGGCGCATTCCCCGGTTTACGCGAGGAAGCTGTTACTTCCAAGATCCTTCGCGTACCCTACGATGCCGTGGACCTGGTGCTACCGAACGATGAAACGCAACTGTTGTCGAACGGTCAACTCTTTGCTTGGGGTGTGCGCAACACCTACGACATGGCATTCGATGCCGAAGGGCAACTCTTTGGTGTGGAGAACTCCGGCGATCACGACGACCCGGAAGAAATGAACTGGCTGCGCGAAGGCCACCACTATGGTTTTCCATGGACGGCCGGAGGAAACCTCAACCCAACAACCGACCCCGGCTACACACCAACTGCTGACCCGCTGTTGAATCCGGGCTTTCCATCGGCCGCAACGGACTTCTATTATGATCCAGGATTTCCTTCACCACCCAACATGCAATTCACGGAACCGATCGTGAATATCGGGCCTGACGCGGACCGGGTACGTGATATCAACGGCGGGATCTTCGATGCATCTGACAACAGCACCGGGATCTCCACCTTCACGTGCCATCGTTCACCTCTGGGACTGGTGTTCGATAGCCAAGGCCTGCTCAATGGCGACCTCCACGAAGACGCGTTCATGTTGAGTTTCACACCGGGCGGAGATAGCACGGGCTTCAGCCCGATCGCACCTTGGGGCATACCTGTCGTACCTGTGGACCCCAGTGAGGACCTGCTCCATCTGGACCTTACCTACGACGCTATAGCCGACAATTACACACTCACCGCCGAACGCATCGTAGAAGGCTTCTATCTTCCGGTGGATGCCGAACTTGTTGAATCCACGTTGTATGTGATCGAATATTGGACCGATGCACAACGCTCGCTCTGGAAGGTGAATTTACCCGTGATCAGTTCCATTGCTGAAGCAAACCCACGTACCATACAGGTGTCGATCTTCCCAAATCCGACAACCGATGTGCTCCAATGGCGCTCGAACGGGGACCGCGTTTCCTCTGTGCAGATCTTCAGCTTACAAGGGCAGCGGATACTCAGCGAAACGCGCTCGTCCGGATCCGGTTCCGTTGATCTTTCAGGACTGTCCGAAGGTGCCTATATCGCACGTTTCCACATGGCGGGATCCACAGTTTCCAAGCCCTTCCATATCGTCCGTTGACCGGTTGGGAGGAGATCTTATGAACTGCACTGATCCATTCCTTATTTTCTGAAGGTGAAAGCCTTCAACTTTTAAATGCCTTCTCGTGGGACAACTCCTCGGAACCACGAAACGATCCCGAACTACTATCTTTGAAGTAATGAAAGCCCTGAGTTTCAAAGAGCCTTGGTTGAATAGCACACTGGAGAAGCTGCTTGGTTTGAGCGCGTCCACTAAAAGGGCGCTTATTCGCGCGTTGGAAAACAGCATGCTATCCGGAAATAATGACCCGGCATTGGAAAAAGAGGAACAGGGTAACAGAAAATTGTCGAAACGCTTCTGGAGTGCATACGGAGCGTGGGATAGCCCAGAATCGGCCGCTGAGTTGATCCGTTCCATTAGGGAAACGCGCTACGATCGCGATCGTGAGGTGGATCTATGAGCCGCTATCTACTCGACACGAATGTTTGCATCGAATTCTTCAAGCGGCATGCGAAAGTGGCCAGTAAGTTGGAGAACCTCGAAAGCGGTAGTTTGTTCATCTCGGAGATCACCTTGGTAGAGCTCAGGATCGGTGCATTGAAAAGCGTTCGACCAGACTTTCATAATGGGGTGATAGCCGATCTGCTCGATGACTTAACCGTACTTCCTATTTCTGCGGCCCTTGACCTTTTCATTCAGGAGAAAGTGCGTTTAAGCCGTTCCGGTACAATGGTTGACAATTTCGACCTCCTCATCGGCGCTACCGCCATTCATCACGACCTAACTCTCGTGACCAACAACACCAAGCATTTCCAACGGTTGGAAGGTATCAAAATGGAGGACTGGACCAAATAGGTTCACACCTCCGTCACCACGCCGATCGCGTTCACCACAACGCCCAACGCCAGATCGAATTGCTCAGATGAAGTGAGGTGGGTGTTGTCGATCACGAAAGCATCCTTGGCCTGTATGAGCGGATCAGCGACGCGTGTGGTATCGTCCAGATCGCGGCGTTGGATGTTGGCCACCACTTCCTCTTCGGTGATCTCCGCGCCTCTTCCCTTCAACTCCAAATAACGCCGTTGTGCGCGGATCCCGGGGCTGGCTGTCATAAAGAATTTCACTTCCGCATGCGGAAAGACCACCGTACCGATGTCGCGGCCGTCCATCACCACTCCTCCACCTTGCCCCATTTCCTGTTGCAGCTGGACCAGCTTGGCGCGTACTTCGGGGATCGGGCTCACCAACGTTACGTGATGGCTCACGTCCATTTCGCGGATCCGATGCTCCACATTGCGGCCGTCCAACCACGTCTCGCTCCGTTGTGTAGCATCGTCGTGCTTGAAGCCGATGTGGATATGTCCCAGCACGCGCAGCAACGCGACCTTGTTGAGCACACCTTCCTCTACCAGGCCATTCTCGATCACATATAGTGCGATGGCCCGGTACATGGCCCCGCTATCGATGTACGTGTAGTGCAGGTGATGCGCCAAGTGCTTGGCCAATGTGCTCTTGCCGCAACTGCTGTAACCGTCTATGGCAATGGTAATGCGCTTCACGACCGTGGGATGGTGCGGCCAAGGTAGTTGGAACCACCGGATCTGCAGCTAACCCGCCCCGGTTCCTTCAACGCCTAAAGCTAGTGGGAATGCATGACCACGTAAGAACAGTGCGCTATACGAAGCGCACTACCCTTTCTTCTGGAAATCTGCGAAGCGCACGCCCAAGGTGATCGTGTTGGAGATACCGGCCAAGTGCAACTGCGAGAAACCATAACTGATGTGGATCTTCGTGACACGCAGCCCGACACCAAAACTTACACCGGTGATCGCGGGTTTCTCGGCCACCACCAGTTCTTTCCGCAATTTGGGGTTGTAGGCCACACGCAGCATGAAGTTCTTCCCAAGCAAAACTTCCACGCTGGGCACGATGTGCAGGATCGCCTTGTTCCACGTGGACACCTTTTTCTCGATCACCTCTCCCGTTGTAGGGTCGATCTCTACCCGCGCATTCGGGTCGTTGAAGGTCAGGTCCCACTTCTGCAAGTTCTCGAACATCAGGCCCAAGCGGAAGGGTGCATGCTTGAACCTGTACGTAACCCCCAGCATGGCTTCGAACGGGAGTTTCTCCCGCTCATTGGTGAACCTCGAACTCTGATACCCGATGTTGCGCAGCATGGCCGCGACGGAAAGTCCCAACGACTTCTTCTCGAAAACACCACCCAGGTCCACCGCCCATGCTGTTGAATTGTAATTACCCAGGTTACTGTTGATGAATTTCACGTTCGCACCAACGCTGAACAAACTGTCCAATGCCTTGGAGGCGCCCACTTGTACCACGAACTCGCCCGCGTTGAACTGCCCGGTGGGATTGCCCACTTCATCCGCTCCATCAAAGGTGCCATAGCTCATGTATTGCACCGTGCCTGCAAGGGTCACGTTGCAACTATCCAAATGATGCCCGTAGGAAACGTAGCCCACATTGGTACCGGCGAAATAGGGTAAATAGCTCAAGGCGACCTGCTTGGTCATTTCCTTGTTCAGCAAGGCCGGGTTGAAGATCCCGAGGTTGAGGTCCGCGTCGCGCACGGCGATGTAGTTACCGCCCAACGATGAATTGCGTGCCGAACTGGGGATCGTGAGCAGTTGAAAAGCAGCATTGGTACCGTCCTGGGCTTGGAGCAAGGAACTCAACGAACAGAGCAGTACAAAGGCGTAATGGCGTAGGGTAGAATGCATGGGTCTCCGTTGCGAGGGGGAACGCAAGATAATGGTGGCTAGTATCCCCCACCACAAAGGACGGAATATCTTCGGCCCGTGACCCGCTCCGGCAAACTTCTCATCCTGTTGCTCCTTGCCTTGTTCACAGGCTGTTCCACCTCATCCGACGTGGTGGGGAAAGGGCCCTTCCAAAAACGGAAATACAGGCCCGGCTGGGATCTTTCATCATTTCGAACACAGCATCGCGAAGCGGCTCCGACATCGAGGATCATACACGAACGCGTGCGCCCTATGACACTGCGTACCGTGCGCACATGGCCCGAACCGGAACATGCAGCGCCGCTTTCCGCATCGCTCAGCTTGGTCCGTAACCCGCGCAACCATCCTGCGCACCATTCAGGTACCGTACTCAACAGAAAGCCAAAGGAGTACAACGTCCAGCAGGAACTGCCCTCCGCATCCATGGACGTTCTTACCACAGATACTGACGGTGAGTCCACGGTATCCGGAGACAGACGATGGAACCGCATGGCCATTGTCTCCGGCGTGTTCCTCTTCCTCTCGGTCATCGCGGCGATCGCACCGGGTGGTACTGCGATACTGCTCTATTTCCTCACTTTTGCGATCATTACCGGTATCATAGGTCTGGTCTTGGCCTGCAAGAACAAGGAAAAAGGCAAACTGATCGCGATCGCCGCTATTGCCTTACCCCTACTGTTCATCGCCCTTCTGTTCGCGATCGAGAAGAACGTGTTCTGATCAGGACCCTTGCTCCGGCAGCAACAGTGATCCGTCGCCATAGCTGAGAAAACGGTAATCATGCGTTAATGCATGTTCATAGATCCTACGCCAATCGTCGCCTACGAATGCGGCCACCAACAACAGCAAGGTGCTGTTGGGTTGGTGGAAGTTGGTGATCAGTCCGTGCGCGAACCGGAACGTGTATCCGGGGGCGATGAGCAAGCCTGTTTTCCCGCGGAGGAAGCTTCCATCCATCGTCCGCACCTGATGGATCACCGCTTCCAGCGCCTGCTTCGGTGCAGGAAGTTGATCGGTCCCATGCCCGTAGGGTTCCCATTGGTCAATATCGATCTCGTTACCTGCATCACCGGCGAGCAACTTCACCCCATGCCAGTACACACTTTCCAACGTGCGCAATGCGGTTGTACCCACGGCGATCACCGAACCAATGCCCAGTTGTGCATGCACGGCCTCCAGCGCCGACAGCGGAATATGCACCTCTTCGGTATGCATGTGGTGATCCGCCATGCGCTCGCTTTTCACCGGCAGAAAAGTGCCCGCTCCAACATGCAGGACGAGTTCAGTTGTTTTGGTGCCGTTGTGTTCCAACCGCTCCAACAGGTCCTTTGAAAAGTGCAAGCTCGCCGTGGGTGCCGCGACCGAACCTTCCTGCTTTGCGAAAACGGTGTTGTAGCGCTCCTTATCCGCCTTGTTGTCTACTCGTTGCATGTATGGCGGCAGGGGCACATGCCCGATCCGTTCAAGCACTTGCGCAAAGGTCAGCTCGGCCGGTTCCCACGTGAAGGTGATGCGTTCCGACCCGCTTCGTTCCGCATGCAACACCGTGCCAGCCAGATCCGTGGTAAGCACCTCTCCCGCTTTCCATCGTTTCGCGTTGCCGATGAAACAATTCCATTCACCGGAACCTTGTGCGCTGATCGCTTGTTCCACAGGACCGTGTACCGGCGATAAGCAGAGCACTTCAATGCCCGCACCTGTTTCGCGTTGGAACAGGATCCGAGCGTTCACCACCTTGGTCCGGTTCAGGACAAGAAGCGCATTCGGCGGAAGTTGTTCCGGCAGTTCGCGGAATACTCCGTCCGAAATGGCGCCACTGCGGTAGACCAACAATTTGCTTCCATCCCGAACAGCGAGTGGTTGCTGGGCGATGCGCTCGTTCGGCAAAGCGTACGTGAAGTCTTGAATGGAAAGATCGCGGGGATGCATGGCCAAGGGAACGAGCGCTTGCTCGCTTTGTGATGAATGCTGCAGAGATCTCAATGGTCCGCGTTAGTCCTTCACTACTTTGGAAACGTGGTACTCATCGCCTTGTTGGACCCGTACCAAGTACAAACCCGAAGACCAAGCCTCTGTGTTGATGGTGATCCGATCGGCAGCGGCGAACGTTCCGATGAAGACCTGACGGCCCATAAGATCCTGAATGGAAACACGTGTTGCAGTAATGTTTCCGGGGACCAGGATCCGCAGTTCGTTCGACACCGGATTCGGCCAGAATTGGACAGCGGTTGCACGTAGTTCTTCAACGGAAACAAGTCCCAACGCTTGGCGAATAGCGAGGTAGGCATTGACCTTCCCAAAACCCCAAATGGTGCTGCCACCAGCGGGGATCACGCCGGTGTTGTTGTCCAGTCGTGCGGTCTGCTTGATCAGCTCGCGTACCTCGGCCGGGGTTATTGTTGGGATGGCCTCCAAGATCATGGCTACGATCCCGGAAACCGCAGGTGCGGACATGCTCGTGCCGGAGAAGCGTGCGAACGGGTAGCTACGGCCATTGTGATCAACGGTAGCGACCGCGGTGACCGTTTCATCCGTGAAGGAGCTGATCGATGAGGCAACACTGACACCTGGTGCGGTGATGTCGGGCTTGATGCGGTCGTCCATGGTGGGGCCTTTGGAGGAGAAGCCTGCCAATGCACCGCCATAGAACGTACCCGATTGTAATTGGGACTCTGAGCTGTAAGCACCCACCGTGATCAGGTTCTCGGTGCATGCCGGTTCATGGACACCGTATAGAGCATCGCCACCGGTACTTCCTGAACCATAGGCCTGGAATTCCTGACCCCAATTGCCCACATCATTCGTGAGCTCCGTCACGTTCCAGAAATGGACCGTGCCCGTTGCTGCTGTGGCTTTCAGAATGACCCGCAATTGCGTGTTCTGGTTCTTCACCCGCAAGCGGAAATGTGGCCTACCGTTCAACGGGTGCGCCGCTTCGGATGTCAGGTTAAAGTAGACCGTGTCCGTCCCTGCCAGTAGGAACGAATCGAGGTACGCGGGCTGTGTTGAGGTAGCGTATAGTGGTGTTTCCGCCAAGGTGACACCGTTGGAATTGTTGACGAAGATCCCGGCCGAGAACGCATTACCGACCTCTCCCCACATGGTGAGGCTCTGCCCCCACATGTTCGGGTTCGCATCGTACGAGTAGAACTGGATGCGCGAAAGGAGTTCATCTCCGCTGAAAGCCTTCTTGATGTGGAAGTTCACATTGCCGTTGTTCCCTCCTGAAGCCACGAACACGACCCCCTCGGCGGCGTATTGCTCTATGGCCTGACTGATCAACGAGTTCCCATCCAGCGTGCCGATCCAGTTCAATCCCCAGCTCATGTTGATCACCAATCGCTTCTCGTCCTGTTCCGCGATGTTCTTCATCCAAGTGAAGGCATCGATCACAGCCGCTGCATCCACCAACCAGGTACAGAACAGGAATTGTGCATCGAATGCGATCCCACGGTAGTCGGTCCCGGCACCACCACCGCCAGCAATGCCTGCTACATGTGAACCATGTGTGGCGTTTCCGTAAATGTTGATGGTGTCGGATCCAGCAGCCAACAATGCCTCGGAGGTGATCAACTCGGTACCGTATGGAAAATCCGCCGGTGCAGGACCTGCCTGCCGGTATTGGTCCCAAGCAGCACGCACGCGTGAAGTGGTGATCGCGGTATCGTAGAACATCGGGTGGGTGTAATCGAAGCCCCAATCCGTAACGCCGATCAGCACATCCCGACCTGTGTAGCTCTGTGGCAAATTGATACCCTGTTGCACGCTGTCCGCTCGTGTGGACACCACCACTTTGTCCAAGGTGCGCGAGGCCTTTCCTGCAAGTTCCACGTATTGCAATCCGCCCAGTGCGGCCAATGCATCCAAGTGGTACGCATCAACCCGGAATGAAACGATATCCCCGATCCGCGAACCGGACATCACATGGCCTTGCGCACTTTGGGGGATCATGAATTCGCCTTCCGCAGTA
>Ga0335394_10001168_pt1 | contig 29167 bp, 28 predicted proteins | sample MAT03_FD_205741 | JGI IMG/M metagenome (GOLD analysis project Ga0335394, IMG submission 205741) | Freshwater microbial communities from Lake Fryxell liftoff mats and glacier meltwater in Antarctica - MAT-03 (spades assembly) (version 2) ...
GGCCGTAGTGCAGCACCTGCGGCTCTTCGTGGAATTTGGCGCCGACGCCGTGGCCGCAGAACTCGCGCACGACCGAGAAGCCGGCGTTCTCGGAGAAGGTCTGGATGGCATGGCCGATGTCGCCCAGCCGCGCGCCGGGCTTGACGCGCACGATGCCCTTCCACATCGCCTCATAGGTGATCTGGCACAGGCGCCGGGCCTGGATCGAGCCCTCGCCGACCACGAACATGCGGCTGTTGTCGCCGTGCCAGCCGTCCTTGATGACGGTGACGTCGATGTTGACGATGTCGCCGCTCTTGAGCACACGTTCGTTCGGGATGCCGTGGCACACCACATGGTTGATCGAGGTGCACAGCGAGGCCGGGAAGGGCGGGTAGCCGGGCGGCTGGTAGCCCAGCGTGGCGGGCGTGCCGCCCTGCACCTTCGTCATGTGCTCATGGGCGACGCGGTCGAGTTCCAATGTGCTGACGCCCGGCACCACATGGGGGGTGAGCAGGTCCAGCACCTCGCTGGCCAGGCGGCCGGCCAGGCGCATGCCGTCGATGTCGCGGGCGGTCTTCAGGGGGATTGCCATGGCGCTGGATTATCCCACCCCGCCCATAAAATCCCGAGTCCATGTCCAAGCCTACCTGGCATCTCAGCCCCTTCGAGGGCGGCCCTGCGTTGTCCGACTTTCGCACCGCCGCACTGCTGGCGCGCATACAGGGGGCCTGCCCGCGCGTCGAGGCGCTGGCTGCGCGACATGTGCATTGGGTGGCCAGCGCCGGTCTGCTGTCGCGCGAGGAGGCCGACAAGCTGGCCGCGCTGCTTGACACCGGCCCGCGCTGGCGCGGCGCGGCAGCGGGCGAACTGGTACTGGTGATGCCGCGCGCCGGCACGGTCTCGCCCTGGGCCAGCAAGGCCACCGACATCGTGCGCAACTGCGGTGTGGCCGTGCACCGCGTCGAGCGCACGACGGAATACACGCTGGCGCTGAAGCAGCCGCTGCTGGGCCGCGCCAGGCCGCTGTCGGCCGAGGAGCGCATGGCGCTGGCCACCCTGCTGCATGACCGCATGACCGAGTCGGTGGGCTTCGACCGCGGCGCCGCCGAAGCGCTGTTCGCGCCGCAGCCGGCTCCACCGCTGTCTCAGGTCGATGTGCTCGGCCTCGGCCGCCAGGCGCTGGCAGAGGCCGACGTGGCCTGGGGCCTGGCGCTGTCGGCCGACGAGATCGACTACCTGGTGGCGGCCTTCACGCGGCTGGCGCGCAACCCGAGCGACGTCGAGCTGACGATGTTCGCTCAGGCCAACAGCGAGCATTGCCGGCACAAGATCTTCAACGCCAGCTTCGTCATCGACGGCCAGCCTCAGCCGCAGTCGATGTTCCAGATGATCCGCCACACCGAGCAGGTGTCGCCGCAGCGCACGATCGTTGCGTACAACGACAACGCGGCGGTGATGGAAGGCGGCGAGGTCGAACGCTGGGCACCCGTGGGCTACACCAACGCACCGGTCTACGCCGCGCAGCGCGAGACCGCGCATGTGCTGATGAAGGTGGAGACGCACAACCACCCCAGCGCCATCTCGCCTTTTCCCGGCGCAGCGACGGGCGCAGGCGGCGAAATCCGCGACGAGGGCGCCACCGGCCGCGGGGCCCGCCCGAAGGCCGGACTGACCGGCTTTGCCGTCTCGCACCTGCGGCTGCCGGGCGCCGTGCGCAGCTGGGAGCGCGGCGCCGCCGGGCGGCCGGCGCACATTGCCAGCGCGCTGCAGATCATGACCGAGGGCCCGCTGGGCGGCGCGGCCTTCAACAACGAGTTCGGTCGCCCGGTGCTGGGCGGTTTCTTCCGCAGCTTCGAGATGGAAGTCGCCGGGGTGCACCGCGGCTTTCACAAGCCGATCATGATTGCCGGCGGCCTGGGCCGCATCGCCGCCGGCCAGACCGAAAAGAAGCGCTTTCCCGCCGGCACGCTGCTGGTGCAACTGGGCGGGCCGGGCATGCGCATCGGCATGGGCGGCGGCGCAGCCAGTTCGATGGCCGCCGGCAGCAACGCCGCCGCGCTGGACTTCGACAGCGTGCAGCGCGGCAATCCCGAGATGCAGCGCCGCGCGCAGGAGGTCATCGACCATTGCTGGCGGCTGGGCGAGGCCAACCCGATCCTGGCGCTGCACGATGTCGGCGCTGGCGGGCTGTCGAATGCCTTTCCTGAGCTGGTCGACGGCGCCGGCCGCGGCGCGCGCTTCGATCTGTCGCGTGTGCCGCTTGAAGAAAGCGGGCTGGCGCCGAAGGAGATCTGGTGCAACGAGAGCCAGGAGCGCTATGTGCTGGCGCTCGACCCGGCCGCGTTGCCGCTGCTGCAGGCGATGTGCGAGCGCGAGCGCTGCCCTTTTGCCGTGGTCGGCACGGCCACCGAGACCCCGCAACTGGTGCTTGAAGAAGGCGAGGGCGGCCGCCGCGTGGTGGACATGCCGCTGGACGTGTTGCTCGGCAAGCCGCCGAAGATGCTGCGCGACGTGGCGCGGGTGGCGCGCGAAGAGCCGCCGCTCGCGCTGGACGGTGTGTTGCTCGAGCAGGTGGCCTTCGACGTGCTGCGCCATCCGACGGTGGGCAGCAAGCGTTTCCTGGTGACGATCGGCGATCGCACGGTGGGCGGGCTGAGCCACCGCGACCCGATGGTCGGCCCGTGGCAGGTGCCGGTGGCCGACGTGGCGGTCGCACTGGCCGACTTCAGCGGCCTGCGTGGCGAGGCGATGGCCATCGGCGAGCGTTTCCCGCTGGCCTCGCTGGACGCGCCGGCCTCGGGCCGCATGGCGGTGGCCGAGGCCATCACCAACCTGCTGGCCGCACCGGTGGGCACGCTGGACCGCATCAAGCTCAGTTGCAACTGGATGGCCGCCTGCGGCGAGCCCGGCGAGGACGCGGCCCTGTACGACACCGTGCGCGCGGTGGCGATGGATCTGTGCCCGGCGCTGGGCATCGGCGTGCCGGTGGGCAAGGATTCCTTGTCCATGCGCACCCGCTGGGCCGAGGGGCGTGAGCTGCATCAGGTCACCTCGCCGGTGTCGCTGGTCGTCACCGCCTTCGCCGTGCTGGACGATGTGCGCGGCACCTGGACGCCGCAGCTGCGCGCCGACGACAGCGTGCTGCTGCTGGTCGACCTGGGCCGGGGCCGCATGCGCATCGGCGGCTCGATGCTGGCGCAAGTGCTCGGCCGCTTCGGCGACCAGGTGCCCGATCTCGACGACCCTGCGCTGCTGGTCTCGCTGGCCGCGGCGCTGGCCGAGTTGCGTGCCGCAGGGCTGGTGCTGGCCTACCACGACCGCAGCGACGGCGGCCTGTGGGCGGCGGTGTGCGAGATGGCTTTCGCCGGGCAGCGCGGTGTCAGCCTGAACGTCGACATCCTGGTCACCGAAGGCGACGGCATCAGCGACAGCCGCGCCGATCATGGCGACTCGAAGAACTGGGCGAGCCAGGTCAGCACGCGGCGGCATGAGCTGACGCTGCGCGCGCTGTTCAACGAAGAGCCGGGCGTGCTGCTGCAAGTGCCGCGCGCACGCCGCGACGAGGCGCTGGGCGTGCTGCGCCGCCACCGGCTGAGCCGCCACGCGCATGCGGTGGGCAGCCCGAACGAGCGCCGCACGCTGGAGGTGTGGCGCGACACCAAGGCCGTCTTCAGCGCCCCGCTGCGCGAGTTGCAGCAGGCCTGGGACGAGGTCAGCTGGCGCATCGCGCGCGAGCGGGATCACCCCGACAGCGCCGATGCAGAGCACGCCGCAGCCGGTGCCGATGGCGACCCGGGCCTGCACCTTCATTCGGGCTTCGACCCGGCCGAGGACGTGGCGGCCCCGTTCATCCACGCGGCCCGGCCCAAACTGGCGGTGCTGCGTGAGCAAGGCGTCAACAGCCAGCTCGAGATGGCCTACGCCTTCGCGCTGGCGGGCTTCGAGACCCATGACGTGCACATGAGCGATCTGCAGACCGGCCGCGCGCGGCTCGACATGTTCCAGGGGCTGGTCGCCTGCGGCGGTTTCAGCTACGGCGACACATTGGGTGCCGGCGAGGGCTGGGCGCGCTCGATCCTCTTCAACCCGGCCCTGGCCGAGCAGTTCGCGGCCTTCTTCCAGCGCCCGGGCAGCTTCGCGCTGGGCGTGTGCAACGGCTGCCAGATGATGGCGGCGCTGGCCTCGCTGATCCCTGGCGCCGAGGCCTGGCCGCGCTTCGGGCGCAACCGCAGCGAGCAGTTCGAGGCCCGGCTGTCGATGGTCGAGGTGATGGCCAGCCCGAGCCTGTTCTTCGACGGCATGGCCGGCAGCCGGCTGCCTGTCGCGGTGGCGCACGGCGAAGGGCAGACGGATTTTTCACGCCAGGGCGACGCGGCGCGGGTGCACGGCGCGCTGCGCTTCGTCGATCACCACGGCCGGCCGACGGAGACCTACCCGGCCAACCCCAACGGCAGTGTCGGCGGCCTGACCGGCGTGACCACCGCCGATGGCCGCTTCACGGCGCTGATGCCGCACCCCGAGCGTGTGTTCCGCAACCTGCAGCTGAGCTGGAGCGACGGCGACCCCGTGGCGCCCAGCCCCTGGCTGCGTCTGTTCAGGAACGCCCGCCGCGCTGTCGGCTAGAAAACGGTCAAGAAGTTCGGCTGAGCGGCCGCAGGACGGCCTTCAGTCGACGAGCGAGAAACCCTCGCTCAGCTGCAGCGTCCAGCCGTCCACCTCGTCGGCCGCCAGCCCCAGCGCATCGGAGGCCGCGGCGCCGCCCTTGGCCCACTCGGCGTTGCCCCCCGTCCCGGCATGGTGCTGCAGCGCGCGCTCGGCCAGCAGGTTCATGGCGACCAGACGCGATACGGTGTCCGGTGTTTCCGGGTGGACCAGCGCCGCCGGCTCGTGGTGGTGGCGGATCGCCTGGGAGACCAGCGGTGACAGGCCCCAGGTGCGCGCCATCAACGAACCAACCAGCGCGTGGTCGGTCTTGTAGGTGGCCTGCTCGATGGCGGTGCACGGGCGGTCGGTGGCCCGCGCGGCGTCATCGAGCACGCTCACGTAGTCTGCAAAGCGCGGCATCAGCAGCGGCACGCCGACATCGCAGAACAGGCCGAAGGAATGCGCCAGTTCGCTCGCCACGCCGCGCAGGCCGCTCGCCAGTTGTGTCAGTGCGAAGGCGCGGCGCTGCGACACCGTCCAGAAGGCGCTCAGGTCAACGCCAGGCTGGCGCAGCACCTGGCGCAGCACGAGTCCGGTGACCAGCGCGCCGATCTGGCGCAGGCCGAGCAGCGAGACCGCCTGGTCGACCGTCTCGGCGCGGCGCGACAGGCCGAAGAAGGGCGAGTTCACGCTGCGCAGCACCGCGGCGGTGAGCGCCACGTCCTTGCCGACGATGGCGGCAATGCGGCGGGAGTCAGGCTCATCACGCCCGACTTCCTCCTGCAACTTGACCAGCAATGCTGGCCGCGGCGGGATGGCAATGCTGCGCACCAGGCCGTCGATCTGCGGCATGGGCCGGCTGCGATCGATTGCGGCTGCTGTGCGGGGGCCGGTCATCGGCGAGCTCCTTGTCTAGGGCGGCGCGCCACCTCGGTGAATGCGCGAACACCCCCTACTTCGGCGGCTTGCGGCCCGGCTGTAGTCGGCTCGCGTGAATTGCGGCGCGGCTGCCGCCGTCAGGCCACCCAGGTCGCCGACGCGCCGTCGATTGCTGCGCGCAACGCAGCGTAGTCGTGCATCACCGGGAACTGCGGAAACTGCGCCGCGATGCCCGGCGGCGGGTGGATGAAGAAGCCCGCATCGGCGGCGCCCAGCATGCCGGTGTCGTTGTACGAGTCACCGGCGGCGATGACCTTGAAGTTCAGGCCTTTCAGCGCATTGACGGCATGCCGTTTCTGGTCGGCCTGGCGCAGCTTGTAGTCGAGCACTGCGCCGTCAGCGCCGATCACCAGCCGGTGGCACAACAGCGTGGGCTGGCCCAGTTGCCGCATCAGCGGCGCGGCGAACTCGTAGAAGGTGTCCGACAGGATCAGCACCTGGTAGCGCTCACGCAGCGCGTCCAGAAAGTCGCGCGCCCCGTCCAGCGGCGCCATGCCGCCGATCACCGACTGGATGTCGGGCAGGCGCAGACCGTGCTCGGCCAGCAGGGCGATGCGCGAGCGCATCAGCCGGTCGTAGTCAGGCTCGTCGCGCGTGGTGCGCGAGAACGCCGTGATGCCGGTGCGGCGCGAGAACTCGATCCAGATCTCGGGCACCAGAACGCCTTCGAGATCGAGGCAGACCACATGCATGAATGCGTCCTCGTTGGAGCAGCGGCGGATGCTAGCGCAGCACTCGGCGTGCCTTGACAGCACCCGTCAGCGCGCCTCGCCGCCCAGCAGCACCGGCTGCTGCCGGACCTTGCCGCCGCGCCAGACGGTGAGCGTGATCGAGGTTCAGCGCGCGCCGCGCCGTCAAGCCGGCGGACGCGGTGGGCCGTGTCAGGAAACGATGAACGACGCTGCGCCGGTGGCGATCAGCGTGCCGTGTTCGTCGTGCAGGCGCATCTGCGTGGCGCCGACGCGTCCTCCCAGGCGTGTGACTTCCGCCGTGCCGATGAAGTGGTGGCCGATGCCCGGGCGCAGAAAGTCCACCCTCAGGTCGATCGTGCCCAGGCGGAGAAAGCGATGCATCACCTGCGCCGCGCTCTCGTTCGGGTGGCGCTCGGCGATCTCGACCATCAGCGCCAGACCGGCCAGCGCGTCCAGCACCGAGGAGATCACACCCCCGTGCAGCCGGCCCCAGCCGCGGTGGCCCACCAGCTCGGGCCGCATGTCGAAGCGCGCGCGGACATCATCGCGGCGCACCGATTCGATCCGCAGCCCGATCACCTGGTTGAAGGTGATCTGGTGCTCGAACAGTTCGACCAGCGCGGCGTCGAGCATGGCCTGCTCGGCGGCGCTGCGCGGCGCTGCGGGCGGCGTCGTCATGCGTTGGCCGCGGCCGGGGCCAGACCCAGCAGTGTGCACGTCTCGCTGACGCTGGCCACCTCGCGCCCGGCGCGCTGCGCGCAGGCGGCCAGCGCCTCGATCAGCGCGCCGTTGCCACGGGCCCGCTCGCCGCCGGGCAGGTAGAAGGTGTCTTCCAGGCCGCTGCGCAGCATGCCGCCCACCTCAGCCGCCCGCTGGTGCAGCGGCCAGACCTCTGCGCGGCCGATCAGCGTGGCCTGCCTGCGCGCGGCCGGTGGCATCCAGCGCGTCAGCAGCGCCAGCAGTTCGGCATCGCAGGGCATGCCGCTGGCCACGCCCATCACCAGGTTGATCTCGGACACGCCGCGGTACAGGCCGGCCTTCAGGTGCATCGCCACGCTGCGCGGGATGCCGGTATCGAAGCACTCGAACTCGGGCTGCGTGCCGGTCTCGTGCATCACCGGCAGCATCGCCTGCACCTTCGCGACAGGGTTGTCGAAGACCATCGGCGGCCAGGCCCACTCGCCGTTGTCCTTGATCTTCAGGTTGTTCAGCGTGCCCGCGTTGCAGGCCGCGATCTCGGGCGCGGCCGGCGGCGGGCCCAGGCGCACGGCCTGGTCGAGACATCGCGTTGCGCACCTCGGGCCGCTGCAGCGTCAGCCACAGCACGCCGCCGTGATGGCGCAGGTGCAGCGTTTGCCAGGCCACCATTTCAGCCGCCGTCCGACTTGCGGCCGGGCAGCGTGCCTTCGAGCTTGCAGATGATGCCCAGCATGATCTCGTCGGCCCCGCCACCGATGCTGGTGAGCCGGCCGTCGCGCCAGGCCTGCGAGATCGGGTTGTCGGCCGTGTAGCCCATGCCGCCCCAGTACTGCAGGCAGGCATCGGCCACCTCGCGGCCCAGGCGCCCGCACTTGAGCTTGGCCATGCTGGCGAGCTTGGTCACGTCCTTGCCACCGACGTACATCTCCACCGCACGGTAGGTTAGTGCGCGCAGCGCCTCGACCTCGGTTCGCAGTTCGGCCAGGCGGAAGTGCACCACCTGGTTGTCCAGGATGCTCTTGCCGAAGGCCTGCCTGGCGCGTGTGTACTCGATCGTCTGGTCGATCAGCCGGTCCAGGCTGCGCAGGCTGCCTGCGGCCGCCCACAGGCGCTCTTCCTGGAACTGCAGCATCTGGAATGCGAAGCCCAGGCCTTCCTGGCCGATCAGGTTGCGCCGCGGCACGCGCACGTTGTCGAAGAAGAGCTGCGCTGTGTCGCTGCTGTGCATGCCGATCTTGTGGATCTTCTGCTTCGTGATGCCCGGTGCATCCATCGGCACCACGATCAGACTCTTGTTCTTGTGCGAAGGGCCGTCGGAGGTGTTCGCCAGCAGGCAGCACCAATCGGCCTGCAGGCCGTTGGTGATCCACATCTTGCTGCCGTTGATGACGTAGTCGCCGCCGTCGACGCGGGCCGTGGTCTTGATCGCCGCCACGTCGCTGCCGCCGCCTGGCTCGCTGACACCCAGGCACGACACATAGTCGCCGGCGATGGTGGGCACCAGGAACTCCTTGCGCAGCTCGTCGCTGCCAAAGCGCGCCAGCGCCGGCGTAGCCATGTCGGTATGCACGCCGATGGCCATCGGCACGCCGCCGCAGCTGCATTGCCCCAGTGCCTCGGCCATCACCATGCTGTAGGAAAAGTCGAGGCCGGCACCACCGTACTCCTCGGGGTACTTCAGCCCCAGCAGGCCCAGGTTGCCGAGCTTCTTGAAGACCTCGTGCGCTGGAAACTGGCCGGCCGCCTCCCACTCGGCGACGTAGGGGTTGATCTCCTTGTCGCAGAACCTGACGACAGTGTCTTCGAGGGCGCGATGTTCGGGGGTGAACTGCATGTGCTGGGTCTCCTGGTGTGATGCGCCGAGCGCTTCTGTGCTCGTGACTGCAGCGCCGTCACGATAAACCGCGCGGCGTGTCCTCGACAGGCACGAGATCGAGAGGCGCAAGGCGGGTCAGCGGCAATGACCAGTCCCGCCGAGCAGTGGCATCAGCGCAGCACCTCGGGCGTGACAGCGCGGTGAAAGCCGTCGAAGGGCAGCGATCGCGCGTCCGGGCCGAGCGGGAAGATCTCGCTGCCCAGCGAAGCGCCGCCGTCGATCTGCAGCGTCACCCCGGTGATGAAGGCGGCGGCCGGCGAGAGCAGGAAGGCAATCGCCGCGCTGACTTCGGCCTCGCTGGCCAGCCGCCGCAGCGGCACATGCGCCTGAAGCTTGGGGATGATGCTGCGCATCGCGCCGCCGTAGCTGTCCATGCCGCTGGAGGCCACCCAGCCCGGCGCGACGGCGTTGACGCGCACGCCGGCATGCGCCCACTCGAAGGCGGCGGTCATCGTCAGGTTGCTCATGCCGGCGCGCGCGGCGCCGCTGTGGCCCATGCCGGGCATGCCGTTGCGGAAGTCGGCCGTCATGTTGACGATGGCTCCGCCGTGCGCCTGCATGCACTGGTTGAACAGCTCGCGCATCATCAGGAAGCCGCCGGTCAGGTTGTTCGCGACCACCGCATCGAAGCCCTTCTTGCTGATTGCCAGCAGCGGCGCCGGGAACTGCCCGCCGGCGTTGTTGACCAAGCCGCTCACCGGGCCGTGGCGGCGCAGCACCTCGGCGACACCTTGCCTGACGGCGTCTTCGTTGCGGATGTCGAAGGCGATGGTGTCGCAACGCCCGCCGTCCTCGGCGATCTCGGTTGCCACTGCCGCCAGCTTGTCGGCCTTGCGCCCGCTGACGACGACCAGCGCGCCCAACGAGGCCAGTTCATGCGCCACGCAGCGCCCGATGCCGCTGCCGCCGCCGGTGACCCAGTGCACCTGACCGGCGTAGAGATCGGGACGCAGCACGCTGCGGTAGCGCGCGGGAGCTTCGTTCATCGTTTCGAGCGGATCGTCTGCAACGCCGCCGAGTTGACGTTAACGTCAACTCCTTGTCAACTGGGTAATTCCGATCACGCCAGCGACAGTGCTTCACGCTAGCATCACGCCCGATCCCGCAACCCGACAGAGGACTGAGTCCATGGACCTGCAAGCCTGCACCGAAACCCTGCGCGCCAAGGTGGGCACCGCCAGCGGCTTTAACGCCACCCTGAAGTTCGACTGCGCCGAGGATGGCGTGGTGCACATCGACGGCTTGTCCGTGCCCAACAGTGTCAGCAACGAGGACAAGGAAGCCGCCTGCACCGTGCACATCAGCCTGGAGAACCTGGCCGCGCTGATCAGCGGTGAACTTGAGCCCACCACCGGCTTCATGATGGGCAAGTTCAAGGTCAGCGGCGACATGAGCGTCGCGCTGAAGATGCAGCGCCTGGTCTGAGCCGGCGATGGCCGAGGCCGTCGCCCGCCCGCGGCCGTCGCGCAGCGCCGCGCCGGTGCGCCAGAGCGCGCAGGAGGTGCTCGCCTCGCACCGTGCCGACGACAGCGCCGAGCTGTTCGGCATCGCCGAGCTGTGCGGCACTTTCGGCATCACGCCGCGCACGCTGCGCTTCTACGAGACCAAGGGCCTGCTGCAGCCGCGGCGCGTCAACGGCGCGCGCGTCTATACGCGGCGCGACCGCGCGCGGCTGGCGCTGATCCTGCGCAGCAAGGCCATAGGGGCCTCGCTGGACGACATAAAGCACTATCTCGATCTTTACGGCCCGCAGGGCGAGGGGCGGGTGCAGCAGATGCGCTGGGTGCTCGAGCGCACTGGGACGGCGATCGCCTCGCTGGAGGCCAAGCGTGCCGACATCGACGCTTCGCTGGCCGAACTGCGGCTGATCGATGCCAGCGTGCGCCGGGCGCTGGAGAGCAAGACCACCGGCTGAACGGAGACCTCGATGAGCCAAGCCTTCATTTACGACCATGTGCGCACACCGCGCGGCAAGGGCAAGAAGGATGGTGGCCTGCACCTGGCCACGCCGGTGTGGCTGCTGCGCACGCTGCTGCAGGCGCTGCAGCAGCGTGGTGCGCTCGACACTGCGCTGATCGACGACGTGGTGCTGGGCTGCGTCACGCCGGTGGGCGAGCAGGGGGCCGACATCGCGCGCACTGCCGTGCTCGATGCCGACTGGGCGCAGTCGGTGGCGGGCGTCACGCAAAGCCGCTTCTGCGCCAGCGGGCTGGAGTCGGTGAACCTGGCCGCCGCCAAGGTGATCAGCGGCTGGGAAGACCTGGTCGTGGCCGGTGGCGTCGAGAGCATGAGCCGCTGGCCGATGGGCAGCGATGGTGGCGCGTGGTTCATGGACCCGCGCGTCAACCAGCATCTGGGCTTCGTGCCGCAGGGCATCAGCGCCGACCTGATCGCCACGCTGGAAGGCTTCAGCCGCGAGGACGTGGACGCCTTCGCGCTGCGCTCGCACCAGCGCGCCGCCGCCGCGCGCGCCGGGGGTCGCTTCGCGCGCAGCCTGGTGCCGGTGCACGACATCGCCGGCCTGCTGCTGCTGGCCGAGGACGAGACGATCCGCGCGAATGCCTCACTGGACGCTCTGGCGCGGCTGGACGCCAGCTTCGCAATGATCGGCGGCATGGGCTTCGACGCCACGGCGCTGCGCCGCTACACCACGGTGGAGCAGATCCACCACGTGCACCACGCCGGCAACAGCAGCGGCATCGTCGATGGCGCGGCGCTGATGCTGGTGGGCTCGGCGGCGGGCGGCGCCAAGGCCGGCCTGAAGCCGCGTGCGCGCATCCGCAGCGCGGCGGTGGTCGGCAGCGAGCCCACCATCATGCTCACCGGGCCGACGCCGGCCTGCCTCAAGGCACTCTCGAAGGCGGGGCTGCAGGCCAGGGACGTGGACCTGTGGGAGATCAACGAGGCCTTCGCGGTGGTGCCGATGAAGACCGCGCGCGACCTCGGCGTGGACATGGCGCGCGTCAACGTGAACGGCGGCTCGATCGCCATGGGGCATCCGCTGGGTGCCACCGGCTGCATCATTCTCGGCACGCTGCTCGACGAGCTCGAGCGCCGTGATCTGGCCATCGGCTGCGCCACGCTGTGCGTCGGCGGCGGCATGGGCATCGCCACCATCATCGAGAGGGTCTGACCATGACGAGCCCTGTGATCACGCTGACCCGCGGCGACGACGGCATCGCCATCGCCACCATCGACCTGCCGGGCCGGCCGATGAACGTGGTCGGCGCCGAACTGATGAGCGCCTTGCACGACGTGTCCGGGCAACTGGCCGGCGACGCCTCACTCAAGGGCCTGGTGCTGGCCTCGGGCAAGGCCGACTTCTGCGCCGGCGCAGACCTCGACCGCATCTCGCGCTTTGCCTCGGCGTCCGAGGTCTTCGAGGCTTCTCAGGCGATGAAGGCCGTGCTGCGCCGGCTCGAGACCTGTGGCAAGCCGGTGGCCGCGGCCATCGGCGGCCACGCGCTGGGCGGCGGACTCGAGATCGCGCTCGCCTGCCACGCCCGCTTCGTGCTGGACGATGCGAAGCTCAAGCTCGGCCAGCCTGAGGTGAAGCTGGGTCTGTTGCCCGGGGGCGGCGGCTGCGTGCGGCTGCCGCGGCTGCTCGGCATCCAGCAGGCGCTGGAGATCATCGGCCAGGGCGGCGATGTGGCGCCGGCCAAGGCGCTGGGCCTGGGCCTGGTCACCGCGCTGGCACGCGACGCCGACGATCTGCTGTCTCAGGCGCGGGCCTGGTGCCTGGCCAACCCGAAGGCGAAGCAGCCCTGGGACATGCCGAAGTTCCGCTTCCCCGGCGGTGATTCACGTGCGCCGGCAGTGGCGCAGATGTGGGCCATCGGCCCCTCTGTCGCGGCGAAGAAGACCTGGGGCAATTACCCCGCGGTAACGCACATCATGAGCGCGGTGTTCGAAGGGGGCCTGCTCGACTTCGAAGCTGCCAGCACGGTGGAGAGCCGCTACTTCGCCGCCTGCGTGATGTCGCCGGCGGCGAAGAACATGATCGGCACGCTGTGGTACCAGCTGAACGCGTTGAAGAAGGGCGCGTCGCGTCCGCCGGGCGTGCCGCGTTCGGTGGTCAGCAAGCTCGGCGTGCTGGGCGCCGGCATGATGGGTGCGGGCATCGCCTGCGTGGCGGCCAAGGCGGGCATCGAAGTGGTGCTGATCGACAGCACGGCCGAACGCGCCGATGAGGGCAAGGCGCACTCGCAAACGTTGCTGGACAAGGCCGTCAAGCGCGGCCGCAGCAGCCCGGCGCGACGCGAAGCGCTGCTGGCGCGCATCACGCCGGCGACCGACCTGGCGCGGCTCGAAGGCTGCGACATGGTGGTCGAGGCGGTGTTCGAGGACCGGGCGGTGAAGGCCGACGTGACCCGCCGTGCCGAGTCGGTGCTGGCGAGCAGCGCGGTGTTCGCCACCAACACCTCGACGTTGCCGATCGGCGGGCTGGCGCAGGCCAGCGTGCGGCCGGCGAACTTCATCGGCCTCCACTTCTTCAGCCCGGTGGACAAGATGCCGCTGGTCGAGATCATCGTCGGCGAGCAGACCAGTGATGAGACGCTGGCGCGCGGCTTCGACTTCGTGCTGCAGCTCGGCAAGACGCCGATCGTCGTCAGCGACCGCCGCGGCTTCTTCACCAGCCGCGTCTTCGCCACCTATGTGATGGAAGGCATCACGATGCTGACCGAGGGCGTGCACCCGCGCAGCATCGAAGCGGCGGGCCTGCAGGCCGGCATGCCGATGCCGCCGCTGGCACTGCAGGACGAGGTGAGCCTGTCGCTCGGTCTGCACGTGGCCGAGCAGACCAGGCGCGACTTCGCCGCCGAGGGCCGCCCGTACGTCGAGCATCCGGGCATGGCGGTGATACGGCAACTGTGCGAGATCGACCGCGTCGGCAAGAAGGCCGGCCGCGGCTTTTACGACTGGAGTGACGACGGCAAGCGGCTGTGGCCCGAGCTGACCACGCTGTTCCCGAGCGCGCCGCTGCAGCCGATGCAGCGCGATCTGATCGACCGCCTGCTCTACGCGCAGGCCAATGAGGCGGCGCGCTGCCTCGAAGAAGGCGTTTTGCGCTCGGTGGCCGACGGCAACCTCGGCTCGATCTTCGGCTGGGGTTTCGCGCCCTTCCATGGCGGCGCGCTGCAGTTCATCAACGCGACCGGCCTGCCGGCCTTTGTGTCGCGAGCGCGTGAACTGGCCGCGCGGCACGGACCGCGTTTCACGCCAGCGGCGCTGCTGGTGACGATGGCCGAGCAGGGCCGGCGCTTCGACGAGCGCTGAGCTCAGTCCGGCAGCGTCAGCCGGAGCGACCCGCTGCGCGCCCAGAAGTCGGCCTCCTCGCGCAGCAGGTAGGCGGTGCGCGGGCGGCTCTCGGGCCAGTCGGTCGGCCATCCGAGCTGGGCCTCACGCCCGCGCGCGCGCACGGTCAACGCGTTCGCGTCCACCGCGCCACGGGCGTGGCACTTGATGACGGCCAGCCGCAGGCACAACACCTGCCAGGCGAAGGCCTCGTTGCCGAGAAAGGCTTCGACCTTGCGCAGACCACCGCGCTGGCCCAGCACGAGTTGCGCGATGCGCCGCTGCTGGCTCTGCGAGAAGCCCGCCGCGTCGATGTGCGCCAGCAGGTAGGCGCTGTGCCGGTGGTGGTCATGGTGCGAGACCATCAGGCCGAGTTCATGCAGGTCGCAGGCCCAGGCGAGCTCGCGTCTGACCTCCGGGTCGACGCCCGGCTGCGCGCCGTCGTAGAGCTTGAGCGCGACTGCGCTCACGCGCGCAGCGTGCTCCACATCGACGTCGAAGCGTTGCTGCAGCGCGCGCACCGAGGCGTCGCGCATGTCGCCCGGCCTGGCCCGGTGCAGCGCTTCGATGCGCTCGTGCAGGTCGATGATCACGCCCTGGCGCAGCGCGCCCTTGGCGGGCAGGATGGCGCGGATGTCGAAGTTGGTGGCCAGCGTGTAAAGGATGGCCAGCCCGCCGGCCAGCACCGGGCGCCGCTCGGGCTTGAGCCCGGGAAGCTGCAGGCGGTCGATGTGCCCCGCGGCAACGCACTGCGCAATGCACCAGCGCAGGCCGTCCGGTGTGATGCTGCCGTCGGTAATGCCGCTGCCGGCCAGGATGGCCGACGCCGCACCGGCCGAGCCCGATGAGCCCAGCGCCTGCCGCCAGTGCCGCACGGCGAAGGGTTCGAGCCCTTCTTCGAGTTCCGCGCCGGCCGCCACATGCGCGCCGCGGAAACCTTCCTCGGTGAGCACGCCGTCGGCGAAGAAACGCATCGTCAGGCTGACGCAACCGACGCGGAATGACTCGGCCGCGCCGGGCACGCGGCCGCGCCCGAGGATCAGCTCGGTCGAACGCCCGCCGATATCGATCACCAGCCGCGGTTCCTCTGACGGCTGCAGGTGGGCCACGCCGGCATAGATCAGCCGCGCTTCCTCGCGCCCGGAGATGACTTCGATCGTGTGCCCGAGTGCCGCCTGCGCGCGCAGCAGGAAGGCGTCGCGGTTGCGCGCTTCGCGCAGCGTCTGCGTGGCCACCGCGCGCACCTGCCCCGGCGCAAAGCCGGCCAGACGCGCCGCGAACTGGCGCAGGCAGGCCAGACCCCGCTGCGCGGCGGCCTCGGTGAGCAGGCCGTCGGTATCGAGCCCGGCGCCCAGGCGAACCGACTCCTTCAGATAGTCGATGCGCCTGTAGCGGCCATGCTGCAACTGGCCGATCTCCAGACGAAAGCTGTTCGATCCGAGGTCGACCGCGGCCAGCGGCGCCGACATCGGCGGGGGCGTGATGCTCATGCAGGCCATTGTGCCCGCGGCTTCCAACATTCCCGCGTTTCGCCCGCCTGGGCTCTCGCGGCTGGTGAAGAGCCTCGTCAGTCTGTCCACCGGCGTGCTGCTGGGCACCGCGTTGCTGGGCGTGCTGCCCGAGGCTTCCGAGGGCGATGCCGACCCGCACAAGCTGTTTGCCACCCTGCTGGCCGGTCTGCTGTTCTTCTTCGTACCGGAGAAGTTCGAGCTGTACCGCGTGCTGGCGTGCCCGCCCGCGGCGGGCTGCGTCAACGCGGAAGTCAGCCGCGCACCACCAGCACCGGCAGCGTGCTGTGGGTCAGCACCTTCTGTGTCTCGCTGCCCAGCAGCATCGCGGCCACGCCACGCCGGCCATGCGAGGCCATCACCACCAGGTCGCAGCGCTGTTCGGTGGCGTGGTCGATGATCGCTTCCCATGGATGCAGCGCTTCCACCGTGTGGCCGTGGCAGGCCAGACCGGCCGCCGCTGCAGTGTCGACTGCGGTCTTCGCATGGCCGCTGGCGATGCGCTCCTGCGCGTCGTAGAACTCCTGCGGCGGCACCGGCTGCATCTCGGAGATGGCGCTGTAGGGGAAGGGTTCCTTGACGGCGAGGGTGAACAGCTCGCCGCCGGTGAGCTTGGCCATCCCGATGGCTGTTTGCACCGCCTTGGCGCTGAGCGCCGAGCCATCGGTGGGAACAAGGATGCGCATGTACATGGTGGGCTCCTGCCGGACCTGATCCGGCGCGTGATCATGCGCGGCAGTCTGGCCGGTGTCCAGGCGCGGCCGTTGCGCTGGATCAAGCGCTGGATCAAGCACCCGCGCTCAGCCGCGCGCGACCGGCCGCGACGGATCGGCGCACCACTCGCTCCAGGAACCCGGATACAGCGTCGAGCCCTCGAGCCCGGCGTAGGCCATCGCCAGCAGGTTGTGGCAGGCGGTGACGCCCGAGCCGCATTGATGCACCACGGTGTGCGGCGGGCTGGCCAGGGCATCGAACTCGGCGCGCAGCTGCGCCGCGGGCTTGAAGCGGCCGTCCCCGAGCAGGTTGTCCTTGAACCAGCGCAGCGTCGCGCCCGGAATGTGGCCGGCCACCGGGTCCAGCGGCTCGACGTCGCCGCGAAAGCGTTCAGCGGCCCGGGCGTCGAGCAGCCGCACGGCGCCCAGGCGAGACCGCAGCGTGGCCGCGTCGATGGTCGGCATCGCCGGCGCCAGCAGCGGGTAGGGCGCTTGCGCCATCGCTATCGCCACGCTGGCCTGGCTGTCGAGGGCGTGCCCGGCCGCGGTCCAGGCGGGCAGACCACCGTCGAGAACGGCCACCGCATCGTGACCGAGCCAGCGCAGCAGCCACCAGGCGCGCGCGGCGTAAGGGCCGCCGTGGGCGTCGTAGGCGACCACCTGGACGCCGGGCGCGATGCCCAGGCGCCCGGCGGTGGCGGCCAGCGCTTCGCGCGCGGGCAGCGGATGGCGGCCACTGAAGCCGACGCCGGGTTCGCCCTTCGGCCCGGACAGATCGCGGTCGAGGTGCACGTACAAGGCGCCGGGCAGGTGCCCGCGCGACCAGGCGGCCTCACCGGCGCCCGGGCTGGCGAGGTCGAAGCCGCAGTCCAGCAGCACCGTCGGCATGCCGCTGTCCAGGCGGGTGTGGAGCGCGGCGACGTCGATCAGCGTGCGCCAGGGGGTGTCCATTGCTGCTCCTTCAGGCTTCGGTCGGCGGATTGTCAGGCCGCGTGCTGCGCTCGCGCAGCAGCGTGGCCGCCAGCCCGGCACCGACGATCAGCACGATGCCGGCGACCGCGGTGGCGTTGATCGCCTCGTCGAACACCAGCACGCCGAAGGCCCAGCCGAAGAAGATGCCCAGGTACTGCAGCGAGGCGTTCGACAGGGTGCGTCCGATCGAATAGGCGCGCGTCATCATCAGTTGCGCGACGACAGCCAGCACGCCGGTGGCCAGCAGCAGCAGCGCACCCCACGCTGTGTGCGGGCGCAGCCCGCCGCTGGCCACCGCCAGCACCGCGCCGGCAAGGACGCCGGCGAGCGAGAAGTAAAAGACGATGCGATCCTCGGGCTCGCCTGAGCGCGCCAGGGTCGTCAGCTGCAGATAGGCCAGCGCGGCCAGCACGCCCGACATCAGCCCGGCCAGCCCGTGCCACAGCTGCTGCGCCTGCATCGTGGGCTGCAGCACCAGCGCGACACCGGCGAATCCCGCCAGCACCGTGGCCAACAGACGCGGGTCGATGCGGGCCGAGCCCATCAGCACCGCGCCGCCGATCAGGAACATCGCCATCCACACCGAGGACATGTAGTTCAGCGTCATCGCGGTGGCCAGCGGCAGACCGCCGATCGAATAGGTCCACAGGCACAGCGCGCCGACGCCCGTCACACTGCGCCAGAAGTGCGCGGCCGGCACGGCAGTACGCAACGAGCCGCCGCGCCAGCGCACCACGGCGGCGATGGCAAGCGCGCCGATCAGTCCGCGGTACAGCACGATCTCGCCCACGGTATACATCTCGGAGGCCAGCTTGATGCACACGCCCATGCCGGCAAACAGCAGCGATGCCAGCAGCATCAACAGAGGGGCGGACATCGAGCTTCGGCAAGCCTTGTGGGGTCGGGCCGACGTGCACGGCCGCGGCGGGGTGCCGCGGCCGTGAACCAGCCGATGGTGACCTAGCCGGCGATCACGGCGCTGCGGGTCTCGGCGCCTGCCACCTTCATCGCGCGCCGGTACCACTCGTGGAAGTGCTGCATGCCGTCTTCCATCGGGCTCTGGTAGGGCCCGGCGTCGTCGTCGCCGCGCTCGTACAGCGCGCGCCGGCCGGCGTCCATGCGCAGTGCGATCTCGTCGTCCTCGGCGCAGGTCTCCATGTAGCAGGCCTGTTCGGCTTCGACGATCTCGCGCTCGAACAGCGCCACTTCCTCGGGGTAGAACCATTCGACCACGTTGACGGTCTTCTGCGGCCCTCTCGCGTGCAGCGATGAGACCACCAGCACCTCCGGGTACCACTCGACCATCACGGTGGGGTACAGCGTCAGCCAGATCGCGCCCTGCGCCGGCGCGCGGCCCTGCCGGTAGCGCAGCAGCGCCTCATGCCAGCGCTGGTAGGCCCGGGTGCCGGGCCGCGTCGGCGTCGGCGGCACGCCCACGGTCTGTACCGAGTGCTGGGCGCCGAACTCCCAGCGCAGGTCATCGCAACTGACGAACTGGCCCAGACCGGGGTGGAAGGGGCCGACGTGGTAGTCCTCCAGGTAGACCTCGATGAAGGTCTTCCAGTTGTAGTTGCACTCGTGCACCTCGGCGCGGTCGAACACGTAGCCCGAGAAATCCAGCGTCTGACGTGGGCCGATCAGGCCCAGTTCGGCGGCGATGTCGCGCCGCCCGCTCTCGAACAGCAGTCCGTTCCAGCGCTGCAGCGGCCAGCGTCGCAGGTTCAGGCACGGGTCCTCCTGGAAGTGCGGCGCGCCGATCAGCTTGCCCTGCAGGTCATAGGTCCAGCGGTGCAGCGGGCACACAACATGGCCTTGCGTGCGCCCGCGCCCCTGCAGCATCACCGCCTGCCGGTGGCGGCAGACGTTGGAGATCAGCTCGATGCCGTGGCCAGAACGCACCAGCGCCCGCCCTGCGTGTTCGTGCGCCAGCGTGTGGTAGTCACCAGCCTCGGGCACCGCCAATTCGTGCCCCACATAGCGGGGCATCGCATCGAAGATGAGTCTCTGTTCCTGGCGGAACAGATCCTCGTCGAAATAGGCACTGACCGGGAGTTGCGAGCGGCTTCGCTCTAGAGCTTGGAGACCGATGCTCAGGTCCGACATGATCCGACAGGATCCTCCATCGAGGGAAGTGTCAGCCCCCACCCGGAGGCCCCGCGGGTGGGTATGTGCCGTCTGAAGCACCGGGGTGCCGAAGACGGGAGCGCGATTCTAGCCACCCCCCGGCGGCAGGCCTGGGACCCCCGTGATGTCCGTCTAGAATGCGGGCCGAATATCACAACCCGGAATGAGCAGCGACACCGTCCAGGCCAGTGCCGACCCCGCGAGCTACGAGCAGGCCATCGCCGAACTGGATCGTCTGGTGCAGTCGCTGGAGGGGGGTCAGTTGCCGCTGGATCAACTGCTGGACAGCTATCGCCGCGGCGCCGGCCTGCTGCAGTTCTGTCGCAGCCGGTTGCAGGCCGTCGAGCAGCAGGTGCGTGTACTCGAAGGCGGGCGGCTGGAGCCCTGGGCCGCGACATGACGGCCGACGACTTCAACGCCTGGTCGCGCGGCCAGCTTGAATCTGTCGAGGCGGCGCTGGACCGCTGGGTGCCGGCCGATACCCCGGCGGGCCTGGGCGCGGCGATGCGGTATGGCGTGCTCGACGGCGGCAAACGCCTGCGTGCCTTATTGGTGCTGGCCGCCTGCGAAGCCAGCGCTGGCAGCACCGGCGCTGCCATGCGTGCGGCGGTGGCGGTCGAACTGATCCACGCCTATTCACTGGTGCACGACGACATGCCGTGCATGGACAACGACCAGCTTCGCCGCGGCAAGCCCACGGTGCATGTGGCCTTTGGTGAGGCGCAGGCGATGCTTGCGGGCGATGCGATGCAGGCGCTGGCCTTCGAGGTGCTGACGCCGCAGGCGGCCGATGAAACCGACGCCGACGATCACCTGAGCCCTGCGTTGCAGGCCCAGCTGGTGGCGCTGCTTGCGCGCGCCGCCGGCCATGCAGGCATGGCGGGCGGGCAGGCGATCGACCTGGCCAGCATCGGCCGGCCGCTGGACGAAGCCGCGCTGCGCGACATGCACCGGCGCAAGACCGGCGCCTTGCTGCAGGCCAGCGTGCTGATGGGCGCCGCCTGCGGCCGCACCGATGAACGCGCCTGGGCGGCGTTGGCCGACTACGGCGCGGCGATCGGCCTGGCCTTCCAGGTCGTCGACGACATCCTGGACCTGACGCAGGACACGCACACGCTGGGCAAGACCGCCGGCAAGGACCTCGACCACAACAAGCCCACTTACGTGACCGTACTCGGCCTGGACGCCGCGCGGCGCCACGCCGAGGACCTGCGCGCTGCCGCCCACGCCTCGCTGGCCCGCAGCGGCCTGGCGCCGGCGGCGGCGCTGGCGCTGCTGGCCGACCGCGTTGTAGAGCGCCAAAGCTGAAACGATGACCCCAGACCTGCTGTCCACCATCCACAGCCCCGCCGACCTGCGCCGGCTGTCCCGCAACGAACTTCCGCTGCTCGCCAGCCAGCTGCGCGACTATGTGCTCGACAGCGTCAGCAAGACCGGCGGCCACCTGTCGAGCAACCTCGGCACGGTCGAGTTGACGATTGCGCTGCACTACGTCTTTCACACGCCGTACGACCGGCTGGTGTGGGACGTGGGCCACCAGACCTATCCGCACAAGATCCTCACCGGCCGGCGTGAGCGCATGGACTCCTTGCGCCAGCTCGGTGGCATCAGCGGCTTTCCGCGGCGCGACGAGAGCGAGTACGACACCTTCGGCACCGCGCACAGCTCGACCTCGATCTCCGCCGCGCTGGGCATGGCGATGGCCGCCAAGGCCAAGGGCGAGGAGCGCAAGGTCGCGGCGATCATCGGCGACGGCGCGATGAGCGCCGGCATGGCCTTCGAGGCGATGAACAACGCCGGTGTGGCCCACGACGGGGTGTTGGGCGACCTGCTGGTGATCCTGAACGACAACGACATGTCGATCAGCCCGCCGGTCGGCGCGCTCAACAAGTACCTCGCGCGGCTGATGAGCGGGCAGTTCTATACCGCCGCGCGCGAAGGCGCCAAGCAGGTGCTGCGCGTGGCGCCGCCATTGTTCGAGCTGGCCCGCCGCTTCGAGGAGCATGCCAAGGGCATGGTCGTGCCGGGCACCATCTTCGAGGAGTTCGGCTTCAACTACGTCGGCCCGATCGACGGCCACGACCTGGACGCATTGATTCCGACGCTGGAGAACCTGCGCGTCAAGCGTGGCCCGCAGTTCCTGCATGTGGTGACCAAGAAGGGCTACGGCTACAAGCTGGCCGAGGCCGACCCGGTGAATTACCACGGGCCGGGCAAGTTCGACCCCAAGATCGGCCTGACCAAGCCGGCGACTCCGCCCAAGCCGACCTTCACGCAGGTCTTCGGCAGCTGGCTGTGCGACATGGCCGCGGCCGACGAGCGGCTGGTGGCCATCACGCCAGCGATGCGCGAGGGCTCGGGCATGGTCGAGTTCCACAAGCGCTACCCGAAGCGCTTCTTCGATGTCGGTATCGCCGAGCAGCATGCCGTGACCTTTGCCGCCGGCCTGGCGTGCGAGGGCCTGAAGCCCGTGGTCGCGATCTACAGCACCTTCTTGCAGCGGGGCTACGACCAGCTGATCCACGACGTGGCGATCCAGAACCTGCCGGTGGTCTTCGCGCTCGACCGCGCCGGCCTGGTCGGCGCCGACGGCGCCACGCACGCGGGCGCTTACGACATCGCCTACACGCGCTGCATCCCGAACATGAGCGTGCTGACGCCGGCCGACGAGGCCGAGTGCCGGCGCGCGCTGACCAGTGCCTTCCGCCAGAACCACCCGGTGACCGTGCGCTACCCGCGTGGCAGCGGTGCCGGGACGGTCGCGCAGGCCACGCTCGATGAGCTGCCCTGGGGCCGCGGCGAAGTGCGCCGCGAGTCTGCTGCGCGAGGCGAGTCGCGTGGCAGCAGTCCGCGCATCGCGATCCTCGCCTTCGGCACGCTGCTCTACGCGGCGCTGGCGGCTGCCGAGCCGCTGGATGCGACGGTGGCCAACATGCGTTTCGTCAAGCCGCTGGACGAGGTGCTGCTGCTCGAACTCGCCCGCACGCACGACGCGCTCGTCACGGTTGAAGAAGGCTGCGTGGTCGGTGGTGCAGGCAGCGCCGTGCTCGAGTGCCTTGCCGCAGCGGGCGTCATGCTGCCGGTGCTGCAGTTGGGGCTGCCCGACCAGTTCGTCGAGCATGGCGATCCGGTCAAGCTGATGTCGATGATGGGTCTGGACGCCGCTGGCATCGAGCATTCGGTGCGTCGGCGCTTCCCCGCGCGTCCCGCGCTGGTGCGCCCGGCCGTCAACAGTTGAGCGGCATCGAACGCTGCGTTGACGCGCCGGTGACGCCGAATGCCAGCCCAGGCTGGCATGCTCGCGGCCTCACACAAGGTGCTGCCCGATGACCAATCTCACCGACGCCCTGCACATTCCGGACACCCAGGGCGCCAGCGACGCCCGGCGTCTTGCGATCCAGCACGTGGGCATCAAGCGCCTGCGCTATCCGCTGCGCCTGCAGGTGGCAGGCGCGCTGCAGACCACCACCGCCGAGTGGACACTGGACGTGGCCCTGCCGGCCGAGCGCAAGGGCACGCACATGTCGCGCCTGCTGGCCTGGCTGGACGACCTGGCCGGGCTGGATGAAGCCCCTGAGGCCGATCTGCTGCGCTCGCGTGCGCTCGACTTGCTCGAGCGGCTGCAGGCCGACGAGGGCCGTATCGAGGCCGCGTTCGACTTCTTCTTGCGCAAGCGCGCGCCGGTCTCGGGTGTTGCCAGCCTGCTGGACTACCGCGGCCGCTGGATCGTCGAGGCGCGTCGCAGCGCCGCGCCCAGCACGGTCTGGGCCGAGGTGATGGTGCCGGTGAAGAGCCTGTGCCCGTGCTCGAAGGAAGTCGCCGACTACGGCGCGCACAACCAACGCAGCTGGGTCACGGTGCGTGTGGAGCTGCTGCAGCCGCTGCCCTGGCATGAGCTGGTGCGTTTCGCCGAAGACGAGGCGTCCAGCGAACTCTGGCCGCTGCTCAAGCGCAGCGACGAGAAGTGGGTCACCGAGCGCGCATACGAGAACCCCAAATTCGTCGAGGACCTGGTGCGTGACGTCGCGCTGCGGCTGCAGCACGACGCGCGCGTCGGGCGTTACGTGGTCGAGGTGGAGAACCTCGAGTCGATCCACAACCACTCGGCCTTTGCACGCATCGAGCGCGGCTGAAACGCCACAGGGCCCGGGTTGCCCCGGGCTGCGGGCCGAGACCCGCCAACGCTATCCTGCACCGAGGCGCACAGGGCGCCGCGAGCGAGGGAACCGACAGTGGACACAATCCTGATCTGGGCCGGCCGGGTGGCGGGTCTGGCCGGCACGGTGCTGGTCATCGCGGCGCTGGTCTCGCGGCTGATGGGCATGTTCTGGGTGGCCGGCGTGCAGGTCGGCAGCGTGCTGCAACTGGGCATTGCGCTGGCCGCGCTGGGCGCCCTGTCCTACGCGGCGGTGCTGGTGGAGACGCGCAGCCGGCGCTGAAGGGCGTCAACGGGCGCCGCACCCTGCGGCTACTGGAAGTTCGACAGCAGGCGCTCCAGCGCCAGCGTGAACGGTGTCTGCAGCGCCGGCAGCGTCAGCAGCAGTCCGATCAGGCCCACCATCAGCGTGACCGGGAATCCGATCGAGAAAATGTTGATCTGCGCGGCCACGCGTGAGACCGCGCCGAGCACCAGGTTGACGAACAGCAGCATCGCGATCAGCGGCAACGCGATCCACAGCCCGGTGGCGAAGACTTCAGCGCCCCAGCGCTGCGGGGCCGCCTCGCGCAGGAAGGCGAAAGGCTCGGGCCCGACCGGGAACGCGGCAAAGCTCTGCACCAGCGCGGCGATCACCAGCAGGTGGCCGTTGATGACCACGAAGAGCCAGGCCACCATGGTGCCGAAGAAGCGGTTGGTGGCGGTGGCCGTGGTGGCCGACAGCGGGTCGAAGAAGCCGGCGAAGTTCAGGCCCATCTGCAGACCGATGATCTCGCCGGCAAACTCGACGGCGGCGAACACGATGCGCACCGCAAAGCCGAGCGACAGCCCGATCACCAGTTGCTGCGCCACCAGCAGCACCGCCAGTGCCGAGTCCAGCGGCACCGCTTGCACCGGGGGCAGCGAGGCCTGCGCGGCCAGCGCAATCAACGCAGCCAGGCCGATGCGCACCCGGGTGGGCACCGAGCGTGTGCCCAGCAGCGGCAACGCCGACAGCAGTGCCAGCGCGCGCAGAAAGGGCCACAGCAGCGGCGTGATCCACGCCAGCAGCTGGGCTTCGCTGAAGCTGACCACCGGCCGGCTGCCCCGGCGCCGCTAGGCGACCACCGACGGGATCGCCTGCAGCATGCGCTGCAGGTACTCGACCAGCGTGGTGATCATCCACGGCCCGGCGATGGCCAGCACGGCCACCGCGGCCAGGATCTTCGGCACGAAGCTCAGCGTCTGCTCGCTGATCTGCGTGGCCGCCTGAAAGACGCTGACCAGCAGGCCGACGGCGAGTGCGGCCAGCAGCACCGGCGCGGACACCATCAGCAGCATCAGCAGCGCCTGCTGCCCGATGGTGAAGACCTGTTGTGCGTCCATCGCGCGCCTCGTGGAGTGGTTCGGCCCTGCGGGCCTAGGTTGCGAATGAGGCCGCGAGCGAGCCCAGCAGCAGGTTCCAGCCGTCGGCCAGCACGAACAGCATCAGCTTGAAGGGCAGTGCCACCAGCACCGGGCTGAGCATCATCATGCCCAGGCTCATCAGCACGCTGGCGACGATCATGTCGATGATCAGGAAGGGCACGAAGATCATGAAGCCGATCTGGAAGGCGCTCTTCAGCTCGCTGGTGACGAAGGCCGGCACCAGCACGCGCAGCGGCACTTCGGCGCTGTTCATGCCGGCCGGCAGCTTGGCCATCTTGGCGAACAGCTGCAGGTCGGTCTGGCGCGTCTGCTTGAGCATGAACTCGCGCATCGGGACCTCTCCGCGCTTGAGCGCCTCGTCGAACGGGATCTGCTGCGCGGCAAAGGGCGCGTAGGCCTGCGCGTAGACGCGGTCGAAGGTCGGCGACATCACGAAGAAGGTCAGGAACAGCGCCAGCCCGATGATCACCTGGTTGGGCGGCGCGGCCTGCGTGCCCAGTGCCTGGCGCAGCAGCGAAAGCACGATCACGATGCGTGTGAAGCCCGTCATCAGCAGCAGCAATGCGGGCAGGAAGGACAGGACGGTGAAGAACAGCAGCGTCTGGATCGGCACCGAGTAGCTGGTGCCGCCGGCGCCCTGGGCGACGATGAGCGGCAGCGAATTGCCGCTGGCGGTCTGTGCTACAGCGGCGGCCGAAAGTGCCGACAACAGCATGACGGCCGGCAGCGTGCGGCTCAGGCTGCGAAGGACGCGAATGCCGCGAAGGGTCAAAGAAGGGCGGATCTCAGTGGCGGCCATCGTCACTCCGTGCGGCGGTGCCGGGGTCGCGCAGGCGGCCGAGCAACTGGGCGAAGGTGGCACCGGGTGTGGCCGTCGGGGCGGCGTCGGCCTGCGGCTCCATCGTGTGCAGCGTGTTGATCGAGTGCGCGGTGACGCCCAGCACCAGCCAGCGGCGGGCTTCGCCGTGGCCGACCTCGATGGTCACCACGCGCTGCGCGTTCGACAGCGGCAGCACGCCGACGCTGCGCATCACGGCGTGGCCGCGCGAGGCCGCCAGCGGCGAGCGCCGCAGCAGCCACAACACGAGCGGGATCGACGCGATGACGGCGATGAACCACAGCAGGGCGGATGCGACCTCGCTCATCGCGTTCAGCCCCTGGACAGGCGGCGCATGCGCTCGCTGGGTGTGACGATGTCGGTCAGCCGGATGCCGAACTTGTCGTTGACGACCACCACTTCGCCCTGGGCGATCAGGAAGCCGTTGACCAGCACGTCCATCGGCTCGCCGGCCATCGTGTCGAGCTCGACCACCGAACCCTGGGCCAGCTGCAGGATGTTCTTGATCGGGATCCGCGTGCGTCCCATCTCGACCGTCAGCATGACCGGGATGTCCAGGATCATGTTGATGTCGCCGCTGGCGTTCAGCGCGGCGTTGCCGCCGCCGGTCGGGGCCAGGTTGGCGAACGAGACCGGCGCCACGGTCTCTGCCGCCGGACGCAGCTCGGAGGCCACGTCCGCAGGCTTGCCTTCATCAAGTGCGGCCGCCCATTCGGCCGCCATGCGGTCCTCTTCGGACTGCGCGGCGCTGTCAGCTGACATTCGATTTCTCTCCCAGCCAGCCCGCACCGGCGCTGGTGATCATGCGGTCGATGCGAATGGAGTAATGGCCGTTCGAGGTGCCGTAATGGCAATCGAACAGCGGGACGTTGTCGACCTTGGCCTGGATCACCGGATCGAGATCGAGTTCGATGAAGTCGCCCGGCTTGAATGACAGCAGCTGCTCCACGGTGGCCCGGGTGGTGGCCAGTTCGGCCACCAGATCGAGCTCGGCGGCCTGGATCTGCTGGCGCAGCAGGTTGTCCCAGCGTTTGTCGCCGTCGCCCACGTCGCCCTGGGTCGTGGAATACAGCACGTCGCGGATCGGCTCCAGCGTCGAGTACGGGATGCACAGGTGCACGCTGCCCGTGGTGTCGCCGATCTCGAAGTTGAAGCTGCTGCAGACCACGATCTCGCTGGGCATCGCGATCGCTGCGAACTGCGGCTGCATCTCCGAGCGCTGGTACTCCAACACCAGCGGGTAGACCCCGGACCAGGCCTTGGCGTACTCGGTCACGATGCAGTCCACGAGGCGCTTGATCACGCGCTGCTCGGTGGCCGAGAAGTCGCGTCCTTCGATGCGCGTGTGGAAGCGGCCGACGCCGCCGAACAATGCGTCGATGACCGCGAACACCAGGCTCGGGTCGCAGACCAGCAGGCACGAGCCGCGCAGCGGCGTTACCGCCATCACGTTGAAGTTGGTCGGCACCACGATCTCGCGCAGGAAGGCGCTGAACTTCTGCACCTTGATGCCCCCCAGCGTGACCTCGGGGGATTTGCGAATCAGGTTGAACAGGCCGATGCGCACGTTGCGCGCGAAGCGTTCGCCGATGACCTCCATCGTCGGCATGCGCCCGCGAACGATGCGCTCCTGGCTCGACAGGTCGTAGTTGCGAATGCCGCCCGGCTGCTGCGGCTTCTCCTCGGGCTTCTGGCTCTCACCCGTGATGCCCTGCAGCAGCGCGTCGACTTCGTCCTGCGAAAGGATCTGCTGGTTCATGGTGCGCGACGCAGCGGCCGCTCGGCGAAGACGCGGTGGCTCACTGGATGATGAAGTTCGAGAAGTGCACGGCCGTCACCGGGCCGGCGTCGGCCACCCGTTTCTTCTTCTTGGGCTTGGCCTCGGCGTCGGCGACGTCCCCTGCATCGTCGGCCTCGATCTCGTAGCCCAGCGCGCGTGCGGTCTCGCGTTGCACTTCCCGCGCCAGCTTGTCCTTGCCCTCGCGGCCCAGCAGGTCGGCCGCGCTCTTGTGGGCGATCAGCAGCAGGATGTTGTTGCGGATGGCCGGCATGAAGTTCTTGAGCATGTCGCCCTGCTTGGCGTCGGCGACCTCGAGCGTGATGCCCACCTGCGCGTAGCGCTCGGCCTCGCGGTCGGCCAGGTTGACGGTGAACATGTCAAGCGGCACGAAGGTGGGGGCGACCTTGGTGTCGCGCTTGCTCGAGGCGTGCTGCGCGGGCGCGGCTTCTTCGTCGTCGGCTGCGGCGGCCGCCGCGGACTTCTGTTTCATCATGAAGAGCACACCGCCGCCGCCGGCGGCCAGCACGACCACGGCGGCGATCAGGATCACCAGCAGCTTCTTCTTGCCCTTCTTCGGTGCAGCGCCGGCATCGGCGGCCGTAGCGGTGGACATTTGCTCTCCTTGGAACGGTGCAGCCGCCGGTCCCGGCGGCATGCCGGGCGCGGCTCTTGAAGTCCATTATTCGAAGCGGGGGTGGCGCTGAAGCCCGGATAAGGGGCTGCTTTGTCGGGCTGGCCGACGCCGTGCCGCTGGCCGGCCGCTGGCGTCCGCTCAGGCGTAGAGGTCGACCACGCCGCGTGGCGTGGCGCGGTTCAGCGCCGCGGCCACCGCCCCGGGCAGCGGTTCGGCGCCGCCGCGAGGTCCTCCGCCTCGATCGCCGCCGCCCTGGCCGGCCGATCCGCCCGCGCCCTCTCGCCCGCCCTGGCCGCCCGACGCGAGGGCTGTGCCGTCCTGTGACGCGGGTTGGCGTGGCTGGTCGAATACGCCTCCGCCCGACAGCGTGAGGCCCTGCTCGCGCAGGGCGCCCGCCAGCGCCGGCATGGCTTGCTCGAGCAGTTGCCGGGTCTGGGCGTTCTCGGCCACCAGTTCGACGTTCGCGGCGCTGCCTTGCAGACGAATGCGCACCTCGATCGGACCCATGCCCTCGGGCGTCAGCTGAACGCGGGCGTGCTGGACGCCGTCCTGCACCAGGGCGCTCAGGTGGGCGCCGAGAGCCGGTGCGAACCGGGGGTCCGGCACCGGCACCGGCAGGCGCGACAGGTGCACTGTGGCGGCTGCCGCATCGGGCAGACTCGAACTGGCCGCCAACGCGCCGGCCAGCCACTGGGCGGCGGCGGCGTCTGCACCGACCGAGGCCGCGGCTGAGGCCGAAACGCTGGCGATGCTGGCGGGTGCGCGCGCCGCGGCGTCGGGGGCCACGCGCGCGCCCTCATGCTGCGCCCCGGCAGCAGCCCGCCGCGCGTCGGCCACGGCTGCGGCGGCCGCGGCCGCGATGCGTGGACCGGTGGTGGCCGGTGTGATGGCCGCAGTGATGGCACTGG
>Ga0335394_10001170_pt1 | contig 29156 bp, 22 predicted proteins | sample MAT03_FD_205741 | JGI IMG/M metagenome (GOLD analysis project Ga0335394, IMG submission 205741) | Freshwater microbial communities from Lake Fryxell liftoff mats and glacier meltwater in Antarctica - MAT-03 (spades assembly) (version 2) ...
GATCTGCTCGGAGGGGTGGCTGCCGTAACGAATAACCCAGGCGAGCTCATTCTCAGCCGTTGTCTGCTGCTGCTGCGCCTCCTGCACCGCCTGAAATGCCTGCGTGCGCTGCGTCATCGCGAGACGCAGCTCGGTCGAGTAGGTGTCGGTAGCCAGAATATACTGATCAGAGCTTTCGGCCAGGCCCTGCTCGGCGGCGGCAAAAACATCATCTTCGCCGCCTCGATCAAGCCGAAGCAACTCGTCGAGCGCGAGCTGGCGCTGCTGCTCTGCCTGGGCCACGTCGCGAGCCTGCTGCCGCTCACCCCGCGCCTGTTCGGCCTGAGCTGCCTCGGCCTGAAGCTGAGCTGCCTCGGCTTGAAGCTGAGCGCGCTCAAGCTCCTCCTCAGTATCGGCCTGCTGCAGGGAGGCGACTACGTCGTCTGCGGCGATCGCGCAGGTGGCCGGTGCCTCGGGCGAGCAGCCAGCGGGAAGGACAAAGCGTTCGAAGCGGCCATCGACCGGGAACGCCAGTGCCTCCATGCGCTGCGGCACAACCACGCCCTGTAGATCGACAAAGGTTGTGATCGGCCCCAACTGAACGAGCTCAGTACGCCGGTGCTGGAGGCGGTGGAGCGCTGACTGTGGCAGCTGCGGGAAGCGCAGTAGCGTAAACAGTACCACGAAGCTGACAACGAGGCTGACAGCGAACCAGGGTAGCCACCCAGGCAAAGGTTTGTGGGTCAGCTCCCCTTTGAGCTCGCGAGGCGCAACGCTTGGATCGGCGCGCTGCACAAGCTCCAGCACCGTCTGCAGGCCAGCGTTCTCAGTCCGTTTCTGGATCAGGTCACGATCGTCTGGACCTGTTAGACGCGGGGCCAGGCTAAACTTAGGCTCATACCGCCTTGGCCGACCAAATAGCCGCCAGCCCGTCGGCCACATGCGCAGCTTAACCAGCCGGGTCTCGCCGGGCTCGAGGTTGAGTGGCTGCCCAAGCGTCAGGCGTTTCGGCGCCCAGGGCTCGTCGGTTGCAGCCAATTCAGCGATTCCTTCGGCATCCGCTGGGCGCTGCCAGAGGGGCCAGCGGAGCGGCAGTTCGCGAGACACGCGCCAGCGCAGGCGCTCCTCGCTATCGCGCACATCGAGCAGGAGCGGCAGGCGCCAGTTGCTCGCATTTGTGAGCACCAGCGTGAAGCGCCCGCGGCGGCGCGCTGTCACATGCTCTGGGCGCAACTGTGCCTCGAAGGCGACAAAGGGTCGCACAAACACCGTAATTTTCTCGGTCAGAGTCACGAAAGGGTCGAACGCCGTGACCGTAATCGTCAGCTCCTTGTCGCCCGCCTTGGACTCGGCCCGTCGGGGCACGTCAACCACCACCGTGGCCGAAGCCCGCTCACGGCCTGTGTTATCGCCGAAGCGATCAAGATTGAGGGCCAGGGGCGAGACTGTATTATTCCAGAGGGGCGGATTATCGATCTGGATCGATACCTGACGGGTTCGCTCGGCGAGGTTCGTGATCGTCAGCGGGATTCGCAGCGGTGTGCCGGGATCGATGACATAGCGGCGCTGTGTCTGGTTGTCGAGGAGCGGGAGCTCGACGCGGAGCAGTGGGTCGAGCTGCTCGGCATTGGCGACGGGCTCAGACAGGCCGGGGGCGAGCCGCACCATCAGCTCGATCGGTCCAATTGTCACCTGGCTGTTATTGGTGAGCGTGACAGTCTCGCCTGCCTCAACCGGGTGGGCCACCCCGTTGCGATACTCACCGCGCTGGCCGCCGAGCACCGCAACTCTGATGCCCTGATCATCGCAGAGCACCAGGGCGTGGTGCTCTGCGACACCCTCAACATCGAGCTCGATATGATTGCGTCCCAGGCTTTGCGCGTCGCTGCTGCGACCGATCGATGTGACGGAGCGCGTGAGCGAGCGCGTAAGTGGGGGAAAATCGGGTTGCTGCGGAAAGCTAATGATCAGCACGCCGTACAGTCTGGTCATGGCGATCCTACTTTTTGCAGGGGCGAGGCCCCGGAGCAACGTGTGCTTCGTCCTTCAGGGTCCGCGAGCTTCGTCCACCCCAGTGCTCAATAGATAGCGCGTATGGGCTGGTTTTTCAGCCTCGATCAGCCGCCTGAGCGCCCTGAGCGCCTGCTCGTCGATCGGCGTGGCCCCCGGTCGCACAACTACCAGGAAGGTGTCGGCGTCTAGGTGGGCGAATGTATCGATGTCTAGCCGAAGTTCGGTGGCCTGCGCTGGCTCCAAGGGTGGCTCGACGATTGTGGTCTCGCAGCCGGTGTAGAGCCGAATCAACTCTGTAAGGCCATGGCGCGTGCCCCGCCACGGGTAAAGCCGGGCCACTCCGCTGAGCACGGCGCGCTGGCGCTCCAGCGGCCAATCAGTATCGAGCACGATCCCCACCCAGCTCGCGAGCCAGGGCAGGAGTGCTGCGGGCGTGAGCCACGGGTGAAAGTAACAATCGATCTCATCGATCATGCGCTCAAGCGGCGCGAAGATGGCCTCGAAGGCGAGCAGAAAGCTGTTGACGCCGTTGTCACTCTGATAAATCGGCGGCAAGTAGCGCATGTAGCTACTTGCGTTGTAGGTTAGCGCGTGTCCGTTCTGCTGGATTGGTGGCAGGACGATGGCCTCAGGCTGGATCTGCCTGCGGAGGTGCGTCAGATCGTCGTCCCAGCGGCGAACGGCGCGCTCGGGGGGTAGCGCGATCACGCCCATGGCGACGACGCGCTCGTAGCGCAGTGTGAAGCGACCGATAAAAATCTCGTCGTTGTGGCGGAGCACCCGCGCCTCATCGGGTCGCAGCTGCTCGCGCTCGGCTGGCACGCCAGCGGTGACCGCGTGAGTAGACCTGATCATCACCCTGTTTTGGGGGCTGAGATTTATCAAGCGGCATCCGCTCTGCGAGGCAGTGATGCAGGCGTGCTGCTCCGCAACTTCGGGTACATTCAGCCGGATCACGCTATCAGCGCCCCGTCCGATCATGCTCGTCCCGAGCGGCAGGTTTACTCTGACCGGCTCCTTGGCGCCGAGAGGTGTATAGGTTAGCGTACCGAAATCGTCCACTGCGACGTTATTCCTGTTTGACCTCGTGCCGCCCTGAGACGAACAGCTGATCGGCCTGGAGGCGGATCGGCCCCTGGATAGGCTTGTCGCCTGCGGTCTGCATGGTGAGCCACTCGATATACTCGAGGCCTGGAACTGTCTGCAGCAGGCTGATCAGGTCGGCCATGTACAGGCTACGGCCGAAGGGCCAGCCTGCCCCCTCGCCATGCGGGTTGCCGCCGCTGATCGGGTTCAGGTAGCGGTAGAGTCGCTCCTCAATCGCTTTGCTGACACTGGCCCGCTGCGCCTGGGTGAGTGCCTTCGCCTGCACCACAACGCTGACCTCCACGTACTTCGGCGCCTCGATCAGCAGCACGCTGGTCAAGAGCCGGTGCTTGTCCAGGTGGGCCTTGAGTCGGTCACAGATCGCGGTAGACATACTAAGGCGGTCGACAGCGAGCGGCTCGCTCGCTAGCACCTCGACACTGGGAACGAGTAGCAGGCGGATAGGGCCTGGCGCTGCGCTGGCCTCGGCAGAAGATGGCTGGATACAGTGAACGCGAGTGACGCCCGCTGGCAGCTCGCGTCTGAGATACTCGCGGGCCAGGTGCTCGTAGTCCTCTGCGGTAACAGCGCGGAACCCGGTGCGCAGCTGCTGTGGAGCGCGCAGCTTGGCGCGGTCGATGCTCTCGGCGTCGCGGCCGCCACGCGCCGGGCTGTGGTTCTTCACCTGCTCCACGTACGAGATTGCGCGCCGCAGCTCGGTTAACGCGCCAGCGGGCACATTGCCGGCGGAGCCTCCGCCGATCCGGTAGCGGCTCATGCGAATCGCTCGCCCACGGGGCGGGATGGCGCCATATTGGCGCACGCTCCCATCGGGCTGGCGGATCTGCGGGCCGAAGGCTATCTCGCCCGCGACGTGGTCGAGCAGGAAATGGAGGCTCTGCTCGTCGGAGCGGCCGAAGTGGTTCTCGAGCGCCGCCGACCAATCATCCCAGCTGCCCTTCGCATCCTGAACCTGGAGCTTATCGCCGGGCTTTGTGGGCAGCACCGGGCTGATGGCGAGCGGGAAGCGCTGGCCGGGCGTGCCATCGCTGTACCCGAGCAGCTCGCCATCCACCATGATTGTGTTGACCGCCTCGACGGTGACGCCGACGCCGGCCGCCTTGATCGTGCGGATCTCTGGCGACTGGCTGTAGATGTCCTGCTTGGCGTCGTGCTTGCGGAACACGCAGCGGAGCCAGGTGTGGCCCGGTGCGTGCGTATCGGCGAGCGCGTGGCCTGAGCACATGTCGGTCGGCAACAGCAAGACGACGCGGCCCGGTTGGTTGAGCCCGCGCACCGTATCCTCGTCCGGGGTAAGCGTGCGCCAGCCGTTCAGGCACCAGGCCTCCCAGACCAGGGGCGGGTTGTCCGGGTCAATGCCAGTACCCTTGTCGAACTCAGCTGCGATCTCGATGGCGATCACCTGGTCGCCCAGGTTGCTCGTAAAGCCAAGCCAGAAGCTCTCGCCCTCAACCGGCTTTGCGCTGAACACACGGATGATGCGTTCGTCTTTGCGAGGCCGGGCCGCTTCCTCCTTGGCGTCGACGAGGAGTAGAAACGGCGCGGCGGGCTCGGGAGCGTGTACCTCGGCGGCACGTTCGGTTGTGAAAATCAGCATGTCGGTCGATTCTGCGGCCCACTCACCTGTGTGCGAAGGCACGTTTCCGTTCGCCACTGTTCCATTGCGCCGGTCCGCGAGGGGGCGCTGGCGCGTCATTACCTCGGTCCCGGCGGGAATCGTGTAGGGCAGGTCGCCCTGGTGGAGTGGAAAGGTGAGCCGGAAGGTGATCGGCGCGCGGGCGGCAACCGGCGGCTCAAGAGTGATGCCCATCAGCTCCATGAAGGTGATCTGACTGCGCGCGGGCACCTGGTTCAGCCGATAGATCAGCATCTCGGTCATCCAGGCAAAGAGCTCGATCAGCGTGATGCCAGGATCGCTGACGTTATGATCGGTCCACTCGGGTGAGATCCGCGCGATACGCTTCTTCGCCTCATCGACAATGTCCTGAAACGTGCGGTTATCGAGGTCGGGTTTGGGCAAGGGCATGTTCGATTCCCTTGGTCAGCGCTCGTGCTCTGGGATCGTGTAGAAGGGAAAGACTAACGTTCGCTGGTCATAGGTTGCCTTGACCTCATAGCTCACGCTGATCACCATCGTCGCGGGCAGGTCCGGGTGGAGGTCTGCCTGCACCTCGATCAGCTCGATGCGCGGCTCCCAGTAGGCAAGGGCATCGCGAATATAGTGCTCGGCTGTGCTCAGGGTGGAGGCATTGAGCGGCGCGAAGACCAGCTCGTGGATGCGACAGCCAAACGCGGGGCGCATCACGCGCGCCCCGACCGGTGTGCCAAGGATAATCTGGATAGCCTGAAAAAGCTCGTCCTGACCGCGCGCGAGGGCCACCCGCCCATGCTCGAAGGCGAGTGGGAAGCGCAGTCCCTTGCCGATCAGATCGTAGTTCGGTGCCATCCTTAGCCTCCGATTACAACTGTTGGACAGCCAGGGCCGGCGATCGTCCCTCCGTGGGAAGTTATGTCGCCGATGCGGGCCGCCAGCTTGCCGTCGATTATCACCGTCGTGCTGCCGAGGGCGATCTGAGCCGGTGGACCGGCCGCGCAGATTGCCAGGTCGCCCGCCGTTGCTGCCGGCCGCCCGCCCAGCAGCACGGTGCGCGGCCCTGTGGCTACCAGAAGCCCACCTACATGGGGCGCCGGCCCGGTAAACATCGGACATACGTGAATGTCGCCGATACATGCTCCATTGGCCATGGCTACTCCCGCTATGAGTTAAGCTTGATAAGCGCGCCACGGATGTTGAGCACCGCATTGGCTTTCACGTCAAGCAGCGTGTTTGACGTGAGCTCGACGCCCTGGCGACCGATCCGTAGGGCTCCGCCGGCGCCCGAGATCTCCACCTCGCCACTGGAGGCGATGCTGATCTTTTGCCCCCTTCGGTCGACGGTGATCGTGTGCTCGCCAGCCGCTAGGCTCACACTGTCGGCAGCTTCGTCGAGCGTGATCGCATGGTCGCCTGCGACAATGGAGAGCGTACGGCCGTGATCATCAAGGCTTACCGTGCGGCCTGCTCCAGTTTTAAGCAGGATTATCTGCCGACCCTCCTGCACCGCCTCGGGCGGGGGCTTGTCCTTGCCGTTCCAGAGGCAGCCAATTACATAGGGCCGATTAATATCGCCGTGCTCGAAGGCGACCAGAACCTCGTCGTTCACCGCAATCGAGCTGAAGATGCCTCTGCCGGCACCGGCACCCGCTAAAGCCAGACGTGCCCAATTGCTTTCCTGGCGCTCGTCGAGCCAAGGAAAGCTCAGCTTGACGCGCCCAAGCTTGGCCGGGTCCTGGACGTTGGTCACCACCCCTACGGCCACCGCCGCGCCCGCTTTGGGCTGCTGGGACGGCTCAAGGGCGGCAAGCAGGCCGTTGGGGCGGCGTCCGGTCACGTAGAAGGTGGTGGTATACCCGTCTTTTGGTCGATACTCGTGGCGAGTGGCGGTGACAAAGTAGGTACCGGCCAGGCGCGTGCCAAGATTTTTGATCTCCACGCTTGTACCCGCGCGCAGGGCCGGTTCGCCTCGGCAGCGCCCCTCGGCGCTTAAGTAGCTGCCGCTGACCTGATCCAGGATGGCCTGTGCCAGGCGCTCGGCCTCGCCCTGATTGTCGACTGGCCGGGTGCCGACGACGATGGCCGCCGGCGTCCCGAAGGCGCGCTGGGCTACCTGGCCCGCACTCTGGTGCTCGTTTACGGTTGGTGTGTGCTGGGGCTGAGCGGCCCGGCCCACGATCGCCTGTTTCGTCAGCGGGTCCCAGCCACGCACCTCAACCTCGTTCGGCTGGGCGGCAGCAGTCAAGCGGGCGCGGAACGAGAGCAACGTTCCACCCCACTGGAGCGACGGAGCCGCAGGGGGCGTTCGCTCCGCGCTGCGAAACCTAAGCGTAGTGCCCTCGACCGTCACGCTGTAGCCGATCCTGGCCGCGCGCTCGCGGAGGAACGCAAGATTGGTGAGGTTGTCCTGGATCACATAGTCGTGCTGGGCGCCGACCGGCTCGATGTCGGCCTTGAGCCCAGCCTCGCGGGCGATCTCGCCGACGATATCCTCGTCGGTGCGCTTGAGGAAGGTGCGCGTGTAGGTGCCGCGCAGGAGCCGGTGCGAACGATCGTACCCGCGCACGATCAGTGCGACGTCGTGCTGGTCAAGGGACGGCTCGAGGGCTGTGATCTCGCCGATCAGGATTGGCTTCGCGCTTCCCGCAATATCGGTTGCCCCGAGGCGCACCTCGCTACCGAGCTTGAAAAGCTCGCCATCGACAAGCTCAAGGCGCGGGTCGTTGAAGCGCAGGGCGAACATCGCCGGTTGGGCCAAGTCGTCTTCGATGACGGCCTCATCAAGGTGGGCCATTACATCCTGAGGTATATAGCTGCCATTTACCTGGATGAAGAGCTGGTCGATATGACGCGGTGTATTAGCCATGCTAGCCGCCTTCTAGTCGGTTCTTCAGCGGCGCGAGCGGGTTGATCAGCAGGACCCGGCCTGTCCGCAGCCGCCGTGGGTCGGCGATTTGATTGACGCGGGCGAGCGTGCGCCAAACAGTTGGATCTCCATACATCTCGTTGGCGATGCCAGACAGCGTGTCGCCCTCGCGCACCGTGTAGAGCCTGCTGCCGGACTCGCCCCCTGAGGTCGGGTTCTGCCGGGGGTACTGGCCCTCGTCCTCGATCTGCTTGAAGTCTACATCGACGATGGCGCGCAGCGGGGTGCCGTCCTTCGCGAAGAGCGTAAACTTCTGCGAGAGGCTCTCGATCACCGCTTTGAAGGTCCAGAAATGGCCCCACTCGAAGCGGCAGATAGGCGGCTGGCCCATGCCCGTCTGCGTGTTCTTGCTGCCCTTTGTCGGTTTCATAAGATCCCACAGCCCCCGCGTGAAGAGCCGCACATCCTTGCCGGCCGACATAAGCGGCGCGTGGTCTTCCAGCGAGTCGAAGAGCAGCTGGAGCTTGAGGGAGGCCGAGGCGCCGCCGCCGTACTCGAGGTGAGGAACAGCATTGCCTTTCGAGCTCTTCGGCTGCCAGTTATTCCGCTTCGAGAAGGTGTACTCCTTCGGGTTGAACATGCAGGGGATGATCTCTCTGGTGTCCAGATTGACAATGCAGGCTCGCTCGATCATCGTAGGCTCCCGTACGCTTAGTTCTTAGATCGGACGCCCGCTTCGCTCACGCTCGATCAGCAGGCGCTGGCGCAGCTGCTCATAGACCCGCTGAAATACCGTCTGGGTCATGTCGTCAAGCGAGGGCGCTGCCGCTTGCCCTCCGCCGGAAACTGTCGGCTCTACCGCAGCGGGCGCGCGCTGCACCAGCCCATCTGGCTCGCCCGTTGGCCGTTGGGGTGGCAGCGCTAGCTCTAGTGTCGGCGGCGTCATTGCGCCCCCCACACCACTGAGTGAGACAGGACTACGGCGCAACGGGTGGTCCGAGCCCGGCGCTGCCAGCGGCTGCTGCGGGGAAGGCTTGCCCAGAGCCACCGGCCAGAGGTCAACTGGAGCGGTCTCGTCGTCAAGCCACGCGGCAGCACTGTGCCCAGGGCTGCCTGCGCCCAGGTCGCCTGCCGCTTGGATAAGGCTTGCCCCGAACGGCGACTCGCTCGCCGACATCGGTTGGGTCAGGGGCTGTGAATTTGGAAACGCCGACTGGCGTGATAGGACGCGCCCGGCCAGGGGCAAATGGCCCCAGTCGCTGTCATCAGCCACTCTGCGTACGCCGTCTGGAGTGGTCATCGGCGTCGTTGAAGGGCCGGGGGCGGTATCGTTCAGGGACGCCCATGGCACAAAGACAGCAGAGCGGTTCAACATTGTGCTCCCATACGCCTGGCTCGCGCCTGACGCGGAGGGCCACGGGTTGGGCGTCGACAGCGCAGCCTCAGGCGTGGGCTGAAGCTCAGCGCCGGGTACAACCAGGGCTTCAGCAGCTCGCGCGACAGGCGCCACGGGCGACAATGCCTGCGATGTGTCCGATGCCACAGGGTATCTTTCGAACAGCTGGCCGCCTGATGCCGCTTGGGGGCTGCCAGAGGCTGGGCCACTGCGCTCCTCATCGCTGCTCGCAGCCAGGGCCTGCTCAAGCGGCCAGCGCCGCACGGTCAGCGGTATTGGTTGTGCGGGTGTAAAGGCGGCAGCGCGCTGAAGCAGCAGAACCGCCAACGGCATGGGCCTGGAGCTCGAACGGGTGCCCGCTGCGGGCGTGCCGGTTTGTGCGCTCCCAGACAGATCAGCTGCGGCTACGGCCCCAGCCTTTGGCGCCTGATGGGGTAAGGGGCCGACTTGCTGTAGCGGCGCTGGCGTCGGAGGCACAAACTCGCTCGCTACATGTGTGCCTTCCTTACGCTGGAGCGGGGTGGCAGAGCCGCCTGGCAGCGCCGCGCGCTCGCCCTGCCGTGCAGGCGGGCTGACAGCCTCCCGCTGCCCGCCCAGCTGCGCGGAAGCTGGCAGGCCCATACGCACCAGCGGATTGATCGTGGCCAGGTCCAGCAGGTTGATCGGCGCGTGGCTGCGCAAGACAAGTGCCGGGCCGCCTCCGAGTGCCGCAGCCCCAACTTCGGGCGTCGCCGCGTCACTAGTCGCAAGCAGCGCCACGTCGTTGATCAGTGGCTCGTCCACGTCGGTCGCCAGAGTATCGGAGGTCGCCTGAGCCTGTGGGCGCTGCTCATCGGGCAGACTGAGCCTGTCGGCGGTCGATACGATCCCAAACAGATCCTCTGCCAAAGCTGGCGGCTGAGGCACGGGGGCTTCAACGCTCAGGAGCGTGGACACCTGCCGCGGCTGAGGCATGGGCGCTTCGACACTGGGTAACGTGGGCGCGGGTGAGGAGGCCCGCGCGACGCGCGGATCGGTCCCAGGAACAGTTGGGGGCCGATTATGCGCTGCGTTACGAGTAGGGCCAGCAGCATCGGGTGGCGCCGGAGGGACACCTGGCAACGGCGGCCTACTGGGGTTGGTTGGCGCAGGCCAGGCCAGGGCGCGAGCCACACCTGGCGTGGCCTCACGAAAGGAGGGGGCTGGCAACCTGTTCTGGCCCCAGCCCATAGCAGCGAGATCGCCCAGCAGGGATGCGGCTGGCGTCGCCTCTGGGAAGGCAAGCGGTGGATGGCCGGGCGCGCCGGAGCTGAGGCGAGCCACAAAGCGCGCTGCTGGCTGCGTCATAGCTCCACCCTGCCGGGCTACGGGCTGCGCAGGGCCATGGGGCGTCAGCGTGAGATCGAGTGCAGGCGCGTCGTGCTGATCGACGGTCATACGCTGCGCCAGGTTGTCTGCCCATCTGCCTGGAGCCGACGGCAGCTCGTAGCGGTCAATGAGCTGCGTTCCAAACGCGGCGGCATGCGGCGGCGCGAACTGACCCGCGAGTGTGGACGACCAGTCGGCCGCGCTGGCAGCGCGTCGGGCAAGCTGCCGCGTCGCCGCCACCACTGGTGGAATGCCGAGCCCTTCAAGCTTTTCTTGCAGCTCGCTGCCCATAGTTGGCCTACTTCACCCGCTTGAAACCATGGTGGATCAGCTCGATCGTCTCGACGGCGATCTCATTCGCGCCGGTCTTCAAGGTCGGGCCGCCCCACTTGATCGGCAGCGCCTCGCTGACATTCCAGCGCAGCTCGGGTACGCCGCTGTACCCGTAGAGAATGATCGAGCAGTTGCGGCGCTGGATCCGCACACTGCGGCCATCGGCGTCGATCACCGATTGGTACCACTCCCAGAGCTCTGCGCTGGCGACGCCCCGCTTGAGCACCAGGTTCGGGAATTTGGTGCGGGCAGGCAGCCGCAGCTTATAGCCGTTCCCTCCACCCTCCTCCCACTCGAACACCTCGGTCTCGGCCTGGAGGCCGGAGCACTCACTAAACGCGCCCTCGGCCAGTTGGCCGATCTCGACCCAGAAGCGGTACGAGCTATACAGATCTCGCTTGGTCGTCATCGTCGGCTCTTATCCATCGACTACCTCATTCAGGCGCCGGTTGATGGCGGCGATCTGCTCGGCCCAGGCATGGCGCTCGCGATGCTCTAGCTCCAGGATGCGCTCAAGTGGCCAATGGAAGTGATAGGCGATGTAGGCTACCTCGTCGTAGAGCCGCTCAGGCGGGTAGCCTAGCCCCCCCCCACAAAACTCACATCCACCTCGAAGCGCTGGGCGCAGGCCGGGCAGGTAGCCTCGACCATGCTGCTACCCGTCTCGTTGATGCGGCGGTAGAACTCTTGTAGGTAGGCCAGGTCGGCCGAAAACAGGCTCTCGACCACACCTGCGTTGATATCCTGCAGCTCACCCAGCTTGGTGATCACCCGCGCGAGCAGAATGATCACCAGATACGCCTGATTGGCGCGGACGCGGGGGTCGCGCATGGGGGCGATCTCGTCAAGGGCTGTCGCCAGACGCATCACGCCGTGACGGTGGAGGGTGCCCTCGCGGTCGACGTAGCCGCGTGGCAGGACGAACTGGAACTCAGTCTGGAGCCCGTGCATCGCGTCTCACCAATCACTTGATCCGCTTCATTCCCTCGTGGCAGATCGTGATCTCCTCGATCGCAATGTCGTTGTTGTTGGCGTTGAGTTGGGGGCCGGCCATCTTCGAGGGCCAGCCGCCCTCGAAGTTCCAGCGGGCCATCTCGTTGTTGGCCTGGTCGTAGAGCACAATCGAGCCGTTCTTGCGCCCCTTATCGACCTCGCCATTCTCGATCTGGGTGCGCCATTCCCAGAGCCGCGTATCTCCGGTGACGCCGCGCTTGAGCACGATGTTCGACCACTTCTTCTCGCCGGGCACCTTCTTGATCACGGTGACGCCGTTCTTGCCCGACTCTTTGTACTCAATGATGTTCGACTCCGAGTCGAGGCCCCCGCACTCGCGGAACATCGCCTCGGTGATGCCGTCGAACTCAAGGTAGAAGTGATACCCGGTCAGGGGATCGTTGCGGCTGCCTGTGGCCATTGCTGTTTTCTCCAATCAGGGTACGGCTACTCTGACACACCGCCGCCGCCGCCTTGGATCTGGCGGAAGCTAAACACAACGAACTCGGCCGGCTTGACCGGGGCGATGCCGATCTCGACATTCAAGATACCGGCGTCAAGCTCCTCGGGGGGGTTGTTCGTGGCATCACAGGTAACGTAGAAGGCCTGCTCTGGGGTGGCGCCCAGCAGGGCGCCACTGCGCCAGACCCGCGTCAGGAACGCGGTGACGCTGCGCTTGACCCGCTCCCAGAGATCCATGTCGTTGGGCTCGAAGACAACCCACTGGGTGCCCTCGTAGATCGACTCCTCGATGAAATTGAAGAGGCGGCGCACGTTGATGTAGCGCCACTCCGACTCGGCCGGCACCAGGGTGCGCGCCCCCCAGACCAGGATGCCCTGGCCGGGAAACTCGCGGATGCAGTTGACCCCAATCGGGTTGAGCAGCGCCTGCTCGCTGTCGATGAGCCGCCGCTCGAGTTTGACTGCGCCGCGCACACCCTCATTCGCCGGCGCCTTATGCACGCCACGATCCGCGTCCACCCTGGCGTAGATTCCAGCCAGATGCCCACTCGGTGGTACCAGCTTGAAACGGCTGCCGTTTGTAGCACCACGCCTGGGTGCGGGGTCGATGATCTCGACCCAGGGGTAGTAGAGCGCGCCATATTTGCCGATGCCCTCATCGACCGCAAGGAACTCCTGCCGGTAGCGCTTGACCTGCTCCACGTCGAGGCCGGGAGGAGCGTCGAGGATGGCAAAGCGGTCCTTCATCTTGTCGCAGTGGATCAGCAGGGCCTGCTGGAGGCCAGCCACCATGCGCAAGTCGTCGTCCTCCTGCGCGCTGCGCTCGTAGAGCGTCATGAGATCCGGGAAGATCAGCATGGTGATCTCAGCAACCTCCTCGAAGGCGCCCAGACCCTCGCGCCTGGTCACGTCGCCCTCGACCTGCTTCACGGTAACAAGTGGGCCGACCTTCGGCAGTTCCAGCTCGTAGATGCCGTTCACTGGACGGGGGAGCGACCCGCTGGCCTTGACGAGCTCGATCCAGCGCGATTTGCTGACGGTCTCAGCGAGTGTCGGTACCTTGTTCGTTCCTTTAGACGCTGCTACACGGGGGTGCTCTTCGGGTGGCTGGCCGGGAACCGTGATGGTCAGGCTGAACTCATCTGGCGCCGGGGCAGCCGGCGTGGTGGCGGCGACCTTTGCCTCATCGTCCGCCGCGCCAGCTACAGCATCAGCGATTGTCACCGTGATGCCCTTCGCCTCGGCGCCCAGAAGTTTGCTGCGGATCTCAAGCTGCCGGTTCTCGTCCACCGTCGAAATGAGGGCAGTCGCGGCAATCTGGCTCAGCTTCTCGTTGGCCTCGGCCACGGTGGCCAGGCTCTGGACGTAGCAGGACTGGCCGCCGTTCATGAAATAGCCCAGCACGGCGTAGGGCAGATAGAAGCCGTCCACAGGCCCGCCAAACTTCTTCTGGTACTCCATCAGGCTTGCGACGAAGACCGGCTTGTCGTTGTTGGCAGGTCGCCTCTCGGTGAAGCCGATGAAGGCAGGCATGGACGTGCCGACGCCCTGGATGTTCTTGCTACCGGGGGGTAGCTCCTTGATGTAGACGCCGGGAACCTGGTACGTCACAGTCATTCTATTCCTCCTGTCTGCTAGCGGTGGCGCAAGCGGGTCTACGGGCTGAGCGGGGGCTGCTGGCTGCCGGTGCCGCCGTTGCTCTGGCGACCGGTGATCGCGGGCCGGCGAACCGGCGGCGCCTCGGTGGGCCGGGCGTTGCGCTCACGCCCGAGGGTGACGGTGTAGCTCAGCGAGGGCTTGAGATAGTTTTCAAGGGCCGTCCAGAACTCGCCTGGGCTCTTGAGCACGCCCTCGGCGTGGGCGACGCTGGTCTCGACCGGCCACTGGTGGCTGACAAGCGCGCCCTGTAGATACGCCTCGGGTAGAATCGGGTTATCCATAAAGATCTCGAGCGCGCTCCAGAGCAGAAAGTGCTCGTCCTCAACGTGCTGGGTCCAGGCCGTGATCAGGTAAGAGACATCGAAGAAGAGCGGCGGCGGGCGGCGGGCCGACTGGTTGGTGCCGCGGTTCTCAAGGCGCCAGCCCTCCTCGCGCAGCTGGCGGCGCTCGTGCAGGTAGAACAGGTAGCAGTTGATCGTGGGGCGACCCAGCTTCTCCGACCAGGAGCGGTTCGGGATCTCGAAGCTGATATCGATCTCGCCGGGGTCGAAGCTGCCCGAGCGCACCAGCAGTTGCTTGATCGTCTCATCGAGGTCGTGGAGCATCAGGAAGCCTCCTCATCCTCCAGTTCGCCCTCGCGCTGGGCGAGCTGCCGCTGGGCCTGGGCCGCATCTTCCTCGCGCTGGGCCTGGGCGGCAGCGCCGGAGGTGACGGCAGCGGAGACGGCCTCGGCGTGCTGCTCGCTGCTGTCGCCGGCGGGGCCGACCTGCATCGCGCCCCCGCCGCCCACCGCGCCGCGCTGCTGGACAACGTGGGTAAGCTCGTGGGCCAGCAGGCCCTGGTCGCTCGGGCTGCTGTCCTCGCGGAAGAAGATGTCACTGCCGGTGGTGAAGGCTTTGGCGCTGATACTGCGGTTGAGCGCATCCGCCTCGGCGCCGGTATGCACACGCACATCCTCAAAGCCGGTGTCAAAAGCGCCCTCCATGCTGGTGCGGCTACCCTCATTGAGGGGCGCGCCGCCGCCGCGCTGGGCGTCGATGCGCCCGCTGAGGTCGGCGCCGAGCGGGCCGCCCTCCAGGCCCACCTCGGGCTTCGCCTGGATCATCTCCTCGTCCTCCTCACCCTCGCGCTGGGCGGTGTCGTGCTGGGCCTGGATTTCCTCTTCCTCCTCGGGCATCTCATCACGCTGGGCGAGCATGCGCTCCACCTGGGCGTTGCCGATCTGGCCGCCGAGGGCGACGAGGGGGTGGGGCGCCTGCCCACCCTCAGCGTGAGCCGTGTGATCGGCGGTGGCGCCGGGGCGGCGGCGGAGGGCGATGCGCTCGTGTTGATCGCCGACGATCTGCTGTGGAGGCATAGCGGGTCCTTTCAGAGTTCGAACTCAAATAGGATAGATACGCCATAGTTCGCCTTCGAGGGATCGGCGATCAGATCCAGGTACTTGACATGGACGCTTTGAAGAAAGCGGTCGACGGCGGTTGCCGGCAGCCAGCTTACAGCCATGTTGAGCGCCCGCAGCACCAGGGGCGTTTCGGCGGTGGGCTCAGCCACCCGGCCCATAGCCATCAGAGCCTGCAAGCGCTCGCCCTCAGCGAAGACCCGGCCCGCCGGCGAGTCCTCATCGACCTTTACCTCGAGCTTCAGCTTCCAACGCACAATTCTTTTGGGCGGCTTGATGCTCAGTAGCGGTGATGGGCGGCGGAGTGAAGCCGGAAGCCTGGGATCGAAGGGCGAGACACTGATTACGTCAACGAGGTCAAGGATATCGAGACTCAAACGGGGTAAGTCAAAGGTCGGTTGGGCCGGCGCGGCACTGTCTTGCCGCTGTGCCAGCGCCCGCTCCACCGCCGCGTTGCCCGCCGTGCGCTGGAGCCCTGTCAGGCCCGCCGCGCGCTGCGCCTGCGGCGCGGTGTGGTCGCGCAGTAATGCCAGGCTATGTATGGGCGACGGCGCGACCTCGTGCTGTGGCTCTTGGTCGCGCGCTCCGAGCTTAGCTGAGACGGGGAGCCTCCGGTGAGAGCGGTGACTTGCACGGTGCCTTTGCATAGCTTATCGCTCACTAGGTGTTTAGCGCTGCATACCTTGTCGAAGATCCTCAGTCATAGCTTTAATAGCTATGGCTACGCCTAAGCCAACAACAATCCCCACCGCAGTACCGACAATTGGTACAACACTTCCCGCCGAAGCACCAAAAGCCATGGTCGCTAGAACCGTTGTGGCCCACGCGCCAGCCGCAGTGCCAACGCTGCTTGCTGCCGCAGCTGTAGTTATATCGAACCCGGCATCAACAAGGTAGTTCTGACTTCCCAGCTCTTTCTCCGGGTCAACCGCGTAATCAAGTGTCGTGCCTGCCAGTGTCAGCAAAATGTTCGACCGGCTCAGCGCTCCAGATTGCAGCGCTGTTCTCCAATGAATAAGTTCACTGAGCTTTTTAACCGAAGCCAACGATGATCTGCCAAGGTTTGCTGCGGCGTAGCGTCTACCAGTAATACCGCTAAACGCACCTCGTTCTCCATGAATGTGGTAGTAGATCTGGCCGTTTCTGATAACATGTTGAATGCGAAACCCACGCGAGGCGGCGTGTATAGTGTTGCCCAAAGCTCCTGCTTGACCAGCTGTGCTGGGAATGCTACCGATGTCAATGGTTTCACGTTTAATACGTGAGACAATATAGTCAATGAAGTCGGTGCCAAGCTGAACCTGAACATTCTCCGTCCCAATATCTATCTCGGCCTGATCATTCCGCTGAGCGCTCCTGCCCCGCCTTTCCTCAGCGAGCCTGCCTTCTTCCTGTTGCAACTCGTAAGACACATCGCTGCTTGCATTCGAGCGCAAGAGAACTCGACGCACCATAAGCAGGCGCCGATCAAGTGCCGCATCGGAAAGTCCGGTGATATCAACACTCTGCAAGAGCTCGGGTGGCACATCCTGGCGTTGAATCGAAATGACAGAGGCTAGCCCCGCCTGCCCCACCACCCGCTCGGCGTAGCTGTTGCCGTAAGTACGCTGCATATTCTGCATCAGCCGGATGCGCTGGGCCGGGCCGGCCTCAGGCAGACGTGGGTCGCGCAGCAGCAGTCCATGGCGCGCCGCGTTATTGCCAGGGTCGCCCGCTGCCGTGCTCGATACCAGCTCGGAGGCGCCCTTCAGCCCAGCCTCCTCAGCGTCAAGGGCCGTTACAGCAGGCCGGTGCTGGCCCTGAATCTTCTGCTCGCACTCCGCGCCTGTGTGCGCCCTATCTGCCATCGCCCTACCCCCGTACCAGGGCCAGATACGGCCCGAAGTCCGCCTCGGTGGTCAGCTTGCCGGTCTTCTGGTGCTCGCGCTTGACCGCCCGCACGATCTGCCCCATCCCGATCGCCGTCCCGTCCTCCGCCGCCAGGTAGGCCGCCAGCAAGGCGACGTTGCGCAGGTTGCCGCCCGTAAGCCGAAAGCGCCGCGCCAGAAAGCGCAGATCGACATCGGCAGCCAGGGGCGCCGCCGCCGGGAAGACCTTGCGCCAGATGCGCAGTCGGTCCGCCTCCTCGGGGAAAGGGAAGTCGATGGCGACGTGGAGCCGGCGCGCAAAGGCATCGTCGAGGTTCTTGCGCAGGTTGGTGGCGAGGATCACCACGCCGTCGTACTCCTCCATCTTTTGGAGCAGGTAGCCCACCTCGATGTTGGCGTAGCGGTCGTGGGCGTCCTTCACCTCGGAGCGCTTGCCGAAGATCGCGTCCGCCTCGTCGAAGAACAGAATCGCGTTCGCCTCGCGGGCCGCCGTAAAGACTTTGTCGAGGTTCTTCTCGGTCTCGCCAATATACTTGCTCACCATGGTCGAAAGGTCGATCTTGTAGAGCTCGAGCCCCAGATCGGCGGCGACGATCTCGGCGGCCATGGTCTTGCCGGTGCCGCTTGGACCGGCGAAGAGCACGTTCACGCCCTTGCCCATGGCCAGGTGGCGGTCGAAGCCCCATTCCTCTAACACGATGCGACGGTGCCGAATCTGGATGCAGACCTCCCGCAGCTGGCTGATCTGGTCAGGCGGGAGCACAATGTCGTCCCAGCTGTAGGTTGTTCGGATTTTGTGCGCCAGGGTGTCGAGACGCCCACTGGATTGAGTGCGGCAGGCGGCATAGAGGTCCTGCGGCTCGACGCTCTCCGCGTGGCTTCGGCGGCGCCAGCCACTAAGGCTACGGGCCATTGTGGCGGCATCGCGGATCTGGCCGCCGCTGAGCCGGAACGTGCTTGCGACAGCATGGATAGTCGCCGCGTCGGGCGCGGCGGCGCCCAGCCGCTGCCGCCACAGCTGCTCGCGCTGGCTGTAGCTCAACGCCGTCAGCTCCACGCGCACATAGTTGGGCAGGCTGCCCCTGGCCTCCCACTGTTGCTCGATTGCCAGGCAAGACCTGGCGCACGGTGTCGCCAGCGCCTCAAGCAGCGCCTCGCGCCAGGCGCTCAGGTTTTCGGCGCCAGGCACGGGCTCGTGGAGCAGCGGCTCAGCGCCCTGCCAGAAGATCGCCGCGCCTTGCAATATCGCCTCGCGCCCGATGCGGGCCATCACCTCGACCGGATCGAGACCGGCCGCGCTGTTGATGGCGCGTGCCAGGTTGACACGCAGCAGTGGCCGCCCCTCCTCCGCGCACAGTGCCTCGGCGAGGGCTAGCCTCCCACTTCCATAACCACCCTGGAGCGCCAGCGTTAGGCCGCCCGCTCCCTGCGTCCAGGCCCAGCGAACCTGTTCCACCAAATCGGCGGGCAGGTTGAGGCTCTGCATCTGCCGCGTGGGCCGCCCCAGGCTGACAAAGGGCTGTAGCGGCGGGTCGATCAACGCCTCGCCGAGCAGCGCGGCCACGACCCGGTCGTCGAGCTTGATGAGGCGTGCAGGCAGCGGCTGGTGACGCTGCCCCTCCTCAACAAGCTGGATCAGCCGGTTGCGCAGCAGTGGCCCGCCGGGGGCAAGGGCCTCACGGGCGGCAGCCCACTCCTCGGGCGAGCGGCAGAGCAAGCGCAAGGCCAGGTCCGCCGTCGGCCGCCGCTTGCTGATGTCATCCTGAATGAAGGCGATCAGCCGCTCCAGGCGCAGGTCGAGCTCTGGTGCGAGGGCGAGCAGAACAATGTCTTGAGCGAAGGCGTCGAGGCCGAAGTGGGCCGCGAGAAGCGTGAGCGTATCCGAGGGCTCTGCACGTGCCGCCAGCGCAGCGCGCTCGGCGGCCAGCTCATCGCGCCAGGCGAGCAGCTCGTCTGGCAGCGCGGGCAGCCCTGTGGCAACAAGCTCGGCCTCGGCGTAGGGGACGTAGAGCCCACGATACTCGTCGTCGGCTAGGGCGCCGAAATGCCAGCGGGTTACCTGCACCTGCCAGCTCAGAAGGCTGCGGAGCCAGTGCAGCCAGGGCCCAAGCCTGGTGGCACCGTGGCCGGCCGCTACAAGCGCATCGATAGCAGGCTCGGCTGTGCCATTTGTCTGTGGCGTGACAGACATCATAGGTCAATTATCCTCATTCGCAATGGTGTGCCAGTCATCCTAATGGTTCCGGCCTTTGTCGGCTTGGATCTTCGTGCGTTCTGCTTGACTATTCGTGCGCCGCTGCGCGTGGGCCCGAGGTGACAGACCGAACCTGGCCTTGTAACGCCGACAAAGGTGACTCTGGTCGGCGAAGCCTGTGCGTGTCGCAACCTCGGTCAGAGTCAGCCCTTCCGCGAGCAGCCGCGCGGCTAACTCCAATCGGCGCTCGGTAACATAGCTATGCACCGAGTTGCCGACTGATTGCCGGAACAGCCGCGCAAAGTGGTACGGGCTGATATTTGCTACGGTGGCGAGCTCGGCCAGCCGAAGCTCATCAGGCAGGTGCGCGGCAACATACTCCTGCACACGCCGCAGCACAGTGGGTAAGAGGCCCCCGGACACGCCGTGTGGCTCGACAGGAAAGGCCGCGTGGCTGCGCAGCAGATGAACGATGAGCGTCTGCGTGAGCAGATCGACGTACAGACGGCCCGCCGGCCCGCCTGAGTGGAGCTCGGCGAGCAGGGCCCTGCCGATCTCGTACACCAGGGGGTCTTGAAAGGTGATGCGCGGCACGAGCTCGACGCGCGCCGGGTCTACGTCGAGTGTCTCAACGGCGACTCGCGTGACAAGGGATGGGTCGGGGCTGAGTTGGATAACGTGACACTTGCCGGCCCACTGCCACTCCGAAGGCTCGCCGCGCGGGACGATGAACATATCGCCGGGCGCTGGGCGCTGGCCTCTGAATGGCCGCACCACCTTGCCTTGCACATCGGCGACATGGCAGTCTGTGATGATGAGTGCATCCTCGCACACGGCGGGAATCTTAAGTCGCCCATCGCCCGCGTGCGCGTAGTAGCGCACAAGCACCCCGTTCCAGCCTGCGAGGTCACTCGTATGTACGAGCGTGCCCGGGGCCTGCGCTAGCGCGTCAAACTCCTTTGTCGATATCCGTCCGCCGAGTCCTGGTTCTTGCAAGGTCGTGTCTCCATCTAGATCCAGCCCGGGGATCAGCTCCGAATCCATTCATGGGATTGCGCTATGTTGCCTTGATTAAATCCTATGTGCTACAATGACGGCCATCACGACGCTCATAATTTCAGATCGCGACGAATGGCGAGGGTTCCCTGCTAGTGGCACCCACTGGCGGTCTTCGCGCCTGAGACTATGCTCTGAGAAGTCACTTGCTCTAGTTGTTGCATTCCCGATCATGAATCGCTTGTCCTAATAGGTGCGAGATCGGAACATCCTTCAGAGGCAACCAACGAAGGTGGAGCTATGACCGAGCGTGCGTATAACGACATGCAAAGCCCTATGGCCGCTCGCTTCACTCAGTCCGTTACAGAGCTGAATCATGAGCGCCAGTGGGGCCTTGACCTGGCTCAGCAGATGCATTATGCTGCTGCCCTGGCCGCTGTGCATCCCAACGGCTGCCCCGAGGTAATCCTTGGCCGCGTCGTCGTCGCGTATCACCTTGACCACAAGCTGGTGCAGGCACTGGCCGACCACAACCATCACGCGCACCTGAGTGCCTGGTTGAGCTGGATGCCCCAGGTATTGGCTGTGCTGCGTCACGCCGGCCTCGGCTGGTCAAATGATGCAGCAAGCGACCTGGACGATCTTGCCCAGGTGGCTAGTCTGGAGCTAGCCCGTTCGCTTGCCAACTATCGCTATGAGAGCCGGTTCTCTAGCTGGGCCTTTCAGGTGATCGTGCGCAGTGTGCGCAATGAACTTCGTACGCACCAGGCGAAAAAGCGCTCTGGGCAGATGGTGTATATCGAGGGCTCGGGGGCATTCGAGGTGCCACTTGCCGATGACGCGCACCCTGAAAGCATCACGGCAGTCAGGTTGCTCATCAGCCTGGCCAACACGACACTGGCGAAGCAGCCAGACAAGCGCCTCGCAGGGATCTTCCGCCTTTGGGCTCTGGAGGATCGCCGGGTGGTTGAGATCGGGGCGAAGGTTGGCCTGAGTCCGGCCCGCGTGCGTGTGCTGCTGGCGCAGATTGTTGATCTGCTGCGTAATGACGTTAAGATTCGTGCGTGGCTGGTCGACGAGGAGCTGCGGGCTCCTGACAGCTGACGCGCGTTTTCTACTCACGGATGCTACTAATACAGCGGAAGGATGTTCCAGGACCGTGTCGAACGCTTATTGTGACCGGGTCAGGCAATTACTGCATCAGGCAGCGCACGGCGACAGCTTTGCCCCTTCAAGCGAGCTTGTTGCGCATGTCGCCGGATGTGCAGTCTGCAAGGGCGCCCTCTTGCTGATGATGGCCGAGGTACTCAACGCTCAGCTGGATATAGAAGACCCTGGCTGCCCGCAATGCGAGCGCAGCCTTGCCGCATACCTGGATCTCGAGCTTGAGCGAGGATCGGCTGCCGCCCTTAGGGTGTATCCCCAGATTGCCTGGCATTTGTGGACGTGCCGCAACTGTGCCGAGCTGTACGAGTTCACCAGAGCGGTCATCGAGGCCGAGCAAGCCGGTACGCTGTCGTTGCCGCCTCCACTCGTGGCCGCGCAACGGTCGCCTCGGGTACTCGCGTCGTTCAGACTGACACGGGCGCTCCTCAACGTTTCGCTGTCCTCCGATCGCGCACTGGGCACGGCGCGCGGCCCAGAGGACGGCCCAGAAGTGCTGTACGAGCGTACGGAGGCGGGGCTCCGAATCAGCCTGAGCGTCACCCACCTGGCCGATCGCTCGTGGACAATCGACGTGGCTGTCGAGCCAGCCCTGGAAGGCCGCTTTCGCCTGACGGTTGGCGAGTTCAGCCGCGAGGCTCTTTTCGTCGCTGGCAACGCCACAATTCACGGCGTGTCCGCCACCGCCCTTGAGGAAGCCGACGGGGCAGATCTCCTCGGAGAGCTTCTAAGTGATCCGCCATCGGCCTGATCGGCCCGCGCCCGCCCACACTGTGCTGGCGGCGTTGCTTACTGAGGGCAAACGCTGATGCCGCAGCCCTTGCTGGATGGCTTTCCGGAACGCATTCAGCGCATCGTCGCCCTCGCAGACTGCGATCCAAGGCGGGGCGTCCTCGCTGCAAAGCGAGTGGTGGAGTCGTCCGATCCAGGGCTCACAGTTGAGTGGGGCCACTTCGCGCTAGCGTGGGCGCTGTTGTGTTGGGAACGCTTCGACGAAGCGCGGTCCTTGTTTGAAACAACTCGTGTCGCCGCTGAAGAGGCGCTCCACCAGCTTGTGGCGGCCCGTTGCCGCTTTGGTCTGGTTCTGACAAACTTCTTCCAGCGCCCGCACGCTGGCCTCGTCCTCGATCTGGAGGCCACGGCCGTCCAGTTGGAGCGGGTCGGCGCGCTGCGCGAGGCAGCCCACGCCCATGTCATGCAGGCCGCGTTGCTCAATCTGCTCGGCCAGGCGCCCGAGGCCCTTGCGCTACTCGAGCGCCTGGCCGAGCAGGGTGGGGCCGGCCAGGACGCCGGGGGGGCGCGCTGGCGGCGGGTACGAGCAGCGACCGCGTACAGCCTGGGCGACTACGCCGGTGCAGCTGGCTACCTCGACGAGGCGGCGTTGCTCTTCGCCGGCCTGGGGTATCGCGCCGATCTTGCCAAGTGCTGGTATGAGCAGGGCGCGCTCGCTATCCGGGCCGCGCAGTACGACGGCGCGCTCGGGCACTACCGGCGCGCCGACCGCGTCTTTATGCGCCTTGACTTGCCGTTCCGTCGGGCGCTCTGCGCCCACGATAGTAGCCACGCCCTGATCCGGCTCGGCGCCTACGACAAAGCTTTGGATAATATCCTGCCCGCGCTCGCCTATTTTACGAGCATAGGACGAACGCGCGATATCGCCCGTTGCTACCTGTTGCTCGGCAACATCTTCTGGTTTACTGCTTCGTGGGACGCGGGCCTGGCTAGCTATCGCTCCGCCGAAGAACTGTTCGCCACCACTGGTATGGTGGCCGGTGACCGTCTCACCGCTCGGCGCAATCAGGCCCTTGTATACCGAAGGACCGGGCGCTTGGACGAGGCATGGGCGATGCTACAGGAGCTTGAGCGCGCAGCAGTGCTGCTCGAAGCGGAAGCTGATCTCGCCGCTATCCGCCATGATCAGGCGGCGCTGCTAGCCGCGTCTGGTCAGGAGACCGCAGCCCTTGCTCGTTATCAGTCCGTCCAGCTGCAGCTCCAGCAGCTTGGGAACCTCGCGGCTGCTGCCGCAAGCAGGCTCGAGCAGGGTTGGCTGCTCCTCGCCCGAGGCGATATTGCCGAAGCTAGGGCCACCTTTCGCGCTGCGGCAGCGGATCTTGCTGCCCAGCCGCATAGCCGCTGGCGCAACGACTACGGTCTTGCCCGCTGCGCTGAGGCTCAGGGTGAGCACGTAGTGGCGCTGGCGCACTATCTGCGGGCGTGTAGTACGGTTGCCGACCTGCGCGGTCGCCTGGCCAGTGAGGCCTTTTCAAGCACCATCTTCCTCCAGGCAGAGGAGCTTTACCTGGCGGCGCTTCGTCTCGCTGTCCGTCTCGGCGACGCGGCCTCCGTTCTGGCTATCGGCGAAGCGCAGCGAGCACTGGCGCTCCGCCGCAGGCTAGCAGACCAGTCCCCCTCACTGTCGCCCGCCGTACGCGCGCAATATGAGGCTCTGCTCGCACAGATCCGCCAGATCACTGATCCTCAGGATGCTCAAACAGAGACTGCTGTTCCCCAACGCGGCGCGCTAACAGCCTTCGGTGAGTTGCTGCTGGGCGCACGCAGCGAGAGCCTAGAGGAGACGCTCGCCGATGCGCTCGATGCAGATGTAGGCTTCGACCTCGAGCGTACACGCCGTCGGCTCAGCGCCCTGTATGGCAGTTCCTGGACAGCGCTGGTCTACCTGCCCCTCGACGACATGCTTGTGATCGTAATGCTCGCCCCAGACAGCCTCCTCCTGTCCAAGGAGCCCTATGATGGTAACCTGCGGCACCTGCTTGGGCTGGCCTTCAGGCGCAACTACAGGCGCTATACCTACGACGATCTCGCCCACCTTCAGGGGCAGACCGTGCGCCCCTGGGAGACGCTATGGCAGCTCGGCGACCGTCTCATACCGCCGGGCGCTCGCGCCCGTCTGGGTCCCTCCCACCGCCTGATCGTCATTCCAGGCGGCGAGCTGCATATGCTGCCCTGGGCGGCCCTGCGCCTCAGCGAGGGCTGGCTTGTCGAGCGCGCGATCATCCAGCTTGCCCCCTCGCTCACCACCCCCCAGCGCCTTGGGGAAGTAGTGCCGACAGCGGGCCGGGTCGCCCTCCTGATCGGCTGCGGCACATTTCAAGGTCGCGCCCCGGACCTGCCGGGTGTCCCCGACGAGGTTGCCGCCGTCGCTATGCGGCTCGACACACCCTTCGATATCCTGGTCGACGCCGACGCATCCTGTGCGGGACTAACCGAGCGAGGAGCACGGGGCGAACTCGCGCGCTACAGCCTGCTCCATATCGCGAGCCACGCCCAGATGCTCTCGAAGCGTGGCCGGGCGGCTCATCTGAAGCTGTGGGACGATGATCTCGGGCTCGGAGAGATCGCCCGCTTAAAGCTTGGCGGAGCCCTCGTGGTGCTTTCAGCTTGTGAAGGTGCAGATGCCGAGCTGCTTCCGGGCGAAGAGGTGCTCAGCCTGAGCCGCGCCTTTATCGCAGCCGGCGCGCGCGCCGTAATCGCCAGTCTCTGGCCGGTGTACGACCAGGCGGCAATCGCCCTGATGGGGCGTTTCTACAGCCACCTAAAGGCGTCTGGTGACGCGGTCCTTGCCCTTGCTCTTGCCCAGCGCGAGCTGGCGGGGAGCGCCCCCGGCGCAGCGGATCTCCTGGCCAGCCCACGTTGCTGGGCAAGCTTTCTCATCATGGGCGCTAGCTGACAGCCCAGCGCTGTCGTTTGTCATTAAGCAGCTGCAAAAAGGTTAGCGCCGCTTGCTGATTGGCAACCTCGCCTTCGAGCGATCAACCTCCCCCATTGCCGCTGCCGCCGCCGGGGTCCCCGGTGATCAGCGTGTTCTGCGTCGCCGGCGTCGGGTCGAGGGCGGCTCGCTGCGCGATGGCACTACCTGATGCCAGAATGGCGGCGAGCATAGCGACCGCTACCACTTGGATGGCCTGGCGCAGCGCCCGCGATGGCCTGATCTTCCGAGCAATGGTCTCAACAAAGCCTACGTCCATCATGATTCTCCCTGTTCTGAGCGCACGGGGATTCAGCCGGCAGCGCCTGTCGGCTAACCAGCGGCCGCTCGAGCGGCGCGCGAGTCACAATGTTGGGAGTGGTGAAACGAGTTCCTAGAGTGGTTGCTGTCTCCCGTCGCTGCCTGGGCCAGCTACAGGTGCTGGCTCAGGCGGTGACAGCGTCATCGTGCCTCGGCGGAGCTTCGCGAAAAAGGGAGAGGCCGTGGATGTCAGGCCGACGGAGCGCGCGTGTGCAGTTGTGCTTCCAGAATCCAGGAAGAATCCCGGTTGCAAGGGGCGCTCGCTCTGCCTGAGCAAGCGCGTTCCTGGCTATAATTTGGGTCGAACATCCTGAGAGCGCAAGCGGAGGGCAAGATGTCGCAGACCGAGCACAGAACTATCGGCGAGCTTATCAGGGCACGCCGCGAGAAGCTTGGACTAACCCAGGCGGCCCTTGCAGAGCGGGCAGGATTATCTGTCGACAGCATTGGCGATTACGAGCGCGGCACGGGTGCCAAATCCTTCTACTGGGATACCATCAAAAAGCTGGCAGCCGCACTTGAGCTCGCACCTGGAACCGCTGAGTACGAGGAGTTTGTGCGGCTCGCACGTGAGCAGACGGTGGAGCGCGGTCGGGGCAAGGATCGGCGGGCATGGCTTATTGGCCAGGTGCGAGCGTTCTGGGTCGATGGGGTGCTTGAACAGCGGCTGCGAGGTCTCGAGTACATCAACCTGCGTATGGTGGTCGTGCCGGACCCCGCTGGCGGCTCATCAGCCGCGCTTGATACTGCCCTCAGCAACCCAAGTGTCCACGGACCCTCCGGGCCGTCTATCTTCGAGGTGTTCGACGCGCTACAAGGCACGCTGCTGATCGTAGGCAATGCAGGGTCTGGCAAAACAGTCATGCTGCTCGCGATAACGAAGGCATTGCTTAACCGTACCAGAGGTAATAGCGAGGCTCGGATTCCGATCTTTGTACCACTCGGATCATGGGCAGACGCTCAACCCTCGCTCGCACGGTGGCTTGAGGACGAGCTCGCCAGAATCTATCTCGTGTCGCGCGAGCTGTGCCAGCAGCTGCTCGATGATGTTGGCATAGTGCTGCTGCTTGATGGACTGGATGAGGTACGCCCCGAGCATCGGGATTCGTGTATTGCAGCGATCAATACATTTCGTCGCAAGTACCCCTGCCGACTGGTAATAAGCTGCCGCACCAATGCTTACAAGATGCTTCCTGGAAAGTTAGATGTCGACGGGGCGCTCGAGCTTCAGCCGTTGAGCGACGCCCAGGTTGATGCTGCGCTGTACCGCGCGGAAAAGCGCGTTGCGACTGTGCGTAAGATGTTGCAGGAAGAAGATGCTGAGTTGGTGCAGGCCCAAGATGTGGCACAACCGGGCGGAAAGCTCCGCGAGCTTGCCGCCTCGCCCCTGATGCTGAGCATTATTGTGCAGTTGTATGACGGGGTCACCCGCGATGAGTTCCCGTCCTACCGGTCGCTCAAATCACAGCGGAGTCATCTGCTCGACGCCTATCTCGCTCGAATGCTCGGGCGGCAGGACTATTCGAGCTATTCCGCCTACCATACCCGCCATACCCGCGCGGCTTTGAGCTGGCTCGCCCAGCAGCTCCAGCGCACGGGCCAAACACTCTTTTTCTTAGATCAAATCCAGCCAGCCTGGCTGGCCTCCCAATCAGCGCAGCGCGCGTATTACCTGATGGACCGGCTGTGTGGCGCCCTGATCGGAGGGCTTATTCTAAGCCTTGGCTTTGCGGGGGTTGTCACGGCCTATGGCCTCATACGGCAGCTCGGCGCGACGTATTGGAGCGGGCTGCTCCCAGATTTACTGCTCATGCTGAGCATCGGCGCCATGCTCGGCGGGCTCTTTGGCGGACATCCAGAACGGCACTCCGCTGGAGTGCCCGTATTCTGGACCCAGGTGCGCGACCGTGTGATTGGGTGGGTGAGTGGCGGACTGCTATTGGGGACAGTGGTTTTTGTCATAACAGCGTCCATTCCCTCAGCCCTCGTGTGCAGTCTTATGGGCGCCCTCGCGGGTCTCTTAATGGGTCGCCCAACGCTTAGGGGTCGCTTGGTGGTTCTTGTTGAGGAGCGGCGCTGGTCATGGGAGCGCACCTTGCGCTTACTCCCGGCCTATCTCAGTGCGGGCATAGTGGTGGGGTTGCTGATTGGGCTTCTCGTCGGACAGGTCGATGGTTTGCTCGGACAGCTGCTTCCGCCTTTGACGGCGAGTATCGTAGCGGGCCTTTTGACGGGCCTGCTCGCCAGCGCCATCTTCGGGGTCACGTATCGTGATGACGAGGAGAAAGCAGTCCCGAACCAGGGAATCTGGCGCTCTGGCCGCAACGCCATCCGCTCTGGCTTGGAAGGCGCTCTCGGCGGGGCGCTATTTGGCGCCCTTGTGATGGCCGGTCCGGTCTCGTGGATTATCACCGCGCTCATTGTTGGTCTTATCGGCGCGCTCGCCTGCGGTGGTATCACGGTTATCTCGCATCTGGCACTACGCCTGGTGATCTGGCAACATACGCCCTTCCCTCTGCGTAGCGTGCGTTTCCTTGAGCACGCGGTAGAGCGCGGCGTGCTGCAACGGGTCGGCGGCGGATATCAATTCTTGCATCCGCTCCTGCGCGAGCACTTGGCACGGGAGAGCGACGGTGCCGCCCTTCAAGAGGGCACCATTGGATCACGCCTCGGAGGCGGTCGTGGTCAGACTTGGTCGTCAAGTTGGCGTACATTCGCCGGCTTCACGCTCATTCTGGTAGCGGTCTGGGTCGGCGCGCTGCTAATCACGCGCGGTCAGCCTGTAACGAATGTTTTGGCCCAGCCACATCTGATTATTGACGCAGCCGCGCCCGGCTACGTGGGCGTAGAGGTCGCAAACGACGGCGTACGTCCCGGCGATACGGTGACGGTGATCGCATCAGGGGTGATGGCAATTGGCCCATGGAGTCGCAACGTCGGTCCCGCCGGAATCGATCGAGGAGGCTTAGGTTTCCCGCTTGGCGACGTATTCAAGCGCGAGCGAGACTTCCCAACGGGCGCGCTACTCTGCCGTGTGGTTGGCGAGCAGGCTTGGAGATTGTGCGGAGTGCGTGTGCAATTTGTGTCGACGACCCAGGGGACACTAGAGTTTCTGGTGAACGATGTGGCCACGCAGCGGCACGAGGGACGCTATTTGATAGCCATCACAGTTCAGTCGCCTCAAGTCCAAGTACCTTAAATGGCCTTCTAACACAGAGCCTGTGAAGAGGAGGCGCGACTCTATCTGCGACTCTATGACGTTCCGCGAGCTTCCGTGAGCTGTACGTAGTCAAGATAACACGTGGCAACAGAATGCCAAAAAGTGCGTATCTTGCGGTCTGTTTTCACCACCACCCCTTCATGCGTAAACAGCCGGTTGGAGGTTCGCGTTTGCCTCTTGGCCCACGCGCTTGGGTAGTATATGCGAAGGGCTGTTGACTCGCGCCGCTTGAGCCACGCGACGAGCAATGGTAAGAAACGCTTTACACTTCTTTCGTACTGCGCTCTTCCGGCATTGACAGAAAGAGAGGCTTCTCTACTGCCTCGCTACTGCCAAGCCAGCAGACAACAGTGGAAATCAGCGTAACCCATGGACATGGGGATTGCATCAGGACGCGCTAAAACACGCCTATGGATGGCTGTGGACGCCACGAAAGCGAACTTCCAAGCAGATGGTCGCGCGTTCGAATCGCGTCGCCCGCTCCAGCTTTAGCGCGTCCTGATGCGGAATCTCAAAACGAGGTTCCGCATCTGTGTGTA
>Ga0335394_10001172_pt1 | contig 29133 bp, 23 predicted proteins | sample MAT03_FD_205741 | JGI IMG/M metagenome (GOLD analysis project Ga0335394, IMG submission 205741) | Freshwater microbial communities from Lake Fryxell liftoff mats and glacier meltwater in Antarctica - MAT-03 (spades assembly) (version 2) ...
GATGCCTTTACATCCAGTTCCTTCGCATAGGGGGTCAGGAACTCTGCATCGGTCAAATCGGCAGGGTTGACGGCAACAACAGCAGTAGGATTTTGATTCTGTGCCACCTGGTTTTGAGTTAGCCAAGTGTCGTACTCATCAGGACTATGAACGATAATTTGCGATCGCATCCCGCCGTGGTAGCTGCCACAGAGTTCCGCACAAACGATTGGGTAGGTGCCTACCTTACTTGCCTTAAACCGCAGCCCCGTTTGCTGACCGGGCAGGGCATCTTGCTTCAAGCGAAACTGGGGAATCCAAAACGAGTGGATGACATCTTGAGCCATCAGATTGACCTGCACATCTTTACCGACTGGAACATGTAGCTCACCAGCCGTAATCCCACTGTCAGGATAGTTGAAAATCCAGGCGTACTGCATCCCAGTCACATTCACAACGACCTCCGCCTGGTTGTTGGGATCGTCCGGGTTAGCTCCAAAGCCGTACTTGGGGACAAAGGCAGGTTTAGGGGCAGCAGCAGGCAGCAATGGCACCACATCACCCGCCACAGGAGCAGTCGAAGGCACTTGTGCCACCACTGCTGCATGAGTGTGAGAGATCATGCTGTGGCTGCTGGGATCAAATCCACCCATTTCCTGAAAAACTTGGACGCTATAGATACCTACGCCAATCACCAAGATCGCGGGAATAGCTGTCCAGAGGGCCTCCAGCGGCAGGTTTCCATCGACTGGAATGCCATCAGTATCGTCACCCGCTCGACGACGATATTTGATTAAGAAATATACAATTGCTCCCTCAACCACCAGAAACAGCGCTGTTCCAATCATCATCATGACGTTGAACAACCCATCTACTAGGGCAGCTTGTTCTGAGGCCTGCTCTGGCATCAAGCCATGATTCTGACTGACCCAAAAGCTAATTACAGTTACAAGAATACCTGCGGTTAACGTGAGGAGAGACGCTGGAATTTGTTTCATGAACTGTCTCAAGATTGCGAAGTTAAGTTGCTAAAGCGATTCAAGGTGTAAAAAAATCAGCCTCAACAAAAAATCAGCCTCAACAAAGGCGCAGCTTTTTGCAGAACGGGAGATTTTGCAAAAAGTGCAAGTCTAACGTAGACCAGTAAACGGCACGGTAATATCTCGCCTCTCTAATGTCTTACCACCTGAATCTAGTGAACCTTGCAAAACTTCTGATTTGTGTCACATAACGCTAGATAAGTGCTTAATTCTCTAGATAAAAAGCAGCAAAATCCCATCAAAGTAGACATTCTCAATGAAAACCGCTGTAGTTCGTTGCAATTCGTTACAAACCAGTGTGCTTGTTCGGTTACCAAATCGGGTGGTCCTAAATTGGTAAGGATTTTTTGATGGGCGGGCTTCGCCCGCCCATCAAAAAATCCTCACATCAATACCACTACCCCAAATCGCAGAGTTTCCGTCGTGCGGTAAGATTGTCTCTGCTGAAAGGGAGAGCAGTTTACCCTGGAATTTATGCCGTCTGCATATGTAGTGGGTTTAGGAGCATCGGGAATCGCGGCTGCACGGCTGTTGCGACGAGAGGGATGGCAGGTCACGGTTAGCGATGCTAATACGTCGGACGGGCTGCGGCAGGTTCAACAAGACTTGGCAGCAGCGGGGATCACGGTGCTGTTGGGAGATCGGTTTGCACCAGATGCTGCCCGAATGCAGCGGATTGTAGTTAGTCCTGGGGTGCGGTGGGATTTGCCAGCGCTGGTTAAAGCTCGGCAATTGGGCATTGAAACCATTGGCGAGATGGAGTTGGCGTGGCGATCGCTCCCGGTTTCTCCCTGGATTGCCATCACGGGAACTAACGGCAAAACCACCACCACATCTCTGATTGCAGCGATCTTCCAGGCGGCTGGCCTGGATGCCCCTGCCTGCGGAAATATTGGCTATGCGGCGTGTGAAGTTGCAATGCGGGAATGGCGTGAATTGGGAGGCGTTGAGGCGGGAGTTGAGGCGGGAGTTGAGAAATCAGGGCAACGGCTGAGTGCAACAGTTTCAGCTCGACCTGCCAATGCTCCCGATTGGGTAATCGCCGAATTGAGCAGTTACCAGATCGAGGCATCTTCTACGCTTTCGCCCAAAATTGGCATCTGGACGACGTTTACACCCGACCACCTGAATCGCCATTACACGCTAGAAAATTATTACAACATTAAGGCAACGCTGCTTAACCAGTCGCAGTCACAAATCATTAACGGAGATGATCCCTACTTGCAACAGCACGCGCTTCATCAGTGGCCAGATGCATGCTGGACTAGCGTTATGGGTAAACAGCATTTGGCAGCCAACCCAGAGCGGGGAGCCTATCTGGAAGATGGGTGGGCCATGTTTGCGGGCGATCGCATTGTGCCCATAGCCGCGCTGCGGATGGTGGGCAGTCATAATCACCAAAATCTGCTGATGGCGGTGGCGGCAGCTCGATTAGCAGGCATAGACAAGGAGGCGATCGCCCACGCCGTTGCGACGTTCCCCGGTGTGCCCCATCGGCTAGAGCATATTTGCACCTGGCGCGGCATCGACTTTATTAATGACAGCAAAGCCACCAACTACGACGCGGCTCAAGTAGGGCTGGCATCGGTAGCAGTTCCGGCCATCCTGATTGCGGGCGGCGAGCCAAAAGCCGGAGATGATGCAAGCTGGCTGGCAACTATTCAAGCCAAGGCGGCAGCCGTCCTGCTAATTGGCAACGCTGCTGCCAGTTTTGCCCAGCGGCTAGAGCAGACTGGGTTTGAGCAGTACGAAATTGTAGAAACAATGGAGCGCGCTGTACAACGGGGAGCAGAACTGGGTCAGCAATTGGGAGCTAAGGTAGTGCTGCTCTCTCCTGCCTGCGCCAGCTTTGACCAATACGCCAACTTTGAGCAGCGTGGCGACCATTTTCGCCAACTTTGCGCGGAATTATAAAAACAATCATTCAGAAAGTAATAGGGCGACATCCTAGAAACGCGCAGTGTTTCTGGGATGTCGCCCCTATCATGATCGAACCACCCCGAAAGTGATTTGAATTGGGGTTACTGTTTGAAGGCGCTGAGTCCGGCGTACTTGGCGCGATCGCCCAATTCCTCTTCAATCCGCAGCAGTTGGTTGTATTTGGATAAGCGTTCGCCCCGGCAGGGAGCACCAGTTTTCATTTGACCCGCGTTAGTCGCCACCGCGAGATCGGCAATGAAGTCATCGGGGGTTTCACCCGATCGATGGCTGATCATCACGGTGTAGCCAGCGGTACGGGACATGTCGATGGCGCTCAAGGTTTCGGTAATGGTGCCAATCTGGTTAACCTTAATTAGCGTCGAGTTGCCGACTCCATCGGCGATCGCCTGCTTAATAATGCTGGGGTTGGTGACAAACGCATCGTCACCCACCAGGCGAATCGTCTTGCCCAGGCGTTGAGTTAGCCGCTGCCAGCCTGCCCAGTCTTGTTCGCCTAGCCCATCTTCTAACGACACAATTGGGAACTGCTCTACCCAACTGGCCCAGAGGTCGATCATGTCATCACTGGTCTTGGTGCTCTGGTCAGATTTGTTGAAAAAGTAGGTGCCGTCTTTCTGATACAGCTCACTGGTGGCAGGGTCAAGCGCGATCGCCATTTCGTCACCCGCTTTCAATCCCACCTTGGCGATCGCCTCTAAAATCACCTCAATCGCTTCCACATTCGCCTTCAAGTTGGGAGCGAAACCGCCCTCGTCACCAATGCCCGTGGCATAACCTTTCTGTTTGAGAATAGACTTGAGCGCATGGTAGGTTTCTGCACCCATTTCTAGCGCGGCTTTATAGGTGGGCGCACCGACTGGAGCGATCATAAATTCTTGAAAGTCTACGCTGTTGTCGGCATGGGCACCCCCATTGAGCACGTTGAAACAGGGCACGGGCAGCAGCACAGCCGCGTCGCCGCCCAGGTAGTAATAGAGCGGTTGTTTAGCAGAGGCGGCAGCAGCGCGAGCGATCGCCATCGACACGCCTAAGATCGCGTTAGCGCCCAAATTGCTTTTATACTCTGTACCGTCGAGCGCCAGCATTTTGTGATCAATCCCAGCCTGGTCAGCGGCATCAGCTCCTTTCAGCGCCGTCGCGATCGCCCCTTTAACATTTTCTATAGCTTTGAGGACACCTTTACCGCCATAGCGGGTACCTCCATCGCGCAACTCCAAAGCCTCCCGGATGCCCGTCGATGCCCCCGACGGTACAGCGGCGCGTCCTTTGCTGCCATCTTCTAACACCACGTCAACCTCAACGGTTGGATTGCCCCTAGAGTCAAGAATTTCTCGAGCGTGGATGGATGCGATCGCCACCATAAAATCCAGTCCCCTTGTGCAAATGATGTACTGACCAAAAGGATTTTCCCACTATTAGTACGTTTCGGACTGTCTTAATCTGTACCTCTTTAAAGTCTCTATCTCCTACCCATAAAAGATATGGCTGCCGCTAAGTAATTCAACCTAAATAAAAACAAGATTTTAAAAGTCTGCGCCGCCCGCTGCGCGGGCGGCGCAGACTTTTAGGGTTTTATGTTTAATTGCGCCCACCTACTTACACCGATCAACACAACAATGTTCTAACTTATAGCTGTCGCCACAAAGGTTAGGACACTGGGATCAAAGGGGGTGTGGGGGCTTTGCCCCCAGCCAGGGGTTCCACCCCTGCACCCCGTCCTAACCAATCCGTCTATGGCTATACCTGGCGATCGCCAAACTACCGCAGCAAAGGCACTCTGCGAAACGGAATGCTTTTGCTGCGAGTTTTGAAACCTTAGTTCTGCGAACGTATTTAGCGTGGCACCCACGTGATCCGATCCATCAGCCTGAGCGCTTTGATCTCCAGCCTAGTCCCAACGCGACCGCTAACCCTACCAACACTGACGGCTCAGGTACAGAGGCCGAAGAGCGAGTCTGTTCACTTTCTAACGAGCTTTCCACTGCCCCAGGCGCAGGAGGCGGGAGAACGAGTTTAGGCGATGGGCGATCGTTACCGCTAAGAAATTTAGGGTCGGCGTTGGATGGTTGTTCGTTATCAACAGGGGCGATCGCCACCGCTGGCAAAGCATCAGGAGAGGGTAGGCCAGGGGCAGGGCTTTCAATAGGAGTTGTAATTGGATCTTGCGTCGGCAAGGCACCTATCTCCACAGGAATAGCTTCCAGGGGGGGAATAGACGGCTCAACCGGAGGAATGAGGGAGGTATCTTCTATCGGCACCTCGGAACCGAGAGGAGAGGGTTCGGGGTCTACAAGCAGCTCAGAAGAGATGGGAGGAGGGGTTTCAGGATCTACAGGTGGGCTAGGAGGCGTGGGGGTGGGCAACAACCCCGGATCTACAGGTACCTGACCTATAGGTAGATCGGGAGCAGGCGACGGTGGATCTACAGGCAGGTCGGGCGTGGGGCTAGGCGACGGTTCAATCAAGGTAGCGCCAAGGCTAACGCTATCAAAATTAACTTGTGAAACACCAGGAAAATCGCGTGCATTCAGAGGGAACAGCAAAATGCCCAAGTTTTTGCCCAATAGCGTGCTGTCATTGGAAGACAAATAGTCTAATGAGACCGTTTGAAACGTTCCTGGTGCTACCAACGTCGTGTCGTTTGACAAGACCTCGGCCAACAGACTACCAGTCTCTAAATCGCCTGCCCATAGCTGAATACCATAGCCCGGAAATCGAACAGATGGCTCTGGACGTGCCCCTACGCTAACCGACAGGTTGTAGAGGGTGCTGGCATCCAACGTGCCCTCCAAGGATTGAAACAATGTTGCTCCGTTGCTGTAAGCGATGTTCACCCCATCGGGAACTGATTCGCCGAAGTAATAGGGAGGTGTATCGAGGGGGCTATATACGCCTGACCCATAGCCGATTTCGTTAACGAGTTGCCATGCTGAAAGGGTATTGCTTGTAAACCCTCCCTCAGAGAGAACGTCATCTTCAAACGAGGAGTTTTTCACGACTAGCTGTGCAGCATTAGCGTTGGAGGAGAGGAGCGCCAATTCTCCACTTGCTGTGGCGATCGCCAAGAGAACTGCCCTACCTAAAAATGTGCTTTTCACAACGATAGACTCCTGACAAATAGATTAAAACAGAATGGAAGCCGGAAAGGCTCTGAGATAAAGTAAGTGAATACCGTAGTGCCGTATGGTACCAGTAGCCTTATGACGATCAGGACAACTCAACCGCTAGTAACGTTTTGTTTAGATACGTTTTGTTTAGATACGTTTTGCTTGGATACGTTTTGCTCAGATACTGCTTTGTTTAGAAGCTGTCGTGGGAGAGTAGCTAGCGGCTCTCTTATAACAGCCTGTTAGATTTTTTATTTAATTCATTTGCTTAAGCAAAAGCCCGCTGCACCAATCACCGCAGGGCAGTTAAGGTCGCTAGACAGCTACAGAATCTCCTATGTCTACTCGTCAGGTAGCCAAAGGGATCTGAGTTTCATGTTCTAATGCTGGCTACCGAAGAACCTAATAGATTCAACTAGCTAGATCTGCCTTAGCCACCTGACACAAAATGCATCGACCTCAGTAGGGGGAGCTATACCTGGCGACAACCTTGTGCGTATCTGCATTTTCACGTAGACATTATCATTTTCAAAAGAGTTTTAGCGGTTTTAAGGCATCTCTTCACGGTAACTTTAACAACTCTCTATACAGAGCAGCACACGCTTAAAGATTAGGTAAATTCCAGATCTACAGGCTTGTATAAAGTGACAAAAGAATGGTGAAAAACAATCGTATTGTGATGAGGAAATAAAGATCTTCTCTCCTAACGCGATCGCTACGGATTGAAGCCACTGCTCCGGGCAATGGTTCGATGTAACCCTGCTGCGTTGCGCTCAAGGCTTTCTGCGGTTTCGGCTAGCTGCTGCACCTTGGTAGCGTAGTCTTCGGCCTGTCGTTTGTAGCCGACTTTACGCTCTAACGCAGCGCGCGCCACGACTTCTTTGCCCTGCTTTAAGGCCAGTTGGGCAACTTGATGCCAGGTGTGGGTATCTTTTTGAGCCTGGGTGTACTGAGTTTGCAGTTGTGCCTTGGCGATCGCCACATTGGTCAACGCCTGGTCAAACAGATGCATGGCCTCTATGGGATTTCCAGCCTGGGCCGCTTCCTGCATCAAGCGACGAGAACCGCCCAGCTCGGTCAGTTCCACGTCTAGTCCATAACTTGCCAGTTGACCCGATTCATTTTTACCGGTCTTACACCACATTGCAAAGTGTTCACAGTTGTTTGAGAGTAAATTGTATTGCTGTTCCCCCAGACGGCTCTCTGCCCGCTCCACCACCACATCTGGGATAAAGCTGATGGAGTACCGTTTGGTATAGACGGGGTTTCCCCATGAAAATGTGGTGTACGAGGTGCGACTGACCGTCGGCGTTACGGTTGATTTGCTGTAATGAATTACGGTGTCATCACCACAATCGATGCCGTGATGCTCGTAGACCCCTTCCATATTAAGCAGGGGACGCATAACGTAAATTTGATCGCCTCGGGACATGGGAGTAAGGAGACAAGAACGGGACAAAAACAGGGATGAAAGAAATGAGTTCTGTGAGTGATTCTGTTCAGCTCATACCCACACCAAGCGGAGCGGTAGGCTTAGCGGTAGGCGCTGCGTAGACTCTGCACCAAAATTATAAGGGAGGCGATCGCCATTAAGCCGCCCCAAAACCAGTAGGGCAACAGTAAGTTTTGAGCAATTTGCCCAGAATCAGAGAGAAGTCGCTGGCCGCCGATAATGGCCTGTCGAGTAAACAGGTAGTCCATTTGATGGTAGGTGCTAACGCAGGCCTGAACTCCCAAAAACTGAACAGTAAATATCTGTACCCATCGCGGGCAATAGAGAGCTGCTGCCAGAATCAAGATGCCGAGTAGAGGAATAGCAACCAGGCCAAAGAGCGATCGCACCCAAATTAGCGTAGATAAAATCAGCGCTCCACCCAGCAGCAGTAAGCTTAAGTGCGCGGTTCGCCAGCGCCGCGAGGCCAAAATGATTAAGCCTCCCACAATGGGAGGAGCCATTGGGCCAGCCGCAGCTACGACGGCTCGACCCACTGGGCCTAGAAACAAGTTGCCGCTATGAGTTGCAACGCCAGAGCCGCTCGGAAAAATTTGAAGCTGCTGAAAATTTCCGCCAAGCAGCAATGCCGCTAACCCATGCCCCATTTCATGAAACCAGGTTGCCAAAATGCTGAACGGGTACAGGATGTAGTTACCAATTGGCAATTGCCAGATCAAGCTTGTGGCGATCGCCGCAGCAACCAACCAGATCAAACCCACTCGCTCGGTCTTTTCAGAGAGGCGATCGCTCAACAACAAATCGTCGTCATTCCACAACTTACTCATGAGTAACGCCACCAAGCGAATCTAGATGATTCAACTCTAACGGGTGCACGCCTGAGATGACAGCAGCAAAATACCCCTAATTCAAAGATCTACAACTCTCGCGTTACTTATAGCGGTAGCCATGATCAATAGGATGCCTCCCTGTCATTCCCGCGCAGGCGGGAATCCATCTGCTCGATAGGTGCGGGGATGGATTCCCGCCTGCGCGGGAATGACGCTGGCATGGTATCTACAGTCGTAGATTGACCCTGCAATCCGAATTGGTGGATTCCCGCCTGCGCGGGAATGACGCTGGCATATCCTAAGCTTTATGACTATGGCTATGTCTAGTATTTCTAAACCGCGCCGCAATCAAGCCGCTTGCACTACGGCATCCATAGGGTAAATTCTTTGCGAGAAATCAGCAACACCGAAATCTCCTTATTTCACCTGCTGAATAGTGGTCAGTGCGGTTGCGACTGCTTGGGCTGATTGGTATCGATCTTCTGGTCGGGGATGCGTCAGCGTATGCATCACATCCACTAAAGCCGCTGGAATGCCAGGAACCGATTGAGCACAGAAGCGATGGCCATCCCCAGAGTCAGCATAGAACGAAACAGGATTTTGGCCTGTGAGCAAAAACGCTAGGGTGGGAGCTAAGGCGTAGAGGTCAGTTGCAGGAATAGCGTAGAGTTCCATCTGTTCGGGTGCGGCGTAGCCCGTCGAACCCGGAGGAATTTTTTGCCCTAAAACTACGCTTTTGATCGCTCCAAAATCTACCAGAGCAATCCTACCATTAGTGCCAAAACCGGGCTGGCACAGCAGCGCAGCGGGCTTAATGCCCCGATGTAATAGAGGTGGGGTGAAGGTATGCAGATAGTCCAATACACTACAAATTTGCAACATCCAAGCGATCGCCTCTGCCAATGGCACTGCCCCCGTGGCAGAAACGTAATGCGACAGCGACAGCCCTGGCATCCACTGCATAACCAGGTAAGGCTGCTGATTAATTAAAAAAAAATCGGTCGCTTGAGGAATTTGAGCATGATTTAACTGCCGCAGCGTTTCCGCTTCGCATTCAAGCGCCTCGCGGGCTTCAGAATTTTCTGCCCAGCTTGCGTTCAGCATTTTAAGTGCGAAGTGTTCGCCCGCTCGCCAAGCTCGATAGGTAATCCCCATCTCTCCTCGTCCCAAAACTTGAACCAGTTGATATCCGCCCACCGTTTGCAGCACCTGAAGCGGCTGCCCACAATCGACACAAAATAGTTCGCCCTTCCGAGAATGAGAACACTCTGACCGTGACTCGACAGAGTCCACCAGCGAGGGTCTAGTCAGCTTACTGGCAAGGGCGATCGCCCGATCAGGCATTGCCGCTGGCACCGAGACGTCAGCCTCAAAACGAGAATCAGCAGGCAGTTGTAAATGAGGCGGCACCGGAATAATGCCCAGCCTAGAAGGAGAAGTGGCCGTGCGATTAACTGTCGTTGTCGCGATGGCAGAAGTGTTAGAAATATCAGATGCCAGTTCTGCCTCGTCGTCTATATCTGCGTCATCATGCTGCTCATCGCCTGTAATCTCAGTGGGATACTGAGGTATATCGGTTCGTTGAACCTGAGTGCGATCGCTGGCTAAATCATCGGGCACTTCTTCTAGTACATCCATGCCCAGGCGAATTTTGATATTAGGCCCAGAGCGTGCCAGACGAATGATCGATCCATCCGTTGCTGGAATCTGGGTAATTCGCTTGCCATCTACATAAGTACCATTCGTCCCTAGATTGACAATTTCCCAGTTAGAGCCAACCCGCCGCAACTCAACATGGTGTCGAGACACCACTGCGCTGTAGAGAATCACATGGTTATCCGTCGATCGCCCAATGCGAATGACTGACTTGTCTTTAAATGACCAGACCTGAGCTGGAATTGACTTAACGGGGTGTAGGAGAAGGAGGGTAATCACATTTGCGATGCCGAACAGGAATTGCGAAGACCGAAGGAAACGTTTCTAGGAGTGGAGGAACACTTTTTAATCCTATGGTGCTTTGATGTTGCTTTGGCGAGAACTTTGGCCAGAACGCAACCGATGCTGGCTCGATTCCAGCCCATCATGCCCACTTGCAACACTAGACTAACGATAATTACACCCAAGAATCCAACCATTTCGACCGTGAAACCATTTCTTTTGGATTTTACCCTGACGAGCACAAATCTTGGAGCAGAATTAAGGAAGAAATATTGAAAGGGCGATCACAACAAGCTTAAGCCCAAACTGAACGACCAAGACTTAAACAAGACTTAAGAAAGCTGAAACAGAAACGTGACTTTGTCACCCTTCCCTAACGAGATGCGATCGCCTGGTCGAAGACGATGACGATTACCCATTGGCAGCGGCATATTGTTAACGTAGGTACCATTTGAACTCCCCACATCTTCCAAATAATAGCTGTCGCCTTCTACACGAATGTCGGCGTGGATGCGCGACACAATTTCGGAACTAGGAAACCCAGATACGTCAATATCGGGTGGGATGCGGTCATTTGCTTTGCCGATGTGGATCACGGTCAAACTAGGCGGAAGCTCCATCAGCGCATTGGTTTGTACGTGCAACAATTTGGCGGATTGTATTTGCAGTTGAGTGGCATGGGGACTCGCCGCCGTTGGGCTTGTCGCAGCGACGGGTGGCGATAGGGCTGGGTCGACGGCTGAAGCACTTGGCGGTGGACTCGGCAGGGGCGGTGAGAGGTTGGCATCGGGTGAATCGTCGCCGCCCGATGTGCTGAAGGGATCAGACCCTGCCGCTCCAAAGGGAGCTGGTGCCAGCGGGTCGGTTGCCAAGGGATCAGCCACAAGCGGGTCGGTTGCCAAGGGACCAGCCACAAGCGGGTCGGGGAGCAGCAGAGGATCGGGCACAGGCAGATTGGGAATAGCGAAATCGGGTGCGACCGTTGGCGCGGAGGCATTAGACGCTTCATCGCTTGAAGCAACGGCTGCCGCCTTTAAGTTAAACCCACACTGGCCGCAAAAACTGGCATCTGCTTGCACTTTGGCGCTGCAATTGGGACAGGTTGTCATCGTCGGCAAAGGCGTGTAGCAAGCTTCACACTGAACTGCTCCATCGGGGTTCTGATGATTACAGTTTGGACAGACTACCATATTAATTCCCTTACTTAATTAACTGTGTAAATATTAACTGTGTAGATAAGTGAGTGGTGAAGTAGGGTGACAAATCCATACTGCTCGTTCCTAAAAGACATTTTGGATTAGCGATCGCCCTTCACCGCTATCGTAAGGGAGCGTGATCCAAAAGCCAGAAAATTTAATTTTTTACTGTAGAAGTGACGCGACTCTTAACTCCCCAATCTTTAACTCTAATAGTACGAGTTGATCGATGGCATGAAACAGGAGCATTTTGGTCAGAGGACAGATTAAATTCAGATTAAATGCAGATTAAATGCAGATTAAATCTAAACACTCAACCCTTCGCCAGCAGCTTGATCGAGCAGCCACCAGAGAGCACCAGTAGGCTTAATCAATCGAGATGGGTAGGTGTCGTCATTGCCAATGGGCGCGAAGATCTGGCGCAGGGCAGGTTGTTTGTTGGCTCCAGCAACCAAAAATAAGACGTTTCGCGCCTGGTTAATCAAGGGAGCTGTGAACGTTAAACGGGGCTGTCCGCCCTTTTCACCTACGGTAATGAGGCGATCGCGCACCTGTAAGGCAGCGGTGTGGGGAAATAACGAGGCGGTGTGTCCGTCATCGCCAATTCCCAGTAGCACTAGATCGAGCGCCGGAAACTCTCCTGGTGCAACGTGAAAAAACTCCTGTAGATGCTGTTCGTGCTGCTGAGCAGCCACAGCCGGGTCAGTCGCGCTGGTATCCATGGCATGAATATTGGCAGGCGAAATGGCAACGTGATCTAACCAGGCGCGCCGCGCCATGCCCTCGTTGCTATCGGGATGATCGGGCGGCACGTAGCGCTCATCTCCCCAAAAAACATGGATGTTGTTCCACGGTAGCGCTTGTTGGGCGATCGCCTCATAGAGTGGTTTGGGCGTACTGCCCCCCGCCAAGGCAATACTAAACTGGCCTCGTTGGGCGATCGCTGTATTAGCCTGTTCTACGACCAACTCCAAGGCTCGATTAACTATGGCAGCCACATCAGGCAGCACTTCTACATTGCGTTCCATTGAGTTAACCCCCCTCTGTAAGACTGCAAACACGTTAACATCAAGCCTGTCTTCAACGGGCATTGAGCGCGACCAACTGTAATAGGATTTACGCACCTGACACGAAAAACCCAGAAAGTTGAATGAAATTGCGTAAGTCCTCTTTAGTAATAGAGACTTAACTTAGTAACGTTTTACACTTAATCGATATAGTTTATGTGGGGAACGTTTCTGACGCGTCACGACCTAGCTGATTGATGTCAGCTTGATGTCAGCGAGTGAGTTGAGCGTTTGTTCAGGCTTACAGCACATCATCAAAACCGCTGTCAGGTGTAATCTGGATTAGCAGAGATGTCTGATCGAATCCCTTGAGTCCACGTTCTAGCGCAAGACCCGCGCAGTTAGCGATTTTTTATGACTTCAATCAAAGCCCCCGGCAGCCGTCAAATCACACCCTTCATTTCTCGTGCACTCAAGACGGTAGGGATTATCATTACACTCTCGGTTTTGCTCGATTTTATCGTGCTCTCTATTCCTTACCAACTGCTCGAACGTCAGTGGCAGCTCGGCTTTGCAACTCAGGTTGTCGATCGGGGTATTGTTCCCCTGGTTGGATTAGCGCTGTTATTTACAGGCTACTGGGTTGATAGCATTTCTGGACAAACGCGCGATCGCCCCGCTTGGTGGAAAAACTTTCAACTCTGGGCTGCCATTCTAGCCAGCGTCATGGGATTGATGTATATCTTGATTTTTCCGCTACACCTCAACAATGTGCGGTTAAATGATGTGACCTTGCAAGAACGGGTCGACCAAGAGGCCAAACAGGCAGAAGAAACGCTTAATCAACGGCTTTCGGGCGCACTTCAGCAACAGCGAGCCCAAATTGCTCAACTGATAAACGCGTCTGACGCTCAGTTGGATCAAGCCGTTCAAGCAAACCAATTGAGTCAACCTGAAGCAGCGCAAATTAAAGCGTTCAAGGAAAATCCTGAATCTGTCGCTCCTTTCTTAGAAAAGCGAGCACAAGATCTGCAAGCGCAAGGACAAACAGACATTCGCAGCCGCAAAGAAGATGCCCAAAAAGCGGCTAAAACAGAGTCTCTCAAGTCTGGCTTACGCATTGGGCTAGGGTCGCTGCTGCTGGCGATTGGCTACATCTTGGTAGGCTGGACAGGGCTGCGAGTGATGGATTAGAACCAAGTAGTGCCGCGAGTTACAGGCCACCGTCAGACTCCTCAATTGCCCAGATGTTTTCGATATACATCCTGACTCACAATGAAGAGATCGATATTGCCGAATGTATCGAATCTGCCTTGCTATCCGATGATGTAGTGGTTGTAGATTCCTACAGCAGCGATCGCACGCTAGAGATTGCCAAACGCTATCCGGTACGGGTAGTTCAGCATGCCTTTGAGAGCCACGGGCGGCAGCGCACCTGGATGTTAGAAAACGTGCCGCCTCAGCACGGCTGGGTCTACATTTTGGAAGCCGACGAGCGCATGACCCCTGAGCTATTTCGGGACTGTGATCAGGCGATTCAACGCGCTCAATGTGTCGGCTATTACGTAGCCGAGCGAGTCATGTTCATGGGAACCTGGATTCGTCATAGCACCCAATACCCTCGCTACCAACTCCGGTTACTGCGCCACGGCAGCGTTTATTTTGAGGACTACGGCCACGCCGAGCGGGAAGTGTGCAACGGGGAAACGGGCTTTCTCCAAGAAACCTATCCCCACTACACCTGTAGCAAAGGGTTTGAACGGTGGATTGAAAAACACAACCGCTACTCAACTGACGAGGCGATCGAGACGGTTCACCAGTTGCAGCAGAGCCGTGTACCCTGGCGATCGCTCTGGTTTGGCAAATCGGAAGTAGAGCGGCGGCGGGCACTTAAAGATCTGTCTCACCACCTGCCTCTGCGGCCTTTAGTTCGTTTCTTATATATGTATATTATTTTGGGCGGCTGGCTAGAGGGGCGCGCCGGGTTTACGTGGTGTATGCTTCAGGCATTTTACGAATACCTAATTTTGTTGAAGGTTTGGGAAATTCAGCAGGCGAGTCTGGATGTTAAAAGCAGTCAAACCTAATTAAAACCTTGTTGGGGCTGCTTAATTCGGCGATGAATCTCGAAAAATCTCGAAATAATTCTTTACAGAACTTACAATTAGAGGTAGGTGAAAGATTGCAGGCGATCGCCCCTCCATTCCCCAGGTTTGGGGTAGTTAAGTCCTCGGTCGGCTTTAGGAGTTTTATAGACTAAGGCTCAAGCTGGTAAATTATAAGTTCAACGGGGGCGGTTTGCTGTTCGATTGAGTTTGTAGTTGGGTTTTCCGATTCATTTAATTCGTTCACTGACCAGGAGACTAGGTTGTCTGTTATTCACCGTCTCAAGCAAGATCTCAAAAGCGACTTGATCGCCGGGTTGCTAGTGGTCATTCCTCTAGCAACTACCATTTGGCTAACCATCACCATTGCAAGTTGGGTAATCAATTTTTTGACGCGCATTCCCAAGCAAGTCAATCCCTTTAATGACTTGCCGCCTCTGCTGGGAGATGCCTTGAACCTAGCGATGGGGTTTGCCGTTCCCTTGGCCTTTATTCTGCTGATTGGGCTAATGGCGCGCAACATTGCTGGCCGCTGGCTACTAAATTTCGGGGAGCAAATACTCCAGGCCATTCCCTTAGCGGGTTCGCTGTACAAAACCCTGAAGCAACTACTAGAAACGTTGCTGCGCGAATCTAATAACAAGTTTCGGCGGGTAGTTTTGGTGGAATATCCTCGACAAGGCGTGTGGTCGGTTGGCTTTGTCACAGGTGGTTTCACCCCTGCGGCATCGGTGCAAATGCCAGACTCTATGCTTAACATTTTTATACCGACCACTCCTAACCCCACAACGGGCTGGTACGCGATTGTTTCTGAAACTGACGTAATTAACCTGGCCATGTCTGTAGAGGATGCCTTCAAGTTAGTTGTTTCGGGGGGTATTGTGGGTCCTAATATGGGCAGTGCCTTGGTTGCTGGAGAGGGCGGCGATCGCTGCTTAGAAGCATCTCTCGAACAGCCTCTACCTGAAATTAAACGGCAGGCCTATTCGCTGTTGTCGGATGAGGAGTATGGGGAAAGGGATTAGGTTTTATATTTTTTGATTATTTTGGTAGCGGTATTGATGTAAGGATTTTTTGATGGTTCGCCCGCCCATCAAAAAATCCTTACCAATTTAGGCCTACCGATTATTTCTGCCCACTCCTTACCTATTTTTTCCCATGCAAGCCCGTCGAATCGCCCGCGAATTAGCTCTTTTGAGCATTAGTCAGTTACCTACACAGTTAGAAAAGCTAGACACTCAGACGTTTCAAACTGTGGCTCTGGCCTCGGTGCGAACGCTGACCGCAGAGGCTCACGATACGCTCGAAACTGCTGCGGCAGAGCTAGAGCGGGGCAGCGATCGCCTGCTCAGTAGCGAAACTCATGCGATTGATGCTCAAAGCGCTAGGGTTATGGTGCGAGAGGCGATCGCCTTAACCCAAACTGCGATCAATCGATTGGGGGTAGCAGTCGACCTACCAGAATTGATTCAACTAGCCAATCAGCAAGAGGTACGCGACTATGCCCTCGACTTGCTAAAAGTGGTGAGCAGCAATCGGGAGGCCGTAGACAATCGGCTCTCGACAGCGATGGTTGACTGGCAACTGCATCGTCTAACCCGCATCGACCGCGATATCTTGCGAATTGCGGTGACAGAAATGACATTTATGGATATTCCCGACCGAATAGCCATTAATGAGGCCGTTGAATTAGCCAAACGCTACAGCGATGAGGAAGGCCACCGCTTTATTAATGGTGTGTTGCGTCGCGTCGTCGAGCAAGCCAGAGCCAGATAGCCCGACAGGCAAATACGATTGAGTCTTTTGTGAAGTTTTTTGAAGAAGTTTTTTGAAGAAGTTTTTTGAAGAGGTTTTTTGAAAATACTCGCCTCACGCACGTTCCCAAAAAACTCAATCGCCGCAGACAACAACCAAACCGTCTGCCGTAAGTCTGGAAACTGCCGTAAGCTAGAACTATTTGGTGCTGTTTAGGCGCTAGTGGTAGGGGTTATGTCGTCTTTTAATTGGTTCAATCGTCAGTATGATGCTCAACCATCTGAGCAACGCTCTGAAACTGAGCAGCCGAAAACTGACACGGCAAATACACCTGAAACAGCGACTGGAGAAATACCGGAAGCGGCTCCAGCGATCGCTGAGGATGTCTTAGCGTGGGCAAAAATCGCCCAGCAAAATATTCAGAAGCGGAAAGCAGCAGCGGCGGCAGCAGAGTCTGCGGCAAAAGCGACTGCGGTAGAGGCTGTGGCTGAATCGGAAATCGGTTTAGAGTCCGCCTCAACCAGTACAGATGACGACACGTCTACTCCTTCTCCTAGCCCTTCAGGGGCTGATGTGGATGTGGATGTGGAGAATTTGGATGATGTGGCAGTGGCGATCGCCTCTACAGACGGGATCTCTACGACCAGTGCCAGTCAGGATAGTATCTCTATTCAGGACAGTATCTCTACTCAGGACAGTATCTCTACAGACAGTGCCAGTCTTGAGCCGCCCGATACTTTACCCAAAACCCAGCCTGATGAAATCCAGCCCCAGGTTGGATCAGATGCAGCGGTTCTGCCGTTTTGGGCGCGGGCAGAAGCCGAACGACAAGAGCGGCTAGAGCGGCTAAAAGTAGAGGCTCTAGAACTGGCAGAATCTGAAGAGGCGACTGTAGCGGCTACGTTAGATGCAGTTCCGCTGGCCGATGCGGAACTGGATGAAAATTTCCTCTGGTCGGCTCAAGTATTAGCCGCTCAAGGGCGACGAGCCGACCAGGTAGACCTAGAAGAAATCACCTGGCTGAAGCGCCTCCGCCAAGGGCTAGACAAAACTCGGCGCAGCCTAATTAATCAACTGCGGTCGATTGTGGGGCAAGGGCCGCTCAATCAAGATGCCGTGCTCGAAATTGAGTCGCTGCTGCTACAGGCCGACGTGGGCGTGGCTGCAACCGATTACATTATTGAGGCACTACAAAGTAAGCTTCGCCAAGAAGCCCTACCCCCCGATGCGGCGATCGCCTACCTCAAAGAAATTTTGCGGGGCATGTTAGACCATCCCGGTGGCCAGCCGATTGACCCAACGTTTTCCCCCACAAGAGATAGCCTCAACATTTGGCTGATGACTGGGGTAAACGGGGCTGGCAAGACGACTACGATTGGCAAAATTGCTCACATTGCCCAAAAATCGGGTTACAAAACCCTCATTGGTGCTGCCGATACCTTCCGAGCGGCGGCGGTGCAGCAGGTAACAGTATGGGGCGATCGCAGCAACGTAGAGGTAATTTCTAACCCCGGCAAAAACACCGATCCTGCTGCCGTGGTGTTCGACGCTATCACCGCAGCTCAGGCTCGGCACACCGAATTGCTGCTGTTAGATACCGCAGGCCGATTGCAAAACAAAAAAAACTTGATGGATGAACTCAGCAAAATTCGCCGCATTATCGACAAAAAAGCACCCAACGCCCAGATTGAATCGCTGCTGGTACTCGATGCCACCCTCGGCCAAAATGGGCTACGGCAAGCCGAGGTGTTTGCGGAAGCTGCCCAGATCAGCGGTGTCGTACTCACCAAGCTTGACGGTACAGCTAAGGGCGGAATTGCTCTCGCAGTGGTACAGCAGTTGGGCTTACCAATTCGGTTTATTGGCGCTGGCGAAGGGATTGAAGATCTGCGTCCCTTTTCCAGCTACGAGTTTGTAGAAGCCCTCCTAAGCGGTTAATCTGCGGTTACGACAGGACGGTAAATTTTTGTGGAAGGGAAAACCACCCTCTCGTTTACATCTCCCCTAGTCTGATTTCTGTATGCCATCTCAGGTTTCTACCACCGAGGAATCTTTACTCCTAACGCAGATTGCGGAACGAGATCAGGCCGCACTAGCGCTGCTTTACGATCGCTATGCTCGTGTTTTGTATGCCGTTGCTTTCAAAATATTGGGTTCAGTAGAAGAGGCAGAAGAGGCCGTATTAGACGTATTTAGCCAAGTCTGGAAAACTGCGGGTCGCTATGACGCTAGCCGTAGCCGAGTAGATGCCTGGTTATTCATGCTGGTTCGCAGTCGGGCACTGGATCGCCTGCGAGCCTTACAGCGAGTCGGCAAAGTGGTGGAGTCGTCTACCGAGGCAGCAAAAGTCATGCCAACTACACAGATCTCAGATCCCGGAGAAGACGTATTAATTAATGAGCGCCGCGATCGCGTCTTAAAAGCGATGCAACAACTCCCAGAAGAACAGCGTCGAGTTTTAGAACTGGCCTACTACCAAGGGCTAACCCATGTCGAAGTGGCAAAGATCACGGGTAAATCTCTTGGTACTGTCAAAACACGAATCCGCCTAGGCCTGGGCAAGCTGCGACAGGTGCTAGATCCGCTAGATTAAAACGCTGTTTGGGCAATAGGCCTCATGCGTGAATTGTTTCCCGGCGGTGCTGGGAAACGATTCGCGCCCTCAAAAAGGCATTCATGCAGGATGTCTATTGCTGAAGAAACGCAACCCTGAAATGTTTCAGCCGTACCAGGCACTACACACAGGTACTAACGCTCAAGCTAGGATAAACCAAGACACACGCACAGACTATGACCTACGAATCCTGCCCTTGCGATTTAGTAACGCTAGAAGCCTTTGAGTTGCTGACCGATGCTGAACGTCAGGTCCTGGAGGGCTACATAGCAGAATGTCCTGAATTGGAGGCTGAACTAGCAGACTTTCGCAGCGCGGTGGCGACAATTCCCTACAGTGCTCCGCCTGCTCCTCTCTCAGACAGCCTCAAGGATCGTCTGTTTGCCCGCATTAACGCTGAACGCTTTGAAGAAAACGTTGAGGAACGGTTCAAAAACCACGCCGAGCCAGAGCTAGAGGAGATGTCTATCGTCCAGGACACCTCGAACTCTAGATTAGTGAACTACCCGTATACCGCTGTAGACTCTCCTCTCAACCAGGTAAAAAAGGCATTTCAGGTAGCGAATGTGCTACTGCGTCAGGCGACGAGTGGCGATCGCTTGACTGTACGGTTTCAAGATTTAGCATGGCAGCCCTACCGGGTGCCAGGGGTAATGGTGGCAATTCTGCATCTAGATCTAGCTAAGCAAGAAGCGTCTGCGCTGCTGCGGGCAGAGCCAGGGGTTCAGTATCCGATCCACCGTCACGCCGTAGATGAAGAAATCTACATGCTGGAAGGCGACTTAATTATTGATGGCCAGGTGTACGGCGCTGGCGACTACATTCGCTCTAAGCCGACCTCGACCCATGCGCCCTCAACGGCAGGAGGCTGTATGTTCTTTGTGCGAACCTCGCTGCATGATGAATATTTTGCTGATCTGGCGCTGCAAGATTAGGGCGGGTTGAAGTAGTGCAACTACAGCGCTTGGCGATCGCCTCGGATCAATTACTGCCGCCCCGCTTAAAGCTAACTCAAGAGCAGCACCACTACCTCTGTCGAGTCTTGCGGCTGGCGGCTGGCGATCGATTTATTGCGATGGATGGGCAGGGGCACTGGTGGCTGGCCGAACTAGAAACGGAAACCACCCAGGCTCAACTGTTAGAAGAACTAACGGCTCAAAATGAGCTGCCGATTCCTGTACTGTTGCTGGTAGCTATGCCCAAAGGCAACGGCATGGATGAGATCGTGCGACAGGCCACCGAACTTGGTGTGGCGGGTATCGTGCCAGTTGTGAGCGATCGCACCCTCCTACAGCCCAGCCCCCAAAAACTAGACCGATGGCGACGGATCGTTCAAGAAGCGGCTGAACAGTCTGAACGCCAGATTATCCCCGAACTTTTTTCTCCCCTCGCTTGGACTGAGGCACTATCGCGCTGGCACCAAACTAACGCAGATTGCTATCTCTGTGAAGCGCGAGGCAGCTATCCGCCCTTATTACAGGTATTATCACGAACCGATTCCCATTCTCTTTACCCCCATTCTCCTTACCAAAGCAATTCGGTAGATAGTTCTGCCCCCATCCGTCCTATTGTCATTGCTACAGGGCCTGAGGGCGGGTGGACTGAACCAGAAGTAAAAGCGGCGATCGCGGCAGGATACAGTCCGGTTTCCCTAGGGAAACGAGTATTGCGAGCTATAACAGCTCCCCTAGCAGCTTTGGCTTTGGTTGCAGCCGCACTAGAAGCTGACATTACTGACAGTTAAATTTTGCGAACTTAACGTTTTGGGGGCTTTTGTTCTACCTTAACCATTAGAAATTAACCATTAGGGTGATGATTGCAGTCAGCACCTTCATTATTTTGCCAACATCCTACTAAACAGCGCTGGCCATGACTACGATTTGCTTGCCAGCAGTTTTCTAAGCATCTTTTTGTATGACACCGTTCGCGGCTTGAAGGTTCGCAGCTAAGTGTTTCAAGCTTTTTATTCTCATACCAAAAATTTCCTAAACTTAATGGCCGACACCCATCTGTTTCGCAATTCATTTGTTGAAGTTACTAGATAAAAGATGATGGATTCACCATAAAATTTTCCTTAGCTTTGAGCTTCACCCGTCCGATTCATCTGTTGGAATGAGTGTGTTATCCTCCCTACGGATTAAGAGATGACAGTAAGTAGGTGGGCTTAAGTAAATATAAGATCCTAAAACCCTGCGCCGCCCATGCAGCGGGCGGCGCAGGGTTTTAGGATTTGGTTTTTATTTAGGTTGAACTACTTAGTTCCAAACTTGTAACGTTTTTTGCCTGCGCTTCAAAAAAATCATTACACCGCTACCAGAGACAGCTAACAGTATGGAAATAAGCGATATAAAAACAAGGAAGGTTGTAACAATTTTATTTAGGTTGGACTACTCATATCGCATGTGATAATGAGCAAGGGCTGCTTCAGGCGGTCTTCAGATTTTTAGAGAGAACGCTTTTATACCAATGCTCACGGTTGCCCTGCCCAAAGGCAGTTTGTTAGAAGACAGCATTCGCCTATTGCGTACAGTAGGGTTAGACTTTAGCGGCTTTTTAGATCCCTCTAACCGACAGCTCGAACTATGGGATACTAGCCACACCGCCAAGGGGCTACTGGTACGCAACTACGATGTACCTGTCTATGTGGAATATGGTCAGGCGCAGTTGGGCATTATTGGCTATGACGTGTTGCGAGAAAAGCAGCCCCGTGTGGCGCACCTAGCAGACTTGGGGTTTGGACGCTGTCGGATGTCGGTAGCAGTACCCGCATCTAGCCCCTATCAATCTGTGCTGCAACTGCCGCCCCACTGCCGCATTGCGTCCAAATTTGTCCGGTGTGCCCACGACTATTTTCAAAGCCTCGATTTGCCTGTAGAAATTGTGCCGCTCTACGGATCGGTAGAGCTAGGGCCAATTACGGGCATGTCGGAAGCGATCGTGGATTTGGTTGCTAGTGGACGAACGCTTAAAGATAATAACTTGGTTGAAATTGAGCGGCTATTTGAAACCACAGCTCGCTTAATTGCCCACCCGCTTAGCTATCGGCTTAACCAAGACGGGCTAAAGCAGATTATTGATCAACTGCGTCAGGTGGCGATCGCCGAAAATTCAGTGGTTTGAGTTGTTCTCAGGGAATGCTCAACAGGCTTTGGCTTGGGGCGATCGGGTTGCACTCAACTGCGCCCAGTTCAGCAGGGGCAGCAAGTAGAGGTAGCAGGCAAACGGCACAAACCCAAAGCCCACATGCAGCACCGTTGCGGGGACTAATCCGGCGATATTCCACGGAATCAGCGGTGACAGCACGACTACGGTGTTTTCCAGATCTAGCGCGAGGCGATCGCGTCCATCGGGCAATTCTCCATAATTGGGTGCAACAAGCTGCTGGGTGAGTAGGATGGCAATCGTTTGGGTACAGCCAAAGGTGGCGGTGGCAACGCCCACTAGGCAGGTGGTCAAAAAACAGTGGCGGCGTGATTTGACTCCGACGATCACGCGGTCTAGCATCTCCAAAAGGCGCGTTTCAGCAAAGATGCCCACAAATGCGGTAGACAACACCACTACGACCGACACCCGCAGCATCGCCAATATGCCGCCATCTCTAAAAATGGCGTAGAGCGGCGAGGCAGTCTCTAACCGAAACCCTACCGTAATAAATCGGATCACATCTAGCACTGAATAGTGCTGTACTCCAATGGCGAGGGCGATCGCCCCCCCAATACTCCACAGCATCGACTGGGTAACGCTCACTTGAGCGAGTGATAACACCAGAATTATCAGGGCAGGCAATAGGGTAATGGGGTGAATCTGGAAAGCGTGTTGCGTATCGTCCAGAAACCTATAGTTCTCGACCTGCACCGGATTCAGCAGCGACAGCGCCCCATACACGACTATCGACACGCCGAGCGGCAGCAAAGCGGTTTTCCACATGGCTTGAATGTTGCTGTAGAGCTGAGTCTGGGTAATCGACGCGATCAGAATGGCGCTAGAAGACATGGGAGAACTGCGATCGCCAACATAGGCTCCAGCAATAATGGCTCCAGCAATCACAGCCGGATTGACCCCACTGCCGTTTGCCATAATCATCAGCGCTACGCCCACGGTACTGACGGCTCCAAACGAGGTGCCGATTAGCAGCGATACCAGACTGGTTAACCCAAAGGCGGCTAACACAAACCAATTTGGGTTAATTAGCTGAATGCCGTAATAAACAATAGCAGGCACCGTTCCTGCGGCCATCCAGGCAGAGGTAACGGCTCCAATTAATAGCAAAACTTTTAAGACAGGGAACGACTTTTGACTACCTCTAACCGCCATTTTTAATAAATGGTTTAGGCGAAACCCTCGACGCATCAAAATAGTGATAAAAATCGCGATCGCCATTAGCAATGGATAGCCCACGAAGTAGCCCTTCAATGCACTAAAAATAAGTACACAAAAAGAGATTAACAAGGCTAGCAAAATATCCATTTCGATGCTGAATTCTTGTGCTCAATTAAATTGCGATCGCGGTAGATACTTGGTAAACGCCCCCTTCGACTACGCTCAGGGGGCGCTGCTAAAAAAGTTGACTGAGCGGAGCCGAAGCCAACCCTAACGGTGCTGCTAAAAAAGTTAGCTGAGCGGAGCCGAAGCTAACCTCTGCAACTAGCTGTAGCGATCGCCTCAATTCCTGCTAGATCAAGCCGACACATGCGAACACTAGATAAGATTTCAGCTCCCATCGCTTCGTAGAATTTCATCCCGCCTAGATTGGTTTCTGCGACCGTCCAATCTATTCTGGCACAGCCCTTTTCTTGAGCAATTTGCCCAAGCCGCTGCATCAGTTCCCGGCCAATTCCTTGCCCGCGAAAGGCAGGTTTAAGATATAAATCATCTAGCCAGATACCAGGCTTTGCTAAAAAAGTAGAGTAAATGCTGTGATAGCTAGAAAATCCAATCACTTCTCCTTCCACCTCAGCTAATAGGATGGACACCAGGCTAGGATTGCCAAATAAATCTTGCTGTAATTGAGCTACTGTTGTCTGAACAGAATTAGGACAGCCATCGAAGCTTGCCTTAAGTTGAATTAACTGAAAAATAGTGTCTAAATCTGCAATTGTGGCTGGACGAATCGTGTATGTTTGCTGAGAAATAGGATTCATAGATGACTTGCTGATTAGAAGTTGCTTTAAAATTCTATTGCTGTTGTCACGTCATTCCCGTGAAAACGGGAATCTATTGCTCTGTCTAAGCAATCGTTCTATCCTGTTTTCACGGAAATGATGGACAGTGGAATGGATTTGTGGATTCCCGTTTTCACGGGAATGACGGAGGAATTACTTAGGGCATAAGATCACAGCTAATCGCCTTTGAACCATTCTCTTAGTGGCGATCGCCCTCTCCTAGCATGAAGCGCCACAGAGATAGAATCAAAGCCTGATGTAGATACCTTCTATCGATAAAATCGATAGATACTAGAAGGAGATTTAGGTATTGATAGAAGGGAATAGAGCAAGGCGGTTTCGACCCCAATGGATGACATTAGCGATAGTCGATTGAAACTTTCTCAACTGCGAGCCTTTGTTACCGTTGCCCAGCACGGCAGCTTTAGCACGGCGGCACTGGAGTTAGGACTATCCCAATCGACAATGAGCCATGCGATCGCCTCTCTCGAAACAGAATTGGATGTAGTGCTACTGAATCGAGGGCGACACGGGGCTAGTCTCACCCATGATGGGGAACAGATTTTGCCAGAGGCGCAGCAAATTCTGGCACTGCTCGATTCGATCCGCAAGAAAGCCAATCTAGCCAAAGGGCTAGAAGCGGGGCAGGTGCGGATTGCCACGGTGCGAAGTGTAGCTACACATCTGTTGCCGGAAGCGATCGCCCAGTTTCGCGAAAAGTTTCCTGGCGTTGGCATTTCCCTGAGCGAATGCGACCACTATCCCGAAGTAGAACAAATGCTCCGCAATGGTCAAGCTGAAGTTGGCTTTATTCTATTGCCTGCTGCTGTCGAATTTGAAGTATGGGAGCTATGCCGAGATGAGTTCGTGGCTCTTTTGCCGCCCAATGCTCCCGTTCAGAAAACACCCCTGACCTGGGAGCAATTTGCTAGCTACCCGCTGATTATGACCCCATCGGCCACTCCCCATTTACACGCGCGCCTGATTCGTGCCCATTTAGAACGGTTTGGGCAGGTACTGCCGATTACCTACGAGGTCAAAGAAGACTCCACGGTAATTAGCATGGTGCGGCGGGGACTGGGGGCTACGATTATGGCGCGCCTTGCCGCCGAACCGATTCCACCCGAAATTCAGATCCGCAGTCTACCAGAACCGCTAGAACGTATTATCGGTGTAGCCGTCGTGGGCAATGCGCTGCTGTCACGGGCGGCGATCGCATTTCTAGACGTGCTGCGAGCAGTAAGCCTTGAGCGATCTGCGGCTTCTTGAAGCAGTCGCAGATCTTGACCTACAGAATCACGCCCTGACGGGCGGGCAGCGTCAAAGAAAGGGTGTGATCTTGCCAAGTTAGATCTGCCGTGCCGTAAAGCAGGCGATCGCCCTTCATATCTCCCAGTCCCGCCAGATCTTCCGGCAGATCTAAGCTGAACTGGACTGGTTCAGTGCCAATATTGACGGCGACAATTCGGGTTTCCGATTCCAGCGTACGAGCAAAGGCGTAGACTGTCCCCTTGGCGTAGAGCACACGATAGTGACCTGTTTGCAGCGCCGGGTAAGCATGGCGCAGGGCAATTAACTGCTTGTGGTAGTTCAATACCGCTTCGTTCCAGTGGGTTTGGGGCGGAAAGCCCCGGCGACTGTCGGGGTCGATGGCACCGAGTAGCCCAATCTCGTCGCCGTAGTAAATGCTAGGAGCGCCGGGGAAAGTAAACAGCAGCAGCGTTGCCAGTTCTACACTTGCCGCATCGCCCTGGGCAATGGTAAGCAAGCGAGCGGTGTCGTGGCTGTCTAGCAGGTTGAGTTGGGTGAGCTGAATTTCCCACGGGTAAAGCGTTAAAAGCGCCTCCATTTTGGCGGCGTACGCATCGGCACTCAGGGCTGGATAGGTGGTATAGGAGCGGTCTTGCACCTCAGCTTTATCCACGCGATCGCCCGCTACAAACGCAATAGTGGGGCCGGTAAACAAGTAATTCATCACCCCATCAAACTGGGTGCCGTCTAGCCAGTGCCGTGCGTCTTCCCAAATTTCGCCCACAATGTAAGCGTCGGGGTTAATGGCTTTGACGCGATCGCGAAACTCTTGCCAAAACCCAGACACCGCAATTTCATTGGGCACATCTAATCGCCAGCCGTCAACGCCGAGCTTGATCCAATACTCCGCCACCTGCATCAAGTACTCTCGCACGGCAGGATTGGCATGGTTGAACTGCGGCAGCGCTCGATTGTTTGCCCAACCGACATAGTTGGCAGGCTTGCTGCCGTCATAGGCCGACAGCGGCCACCCTTCGATCTGAAACCAATCCAGCCAAGGAGAATACGGCCCATTCTCTAAAATATCGTTAAAGAAGAAAAATCCGCGACTGGCATGGTTAAATACCCCATCTAGCACTACGCGCATCCCTCGCTGATGGGCAGCTTCTAGCAGGGTTTCTAGTGCCGCATTGCCGCCTAATAACGGGTCAACCTGGTAGTAATCGTGAGTGTGGTAGCGATGGTTAGAGGCCGATTGAAAAATCGGTGTGAAATAAATGGCGTTGATGCCCAACTCTTGCAAATAATCCAGTTGCTCGATTACACCCCATAAATCTCCCCCCTTATACCCTTGGGGCGTGGGGATGTCGTGCCAGGGTTCTAGCGGCGCGGAGCCAAATACCGGATGGGGCTGGCTACATCGAGCAAAGCGATCGGGGAAAATTTGATAAAAAACGGCATTTTTGACCCAATCTGGCGTGCAAATTTGCATAGTGTATTTTAATGAGACGGTAAGGGGTTGGCAGGCGCACAGTTCACTATAAAACTCAATTCCTATCCGCTAGCTGTCAGACCAGTCCGGCAAGGAAGATTTATTTCTTTAGTCTTAAATCTTGTTCACACAGCTCTCTGCCCAAAGATAGAAGAGGCTGTCTTATCAGCCCGTTTAGCTTCGATCGCTTAAACTTGCGCCCAAAATCTTCTAAAAAAGGTGTCATTCTTTTAGCCGATCCCCTTGCAAACAAACACATGTCACATCACACTGTACTTGGGAGAAGACTGGCAGTTAAGAGGCAGTTAAGGGGTTATTGTGAAACGAGTTTTAGCCATTATTTTGGGTGGTGGTGCCGGCACTCGCCTGTATCCTTTAACAAAGCTTCGGGCCAAGCCTGCCGTGCCGCTAGCAGGGAAGTATCGCTTGATCGATATCCCGGTTAGCAACTGCATTAATTCAGATATTTATAAGATTTACATTCTGACCCAGTTTAATTCTGCGTCTCTCAATCGCCACATTTCCCGGACGTATAGTTTTTCTGGTTTCCATGAAGGGTTTGTAGAAATCCTGGCGGCGCAGCAAACCCCCGAAAATCCCAACTGGTTCCAGGGCACGGCTGATGCAGTACGCCAGTATCTCTGGATGTTTAACGAATCTGATGTAGATGAGTACTTGATCTTGTCGGGCGACCATTTGTACCGAATGGACTACAGCGATTTTGTGGAGCGACACCGCGAAACCAACGCTGATGTGACTATTTCGGTTTTGCCAATGGACGATGCACGAGCCTCAGACTTTGGTTTGATGAAAATCAACGATGCGGGACGAATTGTAGATTTTTCTGAAAAGCCCAAAGGCGACGCGCTCAGGCAAATGCAGGTGGATACCACTGTTCTGGGATTAACCCCCGAAGAGGCGATCGCCAAACCCTACATTGCGTCAATGGGCATCTATGTTTTCAAAAAAGAGGTGCTGTTTAACCTGTTAAGGCGCGCCACTGAGCAAACCGACTTTGGCAAAGAAATCATCCCCAATTCTGCCAAAGAGTACAACGTTCAGGCCTATTTGTTTAACGACTACTGGGAAGATATCGGTACCATCCGCTCGTTCTACGATGCCAACTTAGCGCTTACCACCCAACCTCAACCACCCTTTAGTTTTTACGACGAAAAGGCTCCGATCTACACCCGAAGCCGCTACCTGCCACCCAGTAAACTCCTTAATTGCGCCATCACTGAATCGATGATTGGCGAAGGGTGCATTCTCAAAGAGTGTCAGATTCATCACTCGGTTTTAGGTATTCGCAGTCGCGTCGAATCGGGTTCTGTCATTCAAGATAGTTTGCTAATGGGAGCTGACTATTACCAACCCTTTACAGAACAAAATGTAGATTGTCCGAGCGACAAGGTGCCTGTGGGTATTGGAGCTAATACAACCATTCGTGGTGCCATCATCGACAAAAATGCCTGCATTGGCTGCGATGTAAAAATTATCAACAAAGACAATGTAGAAGAAGCTGTGCGTGAGGAAATGGGCTTTTGCATTCGCAACGGCATTGTAGTAGTGCTGAAGAATGCGATCATTGCGGATGGTACCGTAATCTAGCCGATTGGGAACCGCCTGCTGTGCCCACGCCTGATTTCATTTTGCTCATCGGCCTTCCGGGTAGTGGTAAGTCCACTCTGTCTGGGCATTTGATGACGCAAGGACAGCATCGAATGGTGATCTCGACGGATGCTATTCGGGCACAGCTATTTGGCAATGAGGCAAATCAGGGCTGTTGGCAGCAGATTGAGCAAGAGCGGCAGCGAGCATTTACAGTAGCAGCGCGGCAAATTGTTCAAGGGCAGCGAGATGCGGTAATTTACGACGCTACCAATGTAGTGCGACGGCAGCGACGAGAGGCGATCGCCCTGGCGCGACAGGTCGGTTTTGTAAACATTATGGGAGTATGGCTGGACATACCGTTAGCGCTATGTTTAGAGCGCAACCAGAGGCGCGATCGCCGCGTTCCAGAGGCGGTGATTCAGCGCATGCATCGACAATTGTGTGGGGCTGAGCCTAGCCTGCAAGATGGATTGGATATGCTGGTACGTTACATTGCTGTCAACTAGCCCATACGTATGACCCACAAGGCATTGCATAATTAAGGTACTAGTTTGTGATTGAGTAGCCCGCTCTGTGGGTTTCTCAATCACAAACTAATGTCGATTACCAGAATGCGACAGATTGAAACAGATTATTTAGAATTTTATTGGGT
>Ga0335394_10001173_pt1 | contig 29111 bp, 28 predicted proteins | sample MAT03_FD_205741 | JGI IMG/M metagenome (GOLD analysis project Ga0335394, IMG submission 205741) | Freshwater microbial communities from Lake Fryxell liftoff mats and glacier meltwater in Antarctica - MAT-03 (spades assembly) (version 2) ...
CCTCGATCCGGAACGTGTGCCACCACGAGAAGGGCAGTCCGACGGCAGCGTAGATCAACCCGGCCACGCCGAACATCGCCACGTCGCGCCAGAGCGGGGTGAGCGGCAATGTCTCCGTCCACGCGACGATGGCGGCCAGCCCGCCCCCCAGCGTGAGCGCCAGCAACAGCATCGCGTCGACCATGGTGTGCAGCATCGCCTGCCGCTGCTTGGCGACCGTGTAATCGGCCGCCTTGGCATGCGCGGAGGGCGTCAGCCGTCCCGCAAAGGCGGCCGGGACCTGATCGCGATGGCGCCGCACGTGCGCGATCTGGCGGCGGGCAAGCCACAGCCGCACCGCCAGCGAAGCGGCAAGTGCCAGGACGAACACGAGGGTGGTGGCAGCGGCGGTCACGACGAAGGAAGAAGCAGGCATGCGACAATGCAATGCCAATTCTACGCCAAGCTCTCATGCCCCAAGACGCGCAACGCCTCATCTGGATCGACATGGAAATGACCGGGTTGAAACCCGAGCAGGACCGGATCATCGAAGTGGCGCTGGTCGTCACCGACGTCAATCTCGTCACCGTGGCCGAGGCTCCGGTCTGGGTCGTGCATCAAGCCGACGTCGTGCTGGTCGGCATGGACGCGTGGAACCAGAGTACCCACGGCCGCTCGGGCCTCATCGCGAAGGTCAAGGCCGCGAGCGCAGACGACGCCAACATCGAGGCGCAGGCATTGGCCTTCCTCGCCGAACATGTGCCGGCCAAGGCGTCCCCGATGTGCGGCAATTCGATCTGTCAGGACCGCCGCTTCCTGGCGCGCTGGATGCCTGCGCTCGAAGACTGGTTCCACTACCGCAATCTCGACGTGTCGACGCTGAAGGAACTGTGCCGGCGCTGGAAGCCCGAGCTGATGAAGGGCATTCCGAAGGAGGGCAAGCACGAGGCGCTGGCCGATGTCTACGAGTCGATCGAGGAATTGAAGTACTACCGCGAGCATTTCATCCGCGCGTGATGCGCGACCGGTGATGAATGGCGCTCCGGCAATGAATTTCTGCAGCCAGTGCGGTTCCGCCCGCATCGAGACACGCATTCCTGAAGGCGATTCGCTGCCGCGTTTCGTGTGCGCCGATTGCGCGACCATCCACTACCAGAACCCCAAGGTCGTCGTGGGCTGCCTGCCGGAGTGGGACGGCCAGGTGCTCCTGTGCCGCCGCGCAATCGAGCCGCGTCTCGGGCTGTGGACGCTGCCGGCGGGCTTCCTCGAGAACGGGGAAACCGTGACCGCAGGTGCCGCCCGCGAGACGCTGGAGGAAGCGGGTGCGCGGGTCGAGGTGGGCGACCTTTACACGCTGATCAGCCTGCCGCAGATCCATCAGGTGTACATGATGTTCCGCGCGCGTCTCCTCGATACCGGTTTCGCCGCAGGCCCCGAAAGCCTCGAAGTGGCGCTGTTCGACGAGGCCGATATCCCGTGGGAGACACTGGCCTTCAGGACGATCACGCGCACGCTGCGCAACTATTTCCTCGACCGCAAGCACGGCGCGTTGCCGCTGCGCATTTCGTCACTGGAGCGGCGCCCACCGTTGCCGCCTGGCCTGCGCGGCGCGGGCTGACGGCCGGATTTCGGTGCCAGCCGGGGAAATTCGGTAAACTCGGGCATCGGTGGGGACTCAACGGGCAGACCTACATGGGGCCCCGGCCCGGACACGTCGACAAGATCCGGCCCCGCCACCACGGAAATCTGCGCCGGCATAGCGCTGCCGGCAACCCTGTTCGGAGGAATGGATGGCTATTCGCAAAATTCAGGCCGCGTTCGCGGCCTGCGCATTCGTTGCATTCGCCGCGGCACTTCCCGCCGCCGCCCAGCAGGGCAACCGGATCTCGATCACGACCGGCGGTACGGGCGGCGTCTATTATCCGATGGGTGGGGGCATGGCCGCCGTGCTGTCGAAGTACCTGCCCGGCCTGCAGGCCACGGCTGAAGTGACCGGCGGTTCAGTGGACAACCTGAAGCTGATCGGCGCCGGCAAGTCCGAAGTCGGATTCTCGATGGTCGATGTGGCGTGGGATGCGGCGCAGGGCAACGACAAGTTCAAGGACGCCAAGGTCAATGCCCGCACGTTGATGGTGCTCTATCCCAACCGGATGCAGGTCGTCACCGTCGATGGCACTGGCATCACGAAGCTGTCGGACCTGAAGGGCAAGCGCGTCTCCACCGGCGCGCCGGGCAGCGGTGTTGAAGTGATGGCGCTGCGTGTGCTCGAAGCCGTCGGCATCGATCCCAAGAACGACATCAAGCAGGAGCGACTCGGCGCCGCCGAATCGGTCAATGCGATCAAGGACCGCAAGATCGACGCGTTCTTCTGGGTGGGTGGCGTTCCTACCGCGGCCATCACGGACCTGGCGGCAACGCCCGGCACCAAGTTGAAGATGATCGACCACGCCGAAGCGCTGGACGCGATGACCAAGAAGTACGGCCCGCTATACGTCAAGGGCATCATTGCGCCGTCGTCGTATTCCGGCATGGACAAGCCGGTCGAGAACATCGACGTGTGGAATATCCTCGTCACCAGCGACAAGATGACAGACCAGATGGCCTACGACATCGTCAAGACGCTGATGGAGAAGAAGTCCGAACTGGTGGCCGTGCACAAGGAAGCCGAGAACATCGATCTCAAGTACCAGAAGATCGGTTCGCCGCTGCCGTATCACCCGGGTGCCAGGAAGTACTTCGAGGAGAAGGGCGTCAAGTTCTGACGCCCGCGGCGTCGGTATGAGCCCGACGGGCCGCCCCAAGGGCGAATACCGGAGTGCGCAGCACGAAGGTTCTCCATGAGCCCGACGGGCCGCCCCAAGGGCGAATACCGGAGTGCGCAGCACGGAGGTACTCCATGAGCCCGACGGGCCGTCCCAAGGGCGAATACCGGAGTGCGCAGCACGAAGGTACTTCGTGAGCAATCCGACGCATCCGCCCGAGCCCGCCGTCGTCGTCATCGACGACGCGCGGCTGGCGAAGGCCACCGCGTTCATCGAGGAAGAAGCGGGCGCCACCAACCGCTTTCGCGGCTGGCTGGGCCGCTTCACGGCGGCACTGCTCGTCGCGATGTCACTGTTCCATCTGTATGCCGCGGTGGACATCGTGCCAGCACACGTGCTGCGACCCGCGCACGTGGGTTTCATGCTCGTGCTGGTCTTCCTGCTGTTCCCGATGACGAAGCACTATCGCAATCGGCTGATGTGGTGGGACATCGTCGGTGCGCTTCTCGGTATCGCCACCATCGCCTATCTGCTGGCCGGCGGTGACACCTTCTGGGATCGCAATACGACTCCCAGTGCATCCGATGCATTCTTCGGCGTGGTGTTCGTGGTGCTGGTGCTTGAGGCATGCCGCCGCACGTCGGGCTGGATCTTGGTGATCGTGATCAGCCTCTTCCTTGCCTACGCATTCGTGGGGCCGTGGCTGCCGGGGTCGTGGCAGCACCGTGGCTACGACATCACCAGCATGACGGGCTTCCTGTACCAGACGCTCGAGGGCATCTTCGGCACGGCGGTGGACGTGTCGTCCACGCTGATCATCCTGTTCACGATTTATGGCGCCTTTCTGCAGCAATCGGGCGCGGGCAAGTTCTTCCTCGACTGGAGTTTTGCCGCGATGGGCGGCAAGCCCACCGGTGCGGGGCGCACGGTGGTCCTGGCGTCATTCCTGCTCGGCGGGCCATCGGGGTCAGGGGTGGCCACGACGGTGACGATCGGCTCGGTCGCGTATCCGATGCTGGAGCGCGCGGGCTATGGCAAGGATGCGGCGGGCGGGTTGCTGGCGGCCGGCGGCCTGGGCGCGATCATCTCGCCGCCGGTGCTGGGCGCCGCGGCGTTTCTGATCGCCGAGTTCCTGAAGATCAACTACCTCGACGTGCTGTTGATGGCGACGATCCCGACGTTGCTCTATTACCTGTCGCTGCTGCTGATGGTGGAAATCGACGCGCGCAAGTTCGGCATGCGCGAGGTGACGGAGACGACGCGGCAGTCGCTGCGCGAACTGACGCGCAAGTACTGGTATCACTTCGTGTCGCTGGTCTCGATCGTCGTGTTCATGATGCTGGGCTATTCGCCGATCCTGTCGGTGTTCTATGCCACGGTGGTCACGTACCTCATGTCGTTCCTGCGGCGCGATACGGCGATGGGCGTGCGCAAGCTGTGGACGGCGTTGAAGGATGGCTCGGGGCAGATGCTGAACGTGGCGGCCACGTGCGCGGCGGCGGGCATCATTGTCGGTGTAGTCGCCAAGACGGGCCTCGGTCTCAAGTTCAGCTCGATCGTCATCGCCTATGCGGGGGGAAGCCTGCCCTTGACCGCACTCTACACGGCGCTGATCGTGTGGGTCATCGGGCTGGCGGTCCCGGTGACGGCCAGCTACATTATCTGCGCCGTGATCGCTGCGCCGGCGCTGACCAAGCTCGGCGTGCCGGACTACGCGGCGCACATGTTCATTTTCTACTACGCGGTGCTGTCCGAGGTCTCGCCGCCGACGGCTTTGTCACCGTTCGCGGCGGCGGCCATCACGGGTGGTGATCCGTACAAGACGACGCTGTATTCATGGAAGTACACGCTGCCGGCCTTTGTCGTGCCCTTCGTATTCGTGCTCGACCCGGCGGGCGTGGCGCTGTTGTTGAAGGTGCCGCCGGATGCCTCGTGGGGGCAGGTGGCGTGGATCGCATTCACTGCCATCGTCGGTATCGCGACGCTGGCGGCAGGCGTGCAGAAGTGGCTGCTGCGCGCGTGTTCGCAGACCGAGCGCTGGGTGCTGATCAGTTGCGGGCTGATGCTGGTGTATCCGCTGGCGTGGCTCGACGGAGCCGGGCTGATCGGCGTGGTCGCGCTGCTGGTGTGGCAGTGGCGGGGGTTGCGCGCTGCGTCGCTGCGGGTGAGTTCGTAGTTCTGTTGGTCGTGGATTGGCGTGCGTTCTGGTTTCTGTTCGTCGTGGCTCGGCGCGGGGCGAGTCGCCTCCAGGCGGGCTTAGGTCGCCGAAGGCTATCGCTCGGGCGCGTGAGAGCGAAAATTCGGGATGCAAAACGGCGTCGGCAGCATGCGAATGGATCGAGCACAGGGCCGTTTCGCCACCCATTTTCGCTGTCACGCACCGGTCGGAACGGCTCCAATGCGCCCGCCTGGAGGCGCCTCGCCCCGCGCCGCTTCGCGACTCGTGGCATTGGCACAGCTACCTCTACCGACGCCGCCTATACTGGAGTCGGCAATCGTGTCCACGGCCTTGCCGACGCGGCCCTTACCGGAATCGGCAATCGTGTCCACCGCCGCGGTGAGTGGCGGGCCGTGCGGGGTGGGCGCATTGGAGCCGCATGTTCCCGGCGCGTGCGGCAAAAAAAGGGAGGTCGTGGGTTGACCTCCCTCTTTTTTTGCCCTCACGCGCCCGAACCCGAAGCTTGCGGCGACTTGAGCCCGCCCCGCACGGCCCGCCACTTACCGCGGCGACGCTGAATACCAGCATCTACGCAATGAACCCGCGAACCTCAAGCCTCGCCTGCGAATTGTCTAGCCGACGTCTAGCCGACGTCTAGCCGACGACCGTGATTCCCGCGTCGGCCAGTGCCGCATGGAGTTCCTGCACGTGCGGATGGCCAGTGGTCTCGACGACGCAGATGACGCGCACGGCCGAGAGATCGGGGCCGGAGAACGCGCGGTCATGCACGATCTCCTTGATCGACGCGCCGCTGGCCGCGATAACCTCGGCCAGCTTCGCGAGTCCGCCGGGCCGGTCGCTGATCGACACCGTGAAGCGCGACAGGCGGCCGTCGGCGACCAGGCCCACTTCGATCACGCGGTCGAGCATCGTCAAATCGATGTTGCCGCCGCACAGCACCAGTACGACGTTGCGACCCTTCAGCGCATCGAGCTTGTTGGCAAGGAAAGCGGCCAGTGGCGCGGCACCCGCGCCTTCGACGACGCTTTTTTCGAGTTCGATGAGCCTCAGGATGGCGAGTGCGATATTGGCTTCGTTCACCGTGACCAGCGTATCGACGACCTGCGGCAGCACGGCAAAGGGATGCGCGCCAATTTGCGGCACGGCGAGACCATCCGCCAACGTGGGTGACAGCGTCACCGGCACCGGCTTGCCAGCGGCCAACGCCGCAGTGAGGCACGCGGCGTGTTCCGGTTCGACGCCCACCACTTGCACCGACGGCTTGCGCGCGCGCATCACCGTGCCGATGCCGGCGATGAGTCCGCCGCCGCCCACCGGGACGACCACGGCATCGACGTCGGGTGTCTGTTCGAGGATCTCGAGGCCCATCGTGCCTTGCCCGGCCATCACGTCGAGGTTGTCGAAAGGATGGATGAACGTGAGGTGGTCGCGTGCTGCAATTTCCTCCGCCAGCGCGCGCGCCTCCCCGATGTCGGCGCCATGCAGGATCACCTTCGCGCCCAGCATCCGGCAATTGGTGACCTTGATCAGCGCGGCGAATTTCGGCATCACCACCGTGGCGGGGATGCCGAGCAGGCTGGCGTGATAGGCGATGCCTTGCGCATGGTTGCCGGCTGATGCCGCGATCACGCCGCGGCGGCGCGCGTCCTCCGGCAAGCGCAGCAGCGCATGGCGCGCGCCGCGCTCCTTGAAGCTGCCGGTGCGCTGCAGGTAGTCGAGCTTGCAATGGATGTGTGCACCCGTGAGTTGCGACAGCGGCACGGATTCAACGCACGGCGACTCGTAGATGCCCCCGGCAATGCGCGCCCGCGCGGCCTCGATGTCGGCGATGGTCAGCATGTCGTGGCGTCCGGGCAGGACTCAGAACGGCACGACCATGCCGGGCTTGGCCCGCGCCAGCACCTGCCGGAACGTGTCCTGGATACGCGCGAGTGCGGCTTCGTCGTCGGCCTCGAAGCGCAGCACGATCACGGGAGTGGTGTTCGATGCGCGCGCCAGCCCGAAACCATCGGCGTATTCCACCCGCAAGCCATCGATGCGCACGATGGCCACGGCACCGGGGAAGGTCTCGCGCGTGGCCATCTGCTCGATCAGCGTATGTGCTTCACCTTCGCCGCAGGGGATGTTGAGTTCGGGCGTCGACACCGCGTCGGGCAATGTGTCCAGCACGGCGGACGGATCGGCGTGCCGCGACAGGATCTCGAGCAGCCGCGCGCCTGCATACATGCCATCGTCAAAGCCGAACCAGCGCTCGCCGAAGAAGGTGTGGCCGCTCATTTCGCCCGCCAACGCGGCGTCCGTTTCCTTCATTTTGCCCTTGATCAGCGAGTGGCCGGTCTTCCACAGCAGCGGCACGCCGCCGTGCTTCCTGATCCAGGGCGACAGGTTGCGCGTGGACTTGACGTCGTAGATGATCGTCGCGCCCGGATTGCGGGACAGCACATCGGCGGCGAACAGCATTAGCTGCCGATCGGGATAGATGACATGACCGTCGCGCGTCACCACGCCGAGGCGATCGCCGTCGCCGTCGAAGGCCAGCCCGAGTTCGCAATCACCTTCGCGCAACCGTGCCACCAGGTCGGCCAAGTTTTCCGGCTTCGACGGATCGGGATGATGGTTGGGAAAATTGCCGTCGACATCGCAATAGAGCGGCACGACCTCGCATCCCATCCGCGTGAACAGCGTGGGCGCGAACGCGCCGGCCACGCCGTTGCCGCAATCCACGGCGATGCGCATGGGTCGGCTGACTTTCACGTCGCCGACGATACGATCGAGATAGGCCGGCGCAATGTCGTGCGCCACCAGCGTGCCGTGCCCCCTGGCAAGCCGGCCGTCTTCGCAGCGCTGCCGCAGGTTCTGGATGTCGTCGCCTGACAGCGTGGTGCCATCGACGACCATTTTGAGTCCGTTGTACTCGGGCGGATTGTGGCTGCCGGTGACCATCACGCTGCAACCGGTGCCAAGTACGCCGGCGGCGAAGTAGGTCATCGGCGTGGCCACCATACCGAGGTCGATCACGTTGGCGCCGCCCGCGCGCAGGCCGTCGGCCAGCGCCGTCATCAACGCCGGTCCGGAAAGGCGGCCGTCACGGCCGATGGCAAAGGTGTCGCGGCCGCGCTCGCGCGCCAGCGTGGCCAGGCCTTGGCCGATGCGGTGGACGATGGCAGGCGTCAGCGTGTCGCCGACGATGCCGCGAATGTCATAGGCCTTGAAGATGGTGCGCGGAAGCGGATGCATGGAGCGGGCGTCGAAGTTGGGGTGTGAATGCACTGGTCAGGCGGGGGCCAGCGCGGCCGCCGGTAGTCTCTCATGATTGACGGGCAGCGCCGTGGCAAGGAATGCGGCGAGACGGCGCGGCAGCCATGCGCCCGAACCGGGAAAGCGCCCATCCGGAAATCCGGCGTGTCCGCCGGCCGGCGGCTGCTCGAGATGCACCCACGGGGACACCTCGGCGTCATTGGGCAGCGAAATGCCAGGAACGAAAGGATCGTTGCGGGCGTTGAGTACCAGCGTCGGGACGGCCACGCCCCGCAGCCATGGCTTGCTCGAACCGCGAGTCCAGTAGTCGTCGACATCGGCGAAGCCATGCAACGGTGCGGTGACAGCGTCATCGAATTCACGCATCGTGGTGGCGTGGGCAACGCGCGCCGCATCGATGCGGCCGGGAAAGCGCGCCGCCAGCGCAATGGCCTTCGGCTTCAACGTGTGCAGAAAGTGCCACGCATAGATGCGATTGAAGCCGCGGTCGATCGCGAGACCCGCGGCCATCAGATCGAGCGGGACGGAAGCCGTGGCCACGGCGCTTACCGTCGCCGAGGCCTCCCGACCTGCACGTCCAAGCCAGTTGAGGAGGGCGCTGCCGCCAAGCGAAATGCCCACGGCCACCATGGGCGTTGCCGGGGCGACGCAGGCACGCAGCGCATTTAGCATGACGCCGATTTCGGCGTGGTCGCCCGAATGGTAGGCGCGCGGCAAGAGGTTGGGTTCGCCACTGCAACCGCGAAAGTGCGGGACCGCGCCACGCCATCCGCGCGCCTGCGCCTCGTGCATCAGGTAGCGCGCGTAGTTCGAGTCGGAACTGCCTTCGAGGCCGTGGAAGACCACCAGCAAGGGTGTCGTCGATTGCGCATCCGGCCGCGCGCTGGCCCAGTCGACATCCCAGAAATCGCCGTCGGGTGTTTCGAGCCGCTGGCGCTGGAACGCGACGCCGGGGCGAGGCAGGAAGAACGGGTAGAGCGTCTGCGCGTGGCGGCCTGGCAGCCAGACGGGTGGGCGATAGGCGTTGGTGGTCGCCGGTCCGCGGCGAGACGACATTCAGTGCCGCGTCCAGAACGTCGAGACCTTGGCGAACGCGTCCCACGCCTGCGTCAGCGACTCTTCGCGCGCCGCGCCGGCGGCCGCGGCCGCACCACTGAACGCAGCGGCCACGGCGGATTCCGCACCGGAAATCGCGGCGGCAAGTCCGGCGGCGACGGCGGCGTCGTTCCACAACCCGAGCTCTTCCTGCAGCACTGCCAGCGCGCGCCGATAATCCCGCGTGCGCTTCCTGGGGAAAAGCGGCGCGAAGAACTCGGTGGCGTAGCGCAACTTCTTCGCCGCGAGTCGCGCCGCATGGCGGGCTGCCGGTTGTGCATGCGCGAGGTCGTGGCCCAGTTCCAGCAGTTGCCGGTGCCGGCGCTTCAGCAGCGGCCGCGCGAAGTCGCGAGCCGAATCGGTGCGCACGTCGAATTCCGGCGCTGGTTCAGTGGCGTTGCCGCCGGCAGGCTGCGCTGCCAGCGCCGCTGCGGCCAGCATCAGGCGAACGAAGCGCGACGAGGACACCGCCGCGCGCGCGGCGCTGCGTGCGAGCGTGCGTTGCCGCCGCGCGCGCGCCACCAGCGAGCGCAGCGCGCCATCGAGCGGTCCAGCGCCGCTGCCACGCGCCAGCGCGGTCTTGAAAGCCGGCAACGTTGACGTCACGAACACATCGAGGTCGCGCGTGGGGCCGAGAGACTGCGCCAGCCAGCGCAGTTCGACGCGCAACGGTTCCAGCTGTGCGGCCGGAAACGCCGCGCGCCCCAGCGACAGGCATGCGCGCAGGCGCCGCACGCCGATCCGCATCTGGTGGATCCATTCGGGATCGTCGTCACCGCACAGTCCTGTGGCGTTACCTTCGATCTGCGCGAGGCAGGCGCGGATGATCGCCGCAAAGGCTTCGCTGGCGGTGGCCGACTTGTCGAGATCGGCATCGAAGGCGCGTACAGGCGCCAGCGTGGCGGGTTCGCGCAAGCGGTAACCGCGTTCCGCCTTGCTCGCGGGTTCGAGAGTCAGTGGCAGTGTCTGCGCCAGCAGCTGCGCGAGTTCGAACAGGCGCAACGGATCACCGGCTTCGAGTTCCAGCTCGATCTCATGCAGGGGTGCGCGCACCAGCGGACCACCGTCATCGGTGCGGATCTCGCCGATGTCGATGCACAACGTGGCCATCGTGCTGTCGGGAAACGTCAGCGGGATCGACGTGCGGACATAGTCGGTGACGAAGCGTGCCGCGAGTCCGCGCTGCTCTGCCTTGCCCAGCACGCGCCGAAAGGGTGTGGTCGCAAAGCGCAGTGGATCGAGGCGCGCACTGGTGACGGGCCATTCGTACTCGGCGCGGCTGCCCATCCCCACGGTGCGGTCGCTCCCGGCCGGCCCCTTGACCGTCTGCACGACATGGTTGCCCTCGCGACGCAGCCGGAGGCCGATACCAGCGGCGGCAAGGTCGCCGTCGACCGTATCGAAATAGGTGGCGACCAGGCGCGCGTTGCGCGCGCGGCCGCGCTTCAGCGCCTTGAGGGCGGGGTGCCGGGCAAGCGTGGCGGCGGCGGCCGGATCGAGCGCCAATTTCAACTCGGTCTCGACCGGCACGGGGCCGGCGCGCGTCGATGCTGGTACGGCGCGGCGCCGCTTGTCCTTCACGATTCGTCGGCGAGCTTCAGGCGGCGGAGCCGCACGGCTTCCGCGAGCCCGCGCAACGTATCCACGGTGGCATCCCAGCCGATGCACGCATCGGTGATCGAGACGCCGTAGTCGAGCGGACGGTCCGCCACCAGGTCCTGGCGGCCTGCATTGATGTGGCTTTCGATCATCACGCCGAAGATGCGCGCATCGCCGGCGGCGATCTGCGTGCCGATGTCGCGCGCGACGTCGACCTGGCGGTCGTGATTTTTTTGGCTGTTGGCGTGCGAGCAGTCGATCATCACGCGCGCGGCCAGGCCGGCATTGGCCAGTTCCTTGCTGACGGCGTCGACACTGGCGGCGTCGTAGTTGGTGGTTTTGCCGCCGCGCAGGATGATGTGGCAATCCTCGTTGCCGGCCGTGTGCACGATGGCGGAGTGGCCGCCCTTGGTGACCGACAGGAAGTGGTGCGGCGCCGCCGCGGCCTTGATCGCGTCCACCGCGATGCGCACGTCGCCATTGGTGCCGTTCTTGAAGCCCACCGGGCACGAAAGGCCGGAGGCCAGCTGCCGGTGCACCTGGCTTTCGGTAGTGCGCGCGCCGATGGCGCCCCAGGCGATGAGATCGGCGATGTACTGCGGCGTGATCATGTCGAGGTATTCGGTGCCGGCGGGCAGGTCGAGCTCGTTGATCTCGAGCAGGATGCGCCGCGCGAGCCGCAGGCCCTCGTTGATACGGAAGCTGTTGTCGAGGCGCGGATCGTTGATGAGCCCCTTCCAGCCCACGGTGGTGCGCGGCTTTTCGAAGTAGACGCGCATCACGATGATCAGGTGGTCGTCGAGCTCGCGTTTCAGTGCAGAGAGCCGCGTCGCATAGTCGATGGCGGCATCGTAGTCGTGGATGGAGCAGGGCCCCACGACGACCAGAAGCCGGTCGTCGGCACCATGCAGGACCCGGTGGATGGCCTGGCGCGCGTCGTACGTCGTGGCGGCGGGCGCTTCGGAAACCGGAAACTCGCGCAGCAGGTGGGCGGGCGGCGAGAGCTCGGTGATGTCGACGATGCGGGTATCGTCGATCCGCGGACCGGACCCCTCGGCGGGGGCGCCGGCGGCGCGACGGCGCTGGACGGTGGAAGCGGACACGGCAGGTATTCCTGTAGGATTATTCAGGCAAAACAATATGATACCGCGTTCGCCGGGCCGGGTATACCCGGGGCGCCGCGACCTGTCGCGGCGCAACATGACGTCCGCGCAACACTTCGCTGCGGCAGGTCGGCGAAACCGTTGCCTCGCGCGTTGAGGTTGCCGTAGACTGCTTTCAGCCTGACCGATGACCTTCCGGGGCACCTGCCGGAGCACCCATCAACCAACGGGCAGTTTGCATGACCCGAGTGCACGACCAATATGTAGGGGACCCCATGAAGAAATTGATGCTTTTGATCGCGGCCAGCGCCATGCTGGCCTCGGCGCCCGCAATGGCGCAGAACTCGCAACAGGACAAGATGAAGGCCTGCAACGCGTCAGCCGCCGACAAGAAGGGCGACGAGCGCAAGGCCTACATGAGCACCTGCCTGTCCGCCAAACCCGCGGCGGCCGCCAAGCCTGAAAGCAAAATGGCGATGTGCAACAAGAAGACCGCGGGCATGACCAAGGACGACCGCGCCAAGGCCCAGAGCGAGTGCATGAAGGCCGCCTGACGGCGACAAGGTTTGCTGAACACGGCCGGGTGACCTCCTGTCCATCCGGCCGAGGCTGACAAGGCCGCATCGGGGAAACCCTTTGCGGCCTTGTTTTTGGACCCGGCCGCAGGCGCCTTCGCGGCGCGGCGTCAGATCTTCCGCAGCAGCAGTCCCTTGAGGTAATCGCCTTCGGGGAAGTTGAGCGCCACCGGGTGGTCCGCCGAAGGCCCCAACCGCCGCACGATCTGCGCGCAGGCCCCGGCGTCCACCGCCGCGCCGGCGACGATCTTCTGGAAGAGACCGGCGTCCACGCCGCCAGAACACGAGAACGTGGCGAGCATCCCGCCCGGCACCAGCAGCTTCAACGCCAGCAGGTTGATGTCCTTGTAGGCGCGCGCCGCCCCTTCGGCGTGGGCGGCCGTGGGCGCGAACTTCGGCGGATCGAGCACGATCAGGTCGAACGTGGCGGCCTCGTTGCGCAGTTGCCGCAGGTGGGCGAAGACATCGGCCTCGATCCACGTGTTGGCTGCCGCCGGCAACGCCGCATTGCGCGCGAGATTCTGCGCACCCATGGAGAGCGCCTCGCCGGAACTGTCAATCGATGTGACGTGCGTCGCGCCGCCGGCCAGCGCTGCAAGCGTGAAGCCCCCGGAATAGCAGAAGGCGTTGAGCACGCGCCGCCCGGCCGCCAGGTCACGAATCTGCCGGCGATTGTCGCGCTGGTCGAGATAGAAGCCGGTCTTCTGCCCGCGGACGGGATCGACGCGATAGTCGAGCCCGTCTTCACGCAACGCAACGTCAGCCGGCAGCAATCCCGCCGCGACGCCCGTCCTTTCGGGCAGGCCCTCGAGCGCGCGCACTTCGGCATCGGAGCGTTCGACCACGCATTCGATGCCGGGCAACGCGGCAATGGCATCGACGATGGCCGTGCGCCAATGATCGGCACCGGCTGAGAGCAATTGCACTACCGCGACGCTGCCATAACGATCGACGATCACGCCTGGCAAGCCGTCCGCTTCGCCGTGAACGAGGCGGGCGCCGCTATGCGCATCATCGAGCAACGGCGCGCGCAAACCTGCGGCATGGTCGATCCGGTCGCGGAAGAATGCGGAGTCGATGGAAAGGCTGGCGTCGCGCGACCAGATCCGCGTGCGTATCTGCGACACGGGCGACCACGCCGCGTGGGCGAGCCAGCCGCCGCGCGCATCCGCCACGCTGATCGTCGTCCCGGACGCCGAATCTCCCAGCACGCGATCGATGGCGCCGGAAAACACCCACGGATGGCCCTGCAGTACCGAGCGTTCGCGGCCCTCTTTAAGGATGACCGCGGGCGCGGTCGCCTGCACCAATGGTGCCGCGCGCCGCGTTACGGCGATTCGGGCATCGCGCCGGCGATCGATGCGTTCAGCCAAGGGCCACTCCCAAGAGGCGACCGATGCCGAACGTGATGCCGCCCGCCAGCGTGCCGAGCGCCAGCATGCGCGCGCCCGAGAACCATGCGCTGCGGCCGGTGAAGAGTGACAGCATCGCGCCGACAGTGAACAGCGCCACCGCGGTCAGGGAGAGCGCCGCCGGCAACGCCACCGCGCCGTCGATGAACAGGAACGGCAACAGCGGCAGCGCCGCACCGGCGCCGAACGCCGCGAACGAACTGGCGGCAGCGCCGAGGGGCGCGCCAAGTTCGGCAGGATTGAGTAGAAGCTCCTCGCGTGCCAGCGTATCGAGCGCATGCTCCGGATCGGCGATGAGACGCTTGGCGAGGCGCTGCGCTTCCTTCTGCGACAGGCCCTTCGCCGCATAAATCAGCGCGAGTTCCTGAGCCTCGGCTTCCGGGTATTGCCGGAGTTCATCGCGCTCGAGCGCAATCTGGTGTTCGAAGAGTTCGCGCTGCGATCGCACCGAGACATACTCGCCCGCCGCCATGGCGAACGCACCCGCCGCGAGCCCTGCCACGCCCGCCACGAGGATCGTCCGCGTATCGGCGGCGGCCCCGGTGACGCCAAGGATGAGACTGGCATTGCTGACCAGGCCGTCGTTGACGCCGAATACCGCGGCGCGCAGGTTACCGCCGCTGCCGAGGTTACGATGCCGATGCTCGATCGTACTGCCGGGCGGGGGCTCGGCGTGGCCACTATCGAGGCGGGCGCCGCCGGCATAGATAGTTATGCCGCGCACCTTCATCGCGGCCAACACGTGTTGCAACCGGCGCGGACCCCACAAGCGAACCAGCGTGGCGACGAGGCGCGTGCGCACATCGGCCACGAACGGCGGCGGCGGTGGCGAACCGCGCGCCGTGATCTGTGCCCGCCAGATGGCGGACTGGGCCTCGGCCTCGCCAGCCAGACGCAGGAAGAGCTCGGCACGGATGGTGCCAGTCTCCGCTGCTGCGCATGCATGGTAGAGGTAGACCGACCGCTGTTCCTCGTACCAGCTCGACAGCTGGCTGGCCAAAGTTCCACCTTCGCGCTGCGCGCTCAGGTTCGCGCGCCTGGGGCGGCGCGGCGCGGTCATGGGTTGACCGCAGCGAAGGCGTGCCGCAACGCCTCTACCCGCTTGCGATTGGCACCGAGATCGCTGTGGCCGAGGCGCGACGCCGAGCGCACATCGATCACGTTGCGGGCCGCGTCGGCATGAAACTCGACATCGTCGACGAATCCCATCGTGGGCGTCGCGAAGGTGGCCTGCAGGTAGTTTTCATGCGCCTTGACGATGGTGGCGCCCGGGGTTGCCGCGACGATGGCGGCCAATGCCTTCACTGCGGCTGCGGAATCGCCCCGGAAGGCCAGCGGCGCGATCGCGTGTCTTGCATCGGTTGCCTGGCTGTTGACGCAATTGGGCCTGTCGGGGCACGCCTTCAGGCCGCCGTCACGGACCCCCAGGTCCGCGGGCATCGTGCCGGCGAAGAGGCTACCGAAGAGCGCGGCCATTGCGGCAGGGGCCACGGTCAACGCCAGCAACGGCATCAGCGGCAGCAGTCGTCGTCTCGTACGCATAGGTGGTATTTTCCCCCCGAACGGCAATCATACGGAACGGGTAAGACCGCCGTCGACGCGCAGGTTCTGGCCGGTGATGTAGCCCGCGTCCGCGGACAACAGGAACGCGACGGTGGTGGCGACTTCCTCGGCGCGGCCATACCGACCGGCCGGGATCATGGCACGGACGGCCTCGTTGACCGGCCGCGTGTCGATGAAGCCGGGCAGCAGGTTGTTCATCCGGATGCCGTGCGGGGCCTCCTGGTCGGCGAAGAGCTTGCAGAAGCTGCCCAGCGCGGCGCGCATTGAACAGGAGATGGGAAAGCGCGCATCGGGCTCGAAGGCAGCGAACGTCGAAATGTTGACGAACGCGCCGCCACCCTGCGCACGCATCGCCGGCGTGACCAGCCGCGCCACGCGCACGGTGTTGAGCAGCAGCATGTCGAGGCCGGTATGCCAATCGGCGTCACTGAGTTCGAGCAACGGCCCCTTGGGCGGATTGCCGGTGTTGTTGACGACGGCGTCGATGCGGCCGTACGCGGCCAGCGTCTCGCTGACGAAGCGCTCGAGGTCGTCGGCGGAGTCGACGCTGCCGCGCGTGGCGCCGCCTTTCAACTCGCGGGCAAGCGTCTCGACGTCGGCAGACCGCGCCATCAGCGACACGCGATAGCCGCGGCGCGCGAGTTCTCGCGCGCAGGCGGCACCCATGCCTTTGCTGGCGGCGGTGATCAGGGCAACGGGTGCGGACATCGGGCGAGGTCTCCTTGCAGCGTCAATGCGCCAGCACGGCTGCGATGCGCGCCATCACGGCGACATCGAGCTTCGGCACGACATCGAGCGCCCCCAGATTCTCGTGCACCTGCGCGACGCGGCTGGCGCCGGTGATCACGGTGGACACATGCGGGTTCTTGAGGCACCACGCCAGCGCCATCTGCGCCATCGTGCAGTTCAGGTCTTGTGCGATCGGCGCGAGCTTGCGCACGGTTGCGATCTGGTGCGGTTGCGTCAGGCGTTCCGCCAGCCATTCGAAACCCTTCAGCGTGCCGCGGGAATCCGGCGGAATGCCGTCGTTGTACTTGCCGGTGAGGAGGCCGGAGCCGAGCGGGCTCCAGATGGTGGTGCCGATGCCGAGGTCGGTGTAGAGCCGCGCATAGTCGCGTTCGACACGGTCCCGGTGCAGCATGTTGTATTGCGGTTGCTCCATCACCGGCTTGTGCAGGTGATGCTTGTCGGCGATGTGCCACGCGGCGGCGATCTCGGCGGCGCTCCACTCGGACGTGCCCCAGTACAGCGCCTTGCCGGCGGTGATCATGTCCGACATCGCGTGGACGGTTTCCTCGAGCGGTGTGTCGGCATCGGGCCGGTGACAGAACACGAGGTCGACATAGTCCATGCCCAACCGCGCGAGCGATCCATTGATGGCCTGCATCAGGTACTTGCGGTTGAGCGTGTTCTTCTCGTTGGGACCATCGTGCAGGCCCCAGTAAAACTTGGTCGACACGATATAGGACGCGCGACGCCAATTGAGCTTCTTCAGTGCCACGCCCATGATCGTTTCGGACTCGCCCTTGGCATAGACCTCGGCGTTGTCGAAGAAGTTGACGCCCCCGTCGTAGGCTGCGGCCATGCACTCGCGCGCGAGGTCATTGCCGAGCTGGTTGCCGTAGGTGACCCACGAGCCGAAGGAAAGCGCGCTGACCTTGAGGCCGCAACGGCCCAAGCGCCGGTAAGTCATCGTCGGCATGGCATTCCTGGAAGTATTGTTGCGTGGATTCCGCGCTGGCGTGCGGATGTGGGTACGGCGTGCTCACGATTCTAACCGATGGCGGGGGTGCCTTTCGTGGAGTCGCCGCCGTTGCAGTTGGCGTGCTTGCTGTTGGTTGTGGCGGGTGCGGGGCGAGGCGCGAGGCGCCTCCACGCGGGCTTGGGTCGCCGTGGGCAAGACCACGCCCGCCGGCGGGACCGCCGTACATCGGGCCGCATTGGAGCGTTTCAACCCCTTGAAAGCAGCCGCCGTTCCCCCATTTTTTCGAGTGCCGGTGCGGCGAAGGCTCGGCCCCAGGGCCACCTCCGATGCGCGCCACCCATTGCTCAACACAGGAGTCGTCAAAATGAACACGGTGCAAGTGGTTGGTCCGTTCGCGGACGCAGGTTTCGACGAGTTGGTTCGCGGATTCTTCCGGCCGGTCCGCGTGGCGCGCCACGGTGCCGCGACCATCCGGATCGACGTGATCGAGAAAGGCGACAGCTACGTCGTGTACGCCGAGGTCCCGGGCGTGGCGAAGGATGCGATCGACGTCACGATCGAAGGCAATACGGTCACGATCGCGGCGAACGCGAAGCCGTCGACCGAAGTGGCGGAAGGCGAACGTGCGTTGCGCAACGAGCGCTTTGCCGGCCCGCTGGTGCGCACGTTCACGCTGCCGGTCGAGCTCGATGAAGCGGCCAGCCATGCCAAGGTCGACGCCGGCGTACTGGAACTGACGCTGACCAAGAAGGTGGCGATCGCGGGCCGCAAGCTCACGATTCAGTAAGGCGCCGCGCGCGGATCCGGAGCGATGCTCCGGGTCCGGGCCGGTGCGGTTCAGCGTACGCGCTTGGCGGCGTACTCTTCCTCGATGTTGTCGCGGTAGAAGCTCCACGGCGACGATGCCGTCGAGAAGCGCCGCCATGTTTCAGCGGTCACGCCGCTGTATTCGAAGGTCCCGGCGGTCAGCTCCACCACGAGCTTGCGATTGCGCTCGTCGAATCCGGCGGCGCGAAGGTTGCCGCCCGCCAATCGCTTCATTTCCACAGTGCACCTCCCTGCGGCCTGCCGATACCGTTGCCGCGGCCGGAGTATCGCGCCGCCGCTTCGGGGGCGTCAATCCGACGCGTCTATACTCGGTGCATGAATGCATTGAAGCGCATGGCCCGCATCGTGTTGCAACCAGCTGCAGAGTGGGACCGCATCGCGGCGGAAGACCCACCGATCGATGTGCTGGTCCGCCACTTCATCCTGCCGCTGGCACTGCTGGCGCCGATCAGTACGTACATCGGCATCCGCCAGTTCAATGTCACGTGGGACGAGGAAATGGGGTTCCTGGTGCCCGCGAGCGAGGCCTTCACTGCGGCTGCCACCACGCTGGTGGCATCGGTCGGCTCGGTGTTCGCGCTGGCCGGCATCTTCGTGCTGCTGGCCCCGCTCTACGGCAGCGCGCGCGATTTTCGCGTGGCGCTGAAGGTCGCGACATTCGGTGCGGTGCCGATGCTGCTGGCGGGCGCCACGCTGTTCCTGCCCGTGATGGCGGTGGTGGGACTCGTCGGGCTATCGCACTCGCTGTTCCTGTACTGGCTCGGCGTGCACAAGGTGCTGCACGTGAAACCGGGACATCAGGCGGAATTCGTCGGCATCTCGCTGGTGCTTTTGATCGCCGCGTCGACGCTGGGCGGCGCCGCGGCGAGCAGCCTCGGGCTGATCTGACCGGCTACTTGGCGCTGCTGCCCCACAGGTCTTTCAACCGCGCATCGCGACCGCATCCGGTGCGGTAATAGCTGTAGCGGACGGGATTCTTGACGTAGTAGTCCTGGTGGTATTCCTCGGCAGGCCAGAATTCCGCCGCCACCAGGACCGGGGTCACGATCGACTCCTTGAACGGCTTCGTCATCTGCAGCAGCGCCTTCGAGTTGTCGGCCAGTGTCTTCTGCTCGGCGTTGTGCGTGAAGATGGAGGAACGGTACTGGCTACCGACGTCGCAGAACTGGCGGTTGGTGACCGTGGGATCGATGTTGCGCCAGAATACTTCGAGCAGCTTCTCGTACTTGACCTTGGCGGGGTCGTAGACGACCTGCACCACCTCGGTGTGGCCGGTGTTGCCGTTCGACACATCGCCGTAGGTGGGATTCTTCACCGTGCCGCCCATGTAGCCCGACGTCGTGCTGAGCACGCCTTCGAGCTTGTCGTAGGGCGGCTCCATGCACCAGAAGCAGCCGCCGGCGAACGTGGCGACGGCCATGCCTGGCGCTACGACCGGCAGGCCCTTCGGTGCCTGCGCGATGGTGGGTGCGGCGACCATGGCCAGCAGTGTGGCAAAGGCCGCGGCGGCAACGCGGCGGCGAGTGGATTGAAGCGTGGCGATCGCCATCATGGTTCCAGTGTCGGGGGTTAAGCGGTCGGAGCGGCGGGATCCAGTCATTGTAGTCGCGGTGACGGGTGCCGGCATTACGTCGGGCTAGGGCCTGTTCACACTACTTTCGCCCTGACAGAGGGGCTCGTCCGGCAATGCCTTGCGCTGGGCGCACGCATAGACAATGGCGTCGTCCAGTTCGCCGTGGCCGGTGGCGACGGCTTCCCGGAACGTGGCCTGTGCCGCCAGTGCGAAGGGCGTGTCAACGTGGAGGCGCGCAGCAAACGATGCGGCAATGCCCACGTCCTTGGCCAGGATCTTCGCGGCGGCTCGGGGCGCGTAGTCACCGTCCAGCGCCCGCGGCATCCGGTCCGCGAAGATCCAGCTCCCCCCTGAACTCGCGTTGATCACGTCGACCACCGTCCGGACGTCGAGTCCCGCCGCGGCGGCCAGCGCCAGTGCCTCGGCCCCCGCCGCCAGGTTGACGGCGGCCAGCAGGTTGTTGACGATCTTGAACTTGGCCGCCATGCCGGGCGCGGCGCCGACCTCGAACACCTTGCCGGCGATGGCCGCCAGCACCGGCGCACAGCGCGCCAGCGCGTCGGCCGCGCCGGCGATCATCATGGTCATCGTGCCGTCCGTGGCGCGGCGCGGTCCGCCGGACATTGGTGCATCGATGCACCCGACGCCTGCGCCGGACAGCCGCGCGGCAAAGCCGGCGACGTCGTCGGGATCGAGGGTGGAGGCCAGCATCACGATGGCACCCGGCGCGAGCATCGCCGTGACGCCGTCGGCGCCGAAGAGCACCGCATCCACCTGGTCCGAGTCCACGACGACGACGATCACGATGTCGCAGGCCGCGGCAAGTGCCGCCGCGGAGTCGTGAGGGTGTGCACCGAGCGCCACGGCCGCTGCCGTGGCCTCGGGCCGGATATCGCGCACATGCGTGGCAAAGCCGGCGCGGCGCAGGCTGGCCACGACCCCGCCGCCCATCGCGCCGGCGCCAATGACGCCTACGCGCAGAGGTGCGTTCACCGGAGCGGGCGAATCAGGCGACGGTGACGTTGCCTGCTCATTTGGTGGGCGGCGACAGCACGGCGTAGGGTTCGCAATCCTTGAGCACGATGGTGGTGCCATCCTGCACCAGCTGCAGGTCGGTGCCCTTGCCGCGAAGCTCGAGCGTGCCGTTGCTGTAGCGAAGACCGGATGCCGTCGGGATCTGGTAGAGCGTAATGCGCTGCGTACTCGGCATCAGCATCCGCGCCTCGCCGTCGGCGAAGCGCAGCACCAGCCGCTCGCCGTTCATCTGGCAGGCATAGGTGTTCTTGGAAGCTTCCTCATCCTTTTTTTTCTGCGGGTTCTCGCAACCCGTCAGCGCCAGCGCCGCCACGATCGGAACCCAGGACAGGCGGGACAACGGGAACACCATGCGCATCGCTCCGGAGGATTCCTGATGCGCGAGGATAGCATCGCGGCGTCACGGCGGCATGCCGTGCCGCGTCAGCACTCGGCTAGGTTGACCGCGACACCTGCGAGCGACGTCGATTTGTGGCGCGAGGCCATGACCAGTCCTGATGCCACCATCGCCCGGATCGTGGCGTCGATCCCGTTGCGCGGGGACGGCGTCCGCACGGCCGTCAACGCCGCGGCACAGGCACGGGATGCCGCCAGCGCGCTGCGCTCGATGCACGGCTCCTCGATGCGGCCCGCCGCCGGATCGCACGTGAGTCCAAGGTGCGGCCGCAACGCCAATTCCGCCGCATGCACGATCTGTGCATTGCTTGCACCGAGCACCGACGCGTAGCCCGCCGCGGCCATGGCCGCCGCGACACCGATCTCGCTCTGGCATCCGACATTGGCGACACCGGCGGCGCGCAGCATGCCGCCGATCGCGGTGCTGACCAGCAGGAAGTCGACGACGCCATCGTCGTACTTGAGCGGCGTGCTGTCGAACCAGAGCTGCAGCAGCGCGGCCACCGGGCCGGCCGATCCGGACGAAGGGGCGGTGACGATGCGCCCGCCCGCCGCATTCTCTTCGGCCACCGCGGTGGCGTAGAGCGCCGCCCGCTGCGCCAGCGCGCCATGCCCCGCCTCGGCGACAGCGGCGTCGCGCATCGCGGCCGACCATGATGGCGCGGTGCGCCGGTTGCCGCTCGGCAGCATCCCCTCGGTCGTGAGTCCGCGTTGCAGCGCGGCGCGCATCACCATCGCGACGTGCAGCAGGGCGACGCGGACCTCGTCCGGCGAGCGCCGGATGCATTCGTTGGCGCGCGCGAGGTCGGCGACGCGCTTGCCCTGCGACGAACAAACTTCCAGCATCGCGTCGGCCGACACGAATCGATAGGGCAGGCGGATCGTGGTGGCGGCGGGTCGGTCGTTCTCGCCCACGACGTGCCCGTGGCCGGTGGAGAAATACACGCGGGATGCCAGCACCTCGCCGTAGCGATCGCTGACGACGAAGCGCATCGCATTGCCGTCGTAGGCCACGGCCCGGTCGACGACGAACCGCAGGTCGCGGTGCGCGGCGAAGTTGACGCTGGGGCCGTTGGCCAGCAGCAGTTGCTGCTCGGTCGCGATGCGGTCCGCACAGCGCGCCAGCGCTGCGTTGTCGCAGTGTTCGGGGCTGAGGCCGGTCAGCCCGGCCATGATCGCGCGATCGGTGTGGAAGTCGCGCCCGCTGAACGCCAGGCCGCCGAAGAGCTCCACTTCGACCCGGTGTACTTTCGGCAGCATGCCGTCGGCCGCGATTTCATGCACGAAGCGCTGGGCCGCACGGTGCGGGCCCAGCACATGGATCGACGACGGACCGGGGCCGATGCGAAAGAGTTCGAAAGCACTGCCGACCACCGCGTCTCCCCTATTTTTCCAAGTGCCGTGCGTTGCGGCCCAGGCTGTTCACTCGCGGCGGACGCGCGCAGCTTCTGCCGCGCCAGCCGCCCGACACCTGAGTATGGTCTTGGCGCATGGTCGCGGGCGGCGCGGCCGAAGGCCGGTCGGGCCGACCCGCCGAGCGGTTGCCGCCGAGGGCGCGACGGGGCCGGTCAACTCGCTGCGGGCGGCGCGAAGCGGGCGTCAGGCGGGTACGACAGTACCTCCGCCAGATCGCCGCGCCGCACGATGGCCTGGGCGTCCTGCCACCATCGGGCGGTGATGAGTTCCGCATGCCCGTCAAGAAACGCCGCCCGGACCCGGGGATCGGTGAGCAGGAACGTCGCGAACTCCTCGGGAAACACGTCCTGCTGCGATACGGGGTACCAGACGTCGCCCGACATCTCGTCGAAGCCCGGCGGCGGCGGCGGAATGGTCCGGAACCGGCAATCGACCAGGTATTCGATCTCGTCGTAATCGTAGAACACGACGCGGCCGTAGCGGGTGACGCCGAAGTTCTTGAACAGCAGGTCGCCGGCGAAGATGTTGACGGTGGCAAGCTCGCGGATGGCATCGCCGTATTCGCGGATCGCATGGATGCGCTCGGTGTCGTCCGCGCGTTCGAGATAGATGTTGAGCGGGATCATCCGGCGCTCGATGTAGAGATGGCGCACGATGATCCGGTCGCCGTCCTCCTCGATCTGCGAGGGCGCGACATGCCGCAATTCCTCCAGCAGCTCGGGCGCGAATCGCGCGCGCGGAAACGCGACGTCCGAGTATTCGAGGATGTCGGTCATGCGCCCGGCGCGGTCGTGGTGCTTCACCAGCGCGTACTTCTGCTTCACCTTCGCGCGATTCGTCTCCTTGGTGGCGGCGATGCGGTCCTTGATCAGCTTGAAGACATACGGATAGGACGGCAGCGTGAACACCGACATCACGAGCCCCTTGATGCCCGGCGCGCTGATGAAGCGGTCGCGCGAATGCGCGAGGTGGTGCAGGAAGTCGCGGTAGAAGAGCGCCTTGCCGTGCTTCTGCAGGCCCACCATCGTGTAGAGCTCGGAGGGCGTCTTGTCGTTGAGCGACGCATGCAGGAATTCGACGCAGGCGGAAGGAACCTCCATGTCGACCAGGAAGTACGAGCGATTGGCGGAGAACAGCAGCGCCAGCTCGATGTCATCCTGCAGCAGCGCGTCGACGTAGAGCAGGTGATCGGGGCCGTGCTTCAACGCTACGGCGAAGGGAATGTTGCGGATGCCGTTCACGATGCGGCCCACCACGTAGGCCGTCTGGTCGCGGAAGAAGAGCGTCGACAGCACCTGGATCTGGTGGTTGGCCTCAAGCCGGATCGGGCGGGGGGTGCGGGCGCGGAACGCCGCGAGCAGATGCTGCAGGTCACGGCGGAAATCGGCGAAGCGCGTCTCGAGCCGGAAGTCGAGCACGATGTCGATCAGTGCGTGGCGCAGTCCTTGCTCCAGCGGATAGTAGCTGCGGTAGGTGGGCGGATCGGCTTCGATGTGCTGCGTCGAGACGGCCGGCCGCACGAAGATGAACTTGTTGTGAAAGTAGGTGCGATGCAGGATCTTGCAGGACACAGAGTTGAAGAAGGTCTCCGCGCACTCCGGCTGCTTGTGGTCGATCAGCAGGCCGATGTAGTGCAGCTTCACCCGCCCCCACAACGCGTCGGCGCGATGGCCTTCGAGTCCGGCGAGCTTGAATTCGCCCTCGATCCTCTCGACCGTTTCCAGCACCCGTCGGTCGTAGTAGTCGATGCGATCGCGCGCCACATGGCGCAGCGCGCGCCAGTTGGCGGCCTCGAAGTGGCGCTTGGCGGCGCGCGCGCAGTCGCGGAAGAGGGCGTAGTGCCGGTCGAAGCCTTCGCGCAGCGCCAGCGCGATCGCATGGGCGGCGTCATCCGCGGACGTGTTGCCGGCTGGAGGGCTTGCCGTGGCGATGGCGCGGGCGGGCATCGTGGATGCTCCGGCGTCGGTCAGCGCGGCGCGCGCGACAGTGGCGTGACGGCCGACCCCGGGATGCGCATGATCCGCATGATGAGGCATCATAGCGCAATGAAATCGGGCTTCCGCCGCCGCATGGTGTCCACCGTCACCGACTTGACTGCGCTGGCGCTGCTGGGCAGTGCCGGTTACGTGCTGGCGCAGTCGGTGATCAAGTGCGTCGACGCCGTTGGCAACATCACCTACCAGGATTCGGCGTGCGCGGGCGGGCAGGCGGGACGCGCCATCGCGTTGCCCAAGGCCGAATCGCTCGACGATGCCACCGCGTGGGAGGCCGCCGCCAAGGACGCCAAGGTGGTGTCCGGCATGCCGAAGCGCTGGGTGTTACGGGCCCGGGGCGCGCCCATAGAAATCCGTCCCGGGAAAGCCAACGACAACGCCACCGAGGTCTGGCGCTACGGCACGAAGAGTGGTGTCACGTTGATCGGCTTTGCCGGGTCCAACGTGGCCTGGCAGCGCGACGAGACGTTACCGGCCGCCGTCGGAGCCGCTGGCGCCACGGCCTCCGTCGAGGCCACGACGCGCGGGCCGCAAAATCGCCGGTTCGTCATTGCGGGCCGTTACTGCGAGCATGTATTTGCGGAAATCGGCTCGGCCGACCGGCAGCAACCCCTGCCCGTGACGGGTGCCAGCAATCGCTACGTCTACGAACCCCAGCCCGGCGACCCGCAAATGCGGACGACCTTCAGCTGCATCGGCGGCAAGGTGGCCGACGTCGAGAGGATCCTCGTCAAATGAAGACGCCGGACGTGCGAAGGGCGCCCGCATGGGCGCAGTGCCTGGCTGCCGGACTTCTGGCGTTGGCATTGCCGGTGTCGGCGCAGGTCTACAAGTGCGTCGACAAAGCCGGTCGAACGACCTACCAGCAGTTGCCGTGTCCGGAGGCGCAGAAGGCCACACGGATGGATATCCAGCGCGATTCCGGCAGCATGGAGGGCGATGGAGCCGACGCCGAATGGTCAACTCGCGCGAAGCGCAAGGAAGTGATCGTCGGCATGCCCCGGGCCTACGTTGTCCAGGCCTACGGCAATCCACAGGAGATGCGCCCGGGTCGCGCCGGCGAAAACGCTGTGGAGATCTGGCACTACCGCCGCAGCGACCTCAACACGGCGCTCGGTTTCAACAAGGGTGTGGTGGCATGGATGAACATGGATCTGCAGGACGGTCCGGCCGCGCCGCCCGATACCGAGCCGAGCGTGCGGCAGAACTTCAACGTGTCGCGCCGATGCGCCGACCTGGTGGCCGAAGCAGGCGCGCCGACGTCAACCTTCGAGGAACTGGATGAAGGCATGGCCAAGCGCGTGACGCGGCAGGTATGGGAACCCGCGCCCGGCGATCGGGAACGTACGACGGTCACGTGCCTCGATGGCGTTGTGGCGCGCGTCGATCGGATCCCCGGCCGCTAGCTGCCAGGCGCGCCGGCCTTCGCGCGGGCAAACGCCGGAACGTCTTCGCTTGCCGACTATTTGACCGAGGCGTCCTGCTGCGCCTGCAGGTTCTTGACGATCACGTTGTACTCGTCGACGGCGGCATTGGAGCGCGCCACTGCGGCATTGGCGGTCTTGACCGCTTCGTCCGCCTTGGCCGAGACCTCGGCTACGTACTTTTTCATGCACGTTTCCCACGCGGTGACTTCCTTGCCCCAGCCGCGGCGCTGGTTATCCGACGCGAGCCGGCCCGGGTGGGCGTCCGGCTTCGGACAGTTGGCGGCGGACGGGGCGGCGGACGGGGTAGCAGCAGGCGCTGCTGCAGGGGCGGCGGTCTGGGCAGTGGCTGCGCCGGTGGCGAAGAGCGCGACAAGCGCCATCGAATGCATGCGGTTCATGGTGACGGACTCCGAAGTTCGTTGATCGGGCATTTTAACGCGGGGCATCGGGACAGGCCAGTTGCAGCGGTGCGGGGAAACCGGCTTTAGCGGGTCACCAGCGCGCTCAGCATCGCCAGGCCCACGCCGACAACGTCGACTCCCAGCGCCAGATCGGCATGGCGGCTCTCCGCGGCCATCGCCCGCTCGAAGCGCGCGGATTCAATCACCGCCGCGGCGGCCGCGCCGGGGTTGCTGACGGCTGCCCGCTGTGCCGCCGCCTGGTCGAGTTCGCGCAACGTGCGGGCGACGGCCTCGGTGTCCAGGATGGCGACCGGCGCGCGGCAGTAGCGGCACGCCGCATCGTGTTCGAGATCCACGGGCGCCCCGCAGCTGCTGCACTGGATGACCCGCACCAGCGACTTCAAACGTGCCAGCTCCGCCGGGGAGACGGGCCTGATGAAATTCTTCTCGCGCAGGAACTGGACGAAGGGCGTGTACCGGCCATGGCCGCGACGGCAGCGGTGATAACTGAACCGGGTACTACGCTGTACGTCCTGCGTGAGGTCGAGCGGCGTCTCGCAGCGCGGACATTGCAATCGCGCTAAGGTCTGCGCCACCGGCGCGCTGCCGGCCTCGTGGATGGCACGAAACAGGATCAACGTGCCCGCGGGCGAAAGTTGCAGGCTTTCCATCGCGTCGAACCACAATGCGTGGCAGTGCGCGCACAGATCGACCGTCAGTGCGCCTAGAGGCACGCGGTCGAGTTCGACGGCGCTCATGGGTGCCCGGCATCCGGGACAGGCGAGGGCGGCGGCCACCATCACGTCGGCGCGACGGGTCAGGGTGCCTTGGCGGCGAAGGTATTGCACACGCGCGGATCGCCGGATTGCAGGCCGGTCTTGAACCAGCGCACGCGCTGTTCGGCTTTGCCGTGGGTGAACGCGTCCGGCACCGTGTAACCCTGGGTGCGCTTCTGGATCGTGTCGTCGCCGACCGCGGAGGCCGCGCGGATGCCTTCCTCGAGGTCGCCCGGATCGAGCAGGTTGCGCTTCGCCGCGTAGAACGCCCACACGCCGGCATAGCAGTCGGCCTGCAGCTCGAGGCGCACCGTCGCGGCATTGCGGCGGCGCTCGTCCATCCGCGTGGCGGCCTGGTCGAATTCGCGCATCGTGCCCAGCTGGTTCTGCACGTGATGGCCGATTTCATGGGCGATCACATAGGCCTGCGCGAAATCGCCGGGCGCACCGAAGCGCGTCGACAACTCGCGGAAGAAATTGGTGTCGAGATAGACCTTGCGATCGGCGGGGCAGTAGAACGGGCCGGCGGAGGAACTTGCGTTGCCGCACATCGAGACCACGGAACCGCGGAACAACACAAGCTTGGGCGGCTCGTAACGCGAACCCATCGCGGTGAAGAGCGCGGTCCACACTTCCTCGGTGTCGCCCAGAATGCGGGTGACCATTTCCTTTTGCGGATCGGCAGGCGGACGCGCGGCGGGGCCGGGGCCGGGAACGCCGCTGGGCAGGGGAGCCGGCGCCGGCGCCATCGCCGGGCCGCTGTCGTCCAGCATGCCGAGGAACTGCAGCGGATTGACGCCGAACAGCAGGCTGACAATGACGATCAGGATCATCGCGCCGCCACCGAGCTTCATCCCGCCGCCGAGCGGCATGCGGCCGCCGCCCCCGCCCGTGGATTCGCGGTCCTCGATGTTGTCGCTGCGACGCATGTCACCCCAACGCATGACGATTCTCCCTGGTGATGGTGACCGTCAGCAGCAGGAACGTATGCATCGTGAGCTTCATGACCAACCTTTCAGGGCTTCAAGCTGCGATAGAGAAACGGCAGGCTCACGTCCATCCGGTAATCGATCGACGAATGCGTGTCGTCGAATTCTTCATAGGTGTGCGCGATGCCATGCGCGGCGAGCGTCCTTGACAGCAGCCGCGCCCCATAATGCAGGTGGTATTGATCGCGCCAGCCGCAATCGACGTAGATGCCGTGCAGCGTGCGCAGGTTGGCCGCATAGCGCTCCACCATGTGGATGGGGTCGTGACGAAGCCACCGGGCCCAGCGGTTGCGCAGCAGCGCGCCGGTTTCGAGGTCCACGGGCAAGCGGAAGCCGAGCGGCGCGCCGGGGTCGGGATCATAGGACGCCGCCATTGCGATCTCCATCAGTGCATGAGCCTCGCCATCGGAGAGCTTGTCGCGGCTCCACACGTCGTCGAGGAAGCGGCGCACGCGGCCGTCGTCGAAGCCCTCCGCCCGCGGCTTGGCCTCGGGGGCGGGGCGTTGCCGCCCGGGGCGGCGTTGCGGACGGCGGTACCGGTCGAGCTCGTTCAGCGTGCGTGGCCAGTCGGTGAGATAGCAGTAGTCGAAATAGGCGTCGCCGGAGTGGTCGGCGACGGCGCCCCAGTACTTCGCGTACTTCATCCCATGCACGATCGAGCCGTAGCCACCGGAGGACTTGCCGAAGCAGCCGCGGTGATCGCGCGAGGCCAGCGTGCGGAACTCGCGGTCGACGAAGGGAATCAGTTCGCGCGTCAGGTAGTCGGCATAGTTGCCGATCGCCGAGGAGTTGATGTACTGGTTGCCGCCGAGCGCCGTGAAGCAATCCGGGAAGACCAGAATGGCGGGGCCCATGCGCCGCTCGTGCAGCAAGCGCGCAGCGCGTTCCGGCACATTCTCGTCGAACGGGCGCCAGTTGACGTGGGCGAGGCCCGATCCGGTGAAGCCCACGAGATCCCACAGGACCGGAAACCGCTTGCCCCTGCCGCCGCGACTGCCCCGCGCGGTGCCTTCGTCGTAGCCGGGCGGCAACCAGACGGCGACCTT